>Ga0070665_100001058_pt1 | contig 34437 bp, 36 predicted proteins | sample KBSS13metaG_FD_65862 | JGI IMG/M metagenome (GOLD analysis project Ga0070665, IMG submission 65862) | Switchgrass rhizosphere microbial communities from Kellogg Biological Station, Michigan, USA - KBS S1-3 metaG | ecosystem: Host-associated > Plants > Roots > Rhizosphere > Soil ... | reverse complement strand
CGAGCGGGATCCCGTCGAACGCGGTGCGCATGTCGTCGATCGTGTCGATCGCGACCCCGGTCCGGCCCACCTCGCCCAGCGACCTCGGGTCGTCGGAGTCCAGGCCCAGCTGGGTCGGCAGGTCGAAGGCCATCGACAGGCCAGTCGAGCCGTGTGCGAGCAGGTACTTGTAGCGCTCGTTGGACTCCTTGGCCGACGCGTACCCCGCGTACTGGCGCATCGTCCACGCCCGCCGGCGGTACATCTCCGTGTACGGGCCGCGCGTGAAGGGGAACTCCCCGGGATCGCCCAGCTCGGGCTCGCGGCCGAGGTCCTGCGCCGCGTAGATCGGCTGCACCTCGATGCCGGAGTCCGTGAACCGCCGCGGATCCTCGGGCCCCACGACCGGTGCGACCGTCCGCCGCTCTCCCGTGGCCATGCCCTGGAGCCTACGCGAGGTGGATTTACCGAGGATTGAGCGCCCCGCAGCACTGTGGTCGCATGCCTTCCGGTTCCCGGGGCAACTTCCTGAGCGCGCTCCTCGGCGCTGGGGTCGTCGCCGCCGTCTTCGCAGTCCTCGCCCTCTCGGGCACGTTCGACGACGGTCACGGCGATTCCGCGGTCACGGTCTCGTCGACCGCGGACCAGGACGTCCCGGCTCCCACCGCCACGCGCTCGGCCACCGACGTCTCCGCGCTCTACAACAAGGTCCGCGACGGTGTCGTCTACGTGCAGACCAGCTCGCGTACCACGAGCACGGGCGCGGAGGGCGAGTCGGGCTCCGGCTCGGGCTTCGTCCTGGACACGCGCGGCCACATCCTCACGAACGACCACGTCGTGGCGGGCGCCGACACGGTGCGGGTGCGCATCGGCGACAGCGAGGACCTCATCTCGGCGAAGGTCGCCGGCACCGACGCGTCGAGCGACCTCGCGGTGCTGAAGGTCGATCCGGCCGGCGTGGAGGGCGGGCTCAAGCCGCTCGCCCTCGGTACCTCCGCCTCCGTGCAGGTCGGCCAGCCGGCCGTCGCCATCGGCTCGCCGTTCGGGCTGCAGGGGTCGCTGACGACCGGCGTCATCTCGGCGCTCGGGCGCCCGATCCAGTCGCCCAACGGCTTTCAGATCTCAGGCGCGTTGCAGACCGACGCGGCCATCAACCCGGGCAACTCCGGCGGCCCGCTGCTCGACGCGCAGGGCACCGTCATCGGCATCAACGCGCAGATCGCGACCGAGTCGCAGTCCAACAGCGGCGTCGGGTTCGCGATCCCGATCGACGCCGCCAAGCAGGCGATCCCGGAGCTCGAGCGCGGCGACACCATCCGGCGCGCCTACCTCGGCGTCTCGACGGCGAGCACGTCCAACGGCAGCGGGGCGCAGGTGGCCGCGGTGATCAGCGGCGGCCCCGCGGCGAAGGCCGGGGTGCGCGCGGGCGACCGCATCACGGAGGTCGGTGGTCAGGCCGTCAAGACTGCGGACGACGTCGCCGAGCGGATCGCGACCCGCAAGCCCGGGGACGTCGTCGAGGTGGTCGTGCAGCGCGACGGCGACAGCGAGACCATGAAGGTCACGCTCGGCACCCAGCCCAAGACCGCGACCCAGGGCTAGAGCGCGCCACCGGCCGCCTCGGGCGCCGTCGGGTCCGCGCCCCCGTCGCCGATCGTCTCGCGGGCGAGGAACTCCTCGGCCAGCAGGGGGTTGTCCTTCGCGCGCTGGACGACGCGCAGCAGGTCGGACATCGAGGAGACCTCCTCGACCTGCTCCTTGATGAACCACTGCATGAACTGCTCGGACGTGTAGTCGCCCTGCTCGCGGGCGAGGCTGGCCAGCGCGTTGATCTGGCTCGTCACCCGCTTCTCCTGCTCGAGCGACAGCGCGACGGGCGCCACGACGTCGGCGAACGCGGTCTGCGGCGCGCCGATGCCCGGGATCTCCGGATCGACGTCGGCGTCGAGGAGGTACTTCACCATCATCATCGCGTGGTTGCGCTCCTCGAGTGCCTGCCGGTAGAAGAACGCCGCGAGACGTGGGAGGGTCTCGGCTTCGTAGTAGACGGCGACCGCCGCGTACTGCTGCGACGCGGCGAACTCGTGGCCGATCTGCTCGTGGAGCCGGTCGACGAAGGCCTGATCTGGCATGGCGGCACCCTAACCGCTCGCCGGACGGGGTTAGGCTGCCCGAATCGCGGTGAAGACGAAGAAGCGCTGCTGCACGTCCCGCCCCCGCTGCAAGCGGTGTCCCGTCGTGCTCGAGCGGCTCGAGCGGCAGGGGCTCGCCGAGCGGACCGGGCGGTTCGCCTACGAGCTGTCGCCCGATGTCACGAAGAAGGCGCTGAAGGCAGCGCGCAAGGGCCCGAATCGCACGTCGTCATAGACTGCCCGCAATATGGCCACTTGCCTGGTCACAGGCGGTGCCGGATTCCTCGGCTCGCACCTGTGTGACGAACTGCTGTCCCGTGGTCACCGCGTGATCTGCGTGGACAACCTCGAGACCGGCTCGCTGGCGAACATCGAGCACATCCGCAGGCCCGAGTTCGTCCACCTCAACCTCGACATCATCGAGCCGTACTTCGTCGAGGAACCGGTGGACGTCGTGTACCACCTCGCGTCGCCCGCGAGCCCGATCGACTACCTGCGGCTGCCGCTGCACACCCTGAAGGTCGGGTCCTACGGCACCCACCACACGCTCGGACTGGCGAAGAAGCACCGGGCCCGCTTCCTCATCGCCTCCACGAGCGAGGTGTACGGCGATCCGCAGGTGCACCCGCAGCCCGAGAGCTACTGGGGCCACGTGAACCCGATCGGCCCGCGCGGCGTCTACGACGAGGCCAAGCGCTACGCCGAGGCGCTGACGATGGCCTACCACCGCCAGCAGGGCGTCGACACGGCGATCGTGAGGATCTTCAACACCTACGGCCCGAGGATGCGTCCGCACGACGGTCGCGCGATCCCCACGTTCCTGCGCCAGGCGCTGCAGGACCGGCCGCTGACGGTCTTCGGCGACGGCAGCCAGACGCGGAGCTTCTGCTACGTCTCCGACCTCATTCGCGGGATCATCGCGCTGTCGGAGTCCGGCGTGCACCACCCGGTCAACGTCGGCAACCCGGACGAGTACACGCTGCTGCAGCTCGCCGAGACCGTCATCGAGGTGGCCGGGTCGCGTTCCGAGATCATCTTCGAGGCGCTGCCGACCGACGACCCGCAGGTCCGCCAGCCCGACACGACGCTGGCCCAGAGGCTCCTGGCCTGGACGCCGCAGGTCAGCCTGCGGGACGGTCTCGCGCGGACGATCGACCTCGCCGGTGCGGAGGCGCTGGTCGGAGGCGGCCAGCGGTGAGCAGTTGCGCGACATCGGGCGCGATGGGTCGTTGACGTCCTAGGCGACATGCCGACGACGACGCGAGAAGACCAGCGAGCAGGGGAGCGGGACCCGGAGAGCGGAGGGCTCGACTTCGCGCTCACCGCGCAGGACGTCCGCCGCAAGCGGCCGCCCGCGCTGGCGTTCGTGCTCAAGATGAGCACGCTGCGGCGCCTTGCCCGCGTGCTGTCGCTCGCCGCGCTCGACTTCGCCGGCATCTGGCTCGCCATCTTCGTCGCGCTCAGCGTGAAGTCGGTGCTCCTCGAGCACTGGGACCCGCGCGCGCAGATCGACAAGACGCAGGACATCGTCGCGTTCGCGTACCTGCTGACCGTCCTGCTCTTCGCGCGCTCGGGGCTCTACGCGGACCGCGGTTCCCGACCGGGCCTGCGCTCGATCGTCTCGGGGCTGTTCCAGGTCACGGTCGTCGCACTGGCCTTCGCGCTCGTGAACGGCGAGGAGTTCGCGTCGTACTACATCTTCTACGGCTCGCTGATCTTCGCGATCGCGATCGTCTCGCTGCTGCGCTGGTCCTACGAGTGGCTCACGGGCGTGATCCTCCGCGCGGCCGGCTACCAGCGACGCGCGGTGCTCGTCGGCACCGGCGCGCATATCGACGCGGTCGCCCATGCGCTGCGCGACAGCGCCCACACGGCGATCAGCGTCGTCGGCTTCATCTCGCTCACGCCGCGGCCGGCGAACGGGCTCGTGTCGCTCGGCGCGCTGGACGACCTCGGCACCGTCATCGACCGCCACCGCATCGACGAGGTCATCGTCGCGGACCCGGACTTCCCGGAGGACGACGCCGTCCTCCTCGTCGACCGGTGCCACGCGCAGGGCGTCCGGGTGCGGATCGCGCCCTCGACCATGGAGCTGCTCATCCACCGGGCCGAGTTCGTCGCCGGCGAGGCGGTCCCGCTGTTCGAGCTCAAGCCGCCGGTCTTCGAGGGCGTCGACTACGCGATCAAGCGGACGTTCGACCTCGTGGTCTCCGCGTTCCTCCTCGTCGTCCTCAGCCCGCTGCTCCTGGCTATGGCGGCGGCGATCCGGGTGTCCTCGCGCGGGCCGGTCATCTACCGCTCCATGCGCCCCGGCATCGGCGGCGCGCCGTTCGCGTGCCTGAAGTTCCGCACGATGTACCGCGACGCCGACCAGCGCCAGGCCGACCTCGAGTCGCTCAACGAGGCGACGGGCGCGCTGTTCAAGATGCGCGACGACCCGCGGATGACGCCGGTCGGCCGGTTCCTGCGCCGCTACTCGCTCGACGAGCTGCCGCAGCTGCTGAACGTCCTGCGCGGCGAGATGTCGCTCGTCGGGCCGCGACCGCTTCCCCAGCGCGACTTCGACCGCCTGGAGCCGTGGCACAAGAAGCGCTACCTCGTCCTCCCGGGCCTCACCGGGCTGTGGCAGGTCTCCGGGCGCTCGGAGCTGGACTTCGACGACCTCGTGCGGCTCGACTTCCTGTACCTCGAGCGCTGGTCGGTCTTCCTCGATCTCACGATCCTGGTGAAGACACTGCCCGCGGTGATCTCGAGGCGCGGCGCTTTCTGACTCCGCCCCGGCGCCGCTCGCTGCGATCCCCGGATCCTCACCGGAAGTTCACCAGCCCGTCACTTGGGTCATAGTCTCGGGCCATCAGCACCGAGGCCTCATCCTTTCCGTCCGTCCCCGCACGCCTCGATCCGGCAGATCCCGGCGTCTGGGAAGACGGTGTCGAGACCGCCGCCGGCAGGGAGACGCTGGCGCGTGCGGGCTTCCTCGCGCTGATCCCCTCGCTGGTCCTCGGGGTGATCATGCTCGTGATCACGTACGTGGTCTCGCGGGCGTACGACCTGCCGTTCCGGGACGCCGACGGGATCCTGGGCGGGCGCATCGTGCTCCTGCTCGGGACGATCGGGCTCTTCATGGCGATCGACGTCGTCCCGCGCGCGATCCGCCGGCGCGGGTGGCGCTGGTCGGAGCTGCGGACCGGCGTGCCCGAGCTGGTCCGCGAGCGCTGGTCGTGGCGGCGGCTGACGATCGTCCTGCTCGGGATCGTCGCGTTCTACATGACGTACCTGGCGTACCGGAACCTCAAGAGCTTCCTGCCGCTCATCACGAGCCAGGACCTCGACTCCAACCTGCTGAACTTCGAGCAGGACGTGCTCGGCGGCACGCACCCGTTCGACATCCTGCACACGCTCCTCGGGACGGGGATCTCGGCGCAGGTCCTGTCGACCGTCTACCTCTTCTTCCTCGCCTTCGTGCCGATCTCCCTCGGCGCATCGCTCATCGTCTCGATCAACCCGCTGCCCGGCCTGTGGTGGGTGCTGACGCTCGGCATCAACTGGACGCTGGGGACGCTGAGCTACTACCTCGTCCCGACCATGGGGCCGTGGTTCATCGCGCCGCAGCTGTTCGCCGACCTTCCCGTCACGGGCGTCTCGCGCTTGCAGAACGCGCTCTGGGTCGAGCGGCTGGAGGTCATCAACGACCCGACCGTGACCCACGCCGTCCAGAGCGTCGCGGGGTTCGCCTCGCTGCACGCGTCGATCACGTTCTCGGCCGCGCTCATCGCCCATCTCCTGGGGCTCGCCCGCATCGTGCGGATCGGGTTGTGGACCTTCTTCGGCCTGACCATGCTCGCGACCGTCTACTTCGGCTGGCACTACGTGCTCGACGACCTGGCGGGCCTTCTCATCGGCGCCGTGGCGGTCGTGGTCGGCGCGCTCCTGACGGGCAACCGCGACGCGCTGCGCCGCCGCAGGGAGACCCCCGCGTGAGCGCGCCGAAGACTTCGTCTTCGGTTGCGGTGAGGGCATGAGCGCCCAGGGCTTCGCCATCCCGGACGCCGCGTCGGTCTGGCGGCAGGTCCCCAACGTCCTGACCGTCTTCCGGATCGCGCTCGTACCGCTCCTGGTGCTCGCGATCGCCAAGGACCCGGACGGGTCCGCGCTCGCCGTCGCCATCTTCGTCCTCGCCGCTGCGACCGACGTCGCGGACGGCCAGATCGCGCGCCGGCAGGAGGTCGTCAGCACGTTCGGGAAGCTCGCCGACCCGATCGCCGACAAGCTGCTCATCGGCGGCGCGCTCGTCGCGCTCGCGGTCAGCGACCAGGTCGCGACGTGGATCGTCGTCGTCGTGCTGGGCCGTGAGCTCGCGGTCACGCTGCTGCGCTGGCACGCCAAGCGCGAGGGGATCATCGTCCCGGCCAGCATCTGGGGGAAGGCGAAGATGGTCCTGCAGTGCGCGGCGCTCGTCGCGCTGCTCGCCGTGCCGGGGGCGGCCTGGGTCAACGCGCTGCTCTACGTGACCGTCGCCGCGACGGTCGTGTCGGGGATCGACTACGCGCTGCATCTTCGGCAGCGCGCCGATCCGGCGCCCGTCAGCGGTTAGAGCACCCGCCCCGGGTGGGTGTAGACGTTCATCGACCCACGGCGGGCGAAGCCACAGAGCGTGATGCCCTGCTCGGCGGCGAGCGCGACCGCCAGCGAGCTGGGTGCGCCGACCGCGACGAGGATCGGCGCCCCGGCACGGGCGGCCTTCTGCACGAGCTCGAACGAGAGGCGCCCGCTCACGCACAGGACGTGGCCGGCGAACGGGATCCGGCCGTCCAGCAGCGCCCGGCCGACGACCTTGTCCATCGCGTTGTGGCGCCCGACGTCCTCCCGGACGAGAACGAGCTCGCCTGCGGCCGTGAACAGCCCCGTCGCGTGCAGGCCGCCGGTGCGGTCGAACGTGGGCTGCAGGAGCTTGTCGGGGAGGCCGATGAGGACGTCGCGGGAGACGCGCGGCCCGGCCACCGGGTCGAGCACGGGCGCGCCGACGGCGACCTCCTCGAGCGCGCCCTTGCCGCAGACGCCGCACGACGAGCTCGTGTAGAAGCTGCGCGCGCCCGGATCGCGGGCCAGCGGGCCGGCGACGTCGACGGTGTTCGCGGCGAGGTCCGGGGCCGGGTCGACGGGGCGCGGCGCATCGATGAGCGCCTCGCCGAACAGGAAGCCCAGCGCGAGCTCCTCGTCGTGGCCGGGCGTCCGCATGGTCACCGAGAGCGGCTTGCCGTCGACGCGGATCTCCAGCGGGTCCTCGACGGCGACGGCGTCCTCGCGCCCGTCGTCGAGGACGACGAGGGCGTGCGCGCCGCGGTGGCGCACGAGGGGAGCGGTCATGCCCACAGGGTGTCAGGTCGCTTCGGGCCGGCGGTGGTCTAATGCCGCGCATGCAAGGACTCCGACCGGCATGAGGCTCGTCAGCTTCGGCCCCCGCGGCGGGGAGCTCCCCGCGGTGCTCGACGGCGACGAGGTCGTGCCCCTGGCGCAGCTCCTGCGCCTGCTGGGCATCGCCATGCCCGACATGAATGCCGTCCTCGGCCTCTGGGAATACATCGCTCCGGCGATCGACGACCTCGTCGCGTCGCGCGACGCCGAGCGGCTGCCGCTGACCGGCGTCCGGCTCGGGCCGCCCGTCCCCAGGCCGGTGAACGTCGTCGGCATCGGGCGCAACTACGGCGAGGCGCCGGAGGGCGCGCCCGCGCCGGTGCCGATCCTCTTCGCGAAGCCGGTGACGTCGCTCCTCGGGCCGGAGGACCGCATCGTGCGCCCCGCGACCACGAGCACGCTCGACTACGAGGCCGAGCTCGCGGTGGTCATCGGCCGCGCGGGCCGCCACATCGCGCCGGCCGACGCGCCGGCGTACATCGGCGGCTACACGATCGGCAGCGACATGACGGCGTTCGACCTCATGTTCCCCGGCCACGCGCAGAACCCGGACGTGATGCCCGCGACGCTGCTGCAGCAGCTGCGCGGGAAGGGCCACGACGCCTTCCTGCCGCTGGGCCCGGCCATCGTGACGCCCGACGAGGCGGGCGATCCCGACGAGCTGGAGATCGTGGCCACGGTCAACGGCGAGGAGCGCCAGCGCGCCCGCGCGGGCGAGATGCTCGTCGGCATCCACCGGCTGGTCGCGGAGGTCAGCGCGGTGCTGACGCTGCATCCGGGCGACGTCATCCTCACCGGCACGCCGCCGGGCATCGGGCTGCAGCAGGACCCCCCGGTCTTCCTGGAGGAGGGCGACGTCGTGGAGATCACGATCCCGCGCATCGGCACGTTGCGCAACCAGGTCGTCGACGAGCCCCGCGAGGCCGTCTGAGACTCAGCCGAACGGCGTCGCGGGGGGACCCGTGACGCCGGGGCGGCACGACAGCAGCAGCCCGTTGTCCGGGTTGGCGGTCGCGGCGTCGATGAGGTCCTCCGCGAGCCCGAGGTCCTGCGGCAGGAAGCGCGGGATCTCCTCGCCGATCGTCGTGATGAACAGCTCGTCGCGCACGAACGTGCAGCTCGAGACCTGGTGGGCGGGGGTGTCGATGACCCCCAGCAGCTCGCCGTCCGGGGCGTAGCGCCGGATCTGGCCGCTGAAGATCGTCGCCGTCCAGAGGCAGCCCTCGTCGTCGACGCACATCCCATCGGGGGCGCCCTCGCCGCGCGGGATCGTCACGAGCCTGCGGCGGTTGGCGATCGTGCCGGCGTCGAGGTCGTAGTCGAAGGCGTCGATGCCCAGCGTCGGCGTGTCCGTGAAGTAGAAGGTCTCGCCGTCGGGGCTCCAGTCCAGGCCGTTGGAGAGCTTCACGTCCCCGAGCAGCGGCGTCAGCGTGCCGTCGGGGTCCAGGCGCACGAGCTGCCCGGGCTCCGAGAGGTCGAACACCATCGTCCCGGCCAGGAGCCGGCCGCGCGGGTCGACCTTGCAGTCGTTGAAGCGGGTCGGGGCGCCGCGGAGGTCCAGGCGGGCGAACGGCTCCAGGGAGCCGTCGTCGCCCAGGACGCAGAACTCGTGGCCGACCATCGCGAGCAGGCCACCCTCGCGGCGCGGCACCACCGCGCCGGGCAGATCGGGCATCTCCCACGATGACCCCGCAGCCCAGCCGTCGCCGTCGCGGCGCAGCTCGTGGATGCGGCGCCCGTTGATGTCGCACCAGACGAGGCGATCGTTCGCCGCGTCGTAGGACGGGCCCTCGCCCAGCACATCGTGCCGGTCGAGCACCGGCGTCGCTTCTGCCAGGACCCTCATCGCGGCGGCGACCATACAGCGCATCCGGTATGACGTGCCGAGACACCGAGGAGGATGAGCCCATGACCGACAGCGCCACGGAGCAGGCGCCCCTGGACGTGCCGGTGCCACCGGAGCGCAACCCGATGCGCGACCCGGGCAACCGGCTGAAGCTCGCCGTCTTCTGCGCGAACGTCGCGCGCGGCACGAGCATGTCCGAGGCCGAGACGCTGCCGAAGGTCACGTGGGCGGAGTCCCAGCGGCTGGCGCAGGCCGCCGACCGGGCCGGGATCGACGGCATGATCCCCCTCGGGCGCTGGAAGGCCACCGCGCGCGGCGCGGCGGCGGTCGACCGGACGTTCGAGCCGTGGGTCTGGGCGTCGGCGCTGTCGGCGCTGACCGAGCGGATCAGCGTCTTCACGACGGTGAACATGCAGCAGTACCACCCGCTCGTCGCGGCGCTCATGACCTCGACGATCGACCACGTCTCCGGCGGGCGCTTCTCGCTGAACGTCGTGGCGGGGTTCAACGAGCAGGAGTTCAGGATGCTCGGCCTCGAGGTCCCGTCACACGAGGACCGCTACGCGCACGCCGCGGAGTGGATGACGATCATCCGGCGGGCGTGGACCGAGGCGGAGCCGTTCGACGTCGACGGCGACTACCTGACGGTCGAGGAGGTCGTCTCCCAGCCCAAGCCGCTGCAGCAGCCCGCACCGCCGATCATGAGCGCGGGCACGAGCGAGCTGGGCCGGCGGTTCGCCGCGCGGCACGCGGACATCAACTTCGTCCATCTCCCGAGCCTGGAGGAGATGCCGCCGATCGTCGCCGCCGCGAAGGCCGAGGCGCGCGAGCACGCCGGTCGCGACGTGGAGATCTACTCCAGTGCCTACATCGTCGTCGCCGACACTGAGGAGGAGGCCTGGCGGCGCTACCACCACGTGACCCGCGAGCGGCTGGATCGCAAGGCCGCCGCCGGGCTCATCGAGATGTGGGAGCGGTTGAGCAAGGGCGGCGAGGTCATCGACGTCGAGCAGCGGATCGACCGCATGGCGGCGGGCTTCAACGCGATGCCGTTCGTGGGGACGGCCGAGCAGGTCGCCGAACTGCTCGTCCGCGCCGCCGACGGCGGGCTCGACGGCCTGGCCATCTCCTGGGACGACTACGACGAGGGGCTGGCGACCTACGCGGAGGCGGTCCGGCCGCTGCTGCTGCAGACCGGCCTGCGCAAGGACTGATGGCCGCCGAGCTCGCGGGCCTGCGCGCCCGCCTGGCGTCACCCGAGCCGCTCGCCGGGGCGATCCTGTCGCTGCCCGAGCCGGGGCTGGCGACGCTCCTCGGCACCGCCGGCTTCGACTACGTCGTCGTCGACGCCGAGCACGGCCCGTTCACGCTGGCCACCCTGCGCCCGGTGGTCGAGGCGCTCGCGGCGACGCCCGCGCACACGATCGTCCGGGTCGCCGCGAACGATCCCACGATCATCAAGCAGACCTTGGAGCTCGGCGTGGACGGCATCCAGGTGCCCGGGGTGGCCAGCGGCGAGGAGGCGGTCGCCGCGGTCCGTGCCGTGCGCTACGCCCCGGAGGGCGAGCGGGGCATCGGCGTGGGGCGCTCGACGCGCTACGGCCTCGATCTCCCCGGCTACCTCCACGACGCGAACGCGAGCATCGCGACGCTCGCGATGATCGAGGACGCGGCGGGCGTCGAGCACGTCGCCGACATCGCTGCGACGCCGGGGCTCGACGCGATCATCGTCGGGCCGCTGGACCTCTCCGCCGGGCTCGGCGTCATCGGCGAGACCGGCCACCCCAGGGTGCAGCAGGCGATCGAGCGGATCGTCGCCGCGGGCAGGGCCGCGGGCGTTCCCATCGGCCTCGGCGGTCCGCCCGGCGAGCTGCGCTCGCTCGTGGAGGCGGGCTCGCACGTGACGCTCATCTTCTTCGACGCGCTCGACATCGGCGCGGCCGCCCGCGCGGCGGTCCAGGCGGCGCGGGCGAGCCTGGTCTGACGATGCGGGTCGTGGTGGTCGGCTGCGGGGCCGGCCGAGGCGTCGTGGCGCGTCTAGCCGATCGCGATCGGATTCACGGGGCTTGCGGTCGCGCCGGTCACCAACAGCGGCGCGACGACCAGCAGGAACTCGTGGCAGCCGTCGGCCGCGAGCCGGTCCAGGACGAGGTTCTCCAGGAGGTGCACGCCGCGGTCGACGAGCAGCTCCACGTGCGGCACGAGCGCACCCTCGGGCAGCGGGATCGCCTCGACCGCCATGTTGTCGGCGCCGACGGCGGACGGATCGAGGTCGCCGAGCCATCTCGCGAGCTCCATGCCGATGCCCGGTTGCGGGCCCGGCTCCCCGGCGCCGGGGTCCGCGAGCACGCCCTCGAGCCAGCCCGTGCGCAGCAGGACGGCGTCGCCCGCCCGCAGCTCGCCGCCCTGGCGCGCGAGCGCGCGCTCGACGTCGGCGACGGTCACGACCTGACCCGGGTCGAGCGTCGCCCCGCGCTCCGCGACCAGGTCCACGAGCACGCCCCGCGCCGCGAAGCCGCCGATCTCCTGCACGCCGCAGCGCTCCGCTCCGCTGAACGGGCGCATGCCCGACTGCGGATGGCCGTTGTAGATCGCGTCGCCGTCGTGCACGTGGCAGAGCGCGTCGATGTGGGTCGCGTTGTGCGTCGGGAACGACACGACGTCCTCGGTCGAGCCGATGCCGGCGGGCGCGCCGATGACCTCGCCGATCGCGTCGCGGTCGTCGTAGAGGGTCGTGCGCTGCGGGCCGGGGCGGAACCCGAAGACGGGCACGCCGTCGCGCCCGACCGGTGCGCCCAGCGCGTAGACCTTCCCGGTGCGCACGCCGCGCGCCGCCTCCAGCACCAGGTCCGGCGTGAGGAGATTGAGCGTCCCGCGCTCGTCCTCCGCGCCCCAGCGACCCCAGTTCCCCCGTGCTGCGATGGCTCAGCCCTCCCTCGTACGCTCCGCGCGCACCCTACGGAGACGATGGGATGAAGATCGCGATCATGGGCGCGGGGGCGATGGGCTCCCTGTTCGGCGCTCACCTGGCCCGGGCCGGGCACGAGGTGCTGCTCGTCGACGTCGACCCGGCGGTCGTGGCCGCCGTGGAGGTCGAGGGCGTCGTGCTCGGGGACCGTGCGGTGCCCGTGGCGATCACGGCGGATCCCCGAGGACGCGGCACGTACGACGCCGTCCTCGTCCTCGTGAAGACCTACGACACGGCCGCGGCGGCCGCGCTCGCCGCGCCGCTCGTCGGACCGGCGACGGTGGTCGCGACGCTGCAGAACGGCATCCGCGGCGCCGACGTGCTCGGCGAGGCGTTCGGACCGGAGCGCGTCCTGGCCGGCGTGACGTACCAGGGCGCCACGGTCCTCGCGCCCGGCCGCATCCGCCACCACATGCACGGCGAGACGTTCCTGGGCGACGACGTCGCCGCAGCGGCGCCGCTCGCGGCCGCGCTCACCGAGGGCGGTCAGCCGGCGCACGCACTCGACCCCGTGGCGCCGCGCATCTGGAAGAAGCTCACGAACAACTGCATGGGCAACTGCACCTCGGCGCTGACCGGCATGTCCGGCGGCCAGATGGCGGCCGACGACGGGATCCTCGCCCTGCAGCGCGCCATCGCCACCGAGGCGGTCGCGGTCGCCGCCGGGCTGGGACACGACCTCGACCTCGAGGACTGCGTGCACACGAACACGACCGTGCTGGCCTCCTCGGGCGACGGACGGCCATCCATGCTCCAGGACGTCGAGGCCGGGCGACGCACGGAGATCGAGACGCTCAACGGGGCGATCGTCCGCCACGCAGACGTCCTGGGGATCGACGTGCCCGTCAACCGCGCCATGGTCGCGCTCGTCCGCGGCTGGGAGCGCGCCCGCGGGCTGCGCGGGTAGCCACGTGGCATCCTCCGCGGCATGAGTCCAGAGGAACGCGCCCTCGCCGCGCCCCGGGACCGGCGCACGGTCGTCCCGCTCGGCGACGCCGGGGTCGGCGGCGGCCGGTTCGCGGTGTTCGCGGGACCGACCCGCGCGACCGGCCCGGACGCCTCGCTGGAGATCGGCCGCGCGTTCGCCGGCGCGGGCGTGGCGCTGCTGCACAACGGCACGACGTCGCAGGACGACCCGCACGACCGTCCGTCGCGCACCGAGATCTCGATCCTGAGCACGCTGCGCGAGCAGACCGGCCTGCCCGTCGCCGCGCCGATCACGGACATCGCCGACGTCGAGGCGGTGGGCGACTCCGTCGACGTCGTGCAGCTCGCCGGCTACCACATGCAGAACTACCGGCTGCTGAAGGAGCTGGGCCAGCTCAACCGGCCGGTGATCCTCCGGCGTGGCACCGCGAACACCGTCGACGAGCTCGTCTCGGCCGCGGAGTACGTGCTCGTCGAGGGGAACCCGAACGTCATCCTCTGCGAGCACGGCATCCGTACGTTCGAGCGCCTGTACGAGCTGACGCTGGACTTCGCGGCGGTCCCGCTCCTGAAGGAGCGCACCCACCTGCCGATCGTCGTCGACCCCTCGGCGGCGGGCCGCCCGAACCGCGTCGCGCCCCTCGCGCTGGCCGCCGCGGCGGCGGGTGCGGACGGGATCATCCTCGAGGCGGATCCCGGTGACCTGAGTGCGTACCTGGACATCGTGGCGCGGGCGACGGCCGCCGCAGGCGTGCTCAGCCACTAGCGTCAGGGCCCGTGAGCGCCGACGTCCAGGCGTCCCCAGCCCAGGGTCAACCGGCCGCATCCGAGGGACGCTCCGACCGCAAGCCGCCGTGGATGCCGATCCTCGGGGCGATCGTGTCCATCCTGTCACTGGCCGGGGTCGTCTGGTGGGCGCTCGGGCAGGAGCCTCCGACGCTGCCGGACACGCCTGCGCGGTGGGCGGCGCTCGCCGGCGCCATCGCGCTCTACGGCGTCGCGACCTGCGTGCGCGGCGAGCGCTGGCAGGCGCTCCTGCGCCACAACGGCGCGCATCCGAAGCGGGCCGACTCCTACGCGCTGACCGCGGTCGGCTACATGGGCAACAACGTCCTCCCGGCTCGCGCGGGCGATGCGTTCCGCGTCGTGTTCATGGCGCCGCGCGCGGACACCGGCGCGCGCACGGTCATCGGCACGCTCGTGGCGGAGCGGCTGCTGGACATCGCGGTGCTCGGCACGGCGTTCCTCGTGCTGACGTTCGGCGTCGTCGACCACGCGGGACTGCCCTCGGGCAGCAGGCTGCGGTTCGTGGCGGGCGCCGTCATCGTCGCGGGGATCGTGGCGGCGGCGGCGATCATCGTCGCTCACCGCCGCGGCCACCTGGCGCGGCTGTGGGCGTTCGTCGCGCCGATGATCGCGGCCACCGCGCGCCTGCGCGGGCGACACGGCGCGGAGATGCTCGGCACGACGGTCGTCATCTGGGCGCTCGAGGCGTCCGTCTGGTGGGCGACGGGCGAGGCGTCGGGGCTGGACCTCGGCGCGGTGGAGGCCTGCTACCTGCTGGCGCTCGCGTCGATGTTCGCGATGATCCCCTCCGGTCCCGGCTACGCCGGCACGATGGACGCCGCGGTGATCTTCGGCGCCCGCGTCCTCGGCCGCACCGCCTCGGCCGCGCTGTCGTACCTGCTGCTGCTGCGCTTCGTGCTCTTCGTTCCGATCACCCTCGTCGGCCTCGTGCTGCTCGTCGTGCGCTACGGCGGCTGGGCGAAGCTCCGGTCCCTGCGCCCGGCGACATGAGCGAGCTCGCCGAGGCGATCTGGGAGCAGGTCCCCCTCGGCGCCGTCCCCGAGCACTTCGCGCCCCGGCGCGACTGGCTGCTCGGCCACGTGGAGCGCGGGGCGCGGGTGCTGGATCTGGGCTGCGGGGCCGGCGAGTTCGCCTCGGCGCTGCGCGCGGCGGGCGCGGCGCCCGTGGGCGTCGACGTCGCCCGTGAGCCGCTGCGGCGCGCCGCCGAGCGCGACCCGTCGCTCGACCTGCGCCTGTGGGGGGCCGGCGAGCCCCTCCCGGCCGACGACGCCGCCTTCGACGTCGCGTGGGCGGGTGAGGTGCTCGAGCACGTCGTCGACGTCGCGCCATGGCTGTCGGAGGTCCGCCGGGCGCTGCGGCCGGGGGGGAGGCTGCTCGTCAGCACGCCGCACCACGGACCCGGACGGCTGCTGGCGCTGGCGCTGAGCCGGCGGCGCTTCGCGGCGCACTTCGAGCCGCGCGGCGACCACGTCCGCTTCTTCTCGCCCGCGACGCTGACCCTGCTGCTCGACGACCTCGGGTTCGATGTGGTCGAGGCGCGGCCGGCGCTGCGACGCAGCACGATCCTCTGCGTGGCCGTGCGGCCGTAACCTCACGGGGATGGCCGACGACCTCCCCGAGCTCGCCTTCCCGGACCAGGCGGCGTTCGAGGCCTGGCTCGAGGAGCACCACGGCACCGAGCCCGGGCTGTGGATCCGGATCGCGAAGAAGGCGTCCGGGATCCCGACGGTGACGGGAGCACAGGCGATCGACGCGTGCCTGTGCTTCGGCTGGATCGACGGACAGCGCCGTCCCCGCGACGAGACGACGTTCCTGCAGCGCTACACCCCGCGCCGCTCGCGCTCGAAGTGGTCGAAGATCAACCGCGAGAAGGTCGAGCGCCTCATCGCGGAGGGGCGGGTGCGCCCGGCCGGGCTCGCCGAGGTCCAGCGCGCGAAGGACGACGGACGGTGGGACGCTGCGTACGACTCGCCGAGCCGGATCCAGGTGCCCGACGACCTGCAGCGCGCCCTCGACGCCGAGCCGCGCGCGAAGGCCGAGTTCGCCGAGCTCGACAGCGTCAACCGCTACGCGATCCTGTATCGCGTCCACGACGCGAAGCGCCCGGAGACGCGGACCCGGCGGATCGAGAAGTTCGTGGCGATGCTGGCCCGCGGCGAGCGGGTCCATCCGCCACGCGCAGCTACTTCTTCTTCGCCTCCGCAGCCGCCCGGCGAGCGTTGACGAACGTGTCGATCGTCTCTGCGTCGCGCGGGTCGAGGAACAGGGCGGGCCGGACCGCGTCGAGCGCGACAGCCGGGCGGTCGAGCACGTAGAGCTCGAGCTCGGCGAGGCGCAACCACGTCCGCGCGTTCTCCGGCTGCAGCCGCACCGCCTGCTCGAGCGCCGCGCGCGCCGCCACGTCGTTGTTCGCCCGCTGCTCGATCACGGAGAGCTCGAACAGCGGCTCGACCGTCAGCGGGTTGAGGTCGCGCGCCTCCTGCACCTTCTGGCGGGCTCCGTTGACGTCGCCCTTGTCGAGGAGCGCGAGCGCGTCCTGCCCTGCGTTCGCGGATCGCTGCGGTCCGAGCACGGCCCAGGAGGCGACGAGCGCGAGCGCGATCGCCGCCACCGCGCCCGTGACGCGCGCGGGGTCGCGCAGGCCGGTGTGGATGCGCCAGCGCAGCGGCAGCGGCAGCGGCTGACCGGCCCGCAGCGGCCCCCGCCCCGCCAGGAAGCCCGCGGCCAGCAACGCCGGCAGCGCATTGCCGGGGACGAACCACGTGAAGTCGATGAACGAGTGCACGCCGAAGATGACGACGACCGTGAACAGGGACACGAGGGCGACGCGTTCGGGGGTGAACGGCATGCCGCGATCCTTCGGCCGCAGGCCGGTCGCGCTGAGCGCGGAGGCCAGCCACGAGGCCAGCAGCGCCAGCGACGCGGCCAGCCCGATGATCCCGAGGTCGGCCGCCACCTGCATGACGTAGCCGTGGGCGTGGCGTACGTCGATCTCGTCCTGGCGGTACCGCGGGCGCACGGTCGCGTAGCCACCCGCGCCGACGCCGCGCCAGAGGTGGTCGCGGAACGCCTTCAGTGACTCGTTCCAGTACCGGGCGCGCACGCTGCCGGCCGCGGTCAGGCGGCCGGGGTCGTTCGGCGGCGGCGACGCCGACGGGTCCGTCAGCGTCCGCCACGTGTGTGAGACGGAGCCGCCGAGCCCGCGATCGGACAGCGCGAGCGCGGTGACGACCGCGATCGGCGCGAGCGCGAGCAGGATGAGGATGACCGCGCCCACCTCGCGCCGTGTCTCCTTGGTCGGCGGGTGCTCGGCGGCCCAGAAGGTCATCGCGAGCGACAGGGCGAGCACGACGAGGAGCACGACGGCGAGCGCGACGCCCAGCTCGTAGCCGACCGCCTCGCGCGCCGCCAGGTCGACGCGGTCGTCGCTGAGACCGGTCTGGCCGAAGGTCCAGACGGCCACCACGGCGCCTCCGACCGCGCCGAGCGCGAGCACCGCGGCGCCGCGCAGCCGCAGCGGCACGATCGCGAACCACAGCGCCACGCCGATCCCCGCGGCGAGCAGCGAGCCCCGCGAGTAGGCCAGGAGGATGGTCGCGACGCAGAGCGTCACCCCTGGCGCGGCGAGCGCGTTCAGCGCGCCGTGCCCCGTCCGCCGGGCGCCGAGCCACAGCAGCCCCGGCAGGCCCATCGCGGCGGCGAGCCCGACGGAGTTCCAGTAGCCGAACGGCTCGCGCAGCCGGGCGTAGATCTCGTCCGGGTTCAGCGCTCCCGGCAGCACCTTCGTCATGAGCGCGTACCCGGAGATGAGGACCGCGCTCAGCGTGATCGCGCCCAGCACCGCCGACCAGCGGCGGCCGGCGAGATGCGCGAGCGCGACGGCCGCCGCGAAGGCGGCGAAGTAGGCGAGATGGCGATTCGCGTCGATCCACGCGTCGGACGGGTTGACCGCCCACGTCACCGACCATGCGGCGATCGCCGTGAGGACGAGCATCGCCGCGACCGGCAGCGCCCCGTACAGGCGCTCGCGCGCGGGGGCGGCGATGAGCGCCGCGGCGACCACCGCGCCGGACGCGATGAGGATGCCGATCTCGGTCGACGTCGTCGCGCTGAGGCGCATGCCGCCGTCGGCGATCGCGCACACCGCGCACAGCGCCGCCGTGAGGAGCAGCGTGACCGCGATGTCGATGCGGGAGTCGCGCGGCGTCGGCTCGGCCGGCGGGATGACGAGGGTCTCGCCCGTGCCCGACGGGACGACCGCGGGACTAGGCGGTTCGGCGACCCAGGACACGGGTCCGCACCCGGGCGCCGGTCACGATGACCAGCGCGCCGGCGAGGAGGATGAGCAACCCGGTGATGGGACCGGGCAGCGAGCTCGAGCCGGTGAGGTTCGGTGCACGCGACGAGCCGGGGGGCACCACCGCCGGGCCGGAGCCCTGGATGCCCTCGCCGCCGCCGGTGCGCGCCTCGTCGAGCGCCAGGCGCTCCTCCGGGTTCAGCGCGGCGAGCGGATCGGTGCCGCGCGCGGCGGGCGCCGGGGTCGGCGTCGAGTCCGTCGGTGCGGCCGTCGCGCCGCTGGAGCCGGTGGTCCCGCCGCCACCGGCCGACGAGCCGCCGCCCGGCGTCGTGGTCGTGCCGCCGCCACCGGACTGCTTCTTGTCGCGCCCCGCGGCCTGCTCGAGCTGGGCGCGGCGGATGACGCTCTCGCAGTCGGAGTACTCCGAGCTGTCCGTCGCGAGCTCGCTGAGCGCGTCGCGGTACTCCTTCTGCGTGTAGGCCTTGCTCAGGACCTCGTCGTCGGCGCAGTCGCGCAGCACGTCGCGTCCGCTGGCCCATGCCGAGGCGGTGGGGACGAGCAGGATCACGAGCAACGCGAGGGACAGACGCAGTCGCATCGGGGTCACGCTAGCGGCAGCACCTCGGCGAACCCCTCCGCCCAGGCCCTGAAGGTGTATGGGGCGACGTCCTGCTGCGCGGCGGCCGCGAGCCTCGCACGGAGATCCGGATCGTCGCGCAGCAGCCGCAGCGCAGCGGCCAGCGCGCCCGGATCCTCCGAGGGCACGACGAGGCCGTTGCGGCCGTTGCGGACGAGGCCGCCGGCGGCGGCGCCGACCTGGTCGGTGGCGATCACGGGTGTGCCTGCGTGCATGGCCTCGTTGACGACGAGCCCCCAGGGCTCGCGGAAGGTGCTGGTCCGTCGCGACGGTACGACCACAACGTCCGCGGTGGACAGGAAGTTGCGGACCGACGCGGGTGGTTGCGGGCCCACCCCTCCCGGCATCCCGTCGACGCCGACGAGCGCGAGGGCCGCCGACGGCGGCGCGAGACGCACCCGCGACCAGGCGTCGAGCAGCACGTCGAGCCCCTTGCCCGGCTCGTCGCGCCCGACGAACACGACCGCGAACTCCGCCCCGCGGCGCCAGGCCGGGCCGTCCGGGTGCGCGGACCAGAACGCCCCGTCGACGGCCTGCGGCGCGATCGCGATCCGGCGGGCGCCGTTGCGTCGCGCGAAGGAGGCGACGTGCGGGCCGTACGCGACGACGGCATCCGCGTCGCGGTACAGCGTGCGCAGCAGGACCGCGCCGGCGACGTGCGCGGCGCTGCGCGGATGCGCCCACAGGGCGCTCCAGAGCAGGAACGGGACTCCGGCCCGTCGCGCGCCGGCCCAGGCGGCGGGGAGAGCGATGCGGCCTGCGGTGCCGCAGACGACGGCCCGGTAGTGCCCGGACGCGGCCAGCCGCATGACGTCGGACTGCTCGACCTCCCGCGCGGGGACACCGTGATCGAGCACCGCGCCGGTCGCATGGTGGGAGCGCCCGCCGAACAGCGCGAGCTCGATCCCCGACCGCGCGTGCAGCGCCTGGAACGCCCCGACGCGGTCGGGCGCCACCAGGTTGGTGACGAACAGGACCGGCCGGCGTGTCAATCCAGGGCGTCCTCGTAGGCGGCGACCGTCGCCTGCCCGCAGGCACGCCAGGAGAACGCGCGCTCCACCGTCGCCCGCGCCAGCGCGCCCAGCGCCGCCCGCCGGCGCGGCTCGGCGAACAGCTCCTCGATCGCGCCGGCAAGCATCTCCGGGTCGCCGGGCGGCACGAGGACCATCCCGTCCCCGGCGCCGGTGATCTCCTCGGGACCCGGCTCGCCGAGCGCACCGACGGCGGGCATGCCGCTGGCCATCGCCTCCACGTAGGCGACGCCGAACGCCTCGTCGGTCGACGGCAGGACGAACACGTGGGCGTGGCGCATGCGGGCGAGCGCGTCCGTGTGCGGCAGCTGGCCGGTGAAATCGATCTGGTCGGTCAGCCCGAGATGCTCGGCGAGGCGCTCGAGCGGCTCGCGCTCAGGACCGTCGCCGATGACGACGTAGCGCAGCACCGGCATGCGGTCGCGCAGGAGCCACATCGCCCGCAGGACGTCGGCGTGGCGCTTGCGGGCGACGAGGTGGCCCACCGTCACGAGGGTCGGGTCCCGCGCTGCCACGACGTGCCCGTTCGGCACGTCGGCGCCGAGCCGCACGACCCGCGTGCGCTCGGCCCCCATCGCGCGGCTCATCCGCTCGATGCCCGCGCTGTTGGCCAGCACGAGCCGTGCGGACGACAGCGCCGCGCGCACGGCGCTCGCACCGGCATCCGACCCCTGGCCGGTGTGGAACACGTCGCCGCCGTGGACGGAGATGACGAGCGGCGCGGAGATCCGCGCCCGCCGCACGGCCTCGCCGGCGGGCACGGCGTTGTGCGCGTGCACGAGGTCGAACGGGAACGAGCGCCGCAGCCGGCGCAGCGCGATGCCGATCGACGGCGCCGCGTAGGACCCCCACGTCCCGTAGCTGCGCGGCCGCGGCGGCGAGACGAACGGGACGTACTCGATCTGCAGGCCGTCGAGCTCCGCGCGCCGCGGCTGGCGCAGCAGCTCACGTGCGGCGGCCGCTGCGGCGCGCGGTCCCTCGCGCAGCGTGCGCAGCGGTGGGATCGGGCGGTGCAGGACGAGCACGCGCACGTCCGCCCCTGCGTCTCTGGCGGCCATCGCCTGGCGATGCGCCCAGACCCCCAGCACCGGATCGGTCGACCGGGGATAGAACTCCGAGACCACCGCCACCCTCAACGGACCGGCTCCGACCAACCGGCCTCGGCGCGGGTCACGTACGGGCGGTCGGCGAGGAACGCCCGCGCCTCGGCGACCGGCGCCTCCCGCGCGTAGCCGCCGGCAGCCGGGGCGGTGTGGCGCACGGGCGTGGCGTCGACGACGCCCACCGGCCAGCCGTGTTCGGCCGCGACGGCGCCCCAGTGGACGTCGAGCCCCCAGCCCATGCTGAGCGGCGGGAACGGCAGGAGCGCGCCGAACGTGTCGCGGTGCAATGCGGTCACCGGGCCGATCTCGACGAACCGCGTGCGGCGCACGTCCTGGCCGGGATGGCGCCGGGTGACCGGCCACGCCGCGTGCGAGCGGCGCCGGTGGGCAGGCTGGGCCAGCCGCAGGCCCGCCCGTTCGGCGATGCGGATGAACCGGTCGAGGAACCCGTGGGGCAGCTCGACGTCGTCGTCGACGATGAGCAGCCAGTCGGCGAGCGCGACGTCTTCCGCGAGCGCGTCGAGCTCCGCGCGCAGCCGCTCGAACTTCCCGCGCTCGTCGATGTCGACGATGCGGATGATCACCTCGTGTCGGGAGCGCAGCAGCTCCGTGACCGCGTCGTCCATGAGCCTGTCCGGCCGGCGGATGCCGACGACGAGGATCCGCCGGCGCTCGGGGCCCTCTGCCGTGCGCAGCCGGCGCGGCAGCGCCTCGGCGCTCAGCGCGACGTCCGCCAGGCGGCGCAGCACGTCGCGGCGCCCGCCCACGGTGCCGCTGCGGCCGGCCAGGAAGTCGTCGACGCCGGGTGTCGCCGGGGGAGGCTCCGGCGCGAGCGCCTCGCGCAGGCGTCCCGCGGAGTGCGCGGCGAGGACCGGCCCGTTCATGCAGCGCCGGAGCGGCCCGTGTGCGACGCAGCCGGCGAGGACGCGCAGCTCGGCCGCGAGCGACGGGCTCGATCCCTTCACGTCGTCGAAGCGGCGGCTGGCCCTGCCCCGGAACCAGGCTGCGCGCGCCAGCGATCGCAGGCGGGCGTCGTCGCCGGCCCGGCGGTGCTCGAGCGCGGCGCCCGCCACGTAGCGCATGCGCCCGCCCGCGGCGAGCAGCCGCATCTGCCACTCCTGCTCGTCGCCGTAGAGGCCGAGCGAGTCGTCGAACGGCCCGATCCGATGCAGCGCGCTGCGGCGGATCGTCATGTTCGCGCCCCAGGCGTGGGGCGCGTCGGTGTCCGTGGGGCCGAGGTCGAGGAACGTGACCGGCAGCCCCTCGCGGCCGCAGGTCCGGTACGCGTGGTCCTCGATCCGGGCGACGATCGGGCCGGTCAGCACGCCGACGTCGGGCGGCTCGCGGTCATGCGCCTCCAGCAGCGCGGCGAGCCAGCCGGGGCGGACCCGCACGTCGTCGTCGACGTACAGGAGGAGCTCGGAATCGACGTGCGCGGCCGCAGCGTTGCGCGCCGCGTTCAGGCCGCGGGCGGGCTCGAGCACGAGCACCTCGGCGCCGTGCCTCGCGGCGGTCGCCTGGGTGGCGGCGTCGCCGCCGTCGTCCACCACGAGCACGCCCACGCCGTGCGCGACGGCCGGCGGCAGGATCGACGCCAGGGCGACGTCGAGGTACTGCGCGCGGCGTTGGGTCGGGATGATGACGGTGGCGCGGGGCATCATGGCCTGCTGACGTCAGACATGATCCTCTTCCTCCATCACAGGTACCGGACGACCGGCGGCGAGGAGCGCGTCGTGTCCGACCTGCGCTGGCTGGCCGAGGAGCACCTCGGCGAGCGCACTGCGCTCATGGAGCGCGACTCGGCCGATGTCGGCCGCGCCGCGGCGGCCGCGGGGCTCATCGGCGGCGGGCTGCGGCCACAGGCGGTCGCCGACGCGGTGCGTGCGACCGGCGCACGCGTCGTGCACGCGCACAACCTCAACCCCACGCTCGGCTGGCGGGCGCTGGCCGCAGCACGCGAGGCGGGTGCCCGCACGGTGCTGCACCTGCACAACTACCGGCTCGTCTGCGCCGTGGGGACGTGCTTCACCCGCGGCGCGGACTGCACGCGCTGCCACGCCCGCGACACGACGCCCGGCGTGCGCCTGAACTGCAGGGGCACCGGCCCGGAGGCGGTCGCGTACGGCATCTCGCTCGCGCTGTGGCAGCGCAGGCTCGTCGCCCAGGCCGACGCGGTCGTCGTGCCCAGCGAGGCCGCCGCGGCGCGGCTGCGCGAGCTGGGTGCGCCGCTGCCCGCGCGCGTGCACGTCGTGGGTCACGTCGTCCGCGAGTTCGCGGACGCGCCGGCGGCGGGCGGCGCTCACGCGCTCATCGCCTCCCGCCTCGCGCCGGAGAAGGGCATCGAGACCGCGATCGAGGCCTGCCGTGCAGCGGGGATCCCGCTCGTGATCGCGGGCGACGGCCCCGAGCGGGAGGCGCTCGAGGCGCTCGCCGTGGGCGGCGACGTGCGCTTCGCCGGCCGCGTCGCGGCCGACGAGCTCGGGCGCCTGCGCGCGGACGCGGGCGTGGCGCTCGTCCCGTCGCGCAGCCAGGAGACGTTCGGGCTGGCCGCCGCGGAGGCGATGGCCGCCGGGGTGCCGGTCGTCGCGAGCCGCATCGGCGCGCTGGGGGAGCTCGTGGCTGACGACGGCGCGCTCGTCGCACCAGGGGACGCGCGAGCGCTGGCCGCCGCCGCCCGGGCCCGTTTCGGGGACACCGTGGCGGCGGAGCGCGGCCTGGCCCGCGTGCGCGCCGTCGCAGCGCCGGAGGCGGTCGCCCCGGCGCTGGCGGCCGTCTACGAGTGAACCTCCTCGGCGGTCGAGTCGACCACCTCGCCGTGGCCGTCCCCGCTGCCCGAGGGGCCGACGCGGTGGACACGGCGTGCGCGCTCGCCGCCGTCGGGGCCGGTCCCGAGCTCGCCCACGGGCTGACGCCAGAAGGCCATCTCGGGGTGCGCGGTCACGACCTCGCGGCCGGAGTCGACGAGTCCGCCGACTGCCACGGCGATCGCGCCGAGCAGGCCCACGAAGACGCCGATCTGCGCGCTGATCGGGAACCCGAGGTCGGGCGGATCGACGATCCGGCGCAGGATGAGCAGCGCGAGCACGCAGCCCACGACGGTGCGCATGATGAGCACCGGCCGCGTCTGCTTGAGCAGGGCGGTGACCAGCACGAACGCCGCGCCCGCGAGGATCAACCAGCGCAGGTTGGTGAACGTCTGCCAGCCGGTCGTCTCCGTGGTCCCCTGCAGGGCGGATCGATCGATGTGGTACCAGGTCAGGACGAGTGCAACGGCGACGACGACGGCGCCTACCGCGCTGAGGACCCGGCCGATGGTCGGGCTGAGCATGGAGTTCCTCCTTCGGTCGTCGGCCTACAACGAGGCTACTTGTCGGGAGTTGCGGGAGCCTCGGGGTCCGGTGTCGGCGTCGCGTCGGTCGGAGCGACCGGGCCGGACGGGGATGCGCCGACGACGTCGTCCTTCGCCGCGCCAGGGGCGTTCGGGTCCGGGACGGGGCCGGTGTAGGCGGGCGGCGGGGGCGGGGTGGGCGTGTCCGAGCTGCCACCGCCCAGGAGCTTCTTCGCGCCGATGCCGACGGCCGCGGCACCCGCGGTCGCTGCGGCGATGAGCTTCCACGGAGCCTTCTTCGCGGCCGTCGTGGCGGTCTTCGCGAGCTGCCACTCGCCCCACGCCTTCGCGACGGAGGCGACGGTGTCGAGCGTCTGCTCCTTCTTGGACCTCTTCTTCTTCTGGACCACCGGAAGCCTCATGGGCCTCCCCCTTTGTTCGTCGACGTATGAGCCATGCGCATCGTAGGGCGGGCGGTACCCCGGGCCACCCGCGGGCGAAACGGAGGCAGCGCTTACACTCGCCGCCATGCGCGCACTCGTGACCGGCGGCGCCGGATTCATCGGCTCGAACCTCGTCGACCAGCTCCTCGGGCGGGGCCACGAGGTCCACGTCGTGGACGATCTGTCCTCCGGAAAGGAGAGCAACCTCTCCGACGCGCTGGCCGCGGGCGCCACGCTGCATCAGGGGGACATCCGCGACGGCGACGCGATGCGCGAGCTCTTCGCGAGCGTGAAGCCGGAGGTCGTCTTCCACCTCGCGGCGCAGATCGACGTGCGCATCTCCGTCAGCGACCCGGCCTACGACGCGCGCACGAACGTCGAGGCGACGGCGAACCTCCTCGAGACGGGCCGTCTGAACGGCGTGCGCCGCTTCGTGTTCGCCTCCACCGGCGGCGCGATCTACGGCGAGACCGACGTCATGCCCACGCCCGAGGGCACCGAGGCGCGCCCGATGGCGCCGTACGGCACGAGCAAGCTGTGCGCGGAGCAGTACCTCGGGCTCTACGAGCGCCTGCACGGCATGTCGACCGTGGCGCTGCGCTTCGGCAACGTCTACGGGCCCCGCCAGGACGTGCACGGCGAGGCGGGCGTCATCGCGATCTTCTGCGGGCGGCTGCGCCGCGGCGAGGACCTGCGGGTCTTCGGCGACGGCGAGCAGACCCGCGACTACATCTACGTCGGCGACCTCGTCGAGGCGATCGCCACCGCGGGCGAGGGCGACGCCACGGGCGCGATCAACCTGGGCACCGAGGAGGAGACCTCCGTGCTGCGGGTGGCCGAGTTGCTGCAGTCGCACGCGGGCGCGACCTCGCCGATCGACTTCCAGCCCGGCCGTCTGGGCGAGATCCAGCGCTCGGTCCTGCACGCCGGACGGGCCCGCGAGCTCCTCGGCTGGAGCGCCGCGACGCGGATCGACGAGGGCCTGCGGCTCACCTGGGAGGCGTCGGCCGACGCCTGAGCGGACGGCCATCTAGTGCGCGTCGGGTTCGACGCCGCCGCGCTCGTCCTGAATCGTGCGGGCGAGTACCGGTACGCGAGCGCCCTGCGGCAGGCGCTGCGCGAGAGCGAGGACGTCGAGCTGCACGAGCTCTGGCCCGGCAGGCGGGTGCCGCGCACCCTGCCGGCGCGGATCGCGCTGCAGGCCGCCGTGCAGGGCGTCTGGTACCCGTTCACGGTCCCGCGGGCGGCGCGCCGCGCGCGCCTCGACGTCCTGCACCACCCGCGCTACGCGGTGTCGCCGGAGCCGGGCCTGCGGGTGCCGGTCGTGGTCACGATGCACGACGTGCTCGTCCTGAGCGCGCCGGAGCTGTTCTCCGCGCCCATCCGGGCCAACTTCCGGGCGCTGGCGGGGCCGCTCGCCCGCCGCGCCGCCCTCGTGCTGACCGGTTCGCAGGCCTCGGCACGGGACATCGCCGAGCACCTGCGGGTGCCGGCGGAGCGGATCGTCGTGACGCCGTACGGCGTCGAGCCGCGCTTCCGGCCCGCCCCGGCCACGCCGGAGCTGCTGGCACGGCTGGGGATCGACGGTCCCTACGTCGCCTGCGTGGGGACGCTCGAGCCGCGCAAGAACCTCGTCACGGCGCTGCGGGCCTTCGCCCGGCTGGACGAGGAGGTGACGCTCGTCGTCGTCGGCGGGCGCGGGTGGCGCAACGAGGCGTTCGAGGAGGAGCTCCGCGCGGTGCGCGGGCGGGTCGTCCTCACGGGCTTCCTCAGCGACGAGGACCTCGTCGGCGTCCTCGCCGGTGCGCGGTGCTTCCTGTACCCCTCGCTGCACGAGGGGTACGGGTTCCCGCCGCTGGAGGCGATGGCGTGCGGCACGCCGGTCGTGACCTCGGCGACCTCGAGCCTGCCCGAGGTGGTCGGGGATGCCGGGCTGCTCGTGGATCCGCGCGATCCCGAGGCCGTCGCGGGCGCTGTCGAGCGCCTGCTGGGCGACGACGAGCTGCACGCGTCGCTGCGCCGGAAGGGACTGGAACGTGCTTCGTCCTACACTTGGGACCGTTGCGCCGCTGCGACGGTCGCCGCCTACGGACGAGCGGCGGCCTGAACCGCAACCTCATGGCGGCCTGCTCGTTGCGACGAGCGCAGGAACCTCCACCGGACCCGAGAACCTCAAGACCTCCATGAGCACGATCGAACGCGCACAGCGCCACGCGCCCGCCACGCAAGAAGCGGCGCTCCCGCTCGTGTCCGTCGTCATCCCGTGCCTCAACGAGGCCGAGAACATCGAGGAGTGCGTCACCCGCGCCCGCGCCGTGCTCGAGGAGCACGGTCTGAACGGCGAGGTCGTGGTCGCCGACAACGGCTCCTCCGACGGCAGCCCCGAGCTGGCCGCCGCGGCCGGCGCCCGCGTCATCCACGAGGAGCGCCGCGGCTACGGCAGCGCGTACCTCGCGGGCTTCGCCAACGCCCGCGGCGAGTACATCGTGATGCTCGACGCCGACCTCACGTACCCCTTCGAGCTCATCCCGCGGTTCGTGGACGAGCTGGCCGGCGGCGCCGAGCTCGTCATGGGCGACCGGATGGACAACATCCAGCCCGGCGCGATGCCGTGGCTGCACCAGTACGTCGGCAACCCGATCCTCTCCGGGATCCTCAACCTCTTCTTCCGGACCGGCGTGCGCGACGCGCACTGCGGCATGCGCGGCCTGCGGCGCGACATCCTGCCGAAGCTCGATCTGCGCACCCCGGGCATGGAGTTCGCCTCGGAGATGGTCATCCGCGCCTCCAAGGAGAAGCTGCGGATCTCCGAGTTCCCGATCACCTACCACCCGCGTGGCGGCGAGTCGAAGCTGTCGAGCTTCCGGGACGGCTGGCGCCACCTGCGCTTCCTGCTCGTCCACAGCCCGACGCACCTCTTCCTCTGGCCCGGCGTCGTCCTCGCGACGCTCGGCGTGCTCGTCATGGCGGCCGTGCTCGGCGGCCTGGACATCGTCGGCCGCCCGCTCTACCTGCACTCGATGATCGCCGGCAGCCTGCTGCTCGTCGTCGGGACGCAGATCGTGTCGCTCGGGCTCTGCGCCCACGCCTACGGCATGTACTTCATGGGCGACCGCGATCCGTGGTTCGACCGCATGCGCGGCCGCTTCCGGCTCGAGCACGGGCTCGCGCTGGGCGGGTTCATCATCCTGCTGGGCCTGACGGTGTGCGCGGTCGTGTTCGCCATCTGGGCCGACCGCGGGTTCGGCAGCCTCTCGGAGGAGAGCCTGGCCGTCCTCGGCGCGACGCTCATCATCGTGGGCGTGCAGGTCTTCTTCTCGTCGTTCCTGCTCAGCATCCTGGGCCTGCGCCGCCAGGCGCAGTGAGCGACCACGACGTCCCTGGCGGCGGGCCGTCGGTCGCGGAGCCGCTCGTCGCGGCGGAGCCCGCGCGGCGATGCAGTGCCGCCGAGGAGGCCCGCACGCTGCTCGCAGGCACGGGGCAGGGCGCGCTGGCGTCGCTCTCGGACGACGGATCGCCGTGGTCGTCGTTCGTCGCCTACGGGACGCTGGCGGACGGCAGCCCGGTCCTGTGCGTCTCGCGGCTGGCCGAGCACGGCCGCAACCTCCAGGCCGATCCGCGTGCCTCGCTGCTCGTCGTCGCTCCCGCTGACGGCCCCGATCCGCTCGCAGCCGGGCGGGTGACGCTCGCCGGCGCGGTCCGCCCGGGCGGCGCGGACGCCCGTGCGGCGTACGTCGCAGGCGTGCCGTCGGGCGACGTCTACGTCGACTTCGGCGACTTCGACCTCTGGGTGCTCGTCGTCGAGCGGGTGCGATGGGTCGGCGGCTACGGGCGGATGGCGTCGGCGAGCGCCGAGGACTACGCGGCCGCGGGTCCCGACCCGGTCGCGTCGTCGGCCGCGGGCGCGGTGGCGCATCTCAACGACGACCACGCGGACGCGTTGCGGGACATGGCGCGCGCGCTGGCCGGCCACCCGGACGCGACGGCCGCGACGTGTACAGGCGCCGACCGCTACGGACTGGACCTCACGATCGCGACACCCCGCGGCGTGGCCACCGGCCGCGTGGGGTTCGCCGAGCCCTGCGGGGCAGCCGGGGACCTGCGTGGCGCGACGGTCGAGCTCGCCCGGCGCGCCCGGGCCTGACCGCCGCTCACAGCTTCGTCAGAGCGTCCGGCTTGTGAGCCGCGCGGGCGCCCGTCCCCTCGCTCTCGACGAGGTACTGCGGGTCGTCTCCGACGCGCGCACCTGATGCTCCTGGATCTTCGTGTCGCTGGTCAGCCGCTCCACGACCTTGCCGCGAGTCGTCCCCTGCGAGGTGTTCCAGCTCACGCGGTCGCCCTGCTCGAACGTCTTGGTCATGGCCCCGGCCTACCCCGGGGAGGCCGTTCGCGCTAACGTACAACCAGATGGTTGTAGGTCTGCCCACCGACGAGCTCGCCGACGACCTGTTCCACGCGCTCGCCGACACGACGCGCCGCGACATCCTGCGCCGCTGCGCGCTCGGCGAGCCGTCGGTGTCGGGCCTCGCCGAGGCGTATCCGATGAGCTTCGCCGCGGTGCAGAAGCACGTCGCGGTGCTCGAGCGCGCCGGTCTGGTCACGAAGGAGCGCCACGGGCGCGAGCAGCGCGTGCGCACCGACGTCGAGGCGATCGGCCTCGCGCACCGGGCCCTCGACGGGCTCGAGGAGACGTGGCGCGGTCGCATCCGGCGGATGGCGGACCTGCTGGACACACCCACGAGGAAGGACGAGCCATGAGCGTCACCCGCGTCGACCGCGACACCCAGGACCTGACCCTCACGCTGATCGCGGACTTCGACGGCATCCCCGTCGAACAGGTGTGGGAGCTGTGGGCCGATCCGCGCCAGCTCGAGCGCTGGTGGGGCCCGCCGACCTACCCGGCGACGATGGAGGAGCACGACCTCAAGCCGGGCGGCACGGTGACCTACTACATGACGAGCCCCGAAGGCGAGCGCCATCGCGGGTGGTGGCTCATCACGGCCGTCGACCCGCCCGCCTCGCTGGAGTTCGAGGACGGCTTCGCCGATGCGGACGGGACGCCGTCGGACGCCATGCCGACGACGACGATCCGCGTCACCCTGGCCGAGCGCGACGGTGGCACCCGCATGCAGCTCAGGTCGCGCTTCGGCTCGCACGAGCAGATGGAGCAGCTGCTCGCCATGGGCATGGACGAGGGCCTGCAGCAGGCGGTCGGGCAGATGGACGGCCTGCTCGCCGCCGTCTGAGCGGGCGCCGGGTCAGGCCGGCGTCGGAGACGCCGGGGCCGGGGCCTTCGCGGGCTCCGGCTCGGGCAGCGGCTGCGGTCGCGGCAGCTCGACCGGCTCGACGGTGATGGTCTTGGAGGGGCCTGCGAGCGTCATGCCCGCATTCTAGACCCGCGACCGCAGCCACTCGATCGTCTGCGCGACGCCCTCGCGGACGCCGATCTGCGCCTCCCAGCCCAGGACCGTGCGGGCCTTGTCCACGCTCGGCCAGCGGCGCTGCACGTCCACCTCGAACGTGGGCAGGTGCTCGAGCGCGAACGCGCCCGGGGGCTTGCCGCACTCCTCCCAGATGACGCGGGCGATCTCCGCCACGGTCATCTCGTCGCCCGCGGAGACGTTGAAGTCCTCGTTCAACGCGGCGGGATGTCCCATCGCGGTCACGACGCCGTCGGCGATGTCGTCGACGTGCGTGATCGTCCGGGTCTGCTCGCCGGTGCCGAAGATCGGCAGCGGGGCGCCGTCGGGGAGCGCCAGGCACTTCTTGATGACGTCGGGGACCATGTGCGCGATCCCGGGCTCGTCCTCGGGCATCTCGCCGGGGCCGTAGGCGTTGAAGGGGCGGCAGATCGTGAAGGGAAGGCCCTCCTCGTCGTGCGCTGCGCGCACCCACACCTCGCCCGCCAGCTTGGAGAAGCCGTAGGCGGAGCGCGGCCAGGGGCAGTCCCAGACGTGCTGCTCGGTCGTCGGGAACTGCGTCGCGCGCTCGAAGACCATCGAGGAGGAGACGTAGACGAAGCGCTCGACGCACTCGAGGACCGCCGAGCGCACGACGCCGCCGTAGAGCGCGCTGTTGACCTCGCTGAGGGTCAGCGGGAGCTTGTGGAAGTTCGCGATGCCACCGACGATCGCCGCCAGGTGGATGACGTGCGTGCAGCCCGCGGTCGCCTCCCGCGCCTGGGCGAGGTCGCGCAGGTCGCCCTGGTGGATCTCCGCGCCCTCGCGCATCCACTCCGGCGCCGGGCGCTGGTCGGAGACGCGGACGTCCCAGTCGCCGTCGCGCAGGAGCCTGCGCACGACCGCGGCGCCGATCGTGCCGGCGCCTCCCGTGACCAGGACCCTGCTCACGCCGCTGTGAGCGCCTGGACTTCTGCGGCGTATCCGAAGACCTGGGCTGCGCCGAAGCAGTTCCACGGGTCCACGACGAGCGGATCGCCGGTCGCGAGCTCCGCGATGCGGGCGAGCGGGCCCGGGCCGCGGAAGACCGTGTGGTTCGTCGCCACGACGACGGCGTCCGCGTCGCGCACCGCGTCCTCGAAGGAGCCCGTCGGCGTGGCGACCTCGGGGTCGTGGATCGCGACGTCGGCCAGCTCGCGCTCGAGCAGCCGGATGAGCTTGTGGGCAAGCGAGTCGCGCTCGTCGTCGGTGTCGGCCTTGAAGGCGAGCCCGAGCACGGCGACCTTGCGGCCCGACAGCGGGCCGAGGCGGCGCTTCATGCCCTCCACCAGGAAGAGCGGCACCGACTCGTTGACGCGGGAGACGGCGAGCAGCATCCCCGGCGCGGCCGAGCGCTCCTCGGAGAAGGCGAAGTCCTTGCGCAGGCAGGTCCCCGCGGTGAGCCCCGGCGACGCGATCCCGCCGCGGGGGTAGTCGCGGTTGATCAGGTCGATGACGTCGAAGACGTTCGCCCCGTGCTGCTCGCAGTCCATCATGAGGAGGTTGGGCAGCGCGAACGTCGTGTAGCGCAGGATGTTGGTCCAGATCTTCGCGAGCTCGGCCTGGACGGGCGTGGTCTGCGTGATCGGCGCGCCGAACGTCTCGAAGAGCTGCGCGGCGCGCTCGCCCGACCCGGCGCCCACGCCGCCGACGATGCACGGCAGCGTGTCGATCTCCTCGAAGAAGCGTCCCGCTGCGATGCGCTCGGGCACGTGGGCGACGAACACGTCCTCGCCGACCTGCAGGCCGAGGTGCTTGGCGATGTAGCCGGCGACGAAGTCGGTCGTGCCCGGCGCGACGGTGGACCGGAGCACGATCGTCTGGCCCGGGCGCAGGTGCGCGAGGAGGTCGTCGAGCGCCGAGCGGATGTCGCGGATGTCGATCTCGATGTGCGAGAACGACGGCGTCCCCAGCGTGATGACGATGTTCTCGGCGCGCGCTGCGTCGGCGACCGAGTCGGACAGCGCGAGGCGGCCGGAGGCGTGCACGCGGTCCAGCGCCTCCTGCGCGCCCGGCTCGTCGAAGGGCATGCGGCCCTCGGCGACGGCCGCCAGGCGGTCGGGATCGGCATCGACCCCGAGCACGTTCAGGCCGCGGTCGGCGAACGAGAGCGCCAGCGGGAGCCCGATCCGCCCGATGCCGATGACGGAGACGTCGATGGACACGCCCGGGAGGCTAGCCGTCGTCGCCGCCGGCACGACGGCTGCGCGCCAACTGCGAGACGAAGCCCGCGACGAAGCGCGGGTTGTAGCGCAGGTAGCGCCGCCACAGCCGGCGCGGCTCCTGTGCGAGGCGGAACGCCCACTCCAGGCCCGACGACTGCATCCAGCCCGGCGCCTGGGGCACGAGGCCGGCGTGGAAGTCGAACGCGGCGCCGACGCCCACGAGGACGGGCGCATCGAGGCGCTGACGCATCGCGGCCATCCACTTCTCCTGCTTCGGCACGCCGATCCCGACCCACACGACATCGGCGCCGGTGCGGTTGATCTCGTCGGCGATCGTGTCCAGCTCGGCGTCGTCCAGGTCGCGGAACGGCGGCGAGCAGCCGCCGACGACCCGGAGGCCGGGGAAGCGCCGGCGCAGGTTCAGCGTGAGCTGGACGAGCGCGCCCTGGTTGCGCCCGCCGTAGAGGAAGATCCGGGTGCCCTGCTCCGCAGCACGCTCGCAGTGGCGCAGCATGAGGTCGGGGCCGTAGACGCGGTCGGGCAGCGGGCGGCCGAGCGCGCGCAGCGCCCAGACGAGCGGCTGGCCGTCGGGGACGACGAGGCTGGCGCCGAGCACGGCGTCCATCGTCTCGGGGTCCTCCTGGGCGACCATCACGGTGTGGGTCGCGGCGACGCAGACGTAGCCGCTGCCGCGGGCGGCGACCGTCCCGTCCATCCAGTCCAGCGCGCCGTCGTAGTCGACGGCGGAGACCGGAACGCCGAGCACGTCGATCGCCTCCGGGGGGGCCGGTGCGCGCAGGAAGCGCCCGCTGGGCTCCTCGAAGTCGAGCGACGTGGTGTCGATGGGGATGGTCATCGCAGGGTGCTAACGGCGGTACACCGTCGAAGTCGCGCGGATTCATCCGCGGGTTGTCGTGCAAGACGACACCCGCGCGCCGGTGGTCGGGGGCGGGGGGCGGGGTTTGAGTCAAGCAGGTCGCACTCGACGCCCTTCGTAGACTGCCGCGCGTGCCTCTCCCCGACAGGCTCGCGCCGGTCCGTGACGCGGTGGGACGGCGCGTGCATCGCGTCGTCGACCGGGTCGTCGCGGCGCGCCTGCCGGCGATCGTCGACGCGGAGGTGCGGCGCGCGCTGGACGAGCGGCTGCCCCTCCTGCGCGAGGAGACGGCCGCCCTGGTGGCGGAGCGCTCGCTGCGCGAGCACCGCGTCTGGGGTCCGCCCGGCCGTCTGACCATCGCACCGACCGCGCACGTCAACGACGCCCTGTTCAACACCGAGTCGGGCACGATCACCGTCGGCGAGCATGCGTTCTTCGGCCACGGTGTGGCGGTGCTGACCGGCACGCACGACGCGTCCGAGACGCGCGAGGCGCGCCAGCGCGCGGTCCCGTCGGAGGGCAGGGACGTCGACATCGGCCCGGGCGCCTGGATCGGCACGCGTGCGCTCGTCCTCGGGCCGTGCCGGATCGGCGCGGACGCCGTCGTAGCGTCCGGCGCGGTCGTGACGCGCGACGTCCCCGACGGCGGGAAGGTCGCGGGCGTGCCGGCCCGGGCCCTCGCCTGATGCGCCGCGCGCTGATCACGGGCGTCAGCGGGCAGGACGGCTCCTACCTCGCAGAGCTGCTGATCGCGTCCGGCCGCGAGGTCGTGGGCATGGTGCGCGACCCGAGCGCCGAGGCGCCCAACCTCGCGGCGGTGGCGGACGACGTGACGCTCGTGAGCGGCGACCTGTCCGACCCGGCCGGGCTGCGCCGTCTCGTCGCCGACATCGCGCCCGACGAGCTGTTCCACCTGGCGGCGCCGACGTTCGTGCCCGCCTCCTGGGCGGACCCGGCGACGACGCTCGCCGAGATCGCCGGCGCGACGGCGACGCTGCTCGCGGCGGCCGAGGGCACCGGCATGCGCGTGCTCGTGGCGACGTC
>Ga0070665_100001051_pt1 | contig 34592 bp, 33 predicted proteins | sample KBSS13metaG_FD_65862 | JGI IMG/M metagenome (GOLD analysis project Ga0070665, IMG submission 65862) | Switchgrass rhizosphere microbial communities from Kellogg Biological Station, Michigan, USA - KBS S1-3 metaG | ecosystem: Host-associated > Plants > Roots > Rhizosphere > Soil ... | reverse complement strand
TGGACCGGCACGTCCACAGCCTGCGCAAGAAGATCGGCGACCAGGAAGCGTCACTCATCCAGACCGTGCGAGGCATGGGCTATGCCATCCGACGTCCCCTCACCTGAGGCTCGGCCGCGTTCGAGGTCCGAGCCCGTTCCGGGGAGATCGGTGTCGCGACGGTGAGCCGGCTGTCCATCCGCGAACGCCTGGCGGTCGGCATGGTCGTCCTGGTCGCCGTCACTCTCGGCGCCGTGGATCTGTCGGGTGTGCTCCTCCTCCGCTCCTACCTCCTTCAGCGCGTGGACTCGCAGGTGAGCGCCATCGGTCCACCCGCTCACAGGTCCGCTCTTCCCCAGGGGTCCCCCCGCCCGTCTTGTGCCAACCCCCGCGACCCTCAGGGTCTGCGCACCGACTTCGTCATCCTCATTCTGGGCCGAGGAGGGCGGGTCGTGTGCTCCCTCGGTCCGCACTTGGGGGGCGCCGGTCCCGACCTGTCGTACCTCGGCCGGTCCGCTGGCTCAGCCGCGGCGAACGGCTCCCAGCGCCTGGTGACGGTGCCGTCACTCAACGGCTCCGGTCGCTGGCGGGTCAAGTCCGTCGCGGCCCCTCATGACCGGACGCTGGTGCTCGCCGTATCGCTGGCCGAAGCGGATGCCACCGTCGCTCGGATGACGCGGCTGACCGTCGTGGTCAGCAGCATCGTCCTCCTCCTGACGGCGATCGGGGCGTGGCTCGTCGCCGCCTTCGGCTTGCGACCGCTTCGTCGCATCGAGGACACCGCCGACCACATCGCTCAGGGCGATCTCACCCAACGAGTTCCGGGGTTCCGACCCCGCACCGAGGTCGGTCGATTGGCCCGCTCCCTCAACGGGATGCTCGCCCAGATCGAGGCGGCGTTCACCGTGCGCACGGACTCGGAGGCGAGGCTGCGACGCTTCGTCTCCGATGCCAGCCACGAGCTCCGGACTCCCGTTGCCACCATCCGTGGTCACGCCGAGCTGTGGCGACTCGGCGCACGCGACGACCTCGACGCGACCATGAACCGGATCGAGTCGGAGGCGAAACGTCTCGGAACACTCGTCGACGACATGCTCATGCTCGCCCGCTTGGACAGCTCACGTCCGCTCCAACGACACGAGGTCGACCTCGGTCGGATCGCCACCGACGCGGTCGTCGATGCACGCGCCACCCAACCCGAGCGGACGGTACGCCTCGACGTCCACACCGACGGCCGGCCGGCCATCATGCAAGGCGACGAAGCACGCCTGCGACAGGTTCTCGCGAACCTCGTGACCAACGCCCTCTGGCACACGCCCGTCACGTCGACGGTCGCCGTACGGATCGAGACCACAGCGAGCCTGGTCCGCATCGCGGTCGCGGACGAGGGACCCGGGATGCCGGAGCGTGTCGCGGCACGCGTCTTCGACCGCTTCTACCGAGCAGAGCCGGCCCGGGCCAGCGGCCACGGAGGCGCGGGCCTCGGCCTCTCCATCGTCAAGTCGCTCGTCGAGGCACACCACGGCACGATCTCGTGCGTGAGCACCGTTGCCGGAGGTAGCACGTTCACCATCACGCTACGACGAGACCCATGCTGGGACACTCCCGGAGACCACGCCGAGCACCAGGTCGAGGAGGCAGACTCCTCGGCAGCAGGTCCCATCTCAGACCCCGCGCCCTAGGGTCGACGATCCACTGACCGTCGGAGGTCTGCTCGTCTGACCACGGTCACATCGTCACGGCGCCACCACGTGCGCGCTCGCGAAACCGGCATCCGGGTCGAGTCGCCAGCGTGTGCCGAGCTGCTCTCAGGCCGTGCCGGTGAAGCCGTTGAGCGACTCCGAAGAGTGAAGCGGTTCGAGCGCGTGGGAAGCGAACGGGAGCGTCATCTCGAAGACGCTGCCTCCTCCTCGTCTACTCCTGACATCCACCGTGCCACCATGCCCCTCGCTGACGGCCTTGACGATCGCCAAACCCAAGCCTGCTCCGCGTGGCCCGGTCTCCGCACCATGGGTGAACCTGTCGAACACCGACGAGGTCATCCCGGGTGGAACCCCGGGGCCGCGGTCGGCGACCGAGATCACGTAGCCGTCAGCTCGCCGCGATCCGGAGACCTCGACCGACGCCGCCGGGCAGTGGACGATGGCGTTGCCGATCAACTCGTCGAGTGCCTCAGCCACGCGGCCAGGGTCCACTGACATGACCTCGCTCTCCACGACCCCGAGACCGATGAGCGGATGCGTGGCCATCCATCGCGTGGCCGTGGTGGAGACGAGCTCGCCGACGGCGGTCTCCATCGGGTACAGGAAGTCGGGTTGCTCGCTCTTGGCCAGTCGCAGGAACCTGTCGGTGATCTGCTTGAGCCGGCTCAGCTCGGTGACGACGACGTGCGCGTCCTCGGTCATCTCCGAGCTCATGGCCGCCTGCTGCAGGAGCTCGGCATGACCCAGCGCGATGGTCAGCGGAGTCCGCAGGACGTGCGACGCGTTCTGGACCAGGGTCCGGCTCTGCTCCACCAGGGCGAGGTTGTGAGCCGCGATCTGCTCGGTCTCCTGCTGCGCGGCTACCCGGCGTCGGACATAGACGACCATCACCAGGAAGACCGTCGCCATCAACGGGATCTCCGTGAGCTCATCGGGTTCCTGGTAGCCGTGGACGACCTCGACCAGCATCGTCACTGCGGTCACGACCACGATGACCGAGAGCGAGAGGACGGTGACCTTCAAGCTCCACACGCGCCAGCCGTACATCAAGGTGACGCCGATCCAGATGAAGTGGAACGGCACCGTGGCCCAGGCACGCAACATGAGGATGGCCCACGCGTTGATCGCCACGAAGCACCACCAGAGGATGTCCACCCCATGCTCGTGCCAGACCACCGTCGGCCGGTGCCGGGCGGTGAACGCGACCTCAGAGATCGACGCCATAGCCGACTCCCCTCACCGTGGAGATCGCCCCGACACCGAGCTTCTGACGGATCCTCCGCACGTACACGTCGACCACATTGGTCTCCGGGTCGAAGTCGTAGCCCCACACCTCTGCGAGCAGCCGCACCTTCGAGACGCTCCGACCGGCGTTCTGAATCAGCTCACCCAGCAGCGCCGACTCGCGTCGGGTGAGCAGGACCGTGCCGGTGCTCGTCGTGACCTCGTGACGCACGGGATCCAGTACGAAGTCGCCCGCTCTCAGGAGGACCCCGTCCCTGACGGGCGACACCCTCATCCGTGCCCGGACCCGGGCGAGCAGCTCGTTGAGGGCGAACGGCTTGCCGAGATAGTCGGCAGCCCCCTGGTCCAGCGCTCGAACCTTGGTCCTGGTGTCCGTCAGGCAGGAGAGGACCAGGACAGCTTGATCGGGCCGGTGGTTCAACAACCGCTTGAGAAGCGTCATCCCGTCGACGCCTGGCATGACGAGGTCGAGGATCACCAGGCGATACGCCTGGGAAAGGGCCATCTGGTAGCCGTCCGCACCGACGTCGGCGGTGTCGACCTCGACACCCTCCGCGCGCAGGGCCCGCGACACGAAACGGAGGACGCCAGGTTCGTCGTCGATCACCAGGACGCGATCCCGGGACATGGCCACCCACAATCCCCCGAGACAAAGACTCCGCATTCTAGGCACAACTCGCGGCCGTAAGGGCCGTCGAAGTCGCGGCCCCACTCACGGTTTGGGTCCCCCACCGCTGCGGAGATGACGGTTTTGTCATCTACGCGCTCTGGGGCGCCTCGTTCGTTGACACAGGCTAACGATCGAGCCTAGATGGTGCCCGGGATTCGCTCCGCAAGCAGGATCCCGGGGGGATGAACAATGGTTTCTCGTGTGTTCGGCCCTGCGCTGACCATCGTGTGCGGCGCAGCGTTCGTGGCGCTGATGGGGTATCTCCTTCACCAGCAGCCGGCCCCTGCGCTGGCGGCTGCACCGCAGGGGGCGTCCGACCCGCACCACGTGTTCCTTCACCTCTCCACCTACCCCGACAGCCTGGCCGGCGAGCACGGGAAGGACGGGTCACCGGAGCCCGACTGGGTGAGCTACGGCCCGACGACGACACTGACCGCCCCACGCAACTCTCTCGTCACCGTGACGATCAGCCAGTACGACGGCGGAGAGGCGATCACGAACCCCTGGTTCGCACAGGTGCACGGCACGATCGGGGGTACCGAGACGGTCGACGGCAAGCCGGTGACCAAGATCGATCCCGAGACGGTCGGTCACACCTTCACGATCCATGCGGCGCCCACAGCCCAGGATCCGCTGTTCGTGAGTGCTCCACTCCCAGCGGTCCCGGACGACGCACCGCTCGCGCCGGGGAGTGCGTATCCCAAGCCGATCGAGGTCACGTTCTCGTTCCGCACCCAAGGACCCGGGAAGTACGTGTGGAACTGCGAGTTCCCGTGCGGAGACGGGACCTACGCCAAGTTCGGCGGACCGATGTCCACGCGAGGGTGGATGTCGGGAACGTTGACGGTCACGTGACCAGGTCCGCGGCGCACGCGCTCGAGACGGGTCCGAGGGAGGGCTGACGCGTGTCAGAGACAGAACTCACCCGCAAGGCTTCCCACTGGTGGCAGAGCGAGGACGCCCGACTGCTGGGTGGCCTCTGGGCCGTGTTCACCGTCTTGGGCGTCATCTTCGCGCTGATCGTGCCCGATCACCTGATGGGGCGATCGGCCTCCAACACCATGACCGAGGTCGAGCGCACGTTCACCGCGTTCTCGGTGGCTTCGGCGCCGGTGGCCGCCGTGGTGTGGGCCCTCCTGGTGTACAGCCTGTGGAAGTGGCGCCGGCGCGGCGACTGGACGCCGGACGACCCCGACGGGCCGCCCCTCCGTGGCCACGGGTGGGCGACCGGGCTGTGGATGTTCGCCTCGTCGGCCCTCTGCCTGTTCCTGCTGGTCTGGGGTCTGGCAGCGCTCAGCAGCGTGGACTCTCCGGCGACGGCCTCGACCCCGCTCGAGATCGACGTCACCGGGCAGCAATGGATCTGGACGTTCAGCTATCCGGACAATGGCGGTGTCGAGAGCGAGGACCTCTACCTGCCGGTCAACCGACCCGTCGTCTTCCGGGTCACCAGCGACGACGTCATCCACTCCTTCTGGGTGCCCGCGATGGGCATCAAGGTCGATGCCAACCCCGGTATGACGACCACCACCCAGACGACGCCGGACCGGCTGGGGGTCTACCACGTGAAGTGCGCCGAGCTCTGCGGTCTGCTCCACGCCGACATGGAGACCGATGCCCATGTGGTCTCGAGCGCGGACTTCGACTCGTGGGCCTCAGCGCAAGGGGGCAGCCAATGACCGTCGCGGAAACCTACAAGACGGACCCCGTCAAGGGCGGCCCGGACGGCGGCATCATGCGGCGCCTCAACGTCGGCACGGGGATTGCTGCCGGCATCATCCTGGCCTTCGTCGCCCACAGGGTCGTGGGGCACCTCGCGGACGACCACGTGCACCAGGTCGACGTCCGAGCGACCGCGACCATGGTCGGCTGGGCGATCGGCTTCATGGCGGGACTCGGCGCCTTCACAGGGCCGTTCCGCTGGATGGTCGGCAAGGACCTCACCCACGCGGACGAACTTTTCCTCGCCGGCAAGGACCAGGGGATCGGCCGCTACTTCAGGTTCACGACCGACCACAAGGTCGTGGGCATCCAGTACCTCGTGCTGACCATGGTGATGCTGGGCGCCGGAGGCACCATGGCCATGCTCATCCGAACCGACCTGATCTCACCGAACTCCGGCTTCCTCGGACCTCAGACCTACAACTCGCTGGTCGGCCTGCACGGGCTGACGATGATCCTGGCCACGATCATCATGGTCACCGGGCCGTTCGGGAACTTCGTGGTGCCGTTGATGATCGGCGCCCGCGACATGGCCTTCCCACGGCTGAACGCCCTCAGCCTGTGGCTGCTGGTCGCCATGCTTCCCGTGCTCTACTCGGCCGCCTTCCTGGGCGGCATCCCGATGGGGTGGGTCGGATACACGCCGATCGCTGATCAGGGGCCGGCCGGTGTCGACGCCTACATGGTGGCCATCTTGATCTTCGCGGTCTCCACCGCCGTGGCCGGTGCGAACATCACCACGACGATCGTGACCATGCGCGCCCGCGGCATGACGTGGACTCGCACGCCGATCTTCGTGTACGGCGTGCTCGCCAGCGTCGTACTCGCTCTTCCGGCGTTCCCCATGTTCATGGCCGCCGAGATCCTGCTCCTGGTCGACCGCCTCATGGGCGGCGGCTTCTACGTTCCCAATCGTGGCGGACAGCCGTGGCTCTACCAGAACCTCTTCTGGCTGATGGGGCACCCCGAGGTCTACGTCATCCTGATCCCAGCCGTCGCGGCACTGATGGAGCTGACCGCGGTGTTCGCACGCAAGCCGCTCTACAGCTTCCGGGTCGCGGTGCTGTCGATCATCGCGATCGTCGGGCTGAGCGTCACCGTATGGGCCCACCACATGTTCGCCTCCGGCTGGGCGCCCGACCTCAACGGTCCGTTCATGCTGACGACCGAGATGATCTCGATCCCGACCGGTGGCCTGTTCCTGGTCATCCTCGGCACCCTGTGGCGAGGTCGCATCTGGACGACGCTCCCCCTGATGTGCACCTATGCGATGCTCTGGAACTTCATCATCGGCGGCATCACCGGCATCTACCTCTCCGACGTACCACTCGACTACCAGCTGCACGGGTCGATGTTCGTCACGGCGCACTTCCACTACACGCTGATGGGAGCCGGGCTCACGGGCGCCATCGGGGCCATGGCCTACTGGTTCCCGAAGATGACCGGGCGGATGCTGGGGAAGACCTCGGGCTTCGTGTCCTTCTGGCTGGTCCAGATCGGGTTCAACGTGACGTTCCTGGGCATGTTCATGGTGGGCATGGAGGGGCAGCCGCGGCGCGTGGTCCACTACGACGCGGCCTACCACACGGGCAACCTGATCTCGACCATCGGCGCCTACTTCATCGGCACCGGCATGCTGATCCTGCTCTACGACGTGATCGCCTCGTGGCACCACGGCGCGGTCGCCCCGATCAACCCCTGGGGTGCCAAGACGCTCGAGTGGACGGTGCCCAACCCGGTCCCCCTCGAGAACTTCGCGGTGCTCCCCGTGGTCACCGAGGACGCCTACGGGTACGGCGAACCTGCCGAAGCGGAACCGGCCCCTGTACCGGCGCGCGTGGGAGCAGGGTCCGACCAGGGTGAGGGGGCGATGACGTGAGCACCGAGTCTCTGGTCAACAAGGAGGCCCTTGCCCCGGAGGAGCCGGAGGACTTCGGCGAGCGGTGGCGCACCGGTGTCATCCTGATCATCGTCGCGGACGCCTCCTTCGTGGTCGCCCTTTCGTTCGCGTTCCTGTATCTCCGTGGGATCAACACCCAGACGTCCTTCCACCCAGGTGGCACCGGTGTCGCGTCCCTGTGGTGGCCCTGGATCGTGACCGCGGTGATGTTTGCATCGTTCGTCGCCTACCGCTTCGGGCTCGAGGCGCACGAGCCCGGACGCCGGCACTTCCTCAACGCGGGTGTGGTGGGAGTGGGCGGCATGGCCGCAGCCCTGGTGCTGAACGTCGTCGAGATGTACCGGTTCCCGTTCCACGTCGTCGACAACGCGTACTCCTCGGCGGTGTGGGTGATCGCCGCCGGCAACGTGTTCCACCTGGTGATCACGGTGTTCCTCGGTCTCGGAATCGTGATCCGGGTTCAGCGCCGCGTGACACGGGGGGCCCGGGACTGGCACGTGCGGATCGTCGGCATCTGGTACGCGTGGGTGTGCGTCGCAGCCTTGATCGGTGCCATCACGGTCACCGTGGCCAACGGGACGGTCGGATGCCCCCTTCCCCCGGATCAGCCGGACCCGGGGGCGCGGTCGGTACTGGCATCGTCGTGCTCGAGCTCGACGAGGTAGGCCCTCCACGCTTGCAGGCCGGGGTCGTCGTCGCGGATGTCCCCTTTGCCGTGCGGCCGGGGAGGACTCGGGCGGCGCGTGTCACGTCCCGTGACGATGTGCCACCACATCCACCCGAACAGCAGTCCGAACACCGGCCACTCCACGACGTAGACCCACGCGATCGCGCGGCCGTTCTCGGCCCTGGTCAGCTCGAACCAGCCGGCGGCGAAGCAGAAGCAGACGGCCGGGAAGAAGGCCACGTGATACCGCAGGGCCGCCCGGGACCACACCCCCGTCGGCGGTCGGGTGCTCCCCTTCACGAGTTCGTCCCCAGCACCAAGCGCGTCGGCGCCTTCTCCTCACGGCGCGTACGTCGCTCCTCGGCCCGAAGCCAGTTGCTGGCCCCGACCACCAACCAGGCGACGCTCAGCACCATCGACGTGGACCACATCAGGATCCCGGCGAGTCGCTGGTCGGCAAGCGGGTCCGGTCCGAACGGTCGTGGGACGTGCGCGTAGAACCCGTAGGCCAGGCGCGGCGCCGCGAAGATGAAGAACCCCAGCATGGCCATGGGGATCATGACGGTGAACAACGACACCAGCCGAACCCAGTGCCGCACGTGCCGGGTCCCGGCGGTGGGGGCCAGGAGCGGCTGGAAGAACACCAGCCCGCTCACCAGGTAGAGCGGGTGCTCCACGAAGTCATGGAGCAGGGGGTGTTCCAAGAAGGTGTCGTAGACGGCGGGCAGGTGGGTCACGCCCATGACCCCGACGAAGAACACCCAGCCGAAGACGGGGTGCGTCAGCGTGTGGACTGCGCGGCTGCGCAGGCATGGCACCAACCAGCGACGTCGTACGTCGTGAGTGCTGGCCCGCATCGCCAGCAGCACAGCGTCGCCGAGGACGAGCAGCGGTGCGGCGAGCATCGTGAGCAGGATGTGCTGGGTCATGTGGGCGTAGAAGAAGGTGTCGTCCCACGCGCCGGGTGGACCGACCACGGCGAACGCCGTGACGGCGAGCCCGGCCATGAAGCACCAGGTGCGGTACGCCGCCCAGGGACGGCCCGGCGCCGACCGGGTGACTCGTCGCACCGCCACGATGTAGAGCGTCGCGGTGACCACGAGGACCGCCCACGGCACGGGCGCCGGCTCCCAGCTCCGCAACAGTCGGAGGGCGTCGGTCACGACCACGCACGTTACGCGCGTACGGGCGCGGACGGAACGGCTCTGCGGACGGTTCTGCCGAGGGTGGTCATGCTGGTGGCGCTCGCTCTCACGTCGGCCTGCAGTGCACGCAATGGCGCTCCGGCATCGGCCGCTCCGGCCGTGCCGTCGTTCGGGACGTCCCTGGACGCACCGGTGCCGTCCGACGTGCTCGATGCGCGACTCGTGGACGGGCGCGGCCACGCGACCACCCTGTCTGCGCTGCGGGGCAAGGTGGTCGTTCTCTCGGACTTCATGACCCTGTGCGCGGAGGTGTGCCCCATCGGCACCGCGAGCATGTTGGAGGCGGCCCGGCAGATCGACCGCACCCCACTGGGTGCCCGGGTGGTGTTCGTCAGCCTGACCATCGACCCGACCCGTGACGACGCACGCCACCTGCGTGCCTACCAGCGCACCTTCGGACGGTTCGACAACTGGATGGTGCTGGGCGGGTCTCCGGCTGTCGTCGACCCCCTGTGGAAACGCCTCGGCATCTGGATCCACCAGACCCGGAACACCCGGCCGTACCCGCTCGACTGGGTGACCGGACAGCCGCTGACCACCGATCTCACCCATACCGACGAGCTCATCTTCATCGACGGCCGGCAGCGGTTCCGCTACGAGATGGACGGCACCGGGACGGTGGAGTCGGCGCGCACGATCCCACCGCGCCTCTACCGCTTCATGGACGCTCTGGGCCACCGCAACGTCACGAACCCGTCTCCCGGCGACTGGGCGCCGGCTCAGGTCACCGCCGTCGTGCGGTGGCTGACGGGCGGTCCGTCATGAGGCACGCGATGCTCCTGGTCGTGGCCGTGGCGCTGTGCACGGCCTGCTCGACGCTGCACCCGGCACCGTCACCCCAGGGGGCGTCCGGTCCGGGCCTCCAGGTGTTCCCGGTCGGCCAACGCTCTGCCGCCCCCCAGCTGCACGGCACCACGATCACGGGGGATCCGCTCGACCTCGCCCACGAGCTCGGGCACGGACTGGTGGCGATCAACGTCTGGGCATCGTGGTGTGGTCCGTGCCGGCAGGAGATGCCCATGCTCGCGCGTGCGGCACGCACGTCGATCAGGGTGGTCGGGATCGACGAGCGTGATCACAGGAGCTCGGCCCGGGCGTTCGCCGCCTCGCGCGGGGCGACGTACCCCACCTTGTCCGACCCGGACGGCAAGCTCCTGGCGCGACTGTCGATGCTTCCTCAGACAGGCGTCCCCAGCACCCTCTTCCTCGACCGGCGTGGTCGAGTGGCGGCCCGCGTGATCGGTCCGATCGACAGCCAGGTCCTGGAGCGGATTCTTCGAAGGTTGGGAGCTTCCTCATGAGTGCACCACCTCTCACCTCGACGGCCGGGTTGTCCACGACCCGCGAGACGGTCGCGGCGTACGTGGCGTTGACCAAACCCCGCATCATCGAGCTGTTGCTGTTGACCACGCTGCCGGTGATGTTCCTGGCCAGCAACGGCGTGCCCCCGCTGTCGCTCGTCTTCGCCACGCTCGTGGGCGGCACCCTGTCCGCCGGCAGCGCGAACACCCTCAACTGCGTCGTGGACGCCGACATCGACGCTCGGATGAGGCGCACCCGACGGCGACCCCTGGCCCGGCAGGCGGTGTCCCGGCAGTCCGCGCTGATCTTCGGCATCGTCCTCGGAGTCGTCTCGACAATGATCCTGGCGGTTCTCGTGAACTGGCAGTCGGCGTTGCTGGCGCTGGCAGCGAACGTGTTCTACGTCGTGGGCTACACGATGTGGCTCAAGCCGCGCACCGCTCAGAACATCGTGTGGGGCGGGGCGGCCGGTTGCTTCCCGACCCTGATCGGATGGACAGCCGTCCGGGGCTCACTGGCGTGGCCCCCCGTGGTGCTCTTCCTGGTGGTCTTCTTCTGGACCCCACCGCATTTCTGGGCGCTGGCGATGCGGTACCGCGAGGACTACGCGGCGGCCGGCGTACCGATGCTGCCGGTGGTGGCGACGGCCCGCACGGTCGCTCGGCAGATCCTGGGCTACGCGGTCGTGACGGTCGCGACGTCGCTGGTGCTGTGGCCCGTGGCGCACACGGGACCCGTCTACCCGATCATCGCCACGATCCTGGGTGGGTTCTTCCTCGGCGAGGCGACGCTCCTGCTTGCGCGCTCACGCAGTTCCGACGACCTGGCGACCCTTCAGCCGATGCGACTGTTCCACCTGTCGAACCTGTACCTGACCCTGCTCTTCCTCGCCGTGGCCCTGGTCCCCTTCGTCCGATGAGGCCGGACGGATCCCGGCACAGCACACGGTCACTCGACCAGGGCGTCGTGGAGCTCGGCGAGCTCGCGTGCCGGCGAGAACCAGACCGAGCGCCACTCGCCGCGGGTCGGCGAGCGACGCCAGGCGGGCGCCTCCGGCCCCCGCGCCAGGAGGAGGTAGCTGCGTACCGTGACCAGCTCCCGGAACGGCTCGAGCTGGGCAGCGGGCAGATCGTCTCGCCGTACGGCGTGGATGAACCACCCCGTGGGGTGCCGGGCAGCCACCACGACGCCGTCGACAGTGGCGTCGGACGACCTCACCTCGGCCCCGAGGGCCAGGCAGGTCACCGTCGTGGGGTCTGCCACCAGGACCTGGGTGGCGGACGCGACGTCCCACAGCGGGTCGGTGCGTCGTTCGCGAGCGCGGAAGAGGTGCATGGTCATCTCCTGGGTCTCGGTGCTGCCACGGCTGACACAACGCCGCGTACCCAGGCCTTCCCTGTGTGTCACGCAGGAGCTCTCTGTGCGGTTCAACCACGTCCGGGATTCAACGACAGCGTGGTCTCCGCGTCTCCGATCAACGTCCGGCTGGGTGGCGAGTCGTGACCGATCCCGGACCGGCGCCGGGGAGCCCGCTCAAGTCCTGGCAGCGGGCTGAGCTGTGCGCACTGTTCTTCGTCATCGCGGTGCAGCTCTGGTTGTACAGAGTCTCGGTCGTGGCTGCGGCCGCGTGGGGACTGCTCGTTCCCGCGCTGCTGATCCACATGTCCTTCTGGATGGCCCCGCTTGTGCGACAGCAACGGTCCCTGGGTGGAAGCGATGGGCACGATCACCCGTGATCGTGGGCCGCGTGCACGCGCGGCGCGCTCGACCGCGGACCTGGACGTGTGTCCCGAGGACCCACCGAGCGGCGCGGAGCGCGCGGCCCGCGCGGCGAAAAGCCATAGGTGGACGATCGCAGGTTTCAGGACCGGAATCACACGGGATTCCCTGCCTGAACCCGGACAAGCCAACCCCAGCGCGGAGCCAGAATCCTTCTCGCCCAGCGCGGTGCGTCCGCTGATGGTTCAACTTTCCCAGTTCCTGCGGCTCAACACGTCACCACTTCCTGCCGCGATGAGGTCCGTCATTCCGCCACGAAGCGGCAGAGCGCGTTCCGCCGCCCTCGATGCGATGCCGTCTGCCATCAGCCCGGTCTACCTGGGGTGCGGGAGCCCCTACTTTGCCTCGCTCAGATGGACCATGGCGTCGTAGAGCTGCCCGTCCGTCATCGGCGGCTCGGGAATCGAGTGTGCCCGCTCGGCCCGGTAGCCGTCGAGCATGAGGTAGAGCTGGCGCCGCCAGGCGGTGGGGGCCTTGGCGCTGGTGGCGTCGATGATCCGGCCGTTCGACCAGATCAGGTTGACGATGTCGGCCCGGGTGATGTCGGCGCGCGCCTTGCCGGCGTCCTGGGCCCGGGCGAGGACGTCGTCGATCTGTTGGCACATCACGTCGTGGATGTGCTCGGTCTCGGCGTTGCCAGGGAAGCGGCGGGACAGGAAGTCGTTGAAGCCTCGGTCTCCCGCCTGCACGGCGAAGAGGTTCTCCAGATAGGCGACGAACGCCGCCCACGGGTCGTCCATCCTCATGGCCTCTTCGGCCCCGTGGACGAACTCCTGGAGCCGGGGCCTGAGCGCGGCCATGAGCAGGTCCATGCGCGTAGGGAAGTGGCGGTACAGGGTGCCGATGGCGACGCCGGCACCGCGTGCGACCTTCTCCAAGGACGCGTCAACGCCGCGAGCGGCGAACTCGGCCTGCGCCGCGGCGATGAGCTTGGCGCGGCTCTCCTGGGCGTCGCGGCGCAGGGGCCTCCGCATCTGCTCGACATCGGTCTGGCTCACGTCATCAGTGTACCGACGATGCTGAGGGTGGCCTCCGCTTCAAAACCGACGCGCTCTCCGGAATAGAATGAGGCACCCCTCCGGTTACACCTCCCAATAACCGGAGGGGTGCCTCATCTTGGTGCTCCGACTTGACCTGATCAGGAGTGACGAAGATGAGTACCAACACGAGGCAGCCGTCCGAGGCCGCCGAAGAGCCGCTGGCCGCTCCGCCCGATCCCCACCACGAGCGACGTTGGTTGGCTCTGGGAGTCATTCTCGTCGCCCAAATGATGCTGTTGCTGGATGCGACCATCGTGAACGTCGCTCTGCCCTCGGTACAGGCGGACCTCGGCTTCTCCGACGACACTCGCGGGTGGGTCGTCACGGCGTACTTGCTGGCCTTCGGCAGCTTGCTTCTGCTCGGGGGTCGGCTGGCCGACGCGTTGGGTAGCAAGACCGTGTTCATCGTGGGTCTTGTGGGGTTCGCGGGCGCCTCCGCTGCAGGTGGCGCGGCCCCCAACATCGAAACGCTCATCACGGCCCGCGCGGTCCAGGGCGGTTTCGCCGCTGTCATGGCGCCTGCGGCGTTGTCGCTGATCATGGTGATCTTCACCGACCTGAAGGAGCTGAACAAGGCGTTCGCGATCTTCGGGGCAGTCGCCGGGAGCTCCGCGGCAGTCGGACTGCTGCTGGGCGGGGTTCTGACTGACTACGCCAGCTGGCGCTGGACCATGTACGTCAACGTCGTCTTCTCTGTCGTCGGGATCGTCGGCGCCCTCGCGCTGCTGCACAACTCCACTGAGCCCAACAAGCCGAAGCTTTCGGTGCCGAGCACGATCCTCGGAACGGCGGGGGTCTTCGGGTTGGTCTTCGGAGCGTCGAGAGCCGAGACCGATGGTTGGGACGCGGCCATCACCTTGACCTCTCTCATCGCCGGCGGCCTCCTGCTGACCGTCTTCGTCGTGTTCCAGAAGAGTGACCGTCACCCGCTCGTGCCGCTGCGAGTGGTCGCCGACCGCAACCGCGGTGCCGGCCTCCTGACGCTCTTGCTGGGTCAGGCGGGGGTCTTCGCACTGTTCCTGTTCCTGACCTACTACTTCCAAGGCGTCCTGGGCTACTCCCCGATCAAGACCGGACTCGCGTTCCTGCCGATGATGGTGACGGTCGCCGCGGTCGCCACGTTGACCCAAAGCGTGCTCGTGCAGCACCTGACCATGCGGACCATCGTGGCCGGCGGTCTGACCATCGGCGGAGCCGGGGCAGCGCTGCTGACCCAGGCCGACGCCAGCAGCCACTACACGGCCTGGGTGCTGCCCGGGCTGATCCTGGCCGGGACCGGCATCGGGTCGGCCATCGTCTCAGCGGTCGCGCTCGCCCAGATGGGTGTCGAACCGCGCGATGCCGGGGCAGCGGGCGCGCTCAACAACGTCTCCCAGCAGCTCGGCGCGGCGCTCGGCATCGCGGTGATCAGCACCTTCGTCGCCACAGCCAACAGCAACTACCTGGCCGAGCACGGCAGCGCTGCCGTCGTTGACGCCACAGTGCACGGGTTCACGGTCGGCTACTGGTGGGCCGCGGGTGCCTTCTGGGCCGGTGCTCTGTTCGCCGGTGCCCTGATCAGGCGTGACACCCGGTTCCACCACGGGTCCGGCCAGCCCGAGCCCCTCGACGAGATCGTCGGCGGCCTGTTCTGACTGCAGCACGTGGCCGGCACCCACCTGCGGCGCCTCACCAGCACCACCCACTCACACACAACACGGAGGAACACTCATCATGACCACCATCAGCATCATCGGATCGGGCAACATGGCCACCGCCATCGGTACACGGGCGGCCAAGCATGGCCACACCATCGAGCTCATGAGCCGCAACACCGCAAGGGCTCAGGCGCTTGCCGAGCGGATCGGCCATGGAGCCACCGTCGGCACGCTCGGAGCAAGGCCGGCTGGTGACATCGTCATCGTCGCCGTCCCGTACCAGAGCGCGGTTGAAGTGGTCGCGCGGTGCGGCGATGCGCTGGCCGGCAAGACCCTCGTCGACGTCACCAACCCGTTCAACGCCGACGCAAGTGGACTCGTGACTGACCCGGGCAGCTCTGTGTCCCAGCAGATCGCCGCCGCTGCCCCCGAGGGCGCCCACGTCGTGAAGGCATTCAACATGCTCTTCAGTGGCGTGCTGGCTGACGACAAGCCCGTCGACGTGTTCTACGCGGGCGACAGCGCCGAGGCGAAAGCACGGTTCGCGGCGTTCGTGGAGAGCTTGGACATGCGGCCCCTCGACTCGGGAGGGCTCGAGATGACCCACGCTCTCGAATGGGCCAGCATTCTGCTGATGGGGCTAGCGCGCAACGGCGCCGGCTTCGACCTCGCCTTGGGCGCCGAGGTCCGCTGAAGTCCCTTCTAGGTCTGGGCCGGCGGCCGTCTCGCTCCGCCTGCCCAGACCTGACACGACCTGGGGTGACGAACCGATAGTGACGTCGGCACGATGTGTCTGACCGGCCGCTCGTGCCTGCGATCCGAGCGGTGCCTCCTTCGCCGCGAATGGAGTGGTCTCACGGGGATCGTCGAATCAAGGCGTGACTTGGTGCGGATGAAGGGTCGGCTTGAGCGCTGTCCCGCGCACAGGTTGGGGCACGAGCGCCTCTGCTACTCATTCCGCGGAGCAACGACTGCTCCTGCGGCAAGGCTTCCGAATGCAGTCACCGCCACAGCTGTGGCCAGGAGGCTCAACAGCCGTGACACGGCCAGTTCGTGTCGAACAGCGAACTGACCGGAGCGGCATCAGCTGGCGCGGCGCCGACGACGACCGCAATCGACAGTCCAGCGAGCAGAACAGCGATTCTCTTGCGCATGCACTCGTTCTACAGGCTCTGACACATGAACACCTACCTGGGCCATCGCCAGTACTGACGTGATCGGCGTGCTCCCGGGCCAACACGGCTAGCCCTGGGAATGACCTGATCCCGATCCTGATCGAATCGGCCGTGTGGGGGCCGACCGGGCGTCGGAGCCGACCGTCTTCCTGCTGCCTCCCCTCCGGCAGAATATGAGAACCCGTGCAGTTGCGAATGTGTTCATGCCGTGTACTAGGGTGTTGGCCGGCCGGGAACAACGACGGGGGTGGACATGGTCGGAGTCGATGAAGACGTGTTGGGCCGGGCGGGGCTGACCAACAAGACGGTGTGCGAGTACGTCCTGCACTGGGCGGAGCTCACGGGAGCGGCTCGGCTCGAGGTGGTGGGGGCGGCCGACGACGCGCGGCTGATCCGGGAGGCGCTTGCGGCCGGCGAGATCGTGCCGGCCGGTGAGGGGCGTTTCTACTCGCGGAGCTACCACAAGGACACCGCGCGCTCGGAGGAGCGCACGATCGTGGCGACCAGCCGGGAGGGCGACCGAGGTCTCTACAACAACTGGCATCCCTCGAGCGAGATGAAGCCCAAGCTCGAGGGCTTGATGCGAGGTGCTCTGGCTGGCAAGACGATGTACGTCATCCCGTACCTGATGGCGCCGCCGGGATCGCCGCTGGAGAGGTATGCCGCCGGGGTGCAGCTGACCGACAACCGCACCGTTGTGCTGCACATGAACCGGATGGCCCGTACCGGGGTGGGGTACATCGAGAGTCTCACCGATCCGGAGACCTTCGTCCGGGCCGTCCACGTGACCGGCGACCTGGAGCACCTCGGCCAGGGCACGTCCGAGGACCAGCGCTACTTCGTCACCGTGGCCGACGAGCGGACCATCCTGCACTTCGGCTCGTCGTACGGCGGCAACGCACTGCTCGGCAAGATCGCCCACGGGCTGCGACAGGCCACCTACGACGGGTGGCGGTCCGGGCAGTTCCTCGGCGAGCAGTTCATGCTGCTGGGGATCACCGACAAGCAGACCGGCCGGAAGTACCACATCTGTGGGGGCTTCCCGTCTGCCTCGGGCAAGACCAACCTGGCCATGACGCTGGCCCCGGACGCTCTCGGGGACCGCTACCACGTGGAGTTCTACGGCGACGACATCGCCTGGCTGTGGGTCGACGCAGAGGGTCGGCTGCGTGGGATGAACCCCGAGTTCGGCGTGTTCGGCGTCGCCAAGGACACCAACGAGGCGACCAACCCGACCGCCCTCGATTCCGTCGGCCCGGGCAGCGGCGCGCTGTTCACCAACGTCGCTTGGAACGAGCGGACCCACGAGGTCTGGTGGGAGGGCCGCACGCCCGAGCCGCCGGCAGACCTGGAGGGGTGGCGGGACTGGACGGGCGAGCCGGTCTCGGGTCGCGAGCCCGGTGACAGCTCGCCGTGGTCCCACCCCAACAGCCGGTTCACCACGACCCTGGCGAACGTCCCCAACGTCGCGCCGGACTTCGAGGAGCCGGTCGGTGTGCCGATCGACGCGATCATCTTCGGCGGCCGGACCCGCGACCGAGAGCCGCTGATCCGTGCGATCCGCGACCTGGCCGAGGGCGTGTACGACGGGCTGACACTGGGGGCAGAGGCCACCTTCGCCGCCGACGGGCTCGACGGGAAGCTGCGCTACGACCCGATGTCGATGCGACCGTTCATGTCCTACCCGGAAGGCGCGTATGCCGCCCACTGGCTGGAGGTCATCGGGCGTGCGAAGCAGCAGCCGATCTTCGCGCACGTCAACTGGTTCCAGCGCGACTCTGACGACGGTCACTTCCTGTGGCCGGGCTACCGGGAGAACCTGCGCGCCCTGCTGTGGCTGGTCCGGCTGAAGGACGGTGAGGTGACGGGCCGCGAGACGGCGGTCGGCATCCTGCCGACCGAGGAGGAGCTCGACCTCGCCGGGCTCGAGCTGCCCCGGGAGGACCTCGACCGACTGCTGAGCATCAACGTCGACCAGTGGCGTCAGGAGCTCGCGAACCGCGAGGCGCATCTCTCGCAGTTCGCCGACCTGCCGGAGGCGATCTGGGACGCCCACCGCAGAGTCGTGAAGGCGCTCGACGAGACATGTGAAGGTGGCGGTTCGTCGTGAGCGTGCCCCTGTACCAGGCCAAGGCCGACTTCTTCCGCACCCTCGGCCACCCGGCCCGGATCCGCATCCTGGAGCTGCTCAGCGAGCGCGACCACGCGGTCCACGAGCTCCTCGCCGAGATCGCCATCGAGCCCAGCAACCTCTCCCAGCAGCTCTCGGTCCTGCGCCGCTCGTCGTTGGTGGTCTCCCGGCGTCGCGACGGCGAGGTCGTCTACTCGGTCAGCTCCGCCGAGGTGCGCGACCTGCTCCTGGCCGCCCGACGGATCCTCGAGGGTCTGGCCGCCCAGCGTGCCGACCTCGAGCCCGAGCTGACCCCGCCCGGACGTCGGCAGGGTCCCTGACGTGAGTGTGCGCCGCTTGGTCCGCCTGATCCGCACGGCGGGCCGCATCGCCGAGCCCGCCCCGCCCGCTCCGGAGCCTCTCTCCGGCCGCCCCCGTGAGCTCGAGGGCAGCGTGCAGATCAGGCATGTCGACGCCGGATCGTGCAACGGGTGCGAGATCGAGGTCGGCTCCGCGTTCGGACCCGTCTACGACGCCGAGCGGTACGGCGCCCGACTGGTCGCCTCGCCACGTCACGCCGACGTCGTGCTGGTGACCGGCGTCGTCACCCACAACATGCGGGAGCCGCTGCGACGCACGGTCGAGGCCACCCCGCAGCCCCGCCTCGTGCTCGCCGTTGGTGACTGCGCGCGCAACTGCGGCATGTTCTCCGGCGGGTACGGCGTGGCCGGCGCCGTCCACGACGTTGTCGACGTTGATCTCGAGGTGCCGGGCTGCCCGCCCGAGCCCGCGGCGGTGGTCGAGGCGCTGCGTCGGGTGACCGGCCGGTGACTCGACGATGAGCCGACCATGAGCTCGCGATGACCGGGGTCGAGCTCGGGATCGGGTGCCAGCTGGGGCTGATGTGCGTCGGGGTCCTGGTCGCGGTGACGGTGCCGGCGGTCTGGCGGTCAGTGGCGTGCGGGTCGGTCTCGGTGCTGCTGGGCGCGACCGGTGCCGCGACCGGAGCCCTCGCGCTGGAGGGGCAGCACGGCGTCGTCGAGCTGCCGACGTCGCTCCCCTTGGGTGGGATCGCGTTCGACCCGGCTCCGCTGGGTGGGTTCTTCATGCTGGTGGCCGGTGCCGTGGGCCTGGTCGCTGCCGCGTTCGCCATCGGGTACGCGCACGGTCCGTCAGGAACCCGCACCTCCTGGGCCGCGCTCGCGGTCTTCCTCGGCGCGTTGCAGCTGGTGCCGGCGGCGGGTGACGCGGTGTCGTTCCTGCTGGCGTGGGAGATGATGGCGGTCGCCTCCACCGTGCTGGTGCTCACCGAGCACGCGGTGCGCGCAGAGGTCCGGTCCGCTGCGCTGTGGTACGCCGCGATGACCCACCTGAGCTTCGCCCTGCTGCTGCTGGGATTCGGAGTGCTCGCCGGGGCGGGAGGTGGCGTCGACTGGGCTTCGCTGCAGCGGGTCGATCCGCACTCGCCGTCGGCCTCGGTGGCCTTCGTGCTGCTCGCCGGGGGGTTCGCGACCAAGGCCGGCCTCGTGCCGGTCCACGTCTGGCTGCCGCGCGCACACCCGGCGGCCCCCAGCCACGTCTCCGCAGTGATGAGTGCCGCGATGGTGAAGATGGGCGTCTACGGCTCACTCTTGGTGACGCTCGTGCTGCTGCCCGCCGGTCCGGCCTGGTGGGGCGCGGTCCTGCTCGGTCTCGGCGCGGTGTCGGCGGTCTACGGCATCCTCCAGGCGTCGGTTGCCAGCGACCTCAAGCGGTTGCTGGCCTACTCCACGACGGAGAACGTCGGCCTCATGTTCCTGGCGCTCGGCACCGGCCTGATGCTGCGCGCCCATCACGTGATCGCCGCCGGCGATGCCGCGATCGTCGCCTGCCTGCTCCTGGTTGCCGGCCACGCGGCGTACAAGACGGCCCTGTTCCTGGCGGCCGGTTCGGTGCTGCACGCCAGCGGCGAGCGCGACCTGGACCGGATGGGCGGGCTCGGCGTCCGGATGCCGGTGACCGGCCTGGTGTTCGGCGTGGGGGCCATGGGCGCCGCAGCGCTCCCGGTGACGGCCGGGTTCATGGCCGAGTGGACGCTGCTCCAGGCGGTCATCCACGGAGGCGGCCCAGCGGACCGGTCGGTGGCCGTCGCCATGCCGATCGCGGTCACCGTGGTGGCGCTGACCGCGGGGCTGGCACTGCTGACGTTCGTCAAAGCCTCTGGCATCGCGTTCCTGGCCCGGCCGCGCTCCGAGGGTGCGGCGGCCTCTCACGAGGCCACCGGTGCCATGCAGGCCGCGATGGTCGTGACGGCGGCCGCCGTGGTCGCCTTGGGGTTGATGCCCGGCGTGGTCACCCGGGCCGCCGCGCGCGCCACCGGCATCGACGCCGGGTCGCCGGGCCTCACCCGGGTGGACCTCTCCGGCGTGGGCGCCCGGCTGGAGCCGCTCGCGCTGCTGGTCGCCGGTGCCCTGGCGCTGGCGGCCGTCGGGGCGGTGTCCGCGACGGCCCGGCGGCGGCGCCGGCGGGTCTCCCTCGCCTGGGGTGGCGGCGGCGTGCGCGCCAACCCACGGATGCAGTACACCGCGACCTCGTACGCCGAACCGCTCGCCCGGGTCTTCGAGGACGCTCTCCGCCCGGAACGTGACGTCGTGGTCACCCATGCCGCGGAGTCGCGCTACCTGGTGGAGCGCGTCCAGTTCCGTCAGCACCTGGAAGACCTGATCGAGTCCCGGCTGTACCGACCGGGACTGAGGTGGGTCGACCGGGTCGGCGTCGTCGGCCGCCGCCTGCAGAACGGCAGCATCCACCGCTACCTCGGCTACTCGTTCCTCGCCCTCGTGGCGGTGCTCGTGGCGGTGTCCCTGTGAACGGCAACGGGCCCGCGACCGTCCTGGCGGTGACCCAGGTGGTCGTCCTGCTCGTCCTGTCCCCGCTCCTGATCGGGCTCATGCGTACGGTCCGGGCTCGGCTGGAGGGCCGGGTCGGAGGAGGCCTCTTGCAGCCGTGGCGTGATCTGCGCAAGCTGCACGCCAAGGAGCCGCTCCGGGCCGACGGAACGACCTGGGTCTCGGTCGCCGGGCCGATGGTGCTGATGGCGTCGAGCATCGTGGTCTGTGCGCTGACTCCGCTGCTCGGAACGGTCACCTTCGACCGACTTCCCGACGACCTCTTCGTCGTGGTCTCGGTACTCCTGTTGGGCACGGTCGCCCTGGCCCTGGTCGGCCTGGACGCCGGTACGGCGTTCGGCGGGATGGGGTCGAGCCGGCACATGACGATCGCGGCGCTGGTGGAACCGACCGTGCTCCTGGCGGTCTATGCGCTCTCGATCCCGGTCGGGTCCTCGGTGCTGTCGCGGATCGTGGATGCGCGACTCGCCGACCCGGCTTCGGTGATGTCACCGGTCAGCCTGCTCTCCCTGCTGGCGCTCACCATTGCGGTCGTCGCCGAGACGGGCCGGCTCCCGGTGGACAACCCGGCCACCCACCTGGAGCTGACGATGGTGCACGAGGCGATGGTGCTGGAGAGCTCCGGACGCGACCTGGCTTGGCTCGAGCTCGGCTGCTGGCTGCGGCTCGCTGCTCTGCTCGGCCTGCTCACCACCCTGCTCGCGCCCTGGGGGGTGGTCTCCCACGTGAGCGTGCCCGGGCTGCTGCTGGCCGCTGTGACGCTGACCGCCAAGCTCGCGCTCGCGGCCGGGCTGCTGGCGACAGTCGAGGTCTTCCTGGCCAAGCTCCGGCTCTTTCGGGTACCCGAGCTCCTGGCCGGCTCGTTCGTGCTCGCCTTCCTCGCCGTGACCGCGTCCTACCTCGTGATGCCCGGATAGCCGATGACCGAGTCCACCTACGCCCAGCTCGTCGGCCTGTGTGCCGCGGTGCTCCTTCTGAGTGCCGTCCTCATCGTCTGGCGCCGTTCGCTGCCCGCTCAGATCCGGCTGCTGGCCGTCCAGGGCTGGGCCCTCGGGGTCCTGGTCGCGGTGCTGGGCGTCCACGAGGGCGACGTCGAGCTGTCCCTGGTGGCGCTGCTGGTGCTCGCCCTCAAAGGTGTGGTGCTGCCGCGCGTGCTCACCCGGGCGACGGTCACCGAGCACGGAGCGCTGCGTGAGGAGACCCCCCTGGTCAACACCACCGCGTCGTTGATCCTGCTGGCCCTGCTCACGATGCTGGCCTACGTCGTGAGCCGGCCGGTGCTGGCACTCGGGTCCACTTCGCCGCTCGCGGCCGTCCCGGTCGGGTTCGCGATGACCCTGTTCGGCTTCCTCGTGCTGAGCACCCGCCGCCATGCGGTCTCCCAGCTGATCGGGTTCCTGCTGCTCGACAACGGCATCGGCACAGTCGCGTTCCTCACCGCTGGCGGTGTGCCCCTGGTGGTCGAGCTCGGTGTCTCGCTCGACGTGCTGCTCGTGGTGCTGATCCTGCAGGTGCTGACCAGCAGAATCCGGGCCGAGTTCGGCGACGCCGACCTGGACGACCTGACAGAGCTGCGCGACTGATGGCAGCTGATGGGTACCTGATGGGCACCGTTCTCCTCCTGCCCGCCACCAGCTGCTTGCTGCTGGGCGTGGCCGCGGCCGGGCTCCGTGGCCGGACCCCCGACTTCCTGCTCCGCTACACCGGGGCACTCGCCGCTGCAGTGGTACTCGGCAGCGGACTTGCTCTGGCCGCTGCCGTCCTCGACCAGGGTCGGGCCGTGACTACGCTGTCCGGACAGCTGCGGGCCGACGCCCTGTCCGCGTTCATGCTCGCCACGATCGGCGTGGTCGGTCTGACCGCCACCTGGGCCGGAGCCCCGCGCCGGCCCCAACCCGCGCCCTCGCCGTCGTACGCCGCCCTGGTCGTCCTCTTCCTCGGAGCGATGTCGGTGGCCGTGCTCGCCGACAACCTCGGCGTGCTCTGGGTCGCCGTCGAGGCGACCACGATCGCCACCGCGTTCCTGGTCGGCCACCAGCGCTCACGCCTGGCCCTGGAGGCAGCCTGGAAGTACGTCGTGCTGGGATCGGTCGGGGTGGCGATCGCATTCCTCGGGATCGTGCTGCTGTACGCCGCGACCCGCTCGGCCGGGGTCGCCACCCTGTCCTGGTCGACGCTGCACAGCACCCACCCGCCGCTGGACCCGCAGCTGGTCCGGCTCGCGGCTGCGCTCGCGATCCTCGGATTCGCCACCAAGACCGGACTGGCCCCGATGCACAGCTGGCTGCCCGATGCGCACAGCCAGGCGCCTGCCCCGGTCTCCGGGCTGATGTCCGGTGTGCTGCTGTCGGTCGCGTTCTACGCGATCCTGCGGATCCAGTCGGTCGCGGCTCCGGTGATCGGCGTGACGATGATGAGGAACATGCTCGCCACGGCCGGGCTGCTGTCGCTGGCCGTGGCGACCCTGCTGATGATCGCGCAGCGCGACCTCAAGCGGCTCCTCGCGTATTCCAGTGTCGAGCACGTCGGGGTGCTCGCCCTGGCCGCTGCCGTCGGCGGACCGCTGGCAATGGCGGCTGCCCTGCTCCACGTGCTCGGCCACGGGCTGGCCAAGGCAACGGCGTTCGTGAGCGCCGGCTGGGTGTTCGAGGCCGAGGGCACGACCCGACTCGCAGACCTCCGGCTGCTGCTCAGCCGCCGGCCCGGGATCGCCGTTCCGCTGGTGGCCGCGGTCACCGCACTGCTCGGACTGCCGCCGTTCAGCCTGTTCTTCTCCGAGGTCGCCATCGTCGTCGCCGGCTTCCAGCGCGGTCTGGGTTGGCTGATGGCGGCAATGGTGGCGCTGCTGACGGGTGCCTTCGTCGCACTCGTCCGTCGGGTGGCGCCGGTGGTGTTCGGCCATCGCGTCGAGGACCCGGATCATGAGGACCGGGAAGCCGTCGACTGGTCTGCCCCCGGAGCGCGGCTCCCGTTGGTCCTGGCGCTCGCCCTGGCTGCCGTCGCCGGCTTCGCGGCCGGCCCGTTCACCACCCTGCTGACCGGCGCAGCCCGCGTCCTGAGCGTGTCGCCGTGACTGAGTCCTACGACGTCACCGCAGCCCAGCTCCATCGGGCGGTCTCGGCGCGGCTCGACGACGGCTATCGGATGGCCATGGTCGCCGGACACGAGGACCAGGACCGGCTTCGCGTCGTCTACGTGCTGGTCCGGGCCGCCGACGACCAGAGGGTCGAGCTCGTGCTCGGCGTACCCAAGGACGATCCGGTGGTGCCGAGCCTGGCCGGCCTCGACTACGCCACCGGCCGCTTCGAACGGGAGCTGCACGACCTCTACGGAGTCGTGCCCGACGGACATCCTCTCCCGGCCCGGCTGGTCCTGCACGGCCACTGGCCCAGCGGGTGGTACCCGATGCGCGGCGGCGCCAGGTCCGAGCCGGCCTTCGAGCCTGATGTCGGGTCGTTCCCGTTCCTGGAGGTCGAGGGCGACGGTGTCTACGAGATCCCGGTCGGGCCGGTCCACGCCGGTCTGATCGAGCCCGGGCACTTCCGGTTCTCCGTCGTCGGCGAGACGGTGCTGCGGATGAAGGCGCGGCTGTGGTTCGTCCACCGCGGCGTCGAGAAGCTCTTCGAGGGACGCGACGCACACGCCGGGGTGGCCTTGGCCGAGCGGATCAGCGGTGACACCGCCGTCGGCCACGCCACGGCGTACGCCACCGCGGTCGAGGCTGCGCTCGGGATCGAGGTGTCCACGACCGACCGCCTGCTGCGTGCCCTGCTGCTGGAGCTCGAGCGGATGCACAACCACGTCGCCGACCTGGGCGCGCTCGCCAACGACGTCGGCTTCGGGATCGCGAACGTGCACGCCCAACGGCTCCGGGAGACGCTGCTCCGGCTCAACCGCCGCACCACCGGGCACCGACTGCTCCGCGACGCGATCACCATCGGCGGAGCCCGCGTCGCCGAGCTCCCCGACGCCGCCCTGGTCGCCTCGGTGGCCCGCGAGGCCGCAGAAGTGGTCGCGGTGACCCTGTCCAACTCCACGGTCCTCGACCGGTTCACCGGAACCGCCGTGCTCTCCACCGGCGCAGCCCGCGAGCTCGGCACCCTCGGCTTCGTGGCACGCGCCTCCGGGATCGACGTGGACGCCCGCCGCGACCACCCGATCGCCAACCTGGGGCCTTTCGAGGTGGTCGTCGAGACCGGCTGCGACGTGCTCGCCCGCTACCGAGTACGCGCCCGCGAGCTCCAGATCTCGGCACGGATCGTCGTCGCCCTCCTCGACGACCTCGCGGGACACCAAGGCTCAGACACGCGGGCACCGGCCGCCGGACCCGGTGCCGGGCTCGGTCTGGTCGAAGGGTGGCGCGGCACGATCGCACATCGCGTCGAGATCGCCGCCGATGGTCGCCTCCTGCGGGTCAAGGTGGTCGACCCGTCCTACTTCAACTGGCCAGCCCTCCCGACCGCCCTCGCCGGCACGATCGTTCCCGACTTCCCCCTGGCCAACAAGAGCTTCAACCAGTCCTACGCCGGCAACGACCTCTGACAGCCCGGAGACACACACCTGACTCACCCGGGACAGGCCCGCACCCCCTCCGGACGGGCCTGGGCAGGAATCTGCGCCTTCGATGATCTCAGCGCTCGGCGAGTCCTTGCCCGAGACGTCGCCACAGTCAACAGGGTCGCCTCCAGGCGACGCAGTGAGCTCGATCGGCCCGCGGGGGGGCGCCCTGCCAGAAAATGGTCGACAGGACGCGCCGCTCAGACCCGCGGGGGGATGTGGGTCGAGCCCCAGATCGGTGCCCACGAGATCGGCGCTGGGGGAGCACCGACGACACCTGATCTACCCATGACCGTACGCGCATGTCGTGTCGAAAGTGTGGCTTCGCACCATCCCGGAGGGACGTGGCCTGACGCGCCCCAACGTGAGCGTCCTCGCTGCCAGAGCGGGGGCGGCTGGGACCGTGCGGTCGACCAGGACCCGGAACCGTCCGGATCACACACCAGGTGACTCAGGCTCGAATCTGCGACAGGCACCCGTAGATCGGGCACGCGTGGCCCGCGGCCACCCCACCGGCGTCGGAGCGTGGTGAGAGGTCACGCGGAGAGTCCCGGTTCTTCCTCGTCTGAGTGGGTGGTCATGGGCGGGGGTCCAGGATGGCCACGCAGCCGTCGATCAGGGCCTGGTGTTCATGCGGTGTGGCCAGGGGCACGTCGTTCAGGGAGGCCATCACGCCGCTGAGCGCGGCGAGGGTGGCGACGACACGGACGCGCAGGGCCGGATTGTGCGTGATCGCGGTTCCGGCGAGCAGGCGGACGAGCTGGGTGTTGAGCGTGACGAGCACCGGGCCCAGTCCCGCGATCCGCGACTCGGTGGTGAACCGGTTGAGCAGGGCGATCGCCCGGCGATGTGGCAGTGAGGTCGTGACCAGTGCGGTGATCATGGCTCGGCGTTGCGCAGGTGTGGGCGGGTCGGAGGCCTGCATCTGCTCGAGCAGGGAGCCGATCCGGCCGAGGTAGGGGTCGAGCACGTGGCGCAGGAGCTCCTCCTTGGTGCGGAAGTGGTAGAGCACTGCTTGCCGGGTCAGGCCCAGCCGGCCGGCGATGTCCTCGAGGGAGGTGGCCCCGTAGCCGTGGGCCACGAAGAGGTCCAAAGCGGCTTCGCAGATCTGTTCGCGGGCCGCCTCGGCGGACCTTCGCTTGGTGACCACGGGAACTCCTGGTGGGTAAAGACTGGAGCGGATTCGACCGAAACTCCACGCAGAGCGGCGGAGTCGTCGTTGAATGATCTCACTGACTTACTAGTAAGTCAGTGAAACGGCTCGGACCGGCCCTTGGGGAGCCGGGGCCGACCGACCAGAGGATGTCTGTCGGGGGGCCGACGTCACCTGGGACGACACCTTCGGGGTGGCTGCCTGTCGGGGGGCAGCAGCCACTCTGGGAGTGTTCCACCCTCCCGCGACCCCGAGGCGAACTCCGTTCGCTCCCGCGCGACCTGGTCTCTGCAGGGTTCGCCGACACCGGGCACGGCTGGCCGCGGACCTGATCGGGCGGCGTGCCGCTTGCCCCGAGGGCTGCTCAGTGTGGAGTCGGTGTGGTCGGTCGGGTGGGGGCGAGCATCGTGCTCTCGAGGGTTTCGGGGTCCAGAGGGCGGGCCATCAAGAAGCCCTGGGCCTGGTTGACCTCTGCGCCTCGCAGGATGTCCATCTCCTCGGTCGTCTCCACACCCTCGGCCAGGGTGGCCAGTCCGAGGTCCTTTCCGAGCTGGACCAGTGTGCCGATCAGGGCCCGCGACTCCGGTGAGGTGGTGACCGCGCTGGTGAAGGCCCGGTCGATCTTGATGCAGTCCACGGGGAACTGCTGGAGGTAGGCCAAGGACGAGTAGCCGGTTCCGAAGTCGTCCACGGCGATCCTGACGCCCAGCGCCTTGATCGCGTGCAGCCGCCGTGCTGTAGCGACCACGTTGTGCATCAACGCGGTCTCGGTGACCTCGATGATCAGCGAGGACGCCGGCAGCCCGCTGGCGCGCAAGGCGTCACCGATGTCTTCGGTGATGGTGTCGTGGTCGAGCTGACGGGCCGAGACGTTGACCGAGAGGTCCAAGGTGTCACCGCGTGAGTGCCAGGCCGCCATCTGGTGGCAGGCGTGCTGGAGAACCCAACGGCCGACCTCCCGGATCTGCCCTGTCTGCTCCAGGACCGGGATGAACTCGTCGGGACCGACCATCCCCCGGACCGGGTGGTCCCAGCGCAACAACGCCTCGACCCCGATGACGGTCAGGTCGTCGAGCTCGTAGATCGGCTGGTAGACCAACCGGTACTGGTCACCTGTCAGCGCCGAACGCAGGTCGAACTCGATGTCGCTACGGCGACTGATGTCGGTCTGCATCTGCGGGTCGAAGATCTCGAAGCGGTTCTTGCCAGCACCCTTGGCCTGGTACAACGCGATGTCGGCATCGCGAAGAAGCTCATCGGCGCTGGCCCGGTCGCCACTGGCGATCCCGATACTGATGTTGACCGTCAATGCCACGGTCGGCTCACCCAGCTCGAACGGTTGGGCCATCACGTCCAGGAGCCGTTGGGCAACGAGCTCGGGACTGACGTCCGAAGCGTCACCGTCCAGGAGGACCACGAACTCGTCGCCGCCCATCCGGCCGATCGTGTCCACTCCACGCAACGTGCCGGCCAACCGGGCCGTGACCGCGATCAGCAACTGGTCCCCCGCACTGTGCCCGAGCGTGTCATTGACGTTCTTGAAGTCATCCAGGTCCAAGAACAACAACGCACCACCCGACTGATGACGACGATCCCGTGTCAACATCTGCTCCACGCGATCCATCACCAAGGCCCGGTTCGGCAACCCCGTCAAGGCATCGTGCAAGGCCAGATGATGCAGCTGACTGGTCCGCTGGACCAGCTGACGCCGCGCACGCTGACGACCCGTACCGAGGACAAGCACCAACAGGCCCAGCAACACACTCAAGCCAACTCCCCCGAGCAGGACCAGGAGCGCGACCCCATGGGTGCGGTCAGCGGCCTCGACCGGGCCGAAGGTCGTCACCGTCCACCCGTTGCGAAGGTCGACCGCGACCGAGTCGTCGCCGGCCGTAGCCGGCCCGCTGGTGAAGTTCACGTCCGTCACGCCCACGTGGTAGCGCATCTGGACCGACAGCCCGGACTCGGCGTGCACCGCACGTTCCAGCAAGGAGGTGGGATCGAGCTGGATTCCCACCCACCCGGCGAAGGCAGCGCGGCGGTCCTGGACCGTGGTCGGGAGCACACCACCGCTGTAGGTCGGGGTCTGGACGACCAGCCACGTCTTGCCCGCGGACTCGTAGGGCACGTACGAGCCCAGGCCACTGTCCCGAGTCCCGAGAAGTGCCGCCCTGCTCGCAGGGTCGGCGCAGTAGTCATAGGTGTCGGGCGGCGCGATCACCGAGCCGCGAGCGATCGCGGCGGCCCTGAGACAGTACGACGACCTGGTGCCGGCCGGGACCACGCGAAAGGCCCGAGCAGGGTCAGCACCTGCGGGACGCGCCTGTGCCGCAAAAGCAGTCAGGTCGGCGTGCCTGACGAGGACGAGGAGCCCGATCAGGCCGACCTCGGGGTAACGTTCCAGGACCCGTCCCGACGTCGCCCAGCGATCGAACTCCGTCTGTGACCGGTGGGGACCGGCCAGCACGGCGCCGGCGTCGACGACCAGGTCGTCGTCGTGCTGCAGCGCCAGCTCCAGGACCGCGGCGATGTTCGCCGACTCGTGCGCGAACGTACGGCGCGAGTCGTCGGCGTCGTCTCGGGCCACCAGACCCGCCGAGAACACCGAGGCGGCCAGGCCACCGATGACCAGGAGGGCCGCCGCGCCCCAGACGAGCTGCCGCAGGAATCCGCCCGCCAGCCGCGGGCCCCGAGTACCGGTGTCCATGCTCATGACTGCTCCCAACGCTGAGATGCAGTCGCTACGCTGCTTGGCCGGCAACACGATGCACACCATCCGTCCCGGGGACGGCTGCTCGCGGCCGGCTCCGGATCGACGTGAGGTGTGATGCCACCTTCCAAGGACCATGTCATACATCGGAGTCCCCTGGTCCCTTTCCAGTGGACTGGCCAGACCACACAGTCGGTGGCTTGCGCGCGTCGTCGGCCAGGACCTCATCACGACCCTGAGTCGCTCGGGGTATCCGGATGCAGGCGCCTGTCGTCCGATGCCCCCGCGCGATCGGCGCCCGGCGACGGCCGGAGCCGCTTCCGGGAGCCGTACTCGCGTAGCCGGGACCAGCCATTCGCGTCATCGACGAGCCTGGCAGGGGCTACGTTGGGTGAGCCGGCCGGACCGGTCTCGGTCCGTTGTCTTGTCCGGTCGCCCGAGAGGAAGCAATGCGCAGCTCGTGCAGCTCCTGACCTGGATGCAGCCGCGCGACTACCGCGTGGCGAAACCGATCGTTGCCTCCTTCACCGCGCTGGCCGTTGCAGTCAGCGTCGTCTTCCTGCCGTTCCAGGACCAGGCTGCCCCCTCCAGTGGAAGTCTCCTCGCCTTGGCGGGGGCAGCCATCGCCATCGGCGTCGTGATGAGTGTGGCTGCCACAGTCGTCGATCAGGCGGCAGCGCCTGCGTGGGCGCTATGTCCCTTCCTCGCGATCGTGGCGATCATCGTGGTCGACTTGGCCACCGATGACGCGTCGTTCACGGCCCAGATCTTCTTCCTCTTCCCGGTCCTGTACGCCGGGTCCCAGCTCCCACGGCGCGGTGTCGTCCTGGTTACCGCCGCCGCGATCGTGGCCGACTCGCTGCTGGTCCTGGCGAACCTCGCCCTCGAGGACGCGATCAGCGACAGCGGCTACATGGCGGCCGCGCTGGCCGCGACCGCGGTGATGCTGGTACGCGGCGCTGAGTCTCGTGAGCTGACGATGGCAAAGCTCGCCCACCATGCCACCACGGACTCGCTCACCGGGCTGGTGACGCGACGTGTGTTCGACGAGGCCACGGTTCGAGCCATGATCCCGACGGAGTCGTCCGACGGGACCTCGCTCGTCTTGGTGGACCTCGACCGTTTCAAGTCGGTCAACGACCAGTACGGACACCAGGCCGGCGACGAGGTGTTGGTCCAGGTCTCCGCCCTGCTGTTGGCGCTCGCCCGCCAGGGCGACGTCGTGTCCCGCGTTGGTGGCGACGAGGTGGCGCTGCTGATGCCCGACTGTCGTCTGGAGGTTGCAGAGCGGAGAGCCAACGAGGTGGTCATGCGGGTGCGGGAGCACGGCATCACCCTTTCGGCAGGGCACGTGATCCACGTTTCGGTCAGCGTCGGTCTCGCTCATTCACCGACGCATGCACGGGACTACCCCGGCCTCTATGCCGCCGCTGACCACGCCCTGTACGGCGCGAAGGGCGCAGGCCGCAACCGAGCGTCTGCGCAGCACTCGTTGCGACACCTCTGAGGACGCGAAGAGCAGCGACGGAACCGGGCTCCTGGACCGAGCCTGGCCAGACACCCACCGGGTCAGTGAAGCCACTTCGCGATTGGCACAGTTTGTGGACCCATGATCAAGTCGCAGATGCATTCAGGCCCGGAATCACGCTTGATTCCGGGCCTGAACTTGGTAGCGGGGGCAGGATTTGAGACTGCGACCTCTGGGAGTAGTCAGGACCTCACCCGTTACTACCTTCAGGCCAGGAACAAGCCGATTCACGCTCAACAGTGCGGGATCAGCCGCTCTGACACTGCTGACTGCAACCCACTGGCACTCCCCCAGGCTGTCCCGATCTGGACAGTAAGTGGCCACCGGATCAAATTTCTATCCAGGTCACGCCTCCCCGGCTCGGGACCGCCATGGACGCGCTGACGGCCGGCGAAGGGCTCCTACGCGGCCAACCTCGCGTCGGCTGTCGATCCACAAGGTTCTCAACGCCTGCCGCGTGGTGTTGGAGGACCTGATCACGGAAACTGGGCTAGCTGGCCGACAGGCCTGATGAGGGTGGCGAGCTCATCGCACGCGATGCGCGGCCCCGCGGCGCATCTCTCGGACGAGGCCGCGTTCATCGAATCCTGCTTGCTTGGCGGAACGCCGACTTCAGTCCCCCACCCGACCGGTCTCGTAGGCCCACATGGCGATCTCGACCCTGTTGCGGGCGCCGATCTTGGCCAGCAGGCTCGCGACGTGGGTCTTGGCGGTCGTCAAGCCGATGTAGAGGTCGGCGGCGATCTCGGTGTTCGTGCGGCCGCGGGCGACCAGCGCCAGCACCTCCTCCTCGCGGTCGGTGAGCGGCTCGATCGGTTGGGTAGGTCGGCTCGACGGTTCCCTGGCGGCCAGGGTGGACAGCAGCCTTCGGGTGACGTTCGGCGCGATCAGGGCATCGCCGACCGCGGCGGCATGCACGGCCTGGACGAGCAGCTCCGGCCCGGCGTCCTTGAGTAGAAAGCCTCGGGCGCCGGCCCGGAGCGCGCCGTGGACGTACTCGTCGAGGTCGAAGGTCGTGATCACCACCACCGCCATCGGGTCCGGGACGCCCCGCCCGGCGAGGAGCTCGGTCACCTCGATGCCGTCGAGCCCGGGCATCCGGATGTCGACCAGACACACGTCAGGGCGGAGCCGACGCGCCAGTTCGACCGCGGCGTGGCCGTCGGCGGCTTGCCCGACGACCTCGATGCCGGGCTGCGCGTCAAGGATCATCGACAGGCCGGTCCGCACCAGGTCCTGGTCGTCGGCCACCAGCACGCGTACCGTCATCTGGCTACCTCCGTCGGCAGCTCGGCGTCGACCGCCCACCCGCCCCCAGGCGCCGGCCCGGCGCGCAGCGTGCCGCCGAGGAGTTCCGCGCGCTCGGTCATCCCCAGCAGCCCGAAGCCGTGGCTCGCCGGCCGCGCCGGGTCGGTCTGGCCGTCGTCGGTCACGCGTAGCCGTAGCCTTCCTCCACCCTGGACGACCCGGATCTCCACGCGCGAGGCGTTGCGGGCGTGCCGCAAGGCGTTGGTCAGCGCCTCTTGCGCCAGCCGGTAGACCACCGCGTCGACCTGGCGCGGAAGTCCGTCCAGGTCATCTGGCACCTGCACGTCGACGACCGGGACCGGGTCGCACCGGGCGAGGGACACCAGGTCGGCAACGCCGGGCTGGGGGGTGTACTCCGTCGGTGCTCCGTCGCGCAGCACCCGGACCATCGCCCGCATCTCCGCGAGCGTCCGCGATGCTTCCCCTTCGATGGCTGCCAGCGCCTCGAGCCCGGCCTCGGGTCGCTGCCCGGCCATCGCCCGGCCCGCCTGCGCCTGCACAGCGATCGCCGAGACGTGGTGGGCGACCATGTCGTGCAGCTCGCGCGCGAGGGCGACCCGCTCCTGGCTGCGGATCTGGTCCAACGCCCGGCGACGGCTCTCGGCGCGGTAGCGGAACGCCGCTCCGCCCGCCGCCGCAGCCACCAGAACGCCGAACCCACCGAAGAGCTCGGCCGGCCCGGAGAAGTCGGTCGCAATGCTGACCACCGCAGCGACCAGCACCACCGCCAGCCCGATCACGATCTCGCGCCCCGAGCCCCAGCGGACCAGCGCGTAGGCGAGCACCAGGATGTAGATCATCGTGTTGAGGCCCACACCCGGGATCCCGGCCAGCTGACTCGCCAGTCCCAACGCCATGCCAGTGCCGAAGCCCACCACGACGCAGACCAAAGGGTGGGTACCCGCCACAGCAGCACCGGCGCAAGCCCGACCGCCACGATCGTCACGAACGGCCGGGAGGCGACGTCGTCCCGGAGGAATCCCTCGAGCAGCGCCGTCACCATCAACGCCCCCACCAGCACCCAGTCGCGCGACACCCGTTCGGGAACGGCGGCTGCTCTGGGCTCGGCCCACAGCGAGCGCAGGGCGTTGGTGATCACACACCCAGCCTAGGGACCGCCAAGGCGCCGGGGACCGACCGAAAGAACGAGACCCCGCTCCTCACAACGGCCGAGGAGGGTCCGGCCTCGACGCCGATGTGGGCACGCCGCGACGCGGCGAGGGTTGTCACATGATCACTGTTGAGTCACTGACCCGGAGGTACGCCGGCTTCACCGCCGTCGACAACGTCTCCTTCACCGCCCGGTCCGGTCGCGTCACCGGCTTCCTCGGCCCGAACGGCGCCGGCAAGTCCACCACGATGCGCGTGATGGTCGGCTTGACCGCCCCGACGTCCGGCACCGCGACCATCAACGGAGAACGGTTCGCCGACCTCCCCAACCCCGGCCTCGAGGTGGGCGTGCTGCTCGACGCCTCGGCCCAGCACGCCGGCCGCACCGGACGCGAGATCCTCACGATCGCCGCCGACACCATGGGCCTGCCCCGCCGCCGCGTGGACGAGATGCTCGAGCTGGTGAGTCTGACACCCACCGAGGCCAAGCGCCGGGTGCGCAACTACTCCCTCGGCATGCGTCAGCGGCTCGGTGTCGCCACCGCACTCCTCGGAGATCCCAAGGTGCTGATCCTCGACGAGCCGGCCAACGGGCTCGACCCTGCCGGGATCCGGTGGATGCGCGATCTGCTGACGGGCTTCGCCAGTCAGGGCGGCACGGTGCTGCTGTCCTCGCACCTGCTCCACGAGATCGAGGTCATCGCCGATGACCTGGTCGTGATCGGCAACGGAAAGATCGTCGCGTCCGGCAGCAAGGAAGAGCTGCTGGCGGCCGCGGGGACGCGGGTCCGGTCGACGTCACCGCGCGACCTCGCTCACGCCCTCGAACAGGCAGGGATCTCCAGCACGCTCGCCGGGGACGGCTCGGTCCGCGCCGATGCCGACCCCGCTCGGGTCGGGGCCGTGGCCCTGACCGCCGGCATCGCCCTCACCGAGCTGCGGTCCGCCGAGGGCGCCGGGCTCGAAGACATGTTTCTGTCGCTCACTGCCGACACCCAACGCGAAGGAGTTGCGGCATGATCGCCACGACCATCTCTCCCCACACCATCGAGGCCGAGCCGGCCCGACGGACCGCCCTGCCCATCCCGGCCACCCGACTCGTCAAGGTCGAGCTGCGCAAGATGTTCAACACCCGCTCGGGATTCTGGATGCTCATCAGCATCGGCGTCCTGTCGCCCATCTCGGCCGGGTCGCTCCTCGTCCT
>Ga0070665_100001050_pt1 | contig 34606 bp, 35 predicted proteins | sample KBSS13metaG_FD_65862 | JGI IMG/M metagenome (GOLD analysis project Ga0070665, IMG submission 65862) | Switchgrass rhizosphere microbial communities from Kellogg Biological Station, Michigan, USA - KBS S1-3 metaG | ecosystem: Host-associated > Plants > Roots > Rhizosphere > Soil ... | reverse complement strand
TGCCTTAAGCCCCGAAGAATTCGGTCACCAGCTCCGTATCCAGATACTCGGTCATCTCGATCAGCCTGCCGTCGCGGAAGCGCATCAGGAACATGTATTTGTTGTTGTAGGGCCTGCCCGACACATGGGTGGCGTGGGATTCGGCCTGCACCGCCACGGTGTCGCCCTCGGCGATCATCGCATGGATGGTGGTCGGCAGGCCGCCTGGGAAAATCTGGCCGACCAGCTTCACCGCCGCCTGCGCCTCGGCTTTCCCGCGCACGCCCGAGATCGCCGTCGTGCCTTGGGTGACGATCCGGCAATCCTCGGCCATGATTTCCTCGACGGCCCCGGCAAAGTCCCCGCCCATCGCGTCCACGAACCGCCGCGCCACGTCTTTATTGCGCTGTGTCTCGTCCATTTCGTTCCTCCCCGTCATCGTGTGTTGGTTCTTGAGTTTAGTTGTCGGGCGCCCAGCCGGCCTGATTGCCCAGCTTGCCTGTCGGCAATCCCATCGCCTCCAGGCGATATCGCATTTCATCGACCACGTTGTCCGGCGCCGCCGCCTGGGTTTTCGATGTCAGGGCCGCCGCATGTTCCGCCCAGGCTTCCGGGCTTTCGGGGTTGGCGGCGAGCACGGGTGCGGCCTCAGCCAGATAGACATGGGCGGCCTGGCCGCCGCCGACCACGAAAGTGTGGCCCGACAGCGTGTTGGTCTTGTGCGCCAGCCAGCCCAGAAAGCCGGCGACCTTCTCTGGCTGAAAATACTCGCGATAGACCCTGACCAGTTCGGGGTCGGGCAGGTTGTCGTTCATCTGGCTGATCGCGGTCGGCATGATCGTATTGACCCGGATATTCTGCGACCGCCCCTCCAGCGCCCAGGCCCTGTCGGCCGCGAAGATGGCGCCCTTCGGCGCGATATAGGCGCTGGAATATTCGCCGCCGAAGATCGTGGTCGATGCGGCGTTGATCAGGCGTCCGTTGCCCGATGCCGAGAGCGCGGGCCAAGCCGCCCGCGCCAGCTTGAGCGTCGAGGTGAAATGGGAGTCGAATACGCGGTCCCAGTCTTCAGGCGAAATCTGGTGGAACAGTGCGACATGGGTCAGGCCCGTCATGTTCACCACGATGTCGACCCGGCCGAACGCATCCAGCGCCGCCTGGACGATCGATCCGGCATCGGTCGCCGCCGACGCAACCACGGCAATCGCGGTGCCTCCGGCCGCGTTGATGCGCCCGCACACCGCATGCGCACTGTCGCCGATGTCGTTGACGACAACCTTGGCCCCGCGCGCCGCGAACAGCTCGGCCGCGGCGCCGCCGATCGCGCCGCCCCCGCCCGCGACGATCGCCACTTCGCCGTCATAGCGCATCTGCTGGCCTGTCATGGCGCCCCGTTTCGAAGTCGGACAACAGCCGCCCCAGCGCATAATCCCCGGCAATGGTCGTCCGCTGCATTTCCCGCACACAATCCTCAGGCACGCCCTCCGCTGAGTGCAAGGTCCTCCAATTGTCCCAGAGGACCAGGTCGTTCTCCTGCCAGTCATGCCAGTAAGTCAGTGCCGGATTGAGGGCGTAAGACAGCACCTCCTCCAGCAGCGTGTCGCCGTCGCGGCCCGGCATCTCAAGGATGCCGACGGCTGAGGTCGGCGAGACGTTGAGGACCTTGCGGCCGGTTTCCGCCTGCACATAGACCATGGGATGAACCACCGGCGGGAAATCCTGCTCGATGCGGCCCGCCATTGCGTCCAGGGCCGCCGCGTTGGCGATCAGCTTCAGGCTTTCGGGCTTGCCGAACGTCTCCTGCGTGAAGTCCGGCCGCAGCTGATAGACGACGTGAAGCCCGTCGATCCGCTGTGTCAGCGGCTCGGGCAGCGTGGCATAGGCGGCGATCTGGTCGATAAAGCCGGTCCGCCCGCCTTCGCGCGGCGTCCTGATCGCCCGCAATATCCCGCCCCGATTGATCCTGCTCATATAGCGGAGATCGGAATGCCACGGCAGCCAACCGCCACGGCTCTGCCCGTCGACCTCATAGAGCGCCACGGAGGACTCGCCCTCGTGGCCGGGGCGATAGGAAATATCGACCAGCTCGGGATAGAATTCGGCCCAATTCTCTTTGACCGGATGACGTTGCAACTCTCCGAAGCAGCGGCTCAACGCCAGGTGCGCCTCCGGGCTGATCCCGGTGCGCGGGAATACGAGGATGCCGGCCTGCACGAAGGCCTCGTAAAGCGCCTTTCGCGCGTCGGCGTCCAACGGCCTGTCGAGGTCGATGCCGCCGACCTCGAGCGCGGTGTTGTCCGCCAATGGCTTGATTGTGAGAGCTCTCGTCATGCCGACGATTCCATCCGGTCGAGCGCTTTCAGATATGGCCGGCATCCGAGCCTGAAGAGCAGCGCCGCCAGCAATCCGCAGGTCGTACCGACCAGCGCCACCGAGCTGCCGACTGCCTTTGGATCGTGGAAGACATAGTCCGTCGTGAGCGCGACGATTGTCGGGCCCAGGCCGAGGCCCATCAGATTCAGGATAAACAGCATAAGCGCCGTGACGCGGGCCCTTAAGCGGCCAGGGGTGGTGAGCTGAAGCGTGGCCGGTACGATGGCCGCCGATGCGTTGGTCCCCACCATGATTATCATGCCGACAATCGCCGCAGGCAGGCTGCCCTGGGCGAGCACGAGATTGCCGATGGCGATCCCGATCGCGCCGAACGACATGACCAGCATGATCCCGTCGCGCCGGCCGCGGCGGGCCAGCAGCTCGCTGAACCGCGCCGCGAGAAGCAGCCCCAGTGTTCCGAACACGGCGATGCTGCCGCCGACGATCAAGCCGACCTGCGCGATGGGAAGGCCATGAACCCGGACGAACAGCGTCGGGAACCAGCCTTGCGAGCTGTAGCCGGCGATCGTCGTGAAAACTTGGCCACCGAGCACAAAGGCCAGGAATCGTCGCGTGCTGCCCAGATGAGCGAGGAACGCGCCGGTGTCCGATGTCTCCGCCTTCACTGCCGCGCGGGGTGGGTCGCGTAAGGTGGCGACCAAAGCCAAGAACGGCAGGCCTGCCAGGCCGACGATCATGAAGGCCGACTGCCACGGCTTGAGAACCCCAACCAAAGGCAGGCTGAAACTGGCATGGCCCGGCTGCGACACTGACGCAATGACCGCACCGCCAACGATGAGCGCGATTCCGCCGCCGACCGATTGAGCGGACGCGAACAAGCCCACCGCACGGACTACCTTGTCCCTGGGAAAGGCATCGGCGATGAACGAGAACGCGGCCGGCGACAGCGTGGCTTCGCCGACGCCGACGCCGATGCGGGCGAGGAACAGGCCCGAAAAGCTGCGCGCCACGCCGCACAACGCGGTCATCACACTCCACAGGAACAGGCCCGCACCGATGATGGCCGGCCGGCGGTAATTGTCTGCCAGCCAAGCGATCGGCAGGCCCATGAAGGTGTAGAAGACCGCGAACGCGAATCCCTGGAGCAGGCTTATCTGCGTATCGCTGACCGCCAGGTCGGCGCGGATCGGCTCGACCAGCAGATTGACCATCTGACGGTCGACGAAGGAAAGGATATAGACGGCGAACAGAACACCGACGCTGTACCAGGCACGCGCCAAGTTCGGAGTGTTCACAGGCGACACTCGTTGAGGCGGAACCTCCACGGCGAGGCGATTGTCCCGAAAAGCGGCCATTTCGTGAGTCCTTCCCAGGGCGCGGCTTTGACAGCTCGCTTTTTCCCAAGCCGATCGTAGCGGAGAATGGACGCCACGCCAGGGATATTACTCTCAGCTTTCCGCTGGGTTCGCCCGGGTCAGCATCGAACGATCGAGCTCGTCGATGCTCCGGCACCCCAGAAGCGTGAGCGTCCGTGAAATCTCCTCGCGAAAAATCTGAAGAATATGCTCGACGCCGGTGCCGCCGGCGGCGGCAAGCCCATAGAGGTAAGGGCGGCCGATCCCAACAGCTTTGGCGCCGAGACACAGGGCCTTGACCACATCGCTGCCCCGCCGGACGCCACCGTCGAGAAATACCGGGACACGCCCTTGGAGGCGCGCGACGATCGCGGGCAAGGCGTCCAGTGTTGCCTGGGCGCCATCGAGCTGGCGGCCGCCATGGTTGGACACGAGAACGCCGTCCGCGCCCAGCTCCACCGCTTGCATCGCGTCGTCGGGGTGGAGGACGCCCTTGATATAGAGCGGGCCTTTCCACAGATCGCGGATCCATTTGAAATCGTCCCAGCCGAGCTCCGGCCGCATTATGCGGAGCTGACGCGGGTCGGGCTTCATCGCATCGGCGATCAGCGCCGGCATGTTGCGCCCGTGGCGCAGGAATTCGCGGAGCCAGCGCGGCTTCGATGCGATATCGACCAGCTTGGCCGGCGTCAGCGTGGGCGGCATGCCCAGGCCGTTCTTGCGCTCGCCTTCGCGGTTGCCGTGGACCGGCACATCGACGGTGACGAAGAGGCCCCGATATCCGGCAGCCTGCGCCCGCCTGATGATGGACGCCGCCAGCGCCCTTGGGCCCGTCGCGAGATTGGCCCAGGGATAGAGCTGGAAGAAGTGATCCTCCTGCGTCGCCGCGGCGATCTCCTCCGGCGAATAGCTGGCGGCCGAGCTGATCACCGCGCGGGTGCCGGCACGCTCGGCCGCCTTCGCCGCGGCAACCTCACCGGTCCAATGGGCGACCGCCGACATGCCTGTTGGAGCGAGAAAAACCGGCAGGCTGAGCTTGGCACCGCCCAGGTCGGTCGAGAGTTCGGTTCCTTCTTTCCCAGTCAGGATTTTCGGGCGGAAGGCCCATCCAGCGAACGCGCTGCGGTTGGCACGCAGCGTCTGCAGATCGTCGGCACCGCCATCGATGTAGGACCACATCAGGTCTGGAACCCGGCGCCGCGCCAGCTGGCGATAGTCTTCGACGGATATCGGGGCCGGTCGTGACGACCATTTGAAGCGGACGCCCGCCAGCGGATTGGCCACGTATGTTCTCGTTATTTGATCGCAACCGGACTGACCGGGGAGCCGATCCCCCCGGTCACGCGCAGCGCGGGCGCGGTGAGGAAGAAATCCCACTGGCCGTCCCTGGCGCAGTCGTCCGCCAGCGCCTCCAGATCCCAGATCTCGCCCAGCATCATCCCCATGTCCCGGATCAGGATACAGTGCAGCGGCATGAAGCCTTCGCGGGCGGGCTGTACCTCGATGCCCCAATTGTCGGATGCCAGCGCGGCGATTTCCTTGTCGTGCAGCCAATCGGCGCATGCCGCGCCCAGGCCGGGTTCGGCGGTCAGCCAGCCGGCCCAGCCCTCAACCAGCGCCTTGCGTCGCCAGCCGGTGCGGAACAGCAGAGTATCGCCCGAGCGGATTTCGACCCCTTGTTTCTGAATGGCTTCGTCGAGCTGATCGGGCGTGATTTCATGACCCGCGGGCAGCCAGTCGACACCGTGAAGCCGCGCGAAATCGAGCAGCACGCCGCGGCCCGCCACGCCGGGCAAAGTCTTGTCGATGGCATTCCGGCTTGCGCCGCTATACGCCGTGATCGTGCCGGCCGGCACCCCGTTATAGAACAGCCCGTCATACCCCACATGGCAAAGCCCGTCCCACTGGGTGGCGCATTGCAGCGGCATCATGATGAAATCGTCGGCAACGCACATGCCGTCGTCCATTTTGAAGTCGGACGGCATCATGTTGAGCAGATGGACGGGATTGACCCGCCCGCCATAGCCCGTCTGGGGTCCGTCGGAGCCCAGCGGGATGCTGAGCTCGAAGCACCGGCCGGACCGGATGCTGGCCGTCGCGGCGCGGGTCACCTCGGGCGTCAGGAAGTTCAGCGTGCCGCGTTCGTCGTCCGCGCCCCATCGGCCCCAGTTGGAAAGCCGCTTGCCCTGTTCCTTGAAAGGAAAGGGCACCTCCGCCTCGTCCTTGATTATGCACATGATTTAGCCATCCCGGGATTTCTGGATGTCGAGGCGGATGGGGCCGCGCACCGCCCAGTTGGTTCCCCAATCGATATCGGCCACTTCCCATTCGGGAAGCGCGTCGAGCAGCGCATCGAGCCATATCTGGGCTTCGAGCCTGGCAAGGCTGATGCCGAGGCAGACATGCATGCCGAGGCCGAAGCCGAGATGCTGCCGGGGCTCGCGGAAAATATCGAGCCGGTCGGGGTCTTCCCATCGCTCCGGGTCGCGGTTGGCCGCGCCCTGCAGAATGACGATATGGTCACCGTCTTCGAGCACATGCCCGGCGACCGTGGCCTTTCCGCCGCGCGCATACCGGCCATTCACATGCACGATCGTATGGCAGCGATGGATTTCTTCGAGGGCCTGCGGGATCAGCGAGCGGTCCGCTACCAGCGCGCGCCGCTGGTCGGGATGCCGGGCCAGTTCCGCCATGGTGATCGCCATCAGCTTGGCCGTCGTCTCGTTGCCCGCGAAGACCAGCTGGGTATTGCTGGCGACGATTTCCGCCTCGTCCATTGTGTCCGCAACGGGGGATGAAACCATGCGGCTGATCAGGTCGTCGCCCGGACAGGTACGGCGCCCGTGCAGGCGGGCGCGGATATAGTCGTTGAGATCCAGCGTCGCCTGACGTCCCTTGCGGATGATTTCCTGGCCGCGCGGGCTTGGATCGGCGACGCCCTCGGCCGTGTCGCCCATCGCGTCGCTCCAGTCGCTGAAGAGCTCGAAATCGGATTCCGGAATGCCGAGCATCTTCGCGATGATGATCGTCGGAATGCCCCGGGTCATTCCCGAGACGGCATCGGCGGTTTCACCGGCGCGGATGCGTTCGATAAAGGGCCGCATGCGGGATTCGATGACGCCCCGGATCATGGCGGTGCATGTTTCGAGCGAACCGCGCTCGAAATCCTTGCGCCAGATGCCCCTTACCGGTGTATGGCGCTCCCGTTCCATGCATTCCATGGTCCGTCCGCCGAAGAGGTCGATGAAGGCGTCTTCGTCGGAACCGAACTCCCTGCTGTTCAAAAGCATTTTGGAGCATTCGCGCCAGCCCGCGATGACATAGCGCTGCATGCCCTCATGATAGGAAATCGGGCCCGCCTGCCGCAGTGTATGGAAAGCGGGATAGGGGTCGCGGGCGAAATCCGGCGCCTGAAAGTTGAGGGTGGATATCGGAATGCCGGGGCGGGGTGTCGTCATTGGGTTGGCCGATGGTCAGTGGTGGTCCCGTGCCGCGGCGAGTTCGTGAAATGCCAGGATACGCCGCGCATGGGCGAGATGCCCGCCATAGCCTGTACCCTCGACTGCCTTGCGGGCGCGCTCCACCTCCTCGGCGGTAGGCGAGAAAATCCGGTTCGCGATCTCGACATGGGCTGGGTTGAAGACTGACTTCCCGTCGAATCCGAGTTCGAGGGCTTGGCGGCAGGAATGCTCCAGCCCTTCGGCATCGTCGAGCGGCAGATGCACCGCGTCGATCGCGGCGACGCCGAAAGCACGCGCGACGAGAACGATCTGGCTCAGCGCGTGCCAGACCGGCAGGCGCGCCGGGGTGTTCGCCGCGCCCAGCCCTTCCATGAGGTCGGCTCCGCCTACGACAATGCCGGCGATGCCCGTCGCGGCGATCTGCTCGGCCCTGAGAACGCCGAGCGGCGTTTCCACCAGGCACCATAATTCAGGCGGATGCGCCGTCGCCTCGGCCAGCACATGCTGCGCCTGGCGGACCACGCCGTCGCCCTCGACCTTCGGCAGCAGCACGCCGTCCACGCCAAGCTGCGCGGCGAACCGCAAATCCTCAAATCCCCATGATGTGTCGAGCGCGTTGACGCGGACCAGAACCTCGAGCGCCGCGGGTCGCCCTTCCGCGAGGAATGCGCCGATCGTCTGCCGTGCGCTCGGCTTCGCGGCCGGGGGCGTACTGTCCTCGAGATCGAGGCATATGATGTCGGCGCGGGCATCGCGCGCACCCACCAGGGAGGCGTCATAAGCGGGCGCGACATAGAGAAAGCTGCGTCTGAGCTTGGGAGTCCCCGTCATGCCTGCTTCTGCTTGGCCCGATATTGCGGCTGTTTCGCCGTGCTGCAGTTGAACTCCGGGAGATGACGCCTTGCAAGGCCGATTATGCTCAAACTTCCCCTCAATTTGCGGCCTTTGCTGCCCGCTGGGTCGCATGACAATCCCGGCCCTACGGTTCTGACGGCGCGGCCGTGACCGTTAACACCGTCTTTACCGGGGAAGGGATACTGAAAGGAGGAATTCCATTAGATAGGGTTGAATCATGAGCGTTGTGGATTCTCCGTCGGGAGGCCTTTCCGCCGACACTTCTTTAATCAACCCCGAGTTCATTCAGCGGTTGCAGGAACAGCGCGTCCTGCACAAGCGAGAGGTGACCTTCCACCTGGCACAGGTCGAGAAGCACGGCGCAGCCGACGAGGCCTTGGCGAGCATGATCCAGGCTGCGGAAAAAATTGTTGCGATCATGTCTCCGGCCCCGACCACAGCCGTCGAGACTCCTGATGAAACAATGACAGAGACCGTGCGCGGTAGTCCGGGTTGGGCAGCGGGGGTGGCAGTCGTGGGGAAGGTCGCAGAGCCGCCAGCCTACAATGAGCTGCCGACGACGCATGGTCTCCAGGATCCCATGTCCGACGATCGCACGGGAAGAAGCGGAAATGCGTGGAGGGACAGGTTGCTTGGCAGCCGTGCCTAGTTGCTGCTTGGCGCATCGTTGCGAACGAAACCCTTGGCGGAGGCACCCTCCGCGGAGAGTATCCGCCCGCCAAGCTTCGGATAGGGGTAGAGCAGGCTAGAGGCCGGCGCCGGCGGCGCGGCGGTCACGTTGTAGCCCAGGAACAGAAACTGCTCCGGCCGGGTGCCCTGGATGGAGTCCGGCGCGATCCCCTTCTCGGTCCATTGCTCAAGCGCGCTCAATGCGTCGAACGCTGCGATGCCGTCGGCTCCGGCAATGCAGTGGCCCATGCCGGGGACCAGAAAGAGCCGCACGAAGTCGTCTGTTTTCTGCCCGGCGGGCAGGCATGACGCGACGGCGCCCAGATAGTCGATGGACCTCTGGGGAATGACGGCCGCATCGGCGAGCCCGTGATACATCAGCAGCTTGCCGCCGCGCGCATTGAAGGCGGCGAGATCGGGGTTATCGGCATCGATCAGCGCTGCCGCCTCCCGTTTGGCCGCGAAATCCTTGGCCAGGTCGAAATCGGCGAGGCTCCAGCCGGAATCGCCATAGACGATGTTCTGAAAGAGGGTTGGCCCCATGCCGCCTGGCTGCTCGCCCATCAGACCGGCCCATTCGGCTTCCGACCCGGGATACGGGCCGGGGTGGATGACCGCGCCGGTGGCGGGATCGGTGACCCCGGCATAGATCCGCCGCACAGCCTCAACCTGGGCCGGCGTGAGGCAGGAGGGGCTGTCTTCCTCGGCGGTGCAGGCGATGACCGCCGGATCGAATGTGTAGGGCCGCGCAGTCAGGTCATCCGGCGCCGCCTCGTCCTGCGCATCGCGGGCTGCCACCGCCGCCTTTCGGATGGCAGGCAACTTGGCGGCGGTCAGATTGCTTTCGCTCATCCACCGCGCATGCGCGATATGCTCCAGGGCGAGGCTGGTGAAGGAAATCGCCGGGGCACCCGCCAATATTCCGTCGAACATGGCTGGATATCTCTGGGCGAAGATGAGTGCCTCACGACCGCCATCGGAGCATCCCAGAAAGTAGGACTTTTGCGGTTCGCGGCCGTAAAAGCGGGCCGTGACCAGTTTCCCGAACTCGGCGGTGACGAGATTGGCGCGCCACGCCCAGTCGACCACTTTCTCCGGGTGATGCAAGGCCCAGCTTGCGTCGTAGCCGGTTGTCCTCGGATGGCCCATATCTGTTCCGGCAACGGCATAGCCGCGACGGAGCGCGGGGATCATGAAGGCGGCTGGTACGAAAAAGCCCCGCCCATAGCCGCCATTGCCGGCCTGGCAGAACCTGCCGTTCCAATCCGCCAGCGGCAGCCAGATTTCGATATTGATGTGCGAATCCGCGCTGGGCTTCGCGACCGCCTGCACGCGGTAGAACGGGGGTGTTTCGACGTCGCGCGGCAAGCCCATGAGCTCATACGGCTCGGCATCGGGCGGAGTGAAGGTTCCTTCGGTGACCAGGGTCGCGGTGATCTCGGCGATCCCGGGAACGGAGAGGCCGGCCAGTGCGTCGCGAGGGTCAGTCGACATAAGTGGCCCGCAGCAGCCGGCCATCCTGCGCGTCGATATAGATCACGAAGGCGCCGTGAGTGTCGGTCCATGTTTTCTCAGCGACTTCCCAAGTGCCACGAAACAGGGTGGCCCTGTGTGTCTCGTGCCACTCCTCGGCCGTACCGACTTTCGACTGAGGATGCATGGATTTCCAATAGGCGTGGGCGACGGTGATGGCGGCGTCCGCGTCCTGCAGCGCGGCCGGCTTCGGCGCTTTCCACGCCCAACCCGGTTCTGCGGCGACGAGCGCGCCCGGCGTTGCGGCCAGGACGGTCGCGGCAAGCGCCAGAATTGTTTTTCGCATTTGAAGGCTCCTCATCGGCCACGATCCTCCGCCCAGCTCGTCTCCCGCACCTCAACCCCGCTGGCCGCCATTGCCTTGTCCAGGCCCAGCAGGTCGTGCAGGTGCTCGCCTGCCAGAATGCGCTGGCGCATGTCGGCTTCCTTGGCGCGGCGTTTGCGGGCGCCGTCCAGTGCGTGCTGCAGATGAACGGGCGGGATGACCAGAACGCCATCGGCGTCGGCGACGACGATGTCGCCGGGATGGACGGTCACGCCGTCGACGACGATCGGGATATTGACCGAGCCGGGGCCGCGCTTTTCGGGATGGGAGGCGTGGATGGCGGTGGACCAGACCGGGAAGCGCATGGAGATCAGCGCCTGGGTGTCGCGCACCGCGCCCTCGACGATCAGGCCGGCCAGGCCCTTGGTTTGTGCCTCCAGCCCGGCCAGCTCGCCCCATTGCGCATTGATGGCGTTGCCGCCGTTGGTCATCACCAGCACATGGCCCTTCTGGGCCAGATACAGCGCATGGTGCATCAGGAGGTTGTCGCCGGGATAGTTGAACACAGTGACCGCCGCGCCGGCGATGGTGAGCGTGGGGTCGAGCGGGCGCATGCGCGGGCTCATCAGCATCGCCCGTCCGTCGACGGGCCCCAGCGCCTCATGCAGGTCGGCGACGCCGAACTCCGCGGCCTGGGCGACCAGGGCAGGATCGGTCTCCGGTATCTTGGTATAGACGACGGGCGGGATCACGGAATTTTCCTCCCCAATATTGCTTGGCCCAAACTCTAGAGCGGCGGGCACCGGATACCCAGCATTTCCTTGACTTGAGGCATGGCGCGGCGTCTAGATTCCTGCCGTAAAACGATAATCGATCCCCGGGGAAGGCATGTTTCTGACGCAAGATCAGCGCGACGCCTATGAACGCGACGGGTTCGTCATTCTGCGCGATCTGGTGTCGCCGGATGAGGTCGGCCGGATCAAGCGTGACCTGGCGCGGGCGTCGGAGTTGAGGGACGGCCGAGTGGTGCGGGAAAAGGGCAGCGATGCCGTCCGCATGATCTAGGCATGAACGAAACCGATGGGCCGACAGGGTCGCAGACCGTCGCCGACCTGTCCTGCTCGTCGCGGCTGCTGCAAAGCGCCAAGGACGTGCTGGGCGAGGACGTCTATCTCTTCCACACCAAGTGCAACCTCAAGGAAGCGATTACCGGCGAGATCTGGCAGTGGCACCAGGATTTCGGCGTCTGGCACCATGACGGGCTGGAACGGCCAGACATGGTGACGGTGCTGCTGATGCTGGACGAGGCGACCGAGCTCGGCGGCTGCATGTATTTCGTCCCCGGCAGCCACAAGAACGGTGACATCGCCGGCACCAAGGATGGGGAGACGACCTCCGTCGCGCTCGTGGCGCTGGGCCGGCCGGAGATGACCGAGCTGATAAGCCGCCATGGCGAACCGGTGTCGGTCACCGGCGGGCCGGGCACGGTGGCGCTGTTCCATCCTTATCTGGTCCACGGCTCGGGCCACAACATGTCGATCCATTCCCGCTGGCATCTCTATTTCGTCTACAACGCGGTCTCCAACGTCATGACCGTGCCCGACAATCCACGCCCGAGCTTCAAGGCCCAGCCCCGCGCGGTGCCGCTCCAGGTGCGGGACGAACCGACTCCTCAAGCCGCCTAAAGGACCTTCCATGCGTATCGCTGTCACCGGGGCCGGCGGCTTCATCGGACGCCGCCTCGTCGCCGAGCTTCAGGCGCGCGGCAGCCTGGACGGGCGAAAGATCGCAGAACTGGTCCTGCTCGACCAGGCCTTCCCGACCGCGTTGAAGGACGGGCCAATCCGGGCGCGCACGATCATCGGCGATGTCAGCGATGCCGCCGTCCGCGCCGACCTGTTTCGCGACCGGCTGGACGCGATCTTCCATTTCGCCGCGATGCTGACCGCCGGGGCGGAAAAGGCGTTCGACGACGGCGTCCATATCAACATTCACGGCTTCATGGACCTGCTGGAAGCCTGCCGGCGGCAGGGCGGCATCCGCTTCGTCTTCTCCAGCTCCATGGCCGTATTCGGCGGGGCGCTGCCGGATGTCGTGACCGACGAATTGGCCCAGCGGCCGCAGAACAGCTACGGCGTGCAGAAGGCGATCGCCGAGCTGCTGATCGACGACTATACGCGCCGCGGCTTCATCGACGGCCGCGCCATGCGGCTGGCCGTGGTGCTGCTGCGTGGCAGCAACGATACGCCGACCCTGTCGGAACATATTTCCGCTGTGGTGCGCGAGCCGCTGCTCGGCCGCCGCGCCGTCTGCCCGTTCAATCCCGCCTGGCCGATGCCGGTCTCCTCGGTCGGCGCGGTCGCTAAGGCCTTCTGCACCCTGTTCGAGCTGCCGGACGAGGCGCTGGGCGCGGTGCGCACCGTCAACATGCCGGCCTTGACCGTCACCCTGGACGAGATGGTCGCCGCGGTCGAACGGCGTGTCGGGCCGCAGGCGCGCGGGCTGATCGACTGGAAGCTGGACCGCAATACCGCCGATCTGTTGACCCAGATGCCGACGCGCATTACCTCGGCCCGCGCCATCGCTGCCGGCATCGTTGCCGAAGACAGTTTCGATGCGGTGCTGGACGACTTCCTCGCCAATACCGGCCGATGAGCAGGGTCGATTTCGCGGTCCCGCCGGATGCGTGCGACTGCCACGTCCATGTCTTCCCGGACGCCGCCCGCTATCCCTTCGTGCCGAAGCGCGTGTACACCCCGCCGCCCGCGCCGGTGGCCGATTTGGACGCGTATCTGAGCGGGCTCGGCCTCCGCCGGGTCGTCATCATCCAGCCCAGCATCTACGGTACGGACAACAGCGCGTTGCTCGACACGCTGGATGCGTTGAGCGGGCGGGCTCGCGGCGTCGCCGTGATCGATGACGGGATCTCCGACGCTGCCCTGAATGACATGCACCGAAGCGGCGTGCGCGGCGTCCGCGTCAATCTGGAGATGGACGGCGAGCACGATCCTGGCCGCTCGGCCCGCCGGTTGCGGGAGGCAGCCGCCCGCGTGGCGCGGCTGGGCTGGCATATCCAACTCTTCTGCCTGGCGGACATGGTCGGTGCGCTGGCGGACGTATTGGCCGATCTGCCGGTGCCGATCGTGCTCGACCATCTGGGCGGGATCGCGGCGGGGCGTGGTCTGGACCAGCCCGGGTTCGGCGCGGTGCTGGCGCTGCTCAAGGCCGGGAACACCTATGTGAAGGCGTCGGGCGCCTATCTTTGCTCGGACGGGGCGCCGGGTTTCCCGGATATCGTCCCCTTCGCCCAGGCCGTGATCGATGCCAATCCCGACCGGATCGTCTGGGGCAGCAACTGGCCGCATCCCGACGGCGCGCGCGTACCGGACCGCGACCCGTTTGCCGTCAGGCCGTTCTTGCCCGTCGGCCATGTCGACACGCTGAATTTGCTGGGCCGCTGGGCGCCTGACGCCGAGGCGCGTCGCAAAGCCCTCGTCGACAATCCGGCGCGGCTCTATGGGTTCTGAGGGAGACGCTATGGCTCAGCAAAACAAGAAACTGGTCTTCTTCGAGAAGTGGATCGACCCTCTCGCCGAGACCCTGATCGCTGAAATCCAGGGGATCGACGTCATCCGCCTGAGCTACGATGCGCCCGAGGCGGACAATTGGCGGGCGATGGCCGAGGCCCACGGCTATCAGATCAGGCCGGGCGCCGAGCTTAAAGCACCCTGGTTCGGCTCGCGGGCGCTGCTGGCCGCCTGTCCGAACCTGCTGGCGATCTGCACGCCGGGCGTAGGCTACGACATCGTCGATGTCGATGCCTGCACCGAGGCCGGCGTGCTGGTGGTCAACCAGGCCGGGGCGAACAGCGCTGCGGTGGCGGAACATGCGCTGGGGCTGATGCTGGCTCTGTCCAAGAAGATCGTCGTCGCCGACCGCGCTCTGCGCCGGCCCGGGCGGCTCGACCGGTTTCTGTTCACCGGCAACGAGCTGCACGGCAAGACGGTGGGCATCATCGGCTTCGGCAGTATCGGCGCGTGCCTCGCCAAGCTGTGCCGCGCCTTCGACATGACGGTGCTGGCCTACGACCCGCAGCGATCCGAGGATGCCGTCCGGCAAAAGGGTGGCCAAAAGGTCTCGCTGGAGGACTTGCTGCGGAACTCGGACTTTGTCTCGCTGAACTGCCCCTTGAGCGACGAGACTGAAGGCATGCTCGGCCGCGATCAGTTCGCATGCATGAAGCCCACAGCCTATTTCATCACCACCGCGCGCGGCGGCATCCATAAGGAGGACGATCTGTTCGAAGCGCTGAAGGACCGCCGCATCGCCGGGGCCGGTCTCGATGTTTTCTCGGACGAGCCGCCCAACCACCGCCATCCGCTGCTGACCTTGGATAACGTCGTCGCCACCCCGCACAATGCCGGTCTGACGGTGGAGGCCAAGCAGTCGATGGCACGCTCCGCCGTGCACCAATGGGCGTCGATCCTGAATGGCGGCCCGCCCCGGTCCCTGGTCAATCCCGACGTCTGGGATCGCTATACCGACCGGTATGAGCGGATGTTCGGAACGAGGCCTGCGCAGGCCTAAGGCGACGTCGCCCAGGCGGCGTGAGCGGAATCGTTATATTCCTTGGACAGGCAGATCTTGCCGTCGCGGAAGACGAACAGGAAGTGATAGGTGTTGTTGTAGATCTTCCCGTTATTGAGCTCTCCATAGGATTCCGCCTCGACCGCCACACGGTCGCCCTCGGCGGTCACCCCCTTGACGGTCATGGCGATCGGGCCCTTGAGCAGGCCCAGGAAGCCGCCGGCGAGTTCGAAGAATTCCACCTTGGTCATCAGCCCGCGCCCGGGCACCCACCATTGGATGTCATCCGTCGTCAGCGACAGGTCCATCTGGCCGGCGCCCATCGATTCCATGAATTTGAGCGCGGTTTCCTTGTTGCTCATCGTCCCCCCTAATCCGAAAATTGCGGTGCGATCTCCTCGGCAAAGCGCCGGATGGAGCTGATCTTATGGTCCAGGTCGTTCGGGTCGCCCGGATAGTAATACCACGGCCACACGACCGCGTCGGTGATTCCGAGATCGCGCAGCCGCTTCAGCATGTCGACGCCGACAGAGCCCGGCACATATTTGAATTCGAAGGAGGTGCCCTCCCTGCCTTCATCTTTCAAATAGCCTCGAAGGCGCGATAACAGCGCCAGCAGGTCATCCAGGGTGCAGTCGGCGTTTTCCGTCCCGATATAGCCGTCGCCGATCCGCGCGGCGCGGCGCAGCACCGCGTCGGCCTGGCCGCCGAAATAGACTGGGATCGGCTCGGCCGGCACCGGCGCGATCTCCATCGCCGGCACGTCGTAGAACCGGCCCTTGAAGGCGAAGCTGCCGCCGCGGGCGATGCCACGGATGATCTCGACCATCTCAGCCGACCGCGCGCCGCGATGCTCCCAGTCCTCACCCAGCACCTGGTAATCCTGCGGCCATGAGCCGAGGCCCACTCCCAGCGCGAAGCGGCCGCCCGACAGGGCCGCCAGCGAGGTGACGGTCTTCGCCACCATCAGCGGATGGCGTAGCGGCAGCTTGACGACGTTGGTGTAGAAGCGGACCCGCTCGGTCACCGCGGCCATCGCCGCGACGGCGGTAAACGGGTCGATATAGGGCGTGGTCGGCTGCCAGTAGGGCGCGCCGGTCTCGGCCACCGGATAGGCGTAGGCGGCGTCGGCGTAATAGAACAGGCCTTCCAGCACAGAGACCGATTCCCACCCCGCTTCGTCGGCGGCACGGGCCAGCTCCACATAGTGGCTGGCATCGCAGAAGGCGATGGAGAGGGTGAACTTCATCGCATCAACCCAGCAGATAGCCGCCGTCGGCGACGAAGCTCTGCCCGGTGATATAGCCGGCGGCCGGGCTCACCAGGAACAGCACCAGCGCCGCGATATCCCCCGGCATGCCGATCCGGCCGAGCGGCGGCAGCGTGATGGCGCGGCCCGACGGCACCGTGCCGGTCGCCGCCGCGCCGCCCTCGGTCATCACCCCGCCAGGCAGCACCGCGTTGACCCGGATGCCGGCCGGCGCCAGCTCCAGCGCGGCGTTGCGGGTCAGCTGGCTGACGCCGCCTTTGCTGGCGCCATAGGCGGCCAAGCCCGGCATCATCGGATGTACCGCGCCGGTGGAAGAGATGTTGACCACCGCCCCGCCGCTCCCCATCAGCTTTGCCGCCTCGCGCAGGCACAGGAACGGGCCGCGCAGATTGACCGCCTGGATCCGGTCCCAATACTCGACGCTGGTCTCGGTCAGCAGGGCCCGGTTCTGCAGCGCCGCGTTGTTGACCAGTATGTCCAGCCGGCCGAACGCACTCTTCACCGTGTCCATCATGGCGATCACCGACGCCTCGTCGGAGACGTCGACGGTCACGGGGATCGATTTTCCGCCCAGCTCGGCCGCGATGGCCTCGGCGCCGGTGCCGTTCATATCCGCGCAAACGACCGCCGCGCCGGCCGCCGCGAAATAGCGGGCGGTTTCGAGCCCCATGCCACTCGCCGCGCCGGTGACGATCGCCACCTTGGCCGTAAGGTCGAGAAGGCTGCCGATATCGACTGGCTGGGTCATGATTTCATCATCGCTTTCGAGGATTGGGCAATCAGGGTGACGGCTTCGGCGCGCGGCATGGCGCGCAGATGCTGTGCGGTCGCCTCGGTGCCGCCGGTGTGCCGGATGGGCCCAAGGCCCAGATGGTCCAGCCCCTCCTGCGCCACCTCGGCCGGGTCGGCGGCAACGAAGCCCGGCGTGTCGGTCCGCATGCCGATACGGGCCAGGGCCGGCGTATCGGTCGCGCCCAGCACGAGGCCGAGTACGTCGACCCCGTGCGGCTTGAGCTCGTACCAGAGGCCCTCGGCCAGGATATAGTCGAAGGCTTTGGAGGCGGCGTACATCGCCATGCCCGGGCCGCCGGCATAGCCGCCGACCGCGCCGACCAGGATGATGCCACCGCGCCCGCGCGCCTTCATTTGGCTGCCGAAATGATGCGCCAGGATGGTGGGCACGGTGATGTTGCGGGCGATCATATTGGTTGCGTCGGCCAGGTCGCGCTCGACGAAATCGGCCAGCCTGCCTTCCGCGCCGGCATTATAGATCAGCAGCCCGACCTCGATATCGGCGGTCGCCGCGTTCACCCGCTCCGCCGCGTCCTCCGCGGATAGGTCGAGCGGCAGGGTGCGCACCGCGACCTTGCCGGCGCGGCGAATTTCGTCAGCAACCGCGGCCAGCGGCTCGGGCTTGCGCGCCACCAGGACTAGATTGATGCCCGACGCCGCCAGCTTGCGCGCGAAAGCGGCGCCGACTCCCTCCGACCCGCCGGCGATCAGGCACCAAGGCCCATAGCGTGTCGAATCCATCAGCCCGCCTCCCATGCGATTTCCGGAACTTTAAGCATAGAAAGATTTCATAAGAAATGTTTTTATGGGAATGTCTGCATCGATTTTCAAACGAAACAGGGGGGCTCGGCATGGCGGGGCGGATGTTCGAAGGCAAGGTGGCAATCGTTACCGGCGGCGCGCTCGGCATGGGGCGGGCGACGGCGCGCCGCTTCGGCGAGGAAGGGGCCCGAGTCTGCGTCGCCGATATCGATCGCGACGGCGCCCAGAGCACGGTCGACGTCATCCGCGAGGCCGGCGGCGAGGCCTTCGCCTGCCGGGTGGATATCGCGGTCGAGGACGATAACGACCGGATGGTGGCGGAGACGGTGGACCGCTATGGCGGGCTGGACGTCGCCCATCTGAACGCCGCGATCCTGGGCGAGCTGGCCGATTTCTTCGAGGGCGGCGTCGCCAATTACGACCGGGTGATCGCGGTCAATCTGCGCGGCTGCTATCTGGGCATGAGGAGCGTTGGCCGGGTGATGCGGCGCGGCGGCGCGGTGGTGGCGATGTCGTCGGCCGCGGGCCTCAAGGGCTGGGACCTCAACGCGCCCTACAGCGCCTCCAAGCATGCGATCATCGGCCTGGTCCGCTCGGCGGCGCCCGCCTTCGCCGCCCGGGGCCTGCGTGTCAACGCCATCTGCCCCGGCACCGTCAATACTCGCATGTTCGTCGCCGATCCGGCCGAGGATGCGATCGTGCCGTCGGAAAATCTCGAAATGCCGCCTTTCGCTGGGCTGGCGACGCCGCAGCATATCGCGGAGCTGGTGCTCTATCTCGCTTCCAGCCGCGCGGCCTTCATCACCGGGGCGGTGCATACCGCCGACGGCGGCCAGATGGCGACGTTCGTGAGTTAGCGGTAAAACATCATTTACAATATGTAACACATGCTGTAATCGACAGGAACGCTCGGCAATGCTGCGTTGCCATGGCCGTGACACAAGAAAATGTATTGGGAGGAGCCTGGAATGGTGAGCGCCGCGGCGATGTTCGGATCGAACGACATCGAGAAGGCCAAGGGCTTCTATGACGAGATCCTGGGCGTGATCGGGGTTCGTGGAATCCTGGAGCACGGTAGCGGCGGGCGGATCTACGGCAATGCGCAAGGCCTGCCGATCCTGTCCATCGTCCGTCCGTATGACGGGCGTGCGGCCACCGCCGGCAACGGCTCGATGGCGAGCCTGATCTGCGATTCCCGCGAGCAGGTCGTGTCGATCCATGGCCGGGCGCTGGCGCTGGGCGGCCGCGACGAGGGCGCCCCCGGTATCCGCGCCGGCGGCGACAGCGGCGATGTCTATGCCGCCTATTTCCGTGACTTGGAGGGCAACAAGATCTGCGCCGTCCATTTCGGGCGGGCGTAAGGAACGGCTCGATAGGGAGGAGTGAAACATGCGTCGCATTCTTGATTTCGGTCTGACAAGCGGCCTTGCCGCCGCCGCGCTGGTGGGGCTCTCCGCAACGGCCGCCTCCGCCGGCGAGACCAGAGGCTTCGCCATCTCCTGGTTCCAGCCGGCCTATTATGTCGGCGACGACGATTGTCCGAACGGCGTCAGCAAGGAACGCGACTGGAAGGCGCTGTTCACCGCCCAGGGCAAGACTCTGGAGGAGATCAAGGCGCTGTTCGAGCACCCGCTGTCGAAGGAGTTCCGCCATGCCGCGCTGGAGCGCGGGGCGCACGGCGAGGATATCTGTGCCTATCCGGAAACGGTGCACGACACGGACTGGCCGACGGTGCAAGGCAAGGTTTCGCACGGCGGCAACCTAGACGGGACAGCCGACGGCAAAGCGACTCCCAAGACCTGCACCCACCAGAAATTCGCCGGGGCCGACGGCGCGTCGTCGGTCGACAACCAGCTCTACCGCGTCATGGGCTGCTCCAAGATCCATCGCGGCTCGAAGGCCAAGGACGGGCGCGATGCGTTCGGCATCGAATATCTGAACGAGCGGATGCGCGAAGGGCTGGTGACCTATCTGATCGAGGTCTCCGGCATCGACAGCATCCAGAACAGCGACAATGTGACGGTCGGCATCTATCAGGGCACCGATCCGCTGGTCCAGGACGGGGCCGGCGGCGTCCAGGCGGACTCGACCCAGCATATCGCCACCGACAAGCGCTGGCAGGCGACGGTCCACGGCCGCATCAAGGACGGGGTGCTGACCACCGATCCGTTCGATCTCGATCTGCGCAACGATGCGGTCTGGTTGCCCGAGTTCCATTTCAAGCGGGCGCAGCTGAACGTGACCTTCCAGCCCGACGGGTCGCTGAAAGGCCATTTCAACGCCTATCAGGACTGGGCCTCGATCTTTTGGGGCATGGCCAAGACCGACTTCCTGCTGGAGAAGTTCAGCGCCGGCAACTGCCCGGCGATGTATGCCGCCTTCAAAGCGATGGCCGACGGCGACCCCGATCCCAAGACCGGGCAGTGCACGACGATCTCGTCGTCCTATGGGCTCGACGCCGTGCCCGCCTTCCTGATCCATCCACAGGAGGGCAAGGGCGCCAAGACCGCCCAGTCTGACCAGCCCAACCAGCCGATCAAGGCCGCCGCCGCGCAATGAAGCTCCATCTGAAGCGTTCCTTCGCCGCCGCTTGCGGCGCGCTCGCCCTGCTAACCCTGGCAAGCTGCGGCGACCCTGCTCCTCAATCGTCCGGCGGACCGCCCACGGTCCGGCGGGTCACCAAGGACCAGTATGCCGCGATCATCGGCGACATCTTCGGCACCGACATCAAGATCGAGGGCCGGTTCGACCCCGACGTGCGTGAGAGCGGGCTGCTCGCGATCGGCACCAGCCATGTGTCGGTCACGCCGTCCAGCCTGGAGCAGTATGACAGTATTGCCCGCTTCGTCGCCGCCCAGGTGGTCGACGAGCATCACCGGGCGCAGCTGTTCGGCTGCAAGCCGGCCTCGCCCACGGCGCCCGACGATGCCTGCGCCGCCCAGTTCCTCGCCGAGGTCGGCCACCAACTGTACCGCCGGCCGCTGACCGGGCAGGAGCTGAAGGCCCAGGTCGCCGTCGCGCACGAGGCGGCCGGGACGCTCGGCAGCTTCTATGACGGGATCGCCACCAGCCTGGCGATCATGCTCGAATCGCCGCGCTTCCTGTTCCGGGAGGAGACCGCCGAGCCCGACCCGGACCACCCGGGCCAGATGCGCCTCACCGCCTTCGCCAAGGCGACGCGGCTCAGCTTCTTCCTGTGGAACACCACGCCGGACGACGCGCTGCTGGCGGCGGCGGAAAGCGGAGAGCTCAACAGCAAGCGCGGCCTCACGCGCCAGGTCGACCGGATGCTGGCCTCGCCCAGGCTCAAGAGCGGTGTGCGCGCCTTCTTCTCCGACATGCTGGGCTTCGACGCGATGGCGACCCTGGCCAAGGACCCGGAGGTCTATCCCAAATTCACCCCGACCCTGATCGGTGACGCCCAGGAGCAGACGCTCCAGACGCTGACGGACCATCTGCTGGCCCGCAATGGCGACTATCGCGACGTCTTCACCACACGGCACACCTTCCTGACACCGCTGCTGGGCGCGATCTACCGTGTGCCGGTCGATACCAAAACCGGCTGGGAGGCGCATGATTTCCCCGATGGCGACCAGCATGCCGGGATCCAGACCGAGGTCAGCTTCCTGGCGCTGCACTCCCATCCGGGACGCAGTTCCTCGACGCTGCGCGGCAAGGCGGTGCGCGAGATCCTGCTGTGCCAGCAGGTGCCGACACCGCCGGCCAATGTGAATTTCGCCATCGTCCAGGACACCAAGAACGTGTTGCTCAGGACCGCGCGCGACCGGCTGACCGCACACCGCACTCAGCCGACCTGCGCCGGCTGCCACAAGATCATCGATCCGATCGGCCTGTCGCTGGAGAATTTCGACGGGCTGGGCGGCTATCGCAATCAGGAGAACGGCGCCCCGATCGATGCCGGCGGGGAGCTGGACGCGGCCAGGTTCGAGGGTGCGGCAGGGCTCGGCAAGGTGCTGCACGATACTCCGGCGGCAACGGCCTGCCTGGTCAACCGGCTCTACGGCTATGGCGCCGGGCGTGCGCCGGTGACCGGCGAGGCGGAGTGGATGAAATATCTCCAGGCGCAGTTCGCGGCGCAGGGCTACCGCTTGCCGGACCTGATGCGCACCATCGTTACCAGCGATGCTTTCTACCGGATTTCCGCCCCGTCCAAGCCCGACGGCACGACGCAGGCCGAGTCCGTACCCGCATCTCCAAAGGAGGGCAAATCATGAAGTTCGATCGCAGGACCGCACTCAAGGGGATGCTGGGCGGCGGCGCTGTCACTGTGGCGCTGCCCTTCCTCGACTGTTTCCTCAACACCAACGGCACGGCGCTGGCCGCGACCGGCGCGCCGCTGCCGACCCGGTTCGGCACCTGGTTCTGGGGCTGCGGCCTGACGCCCGGGCGCTGGATTCCGCAGAAGATCGGCGCCGGCTACGACATGCCGCCGGAGCTGAAGCCGCTGGAGGCGTTCAGGGACCGGCTCTCGATCTTCTCCGGCTTCAAGGCCAATACCGACGGCAAGGGTGCGGTGCCGCACTATACCGGCAGCATGGCGATCATGACCGGCGCGGCGCCCAAGGCGCAGGGCATGGTCGAGGCGCCGACCTTCGACACCATGGTCGCCGACACGATCGGGGCGCAAAGCCGCTTCCGTTCGCTGGAAGTGACCGCGACCGGCAATCCCAGCGACAGCAACAGCCGCCGCAGCTCGGCCGTGATCAACGCGTCCGAGCCGTCGCCGCTCGCCTTCTACCAGCGCCTGTTCGGGCCCGAGTTCAAGGACCCGAATGCCGCCGACTTCAAGCCCGATCCGCGCGTCATGGTGCGCAAGAGCGCCCTGTCGGCGATCAAGGAGCAGCGGGATGCCCTGCTGGTCGAGGTCGGGGCCGCCGACCGGGTGCGGCTCGACGAATATTTCAGCTCGATCCGCCAGCTGGAACAACAGCTTGACATCCAGCTGCAGAAGCCGGCGCCGCTGGAGGCCTGCAAGGCGCCGGGCCAGCCGGGCACGACCAAGCTCGGCACCCAGATCGAAGATGTGACCGCAAACCACCGGCTGATGGCTGGCCTGATGGCCCAGGCGCTGGCCTGCAACCAGACCCAGGTGTTCAACGTCATGTTCGGCGATGCGACCTCGTCGCTGCGCAAGACCGGCAACACGACTACCCATCACCAGCTGACCCACGAGGAGCCGATTGACGACAAGTCCGGCTGCCAGCCCGAGGCGACTTTCTTCGTCGAGCGCATCGTCGAGGGTTTCCAGACCATGCTGACGGCGATGGATTCCGTGCGCGAGGGCGACGGCACCTTGCTGGACCACATGCTGCTGTTGGCCTACAGCGAGTGCAGCTACGCCAAGGTCCATTCGCTTGAGTCGATCCCGATGTTTGTCGCCGGGCGGGCCAACGGCAAGGTCAAGGCGGGGCTGCATATCGACGGCGGCGGCGATCCGGTGACGCGGGTGGGGCTGACCGTCCAGCAGGTTCTGGGCGTGCCGGTGAGCAGCTGGGGCGCCGGGTCGATGCAGACCTCCAAGAGCGTCACCGAGATCATGGTCTGAGGGTTACGGAATGAAGCGCGGTGTGGTTTTTCTGGGGGCTCTCGCGACGCTGGTCGGGGGTGGGGCGGCGGCTGACGATTTCATGCCTGCTGGGCTTGGCACGCAGAAGACCGTCTATGGCGACGTGCTGGCCGATGCGCGCAAGATGACGCTCTATGAATTCGACCAGGACAAGAACGGGAAATCGGCCTGCACCGGACCCTGCGCCGACGTCCGCGTGCCGTTGGCGGCGCCCCGGATCGGTCGGTCGGTCGGGGACTGGACCATCGTCACCCGCGACGACGGCTCCAAGCAATGGGCCTTCAAGGGCAAGCCGCTCTATGGCTTCACCGGCGATCATGCGCCCAGCGACCTCAATGGCGTCGGCGGCGACTGGAAGGCGGTGATGATCGCGCCCGCCTTCATGCCCGCTGGCATCGCGATCAAGACGACCGATTACGGCCCGACCTTCACCACGGCCGACGGCCGCACCCTCTATATGGAGATCAGCTTCTTCTACAATGCCGGCGCCAACGGCACGCCGCGCCACCAGGCCAGCCCGTCGCCCTCGGCCTGCGCCGGCGAATGCGCCGAGCACTGGACGCCGCTGATCGCCCCAGCCGATGCCAAGGCGGCCGGCGACTGGACCACGGTGGCGCGGGATGATGGCAAGCCACAATGGGCCTGGAAGGGCCACCCGCTCTTCCTCTATGGCGGCGACGCCAAGCCGGGCGACACGCATGGCGAGGGCCACTGGACCCTCATCGGCAATGTCGGGACGCATTGGGAAGTGGCGAATATCGTTTTGTAAATTCCCTCTCCCCTCGGGAGAGGGTTACGGAAGCTTAGCGAACGTAGTGAGTTTAGCTGAAGTTGGGTGAGGGTAACCCTGCCGCGGCACCGTACCCTCACCCTCCCATTGCTCCGCAATGGGCCCCGCCCTCTCCCGGAGGGAGAGGGCGTTTTGGGGCTTTTAAATCACTCCACCAGCGGGATGAAGTGCCCCGCGATCGAGCCGCCGTCGACCACCATCGCCGTGCCGGTGACGAAGGTGGAGTCGTCTGAGCACAGGAACAGCGCGGCGTTCGCCAGTTCCTCCGGCTGGGCGATGCGGGCCATCGGCACGGCCTCACCCGACCATTTCGCCAGCCGCTCCTTGGCGGCGTCGGACAGGCCCTTCAGCGCCTCTTTCGAGATGTTGGTCTGGACCCCGCCCGGGCAGAGGCAGTTGGCGCGGATGCCGTACTTGGCATAGTCCATCGCCACGTTCTTGATCATGTTGATGACACCGGCCTTGCTGGCGCAATAGGCGGCATGGGCCGTGCGCCCCTCCAGCCCGGCCACCGAGGCCGTGACCAGGATCACCCCGCCATGCTTCATCAGCTCGGGCAGGGCATATTTGCAGGCGAGGAAATTGGCCGTCAGGTTGATGGAGATCACCCGGTCCCATTCCTCCTCGGCCACCGTGTGCAGCAGCCCGGGGGACATGACGCCGGCATTGTTGTAGAGGATGTCGAGCCGGCCGAACGTTTCGACCGTGACCGCGATCATCCGCTGCACGTCGGCGCTTTTCGAGACATCCGCCTCAATCGCGATGGCCTTGCCGCCGGCCGCCCCGATCTCCGCGACCGCCGCCTGGGCGCCGGGCAGATCGCGGTCGACCACGGCGACGCTGGCGCCTTCCCTCGCGAACAGCAGCGCCGAGGCGCGGCCGATGCCGGATGCCGCGCCGGTGACGATGGCGATCTTTCCGCTAAGCTTCCTCATGATTTTCTCCCTTACGCGACGCGCTTGATGAAGCCGCCATCCACCCGGATGGTCTGGCCGGTGACCCATTTCGACGCGTCGGACACGAAATAGAGCAGGGTGCCGACCAGGTCTTCCGGATCGCCCAGCGGTTTCAGCGGGATCATCGGCGCCAGCGCCTCCACCATGCCCTGGGGCCTGGAGTCGTCGCCGGCCGCCGTTTTGATCATGCCGGGGGCGATGCAGTTCACGGTGATCCCCCTAGGGCCCAGCTCCTGCGCGAACCAGACGGTGAGGCTCTGCACGCCGAGCTTGCTCGCGCCATAGGCGTGGCCGCCCTCATAGGCGCCGATCGATGACTGGTTGACGATGCGTCCGGCGCCGCGTGCGATCATCTTTGGCGCTACGGCGCGGATGCAGTTCAAGGTGCCGGTCATGTTGACGTCGATGGTCTTGCGCCACAGATCGAGCGGATAGTCGAGCAGCGAGGTGCCGTATTCCTGGACCACCGGCTTCATGAAGGCGGCGTTGTTGACCAGGATATCGATCCTGCCGAAGAGGCTCTCGGTGAAGGTGGCCAGCGCCTCGGTTTGCTCGGCACGCGCGATGTCGACGGCGAAGGGTACGGCGGCATCCGGGAAGGATGCACTGATCGCCTGGGCGCTCCTGGCCGCGCCGTCGCCGTCCATATCCGCGATGACGACGCGCGCGCCGCTCGCCGCCAGCGCCTTGGCATAGGCGGCGCCGATGCCGCCGGCCGCGCCGGTGACGATCGCGACCTGGCCTTTGAGATCAACCTGCATCGAATGTCTCCTTAAGCTTTGTTCGGCCAGAACGAGCCCATCACGGCCATGCCTTCCAGCATCAGCCCGTATCCCAGATCGTCCTGCATGCGGCGCTTGATGTTCTGGGTCAGCGCGGTGCGCGAATAGCGCAGTGTCAGGGTCGGCTGCTTGGCCAGCTGCTCTGCCAGTTCCCAGGCCCGGGCCATCAGCCGGTCCTTGGGCAGCACCTCGCTGACGATGCCCAGCGACAGTGCCTGCTCGGCTTTGATCTGCTGGCCGGTCAGCAGGAAATAGCGGCCGCGATTGACGCCCAGCAGCATCTCCCACCAGACATGGACGCCGTCGCTCGGCACCGTGCCACCGGGGAAATGCGCCAGGTCGGCGAAGATCGCGGTGTCGGATGCGATGACGATGTCCGACATCGTCACCAGCTCGGCGTGGATGAAGGCCGGCCCGTTCACGGCGCCGATCACCGGCACGGGGATGTCGAGCAGGTTCATCAAGAGGTCTTTGCCCTCGATATAGATGCGGTCCCAGTAATCCGGGTTGGGGCCGCCGTCGCCCAGCTCGTCCATCGCGAACTCGGCCAGGAAAGCGTCGCCGGTGCCGGTCAGGATCACCACACGGTTCTCCGGATCGCGGCCGATATTGTAGAAGGCCTCGCCTAGCTGGGCGTGGGCGCTGGTCTCGAGCGCGCCCCATTTCAGCGGCCCGCCGTTCGAATGGACCCTGACCTCCAGGATTCCGTCGCGGCGCGTGAGGGCGATGTTCTTATATCTGTCGGCGTAGGTTTCGAGCTTCGGCATGTCTTCCCCGTTCAAGGACGCTCGTTCGCTGGACGCTGTTTCCGGTTCTCAGCAGAACATGTATAACGCGCTGTACCACATGTTATGGCCAGCTCTAAAACGGTTATTCTTCAAGGAAGCGGCCATACTCTTCCCCCGTGGCCAATAGTATGGCAATGCGATGGTCATGAAAGGACGTGAAGCCCAGGTTGCCGGTCTGAACGAGTTCGCCCGGCAGCAGAAGGAGGAAAGCCGCCGGCGGCTGATCGAGGCGGCCGAGCGCGTGTTCAACCGCGCCGGCTATATCGCACCGTCGGTCGACGACATCGCCCAGGAGGCCGGGGTCAGTCGCCAGACCTTCTATCGCCACTATGATGGCAAGCTGGCGATCGCCATGGAGTATTTCGAACGGCAGAACGACATCTCGTTGCCGCTGTGGCTCAAGATCGGCGAACTCGACTATACCGACCCAGCGGTCGTCATCGGCTGGATCACGATGCTGTTCGACTACAATGAGGGGCGGCGCCTGTCGCTGCGCACTTTTGTTGAAATGGGCACGATGGAGCCGAAGTTCGTCGACCGCATCAAAGAGCTCATCCCCTACATCGTCGACCAGCTGGGAGAGAAGATTCCCGCCTTCGCCGCCGCGCGCGGCAAGGGGCCGACGGCGCGCCGGCGCTGGGTCAATGCCTGGTTGTTCTTCTATCACCTGCGCGAGCAGTGCAGCATGAACGCCAGCGGCTTCATGTCGACTGACAGGACCCACGTCATCGACGCCTTCACCGACGGCTTCCTCGACCTTCTGAACCCCGAACCCTCGCCCCGCCGTCGCCGAACATCTGCCCTGTAACATTGTTTACATGATGTAACAGACGTGTTACGGCTTGGCCCGTCGCATGGGAGCAACCGTGCGCGACGATACAAGCTGGGGGGACGTGGTATATGGGCGATCTCAGGATTTCGTGCTTTCTGGCGCCGACGAAGGACGCGCCCGCCTATGCAAGCCTGGCCGAGGAACTCGGCTATGACGGCGTCTATGTCTACGATTCACCGGCACTGTTCGGCGACGTCTGGCTGTCGCTCGGCCGGATGGCGGAGGTAACGTCGCGGATCACGCTCGGCACCGGCGTCGCCGTTCCCTCCCTGCGCCATCCGATGGTGACGGCGGCGGCGATCGCCGCGGTCGAGGAGTTGGCGCCGGGTCGCCTCGTCTGCGGTTTCGGCGTCGGCTGGTCGGCGCGCTTCGCCATGGGCCAGCGCGCGATGAAATGGGAGGAGATGCGGCGCTTCTTCGTTCAGCTGCGCGGTCTCCTGAACGGCGAAACGGTCGAGATCGACGGCGCCCAATGCCAGATGATCCACGCGCCGGGCTTCGCGCCGCGACGGCCGATCCGCACGCCGCTGCTCGCCGCCGCCTCCGGCCCCAAGGGCTTCGAGGTCGCCCGCGCCGTCGCCGACGGCGTGTTCTGCGACCGGGAGATCCAGCCCGGCTTCGAATATTGCCTCAAATTCGCGGTCGGAACCGTGCTCGATCCCGGCGAGGACCATACCAGCCCGCGCGTGCAGGAAACCGCGGGCACGATCTACACCACCAATTTCCACGGCATGTTCGAGATGGCGCCGGAGATGGTGGACACCATGCCGGGCGGGGCCGAATGGCGGGCGCGGGTCGCGGCCGAGCGGCCGGCGAACGAGCTTCACCTGGCGCTGCATGAGGGGCATCTCGCCGTCGTGACCGACCGCGACCGGCCCCTGCTCGACGCAGCCGGTCCGGCGCTTCTCTCCGCCACCGGCTGGACCGGTACCGCCGACGTGGTGCGCGGCCATGTCGAGGACGCCGCCAGGAGCGGGGCGACCGAGGTCGTCATGGCCATGGCCGGCCCGGATATTCCGCGCGAGCTTCGCGCCTTCGCAACTGCCGCGGGACTGAAGCCGATGCGCTGATTTTTGGCTGTCGCAAAAACGAATGGCCGCAATGACCATTCATCGGAATTCGACAAGCGGGAAAATCTGATCATCTAATGCTTTACATATTGTAATGCATGTGGCCGTTGGGGGAACAGGATGAGCGCGCGAAGCACGTTCGGCCGCCGGTCGCTGGGGCGCGGTACGGCCGGGGTCGTCGTCGCTGCGGCGGTCGCGCCCTTCCTGAATGCGGCAGCAGCTTCAGACGCCGCGATGGCTGACAACACGGGTGCGTTGCACGTGGGACCGCGGGTCATCCCGGTGCCGAAAACGATCGGCTCCGAGGCGCAGAAGGTCCTGGCCGACGGCGCCGCCAGGTTGAACGCCATGATGGCGGCCGACAGTACCGCTGCCCCGCAAGCCCCGCCGCTCGACAAGGATGGCTGGAAGAAGAGGATCGCCGCGATCGACAAGGCTTTCGATCCGGTGGTCGACCGGATGCTTGCGGCGTCGCCCGCCAAGGTCGAATGGTTGACAGTGGGCGGGGTCAATGTGGCGGTCGGCACGCCGAATGTCCTGCGGCATCCGGATCGCGCGCGGCTGAATATCCACGGCGGCGGTTTCGCCTATATGGGCGGCCGATACGCCATGGGCCAGGCCGCACAGGCTGCGGCTGCGGCTGGCTGCAAGGTCTTCTCGGTCGATTACCGCAGACCGCCGGATTTCCCGTTTCCGGCGGCGCTCGACGATTGCGTCGCGGTCTATCGTGAGCACATCAAGACCTACGCGCCCCGGAAAATCTCGATTTCAGGCGAGTCCGCGGGCGGCAACCTGACCGCCGCGGCCTCGCTCAAGATCCGGGATCTCGGCCTGCCGCTGCCGGGGGCCATCGGGATGCTGACGCCGGTCACCGATTTTACCAAGTTGAGCGATACGCTGCAGACGAACTTCGGCGTCGATACCGTCCTCACCACATCGCCGAAGCCTCCTGTGCATGATCCGGTCGCCATGCTTTACGCTGACGGGCACGATCTCAGGGATCCTTATCTCTCGCCCGTATTCGGCGATTTCACGAAAGGCTTCCCGCCGACCTTCCTGCAATCCGGTACCCGCGACCTCCTGCTGTCGGACACAGTGCGCATGCATCGCGCGCTGGTAGGGGCCGGAATCGAGGCCGAGCTGCATGTCTGGGAAGCGATGCCGCACAGCGGATTCGGCTTCTTCACGCCGGAAGACGAAGAAATCCGGCAGCAACTACTGAAGTTCATCGACAAGCACACCGGCTAGAACCCGCGCCCCCGATAACCGCGGAATGCGGCGGGCGCGGCATACATTAGTTACATAATGTAACAATATATCGACCCGGGCCGAACCCGTGGCTTCGGCGCCGGAGGCCGGAGCGCAATCACCGATTTTGCGGCCATCGCGAAGGTGAATGGCCGCGGTGACAATCGATTCAAACTCGACGCAGGCAAGAGCCGCGTTCACAACCGGGTTACATCGCGTAACACATGCAGACCTCAGGTCGAGCCCGGTCAATGGGCGGCGACCTTGAGACCGCATCAAACAAGGAAAATCAAGGGAGAATGGGATGAACACCCGCATTTCGGCAGTGCTGCTTTGCTCGACGGCGATCCTCAGCGCCAACTACGTCACGCCGGTCCGCGCGCAGCAGGCCGCGCAGGCCGCCGCATCGGGAGGGGCCGGGCTTGAGGAGATCATCGTCACTGCCCGCCGGCGCGAGGAAAAGCTGCAGTCAGTGCCGATCTCGATCACCGCCTTCTCGGCCGAGGAGATCAAATCCCACAACGTCACCGAACTGGAGGGGCTGCAGCATTTCGTGCCGTCGCTGGCTGTCAGCACCAACACAACCCGTGACGCCATCAATATCTATATCCGGGGCGTCGGACCGACGACCAGCGCCGACCCGGCGGTTGTCACCTACATCGCCGACATCCCCCTGCCTCAGCCGGCCAATTCGCAGTCCTCGGGCTCCAGCGGCGCCCAGCCGGGCCTGTTCTTCGACCTTGAGAATGCGCAGGTGCTGAAGGGGCCGCAGGGCACGTTGTTCGGCAAGAACACGACCGGCGGCGCGCTGCTGCTGGCGCCGCATAAGCCGACCAACAACTTCGAAGGCTACGCTCAGGTGACCCTCGGCGACTATAACCGGCACGATTTCGAGGGCGTGATCAACGTGCCGATCATCAAGGACAAGGTGCTGCTGCGCGTCGGCGGCGTGGTCGCCCGTACCGACGGCTTCACCAAGAACCTGTACTCCGGCAAGGACCTGGACAACGTTGCCTACGAGACCTTCCGCGCCTCACTGACCCTGCGCCCGACCGACGATCTCGAAAACCAGACGACCTATTACTGGCTGCACTCCAACAACAACGGCACCGGCGAGCAGACAATCGCCCTCAATACCAAGTCGGTGATCGCCAATGTTCCCGGCCTTGGGCCGCTCACCAACGGGCCGCTGCCGGGAACCGTGGCGACGGTGCCGCTCGGCGGCACCAACCCGTTTCTTGAGTTCAACGCGAAGGGCCAGATCATCGGCCTGACCTTCTATCCCAACCTCAATCAGGTGTTTCGGCACATCCAGACCCTCGGGCCGCGCGAGGTGGAGAACGGGCCGCTCGATCCGATCAGCATGTATCGGACCTGGGCGATCATCAACAAGACCACGTGGGACATCACCGACGACCTCACATTCCACAACACCGCCTCCTACCTGATCGAAAAGGTGAAGCTGGGCGGCGACTATGCCGGCCTGCCGCTGCCCTATTTCGACAACGGGGCGCCCGGCGACGGCGCGCAATGGTCGCAATTCACTGAGGAGCCGCAATTCTCGGGCAAGGCGCTGGGCGGAAATCTCGACTATTTCGTCGGCGGCTATCTGTCGTTCGAGCACCCGGTCGGGGCCCAGGTCGGCAAAAACTGCGTCCTGTGCGTCGAAGGCACGCCGTTGTCGGACTACAGTATCGGCATTATCGGCGAGACCCAGCGGTCGCAGGCGGCCTATGCCCAGGCGACCTACAATATGGCGGGCATTTCCGATGTGCTCGACGGGCTCCGCTTCACCGGCGGCTATCGTTATACCTGGGACTATCGCTCGGATTATTCCGATCGCATCACCACGGCCAGCGGCAGCGTCAAGGCGGCGGGTTCCGGCGCCTTCCATTCTCCGTCCTGGCTGATCAGCGGCGAATACCAAGTCGACCCGCAGACACTGGTCTATCTGTCCTGGCGGCGCGGCTACAAGTCGGGTGGCTTCAACGTTTTCACCGGCAACAAGGCGACGTTCGAGTTCAAGCCGGAAATCGTCAAGGTGGTCGAGCTCGGCCTCAAGTCCGACTGGAATATCGACGGGATCAAGGCGCGCACCAATATCGCCGCCTATCACAACGACTATACCAACCTTCAGCAGGCCTTCTCCGATCCCAGCAACCCGAATGCTGCCGTCGTGCTCAATGCCGGCAAGGCGCAGCAGGACGGTTTCGAGCTGGAGGCCCAGGTGGTTCCGGTGACCGGCGTGGAGATCTCTGGCTTCTACTCCTACGAGCACGCCAAGTATCTCTCGTTCCATGACGCGCTCGGCCGGAATATCACCGACAGCACCTTCCCCTATGTGCCGGGGAACAAGCTCGGCCTGAATGTCCGCTATTACCTGCCGATCGATGCGAGCCTCGGAAAGCTGAGCGTCACCGGGACCTGGTCCTATCAGGCGCACACGCAGTTCGACACCAACCAGGGCTACGACCCGCTCGGCATCATCGGCTCGTACAGCGTGTACGATCTCCGGGCCGATTGGACGAATGTCTGGAGCAGCCCGGTCGATGCCAGCTTCTTCGTTACCAACCTGACGGACACGGTCTATCGGGTCGGCGGGCTTGCGGTTTATCCGACCACGCTCGCCTTCACTGCGGCGGTCTACAATCCGCCGCGCATGTTCGGCGTCCAGCTGCGCTACACGTTTGGTCCGGAAAACGAACCGGAAGCAGAACCGGCACCCTACACGCCGCCGCCGGTGGTGGCTCCGGCGCCAGCCGTGCCGCGCTCCTATCTGGTGTTCTTCGACTTCAACAAGTCGGACCTCACCGCCCAGGCGAAGGGGATTGTCGACCAGGCGGCGGCTAATGCCGGGCCCGCCAAGGTGACCCGCCTCACGGTCACCGGCCATACCGACACGGTGGGCTCGGACGCCTACAACATGCGCCTCAGCCGCCGCCGTGCGGAGTCGGTTGCGGCCCAGCTCGAGAAGGACGGCATCGCGTCGTCGGAGATCGAGATCGTCGCCAAGGGCAAGCGTGACCTGCTGGTCCCGACCGCGGACGGGGTCAGGGAGCCCCAGAACCGGCGCGTGCAGATCGTCTATGACGGTGGGGCGGGCGCTTGAACGGGAAGGGCGTCGTGGCGAGCGGCCTTTACCTCAAGGCGCGGATCATCCCGATCCCCAAATCGATCAGCCCTGAGGCGCAGGCGGCCCTGGCGGTCGGGCGGGTGGAGCGCCCACCGTCTCCGCCTGCCACCGATAAGGCGGCGTGGCGCGCCCATATCGCCGCGACCAATGCCGGCTTCCTGGCGATGAAAAAGGCGGCGCCCCCGCCGCCGGCGCGCTCTACCTTGACCGAGATCGGCAAGGTGCCGGTCTATGTCGGCGAGCCCGATACGTTGCCGCCGGCCAATCGTGACAAGGCGCTGATCCATTTCCACGGCGGTGCGCTGGTCCTGCTGGGCGGCGAGCCGGTCAGGTATTTCGCTGCGGATGAGGCAGCCGCCATGCACGGCAAGGTGTTCGCGGTCGATTACCGCAACCCGCCCGATCATCCTTATCCCGCGGCGCTCGACGATGGTGTCGCGGTCTATCGCGAACTCCTGAAGACCTATCCTGCCCACAAGATCGCGATCTCCGGCGTATCGGGCGGCGGCAATCTCGCCGCGGCGATGGTGCTGAAAAGCCGCGACCTGGGCCTGCCGCTGCCTGCAGCCGTCGGCCTGTTCTCGCCGGAGGTCGACCTCACGGAATCGGGCGACAGTTTTCAGACCAACCACGATATCGACACGGTGCTGCATGGCAGCCTGGCCGACAGCAATGCGCTCTATGCCGATGGGCACGATCTGGCCGACCCTTATGTCTCGCCGCTGTTCGGCGATTTCGCGAAGGGCTTTCCGCCGACCTTCGTCCAGTCGGGCACCCGCGATCTCTTCCTGTCCAATTCCGTCCGCATCCACCGCCGGCTGAGAGACGCTGGTATCGACGCCGAGCTGCATGTCTGGGAGGCGCTGCCGCACGCCTTTTTTGGCGGCGCGCCTGAGGATCGTGAGCTGCATGTCGAATTCAGGCGATTCCTCGCACGGGTCGCCGGCTGGGCGAAGCCGTAGGCGGCCTCCACACATGCCGCTGCGGCCGGGCGCGTCACCCCTCGACGGTGTCGACCCTGAGGCGTGTCAGTTTCAGCGTCTTGATGCGCCAGCCGTGCGGCAGTTTCTCGTAGGTCTCGCGGTAATGGCCATAGCCATGCATCTCGCGGATCGGCGCGCCGGCGGGCCAGCGCAGCATATCCTCCATCGCCCAGATGCCCTCCGCCGTGGTGTCGGAGGTGAATTCGATCTCGGGCATATGGCCGTGGTGGGTGGTCTGCACGCCTTCGAGCGTCTTGGCCAGATCTTTGGCAAAGGTCGCCGGGTCGCCGTGCGAATGCCATTCCGGATTGGGCGGCGGCGGAACCTCGCCGTCGAACACGATCGGGTCGCCGTTCAGGTCCTTCGGCGTATAGGCCTCGGTCGAATCTATGATCGCGTCTTGGGTGAAGACCGCCAGATAGCCGGCCCAATCCTTGGTATCCAGGGTGCGGAAATACCGCGCCTTCAGCTTCTTGATCTCCTCAAGCGCCAGAATCTGTTCGTTCTCGGTCACGACCTTCCCCTTTCAAAACAATTCATATGAAATGTTTTATGGGTAAATATAACTTTGTCAA
>Ga0070665_100001048_pt1 | contig 34623 bp, 33 predicted proteins | sample KBSS13metaG_FD_65862 | JGI IMG/M metagenome (GOLD analysis project Ga0070665, IMG submission 65862) | Switchgrass rhizosphere microbial communities from Kellogg Biological Station, Michigan, USA - KBS S1-3 metaG | ecosystem: Host-associated > Plants > Roots > Rhizosphere > Soil ... | reverse complement strand
ACCGATGTCTGCGGGTTCCGGATCTCCGACCAGCTCGCCGACGGCCGGTTCTGCTGGCTGCGCAGCGACCGCGACCACCACACGCTGGCTGTCGTGAACTCCGGGTCGGACACCGGCCTGGACCACTACTCCTACGACCTCGCGGAGTGGGAGGACTTCAAGACCTGGTGCGACCGGCTGACCGAGGAGGGCGTGGACGTCACCTGGGGGCCGGGGCGGCACGGGCCGGGCAACAACCTGTTCGTGTTCTTCGACGACCCGGCGGGCCACCACATCGAGCTGTCCGCGGAGATGGAGAAGTTCCACGACGACCGGGTCGTCTACACCCCGCGCCGCTGGGAGCCCGTACCGGCCAGCGTGAACCTGTGGGGTGGCCAGCTCGCCACGTGGCGCAAGACCTCCGAGGGGAACTGACATGCGGTACGTGACGTTCGAGCACGCCGGGCGGCGCCGGATCGGTCGGGTCGAAGGCGAGCTGGTGCAGCCCTTGGACGGGCCTGCGGAGCTCGGTCGCGACACCTCGGCGGAGGTCCTGGCCGGGTTGGCGCCGGTGGGGCAGCCGGTGGCGCGGGAGACGGTGCGGCTGCTCCCGGTCGTCCCGAACCCGGACAAGATCGTCTGCGTCGGTCTGAACTACCACGCTCACGTGGGGGAGACCGGTCGGGACCTGCCGACCTACCCGGTGCTGTTCACCAAGTTCGCGAGCAGCCTGGTCGGTCCGTCCGACGAGATCGTGCTGCCCCCGGAGTCCACGCAGGTCGACTACGAGGCCGAGCTGGTCGTCGTGATCGGGAAGGCGGGTCGGCGGATCGCGCGCGAGGCCGCGTTCGAGCACGTCCTCGGCTACACCGTGGCGAACGACGTGACCATGCGGGACTACCAGTACAAGACCCACCAGTGGCTGCAGGGCAAGGCGTGGGACCGCTCCACGCCGCTGGGTCCGGAGCTGGTCACCCGGGACGAGGCGGACGTGTCCGCGGCGGCGGTGCGCACCGAGCTCAACGGCGAGACCCTGCAGTCCTCGGACACGTCGAAGCTGATCTTCGACATCGCGACTCTGGTCGCGACGGTCTCGGAGTTCACCGAGGTCCTGCCGGGGGACCTGATCCTCACCGGGACCCCGGGCGGGGTCGGCTTCCGCCGCGATCCGCAGGTGTTCCTGCGCGACGGCGACGAGATCGCGGTCGAGGTCGGCGGGATCGGCAGGCTGGTCAACCGGGTCCGGGCCGAGGTGCCCGCCCTGGTGTGAGGCCCGACGGGGGCCGGTGCCGAGCGGTGCCGGCCCTCCGGTCGGTCAGCCGTCGACCGCGGTCAGCCGGTCGCTGATCGTCCGCGCCGCCGCGCACACCTGCATCCGGATCTCGTCCTCGCCCTGCCGCGACACCCGCGACGCCACCGCCGCGACGCTGACGGCGGCCACCACCCGGCCCTCGCCGTCCCGGATCGGGGCGGCGACGCCGAGGACGTCGTGGTCCAGCTCGGAGCGGGTGACCGAGTAGCCGTCCGCGCGGATCTGCTCCAGCCGCGCCATGAGGGCGTCGACGTCGGTGAGCGTCGAGGCCGTGAAGCGTTGCAGCCGGGAGCCCGCGAGCAGGGTGCGGGCCTCCTCCGGGTCGGTCCACGCCAGCAGGACCAGCGCCGACGCACCGGCGTTGACCGGCAGCGTGCTGCCGCGTTCGTAGGAGATGCGCACCCGATGGGTCTCGGACTCCGCGCGGTCCAGGCAGACCACCAGGTCGCCGACGCGCCGGGTGAGCAGCACCGTCTCGTTCACCGCCGCGGCGAGCCCGGTCAGCACCGGCATCGCGATCTCGGAGAGCCCGTAGGTGCGCCGCGCCAGCCGTGCCAGCTCCAGCAGTCGCAGCCCGAGGCGGAAGCCGCCCCCGGGGGCCTCCTCGAGGTACCGGTTCGCGACCAGGGTCTGGATGTAGCGGTACCCGGTGGACCGGGCCACCCCGAGATGCGCCGCGACCTGCGTGGCGGACACGACCGGCACGTCGTCGCTGAACATGCCCAGGATGTCCAGGGCACGGTCCGCGGTGGAGTTGCGCTCGCGGTACCCGGTCGATCGCGACGGCAGTCCTGACATACGCAACACCATAGACGTTGTCAGAGTGGGTGGCGCGGCGGCCCGCCGCGCAGCGTCACCTCGGCAGCGCGGGCGGCCGCGGCGTGCACTGGTGGTGATCGTCGAGCACGGTCATGCCGCACCCGTCAGCAGTGTGCGGAGCTCGTCGTCGGTGGCCTCCCGGCCGTTGTTGAGGCGGAACGGGTGGCCGGTACTCGCAGTGACCATGGCCTCGATCTCGACAGGCCCGACGCTGCCCGCCGGGAACCTGGCCTCGAACCCGAGAGCGTCGTAGAGCCGGGGCAACTCCGCGACCAGCTCGGCCACCGCGGGGTCGGACAGCTCGGCGTCGAACCGGGCCACGTGCGGCAGCAGCACCCCGTTCTGCAGGCCGTGCGGCAGGTGTACCGACGGGGCGGTGGACAGCGCGTGCACGAGCGCCAGCCCGCTGTTGCCGCAAGCCATGTTGGCGGCGCACGCGGCGTCGAGCAGGGCCTGGAGCACCTCGTCGTGGGCGCCTCCGGCGTTGCGGCCGTCCTCGGCGCCTGCCACGGCGCGGGGGAGGTGGTCCAGCACGCTGCGGGCGGCGGCGAGCCCGAGCGCGCGGGTGTAAGGCGAGCCGCGCCGCGCCCACTGCGTCTCGAGGCTGTGGGACAGGGCGTCCAGTCCGGCGTAGAGCATCGGCGCGCGGGGCAGGCCGCGCAGCACCGTCCCGTCGAGCAGCGCGGTCCGTGGCTCGGACCCCGCGGACTTCACCACGAGCTCCTCCGACCTGCCCGCCTCGTGCAGGACGAGGACCTGGGAGACCTCGCTGCCGCTGCCCGCGGTCGTCGGGATCGCAAGGGTGGGGGCGGGGGTGTTCGGCACCCGGTCGATCCCGGCGTAGGTGTCGATTCGGTTCGCGTTGGTGAGCCGGATCGCGACGGCCTTGGCAGCCCCGAGCGCGCTGCCGCCGCCGACGGCGAGCACCGAGTCGCAGCCCTGTGCGGCTGCGGCGGCCTGCTCCGCGGCGGTGACGTCCGGATCGGGGTCGATCGGCACGGTCACGGCGACCAGCGCGGGATCGACCGGTGCCAGCACGGTGGCGAGCAGCCCGGCGTCGATCACCCCGCGGTCGGCGACCACGGCGACGCGCCGGGCGCCCAGCGTGGCGAGCTCGGCAGGCAGCTGCCCGAGGCTGCCGAGCCCGCTGACGACCTTCGTGGGGACCGAGAAGACCGTCACGACGACACCCCCGCGACCGCCCGCGCGAACAGCGCCTCGGCGTTGCCCGAGTCGATCCCGGCGCGTAGCTCGGCATCCAGCTGGTCGGTCGCGTCGAGCCGCTCCGCGAGCTGGAGGCAGGCGTCCGGCGGGGTGAAGGGGTAGTCGCTGCCGTAATGGATCCGCTCCGGGTCGGCGACGGACAGCAGCGCGTCGAGCAGCTCCCGCACCGGCGCACCGGCCAGGTCGAAGTGCAGCGAGCGCAGCGCCTCGCGAATGCTCGGCGGGGTGGCGCCGCCCTCGGCCAGGATCGGCAGCAGCAGCTCGATCCGGTTGGCCAGGATCGGCAGCGCGGCGCCGGCGTGCGGCACGATCACCCGCAGGTTCTCGTGGCGCTGCAGTACTCCGGACAGCACCAGGTGGGTGATCGACCGCGTGGTCTCGAACAGGAACTCCAGCATCGGCCGCGGATAGCCCAACGCGAGGTGCTCGGCCTCGAAGGGCGTGGTCGGGTGCACGAAGACCGGCACCCGACGCGCCGCGGCCAACGCGTAGAGCGGTTCCAGAGCGGGGTCGCCGAGGTACTGCCCGCGGGCGTTCGTCTCGACGACGACACCGTCGGCGCCCCCTCTGTCCAGGGCCCGTTCCGCCTCGACGACGGCCTCGTCGACGTCCGGCAGCGGCACGGAGGCGAACCAGCCGACGCGGTCCGGGTGGCGGGCGGCGAGATCGGCGGCGTAGTCGTTGCAGTCCCGGGCCAGGGCCACGGCGGCGGCGTCGTCCCCGAAGTGGACACCGGGGGAGGAGATCGACAGGTACGAGCGGCTGACCTGCAACCGGTCCATCGTGTCGAGCGCCTCCGCCTCGGTCCACGCGGGGAGGGCCTTGATCCCGTCGGGCCGGGACAACCCGGCCGCGTCGAGCGCCGCGCGGTAGAAGTCGGGGACGAAGTGGGCGTGGATGTCGACGCGGCTCATGCGTGCACCGCCTCGGCGGGCACCGGGAGAGCCCGCTCGAGTTCGCTGGGCAGCCAGGCGTAGCCGTCGCCGTCGCGCCGGAGGTGTCCCAGCCCCGGGAACGGGAAGTGGTAGCCGAGCACGGCGTGCCTGCCCCGGTCGACCAGCTCGTAGATGCGTCGCCGTTGGGCGGAGGCGTTCGGGCCGTGGAAGTCGAACTGGAAGGCCCAGTCCGGCCGCTGCAGGAGCAGGACCTGGTGGTGGCAGAGATCGCCCCAGCAGATGATCGTCTCGCCGCCGCTCTCGATCCGGTACACGACGTGCCCGGGACTGTGGCCGGGTGTGGTGATCACCGTGATGCCGGTGGCGACCGTGTCGCCGTCGTCGACGAAGCGGATCCGGTCCGCCTCGGCGTAGGGGACCAGGTTCTTGTGGGCGCCGCGGAAGTGGTCCTTCCGGTGTTCGTCCGGCATGGCGTCCACCTTGGACAGATCCGTCCAGTGGTCGAACTCCGCCTTGTGTACGGCGAGTACGGCGTTCGGGTAGAGCGGGCGGCCGTCGGGGTCGACGAGCCCCCAGGCGTGGTCCGGGTGCGCATGGGTCAGCGCGATGACGTCGATGTCGGCCGGGTCGATGCCCGCGGCGCGCATCACCGGGACGGCGTGCCCGGCCGTCGGGCCGAAGAAGCCGCGGCCGAGGGCGGGATCGGTCCCGACGCCGGTGTCGAACTGCACGAGCTCCGAGCCGGTGTCGACGATCAAGATGTTCTCGTTGAGCCGCACCGCCTCCGGGCTCAGGTTGTGGTCGAGTAGCAGGGCGTCGACCTCGGCGGGATCGGCCGTGGGGAAGTTCCCCCGCGCCGGTCCCATCTCGAGCAGCCCGTCGCTGACGACGGTGCACTCGAACTCGCCGTGCCGGAAGCGGGCGTAGGGCGAAGGACGGTCGGTGGGCGGGTGAGCGCTCATGGTGTGGGCACCTCTCGGACTGGTTCAGTGGGCCCGCGCCGCGCTGCCCGCGGCTCGAGCGAAGACGGTGATCACGATCAGGGCCACCAGCGCGGACACGCCGTAGAGGGCGAACACGCCGTACGGGCCGGGACCCGCCAGCACGATCCCGCCCAGCACCGGGCCCAGCGCCCCGATGTAGGACATGCCGTTGGTCCAGCCCATGGCGGTGCCGCGGGCGGCGGCCGGGTAGAGGTTGCTGACCGCGGCGTTGAGCAGGTTCGCGGTCGAGTGCCCGCCCACCCCCATCAGGAAGATGCAGGCCAGCAGCAGGGGCAGCGAGCGGCCGACGACCAGCACGCCGGTCAGTCCGACGACCGTCGCTCCGGCGGTCACCGCGCCCACCTTGAGTACACCCCACCGGTCGGCCCAGACGGCCGTGCCGAAGGAGCCGAGGATTGCGCCTGCGGTGAGGGTGAGCGAGAAGGCGAGTGCCGAGGTCAGCGGGTACTGCAACGCGCTCATCGTGCCGACCAGCCACACGTTGAGGCCGAACCACGTGAACATGTTCGGGATCGCAACGGCGGCGGCCAGGATCGCGTAGAGCGTGCCGCGTCCCGCGAAGACGGTCGTGAGCGTAGACGTCCGCTCGTGGGGCTCGGCGAGCCGCTGCTCCTCCAGCCGGAAGGCTGCGGCGACGAGCAGGATGGCCAGCGTCAACACGGCGCCGACGACGAACATCGGCCGCCAGCCGAACGTGGGCATGATCGCGATGCCGAGCAGCGCGGCGACCGTGCCGCCGATCGGGATGCCCGCCATCGTGACGGTTACGACGAGCCCGACCCGGTGCGCCGCGGAGTGCCCGCGAGCGATCGCCAACGCGGTGACGACGGCGCCGCCGACCCCCAGCCCCGACGCCAGCCGGGCGACCCCGAGCGCGGTGCCGGACCCCGCGAGGCCCGCGGCGAGCAGCCCGAGGCAGAACACCGCGATACAGACCAGCAGGACCGGCTGGCGGCCGGTCCGGTCACCGACGATCCCGGCCCCGATCGCGCCGAAGAACATCCCGACGTAGACCAGGCTGCCCACGACGCCCGCGGACTCGGCGGTCAGCCCGAGCGAGCCGTCCGCCAGCAGCAGGGGCACGACGGAGCCGTACACGATCAGGCTGTAGCCCTCCATGATCGTGACGACCGTGCAGATCAGGATCGCGAGGGTCGGCCCCGCGAGCGGTCGGCCGCGGCGGGCGGCGGTGTCCGGCGGCATCGCTGGAGTGGTCTGGGCAGGTACGGCCATCGTGGCCTCCGAGGATCACGTGCCCGGCGCGCGTGCTCAGCGGCGAGGCAGCGGATGAGTGGGTCGACGTCCCCCGGAACCATGACATCCTGTTTTTCAGGGGTCAAGCCCTGTTTAATAGGACAGAGCTCGCCTAGCGTGGAGCGCGTCGGCGAAGGGAGTGTCATGGGTGCCACGACGGCGGCGATCGTGTGGGAGCAGGGGGGCCGGTTCGAGCTCGGCGAGGTGCAGCTCGCCCCGCCGCGCCCCGACGAGCTGCGGGTTCGGCTGGTAGCGGTGGGGATGTGTCACACGGACCTGAGCGTCGTCGGCGGTGTCACACCGTTCCCTCTGCCGGGTGTGCTCGGACACGAGGGCGTCGGCGTCGTGGTCGAGGTGGGGGAGCGGGTGACCCGTGCGCGCCCGGGCGACCGGGTGCTGTTGACCTTCACCTCGTGCGGACGTTGTCCGGCTTGCCGGGATGGTCATCCTGCTTACTGCGACGATCACCTCTCGCTCAACCTGCTCGGTGGGCGCCGGGCGGACGGCTCAGCGACGTTGAGTCACGGCACCACCGAGCTCAACGGGCACTTCTTCGGACAGTCGTCCTTCGCCCGCGAGGTGCTGGCGGACGAACGCGGCGTGGTCGTCCTTCCCGCTGACCTGCCGGACGACGAGCTTCCGGCGGTGGCCCCGCTGGGCTGCGGGATCCAGACCGGCGCGGGCGCCGTCCTCAACGTCCTGCGGCCTCGGCCGGGATCCACTCTGGTCGTCGCGGGCGCGGGAGCCGTGGGCCTCGCGGCGGTGATGGCGGCCCGGATGACGGCCGTCTCCCGGATCGTCGTGGTCGACCGGGTGCCGAGCCGGTTGGAGGTGGCCCGGGAGCTGGGCGCCACGGACGTCGTCGACACCCGGGAGCGGTCGATCACCGACGGGGTGCGCGCGGCCACCGCGGGCCGCGGCGCCGACCACGTCGTCGAGACCACCGGCGTCGTCCCGGTGCTCGACGAGCTGGTCGACGCCCTCGCCGTCGGCGGCTGCTGCGCCGTGGTCGGTGCCCCTCGGACCGGCAGCCGCGGTAGCTTCGATGTCCCGAAGCTGTTGCCCGGCAGGACGATCCGCGGCGTGACCCTGGGCGACAGCGAACCGGAGACCTTCCTCCCGTTCCTGGTCGACGCCTACCGCCGCGGCGCACTGCCCCTGGACCGAATCCAGCGTCGCTATCCCTTCGAGCAGATCAACGAGGCCGCCCGTGATGCGGCCGACGGCACGACGATCAAGCCCGTGCTGGAGTTCTGAGACGACGTATCGCCTCCGGCGATGTTCGCCATCGCCTGCTCGGGTCGCCGCCCCGGAGTGTTCACCGGTCCGTCGATCGGTGTTGGAGAGGAGGCGTGCTCGGCGGCCCAGTGTCCGTGGGAGGTCGGAACCCTTCGACCGGCGTGGAGGTGAACGGGCATGGGCAGGCGTTGGTACCGGCAGCTGTACGTGTGGGTTCTGGTCGGAATGGTGCTGGGGGCTGTGACCGGTCTCGTCGCCCCAGAGCTGGGCACGTCGCTCGAGGTGCTGGGGGACGTCTTCGTCAACCTCCTCACCATGCTGCTGGGGCCGATCATCTTCTGCATGGTCGTGAGCGGCATCGCCGCCGTGGCGAGCCTGCGTCGCGTCGGGACGGTCGCGCTCCGGTCGATCGTCTACTTCGAGATCGTCACGACGGCGGCGTTGCTCCTGGGGCTGCTCGCCGTCAACCTGGTCCGGCCGGGTGCCGGGATGGGTGCGGCGGTGCCGACACTCACTGACGAGGTGGCCGAGAAGGCTGTGGCCGCGCAGGACATGGACTGGACGCACTACTTCACCCAACTGGTCCCGGAGAACATCGTCGGCGGCTTTGCCGAGGGCGCGATCCTGCAGGTCCTCGTGTTCGCGGTGCTCTTCGGCATCGCGCTCGCGGTCATCGGTGAGCCCGCCCGGCCGATCGCGGAGGGCATCGAGCGGCTCTCGACGGTGCTGTTCACGATCGTCCGTTTCGTCACCTGGGCCGCGCCGGTCGGGGTGTTCGGCGCCATGGCGTACACGACCGGCACGTTCGGGGCCGTGACCCTCGGCGCCCTGCTGAAGCTGATCGGAACCTTCTACCTGACGTCCGCGGTGTTCGTCGTGGTGGTCCTCGGGTCGGCGCTGTTCCTGGTGGGCGTGCGGCCCTGGCGGACCCTGCGTTACTTCCGCTCGGAGGTCCTGCTCGCGCTCGGCGCGTCGTCGTCCGAGGTGGCGGTGCCGGGGATCGTCCGGAAGCTGGAGGCGCTGGGGGTCTCCAAGGGCACGGCCGGGATCACGGTCAGCGCCGGATACTCGTTCAATCTCGACGGCACCTGCCTCTACCTCACGTTGTCCAGCATGTTCATCGCCCAGGCGCTCGGCATCGAGCTCTCCATCGGGCAGCAGGTGGTGCTCCTGCTGGTCATGCTGTTGTCCTCGAAGGGCACGGCCGGGGTGACCGGCGGCGGGTTCGTCATGCTGACCACCACGGTCTCGTCGCTGTCCTTCCTGCCCGTCTCCGGCGTGATGCTGGTGTTCGGCATCGACCGGTTCATGTCCGAGTGCCGCGCCGTGGTCAACGCTCTGGGCAATGCCGTCGCCGGGCTGGTCATCGCCCGCTGGCAGGGCGAGGTCACCGCTGCCCAGGTCGACGCCGCCATGAGCACCCCGGAACCCGCGAAGGTACCGGTGTGAGCCTGCAACGCCTGCGCGTGTTCGTCACCGTGCTCGACACCGGCGGGGTCACCGCCGCCGCCCGCTCCCTCGGCGTGGCCCAGTCCACCGTCTCCGCGCACCTTCACCGGCTGGAGGCGGAGATGGGCGTCCGGCTCGTGGACCGCGACCCGCTCACGCCCACCCCTGCCGGCCGGGTCCTCCTCGACCACGCCCGCGGAGTGCTCGACGGGTACGCCGAGGCCGTCGACAGCATGCGGCGGCTGGGCCATGGCCCGGTCCGCGGCACGTTGTCCCTGGCTGGGACCGCGACCGCAGGCGAGGGCGTGCTCCCGCGGCTGCTCGTCGAGTACACCCGGCTGCATCCGCTCGTCGACCTCGATCTGCGCCTGGACAACACCTCCGAGGCCCTCCGTCTGCTCGACGCGGGCGAGGTCGGCCTCGTCGTCGCCGCGGGGACCGCCGGACACGAGGTGATCGCCGAGGAGGAGCAGGTGGTGATCGCGGGGCCGGACCATCCGCTCGTCGTGGATCCGGCCGCGCTACGCGGCAGCACCGTGCTCGTCCGCGAACCCGGCTCCACCACCCGCACCTATCAGCTGGAACTGTTGGAGCGCTGGGGCATCCCGCACCCCCGCGTGGGGACGGTCGGCAGCACCGCCGCGATCGTCCACGCCGTCGCCGCCGGGCTGGGCATCGCCTGCGTGACCCGCAGCGCCGCCGCGTCCGACCTGCGGCTGGGCCGGGTCACCGAGCTGCCGCTCGAGCCGCTGCCACCCACCCGTCCCGTCCACCTGATCCTTCGCGCGGACCGCACGCTCAGCCGTCCCGAGGAGGAGTTCGTCCGTCTGGCCCGAGAGAGGACCTCCCCTTGATCACCGTGAACGATCGCACCTACCGGGTCCCCACCGAGCCCACCGTCGTCTTCACCGTCGATGGCGGCGACCCCGACTACTTCGACGACGCCTTGGATCGCGGCCTCATGCCTCGGTTGGCGGCCATGCTCGCTGCAGGCGGGGAGTACCGGGTCGGGGCGTCGGAGATGCCGAGCCTGACCAACCCGAACAACCTCTCGATCGTCACGGGTGCGCCCCCCGCGTTGCACGGGATCCCCGGCAACTACTGTCGCCTCGAAGACGGCACCCTCGAACTGCTCAACGACCCCCGCTTCCTCCGCGCGCCGAGCATCCACGCCGAGCTCACCGCCCGCGACGTCCCGACGCTGATGGTCACCACCAAGGAGAAGCTGCGCAGGCTGCTCGGACACGGTGGGGTGCCGAGCGTGAGCGTGGAGCAGGTCGGGGCGCTACCGGCGTACGGGATCGACGATCTCGCGGCGCTGGTCGGGAGCCCGCCGCCCGGCATCTACGATTGGGACGCAAGCCACTATGCGATGCGCATCGGGCTCGCAGTCTTCCGCGCCCGGCGTGACCTGCGGCTGCTCTACGTCTCGCTCACCGACCGCGTCCAGCACGCCCACGCGCCCGGCGACGAGCTGTCCGACCGCTTCCTCGTCGAGTTCGACTCGTTGCTCGGCGAGTATCTCGACGAAGGTTTCGTCGTCGGGATCACCGCGGACCACGGGATGAACGCCAAGCACGCGCCCGACGGCAGCCCCCGGGTGCACTACCTCGCCGACATCCTGGAGAAGGCCGGAATCACGGTCGACGCTGTGGTCCTCCCGATCACCGACCCCTACGTGCGCCATCACGGCGCGCTCGGCTCCTTCGCGTGGCTCTACCTGGATGACCGGGTCGGTGCGCGCGAGGTCCTGCGTGAGCTGCCGGGGATCGAGGAGATCTGGGACCGCGAGGACGCCGCGACCCTCTACGAGCACCCGGCCGACCGCATCGGCGACCTCGCCGTGACGGCCGCGGCGGACATCGCCCTCGGCAGCCGGGAGGCCGACCACGACCTCTCGACCCTGCACGGCGCCCTGCGCTCCCACGGTGGCCGCCACGAGCAACCGGTTCCTCTCATCACCAGCCGTCCGGTCACCGGGCCATTGGCGACCCGCTTCCGCGCCGGGATTGCGCGGAGCCGCGACCTGCACGACTTGGTCCTCAACCAGCTTCCGGTGTCGGAGGTGATCTGAGCGGCCGATGGGTTACAAGCCGGTAGCGTCGGGTTCACCGGCTCGTGCAGGGTGACGAGCAGGGGTGAGTCGATGAACTGGTCGAGCCCAAGGTCGTGACCGGCATCGAGTGCAAGCGTGGCGACGATGTGGCGCGGGCCCCGTCGGTGCGCGTGTGGGGGTGCGGCCGCCTGCTTGTGTATCTTGTATCAACTATCTACCTTGGGGGTGAGCGTGGTTGGTTTCGATCGGCATGTCGGAGGCCTTGATGTCCCTTTCCAGCGCAGCAGACACGGCGGCGCCCCCGGGTCCCCGCCCATTCCGGGGGGGTCTCCTCTCCCTCGAGCCGCCGTGTCTCCTCGGCTCGAGGTGCACGGCGTGCGGAAATGTCACCTTCCCTGCCCGCGGGTTCTGCCCGGCGTGCCGGTCGGTGGATGGGTTGGAGGAGGTCACCCTCGGCACCGAGGGGGTTGTGCACTCGTTCACCGTCGTCCGGCAGGCCCCACCTGGCGTCGAGGTGCCCTACGTGCTCGCCTGGGTCGACCTGCCTGGAAGCGGGGTCCGGCTGATGGCCACGGTATCGGGGCTCGAACCTCACCATGTGGAGCTGGGGATGTCTGTCGAGCTTGAGCTGACGCCCTTCGGAACCGCCGGCGACGGCGCCGAGCTGATCGGCTTCCGCTTCCGGCCTGCGGGGGTGGCGACATGAGCCTCGCGCCCGCACATGTCGCCGGGGTCGGCATGGTCCGCTTCGGCAAGTACCCGGCCGACGTGACGCTGGAACGGATGGCGCTTGGCGCAGGGCGCGCCGCCCTTGTCGACGCCGGAGCCGACCTCGGCCAGGTCGACGCCCTGTACGTCGGGCATGTCTTCGGCGGTCCGGTGGCTGGACAGCGAATCGCTGCCCAGCTCGGGCTTGACGGCAAGCCGGTCTCCAACCATGAGAACTACTGCGCGAGTGGGGCGACCGCGATCCGAGAGGCGTGGGTAGCGCTGTCGGCGGGTCTGCACGACGTGGTGCTCGTCGTCGGTGTTGAGAAGATGACGGACCGGGTCTCTGGCGGAGTGCGCCCGGATCCCGGCGACCTCGACGCAGCGGTCGGTTATGTCATGGCTGCGGGACATGCCATGAGTGCCCGTCGGTACATGGCTGACCACGGCGCCACTCGCGAGCAGATCGCGGCGGTGGCGGTGAAGAACCACGCCCACTCGGTCCACAACCCGTTCGCGCAGTACCAGAAGCCGATCTCGCTGGAGCAAGTGCTCGCCGCTCGGCAGATCGCCGAACCGCTCGGCCTGCTCGACTGCAGCCCGATCTCCGACGGTGCCGCGGCCGTGGTGCTCTGCAGCCCAGCAGGGCTGCGTCGGCTCGGCATCTCGGGCCCGGTTCCCCGGGTGCTCGGGGTCGGGCTGGTCAGCGGATCGGTGTTGACGGGCCTCGGGGATCTCAACGCCGAGGACGTCTCGGGGCGGGCGGGCGAGGAGGCCTGGAAGCTCTCCGGGGTCGGACCTGACGAGATCGATCTCGTCGAGATGCACGACTGTTTCACCATCGCTGAGATCGTTCGGATGGAGGGTCTCGGCCTGGTCCCGCTCGGCCAGGGTGCGGCTTGGGCCGCCGACGGGCACACCGCGCTGGGCGGGCGCCTTCCGGTCAACCCCTCGGGCGGCCTGCTCTCCCGCGGCCATCCGGTCGGGGCGACCGGTGTTGCGCAGGTGTGCGAGCTGACCTGGCAGCTGCGCGGAACGGCCGGTGGACGGCAGGTCGACGGGGCTCGCACCGGACTGGCGTACTGCAAGGGCGGCACCGTGAACGGCACGGACGGCGGGTCCGTCACCACGGTGGTGATGACCCGATGACCACTGCTGCCGCGACCGAGGCGGTCCACGTCGTCGGCGCCGGGGCCCTGAGGGCCGTCGTCGAGCGCGCCGTCGCCGGGCTCGATGGTTCGGCGCCCGCGACCTGCCTCGTCCCCTACGTCCCCGATCGAGCCTCGCTCGCAGAGTGGACGGACACGCGTCTGTCTGCCGAGGTCGGCGGGGCGCTTGACGCCGTACTCGCCGACGTGCAGCACGAGCTCGGGCACGCCGAACGGATCGTCTTCGTGCTCCCCGCCGCCCCGCTGATGGGCGGCCGGGATTCCATGGGGGCTTCCGCGGTGACCAACGGTGTGCTGTCGATGGCCCGGACGCTGTCCATCGAGCTCGCCCGGGACGGCGTCACGGTCAACGTCCTCGCTCTCGGCAGCGACGCGGATCCGGCGGCCCAGCTCGCTGCGCTCCTGGGGCCGGGCGGCGAGCAGAGCACGGGCCAAGAGATCTACCTGACCGGCGGATCCGACCTCGGGAGGTTGCGCCCGTGAGCGGGCTGGACGGCAAGGTCGCCTTGGTCACCGGCGGTGCGGGCGGTATAGGACGAGGCATCTGCGAGCGACTCGCCGCCGAGGGTGCCACCGTCGTCGTGGCGGATCTCGACGCCGCGGCGGCCGACTCCATCGCGGCCGTGATCGGCGGGAAGGGCCTGGTCCTCGACGTCACCGACCCAGCGTCCCGGGTCGCGGCGATCGACTTCTGCGCCGTGCTCGGCGGCGTCGACGTGCTGGTCAACTGCGCCGGCGTGCTGAAGGACGCCCGGATCGCGACGTTCGAGCCCGCGCTGTTCCGCCGGCTGGTCGCGATCAACCTGCTCGGCCCGCTCGCGCTGGTGCGCCTGGCCGCACCGGGGATGATCGAGAAACGAGCGGGCCGAGTGATCAACCTCGCGTCCCGGGCGTGGCTCGGCACGTTCGGCTCGACGGCCTACTCCACCGCCAAGGGCGGCCTGGTGGGAGCCACCCGCTCGCTCGCGCTCGAGCTCGGTGGTGGGGGCATCACCGTCAACGCCGTCGCGCCGGGCTTCGTCGACACGCCCATGACCGACGGTCTGCCCCCGCACATACGGCAGCGGGCCATCGACTCGATCCCGATCGGCCGCGCAGGCCGCCCCGACGACATCGCTGGTGCCGTTGCCTACCTCGCCGAGGCCCCTTACGTCACCGGCCAGGTCCTGGTCGTGTGCGGAGGCCGCAGCATCGGCAACCCCTTCGCCGCGTGAGGAGCACACCCATGTCCGCCGGTCCACTCGCCGGAACCCGAGTCGTCGAGTTCGCCGGGCTGGGCCCCGGCCCGTTCGCCGCCATGTTGCTGGCCGACGCGGGCGCCGATGTCATCCGAGTCGACCGGCCTTCCGGGCCCGTCGACGGCGGAGCCCTCACCCGCGGGCGTCCCTGGCTCGGACTCGACTTGAAAACCGACGCCGGCAGGGCAACCGCGATCGAGTTGGTGACCCGCGCGGACGTCCTCGTGGAGGGGTTCCGGCCGGGGGTGATGGAACGGCTCGGCCTCGGGCCCGACCGATGCCTCGAGCTCAACCCCGCTCTGGTGTACGGGCGGATGACCGGCTGGGGGCAGGACGGGCCCCGCGCCCGCCAGGCGGGCCATGACATCAACTACCTGTCCCTCACCGGGGCGCTGCGCTCCATCGCCCGCCGTGGAGAGGCCCCCGTACCCCCGCTCAATCTCGTCGGTGACTACGGTGGCGGGGGGATGATGCTGGCCTTCGGCGTGCTCGCAGCGCTGCTGGAGCGTGTGCGCAGCGGACGCGGCCAGGTCGTCGACGCGGCGATGGTCGACGGGGTGAGCCTGCTCATGACGGGCATCTGGAGCCGCGCCGCGCAGGGCCGCTGGTCTGCCGAGCCGGGCACGAACGACATCGACACCGGCGCCCCGTTCTACGACGTCTACGCCACCGCCGACGACGAGTACATGGCCGTCGGCGCGATCGAGCCGCAGTTCTGGTCCCGGCTGCTGCTCGGGCTGGGTCTCGATGCGGCCGACCTTCCGGGGCAGTGGGAGCGTGAGCGCTGGCCCGCGATGAAGAAGACGATCGCGGAGGCCTTCCGTGCACGCACCCGCGCCGAGTGGACCCTGGTCTTCGATCCGCTCGACGCCTGCGTCACCCCCGTGTTGTCGATGGCCGAGGCCCCCGACGACGCCCATCTACAGACCCGCGGCACGCTCTGGGCCGGGGCGAACGGACCGCAGCCTGCGGCTGCGCCACGCCTTGACCGGACACCGCTCGCCGCGGCGGAAGCAGGCTCTCTCGACGACGCGCTGGCCCGGTGGGGCATCGAGTTCCTGGACGGTGCATCGTGACCGCGGCGGACGGGACGACCGTGAACGCCCCGATATCAAGCGTGATAGTTTATCCAAGTTCACGCCCGCGATCGAGGGGGACCACGGTGACTGGACGGGCACGCACGGGCACTCCCCGTCTGCGCCGTCGCGCGATGAGCGTCGAGGTCGCCGAGCACATCCGGTCGATGATCTTCGACGGCCGACTCCGGGCCGAGCAGCGCGTCCCGCAGGACGCCATCGCTGAGGAACTCGGCGTCAGCCGTCTCCCGGTCCGGGAGGCGCTGATCGCCCTCGAAGCGGACGGGCTCGTGGCCTCGGAGCCGCATCGCGGCACGTTCGTGGTCCCGATCCGCTCCGAAGACATCAGCGATCACTACAGGCTGTACGGCATGGCCCAGGGTATGGCGGCCGCGGGCGCGGTCCGGCGGATCACCGAGCCGGTGTTGGAGAAGCTCGAGCAGCTCCACCAGCAGATGTCGGCGAGCACGGACACCGACGAGGTGCACGACCTCAACTGGGAATTCCACTCCCTGATCAACAGGACCGGGGCGAGCAGGCGCACGCTGTCGGTGCTCCGTCAGCTGTCGCACAACCTCCCGCAGGAGGTCTACAGCCTTGGGGCTGCGTCCAGCTCGCGGGCCAACGAGGACCACGCGCGCATCATCACGGCCCTGCGGGCCGGCGACGAGGCCGAGGCCGACCGGCTCAACCGCGAGCATGTGATCAGCGAGGGGCACCAGGTCGTCGAGGCGCTCAAGCGCGCCGGTGTCCTCGCCGACTGATCCCTCCTCCTGCCGCAGGCGTCCTGAGCGAGAGGACACACCCATGCCTGACGCCGTCGGTCCCCGCCCGGTCCTCGATGAGCTATCCCGGCTCGTCGAGGAGCAGCCGGCTGGTTCCCGCCTGCCCGCCGAGCGCGATCTAGCACGGCGGCTACAGGTGGGCCGGGCGGTGCTCCGCCACGCCCTTCACGACCTGGCCGACGCCGGACGGATCGTCACGAAACCCCAGTCCGGCAGCTATGTGCGCTGACGGACCGTCCGATGGCGCGCGAGCGCTGCGACACCGAGCTCAAGGGTCCGGGCGGTGTAGGGCACGGTCAGCCCGATGGCGGCCACGACCTCCTCACGGGTGGCGCCGTAATGCATCGCGTTGGCCACGTGCAGCGCGGCGCCGTCCCGGAAGAGGTGAGTGGTAGACAGGTCAGCCACGACCAGCACCAGCTCCCGCCACTTCATCGGCAGCCCCTCGGGCCGCCAGAGCACCCTTCCAAGCTCCCGATAGGCCTCGAACACCTCAGGGGTGAGCTCGGCCATCCGAGCGTGGAAGCCGGGAAACCGCTGTTCGAAGGCCTTCCAGTAGCCACCGCGGGTGGCGTCGGGCGGGTCCGCGGCCACGTCGTCGGCGGGCACGAGCGGGAGGCCGGTGGTGAGACTGTGCGTGGAGATCAGGGTGAGCAGCTCGAGTACGTCGAGCACCTCGCGCTCGGAAGCGCCTGCATCGAGCGCGCGGCTCACCCGCAGGTCCACCCCGCCCGCATCGAGGACCGTCATGGTGGCGTCGTGAGCGAGCAACAGCAGCTCGCGAATGCGCGGCTCGAGCACCGCGTCGTCGTGGCAGGCGCTGAGATAGGCGGAGAACGCGCCGACGAACTCCGGGTCGCGGTCGAGTAGCTCCTGCCAAGCGGGCCCCAGCGGGCCCAGCATCCGTTCCAGATCTACGAGCGCGCTCACCCTGCACATCCCCGCCGGGCAGGAAGCGGCAGGCCGGGATGCCGGGCGGGCATCCCGATCACCGAGCCTCCCTTGGCCGCTGTGACCACGAGCATCTCCAGCTTCGGGCCTGCGAAGCACAGACTGGTCACCATCGACCCGGTCCCGAAGTTCAGCTCGTCACGAAGTTCGCCATGGTCGTCGAAGGCGACGACGTTGCCGCCCACGCTCCCGGCGACCCAGAGCCAACCGGCGGCGTCGAACGCGATGCCGTCCGGCTTACCGGCAGGCAGCTGAGCGGTCCAGCCATCCGGCCTGCACCCCTCGGCCACGACGAAGCGACTGACGCGCCCGGGCGCGGTCTCCGCGACACAGATCCGCTCTCCAGTAGCCTCAAACGCCAGGCCGTTGGGGAACAGCAGCCCATCCCGCCGAACGATGAGCTCGTCGGTGACAGGGTCCCAGGACATCAGCCGGCCCGGTTCAGGCGTCCCTTCCAGCGCGTGGTCGGCGGGATCGGTGAACCAGAACCGCCCGTCCGGTCCCACGACGCAGTCACTCGGGCCGTCCATACCCTGCGCAGCAGCCGTGACGAGCTGCCCGTGATCCCACCGCTGCACCGACGGCGCGACGGGCACCGCCGAGCGCGACGGCATCACGGTGCCGCCGTTCTGCGCGATCAGGACGGCACCGGTTGCATCCACTGCCAGCCCGTTCGGCCCGCCACCGGTCTCGACGACCAGCTCGGGCGGGGCGCCCTCCAGCGACACCCGGTAGACGTGCCCGCGATTGATGCTGGTGACAAGCACGGCGTCGTCTCCCAGCGCCGCCGGGCCCTCGGTGAAGCCCAGTCCGCGAGCGAGGAAACGAGCACCGGCCGGTAGCCGGATCTCGCCCTGGGACGTGGCTCCCTGCTCCGTCGCCGTCACGACGTCACCGCCGTCTCGGTCGACGCGAGCACCCGCCGGGCCTCGGCGCTGAGCATCGGGCGGGGGATCTTGCCGCTGGCAACCCGGGGCATCTCCTCGTCGGTGCGGTAGATGAAATGCTTGGGCACCTTGTAGGAGGCCGCTCGGGAACGCATCTCCGCGCGAATCGTCTCGGGCGGAGTGACCTGCGGGTCCGCCTCGACGAAGGCCACCACGACCTCGCCGTCGACCGCGTCCGGGATTCCGCAGACGTGGGCCTGCCGCACACCGGGCACCTCGTCGAGCAGCGCTTCGATCTCCTGAGGCGCGACGTTGACCCCGCCGGGCTTGAGCATCTCCGTGGCGCGGGTGCTGTAGACCACCCGACCCGTCGCGTCGAGTGAGCCGAGGTCACCGGTGCGGAAGAAGCCGTCCGCGGTGAACGCTGCCGCGGTGCGGTCCGGGTCCTTGAAATAGCCGCTGGTCACGCGGCCGCGGATCTGGATCGCTCCGACCTCGCCTTGCGGCAGGGGTGCGTCGGTCTCCGGGTCCACGATCCGAATCTCGCAGCCGGGCAGTGGCAGGCCCTGCGTGGAGAGGGCGATCTCGCGCGGGTCGGTGTGCTGGGTGAGCGCGACGAGTCCGTAGGTCTCCGTCATGCCATAAACGCTCACCCCCTGCCGCAGCCCGAGCCGTTCCATCGCAAGCTGCCGGTCTTCGACGGAGAACCCGAGCATGCCCTTGCGCAAGTGGATCCGCGCGGGATCGAACCCCGGGGCGCCCAGCAGCTTACGAGTGAGGTTGCCGAAGCCGTAGTAGACGGTGCAGCGCTGCCGGTCCAGCAGCTCAAGGGCCTCCGACGGTTCGAAGACCTCCTGCAGTACGACGCGCGCCCGATGGGTCCAGGCGGAGAACAAGCCCTGCTCGGCCGCCAGCCCATAGAACAGCGGGGTGGCGAGCCAACTGCGGTCCGTCTCGTCGATGCCCTGCCGCTCGCCGATCTGGTAACCGTTCTCGATCAGCGGACCCTGGCAGATCTGCACGGCTTTGGGCTTCGCCGTGCTGCCGCCGGTGTACAGCAGATACATCAGATCCGTGGGCACGTTCGCGGCCTCCCGCGCTGCCAGCTCCGCGACCGGGACCTGCTCGCCGCGCCGCAGGAAGTCCGCCAGCGAGACAGCGCCGGGCAGTGGCTCGCCGAGCGCCACCACCTGCCGTAGGGACCCGAAGTTCGCGAAGCCCTCCGTGCCGGTGACGAGCTCGGGAAGGATCTCGGCAAGGGCTGCGTCGAAGTCCTGCCTGCGCAGCCGGTCGACCGCGAGCAGCAGTACCGCATCCGAGTTGGCCAAGGTGTACGCCAACTCCTCTGGCCGGTGCCAGGTGTTCAGCGGGGCAAGGTGCGCCCCGACCCGGGCCGCCGCGAAGGCCAACAGCAGAAACTCCGGACGGTTGCCGGACAGGATCGACACCGCGTCCCCGCGACGGACCCCCGCCGCCAGCAAGGCCCGGGACCAACGGTCGAGTTCCTCGTCGAAGTGGGCGACCGTGATGTCGACGTCGTCGAACGTGCAGGCGACGTCACCCGGCGACCGCCGGGCCCACTCGCGGATCAGCTCACTGCAGGTCGTCGCGTGGGGTCTCGGGGACAACGTCGTTCCTCCTCGCAGGCGTACTTTGGCACAAGAGCTTGCCGCATCTTTGATACACTATCAAGCATCAACCAGGGAGGGACAATGAGCGCACTGGGCCACGTCAGGGTCGTCGAGATGGGCGGGCTCGGGCCCGTCCCCTTCACCGCGATGATGCTCGCGGATATGGGCGCGGACATCATCCGAATCGACGGACCGGTGCGCAATCCCGAGGACCCACACGACCACATCGGCCCCATCTGGCGCGGCCGCCCGGGAGTCGAGCTGAACCTGAAGGACGACGCCGACCGGTCCGCTGCCCGTGCCCTGATCGCCACCGCGGACGTGGTGATGGAGGGTTTCCGGCCCGGCGTCATGGAGCGACTCGGCCTGGGCCCGGACGTATGCACGGTGGACAACCCTCGCCTGATCTACGGCCGGATGACCGGCTGGGGCCAGCACGGCGCGCGGACACACGAGGTGGGACACGACATCAACTACCTCGCGGCCAACGGTGTCCTTCGCAGCATCGGGCGGCGCGGCGAGCCGCCCCTCCCCCCGATCAACCTCGTCGGAGACTTCGGCGGGGGTGGCATGCTGCTGCTCGCGGGCGTGCTCGCGGCTCTCGTCGAACGGAGCCGATCTGGCCGCGGCCAAGTGGTCGACGCGGCGATGGTCGACGGCTCGGCCCTGCTGATGAGCTCGGTCCTCGGCTGGAAGGCGGCCGGGACCTGGCAGGAACCGCCGGGGACGAACGCGATCGACACCGGCTCACCGTTCTACGAGGTCTACGAGACGAGCGACGGCGGATACATCGCCGTCGGCGCCGTGGAGCCGCGCTTCTACCGGGAGTTCGTCGACGTGCTCGACCTCCCCGACCTCCCCGACCAGTACGACCGGCAGAGCTGGCCGGCCACGAAGAAGCGGGTCGCGGACGTGATCGCCGGGCGCACCCTGGCGGACTGGTCCGAGGCCTTCGCCGGCCGGGACGCGTGCGTCACGCCGGTCGCCGATCTCGAGACGGCAGTGGACGATCCGCTCTTCGCCGGGCGGCCCACCTACGTCCGCGTCGGAGAGGAGATCCACGCCGTGCCCGCGCCCCGTTTCAGTCGCACGCCCAGCGCGCCGCCCACCGCAACGCCGGAGCGGGCCGACGCCGCCGCTGTCCTCGCGCGCTGGGCCCGACGCGCGTGAGGGGCCGGATCGAGGTGATCCGGCCCCTCACCCCGTCGCGCGGTCAGCCCCAGAACGTCCAGACGGACTTGGTCTCCAGGTAACCTTCCAGGCTCTCCGGGCCGAGGTCGCGGCCATAGCCGGACTGGCGGAACCCACCGAACGGTGCGGCGGGATCGGTGAGCCCCCAGCCGTTGACGTAGATGGTGCCGGCGCGCAGGGCCTTGGTGGCCCGATGGACGGTGGACACGTCAGCCGTCCACACGCCTGCGGCGAGGCCGTACTCGCTGTCGTCCGCGCGGCGCAGGACCTCGTCGACGTCGTCGAACGGCAGCACGGTGAGCACTGGCCCGAAGATCTCCTCGCGGGCGCAGGCCATGTCGTCGCGCGCGTTCGAGAGGATCGTCGCCGGGTGGAAGAAGCCCTCCTCCGGGACATCCGCGCCGCGGTGCACCGTGGCGCCCTCCTCGGCGGCGAGTGCGACATGGCCTGCCACCCGGTCTCGCTGCTTGGCGTTGAGCAGCGGTCCGAACTCGGTGCGCTCGTCGAGCCCATGCCCCGGCCGCATCGCGTCGGCGATCCGACACAACCGCTCGACGGCCTCGTCGTGCACGGAGCGGTGGACGAACAGCCGCGACGGTGCGCTGCAGGTCTGGCCGGAGTGCCAGAAGATCCCGCCTGCGGAGCCCTCGACGGCCGCGTCCAGGTCCGCGTCGGCGAAGATGATGGTGGCGCTCTTCCCACCGAGCTCCAGCGTGACCCGCTTGACCTGGTCCGCCGCCGCCCGCGCGATGGCCTTGCCGACCACCGTGGAGCCCGTGAACGTGATCTTGTCAACGTCCGGGTGCTCGACCAGGGCCTGGCCCGTCTGCGGTCCGTAGCCGGGGACGACGTTGAGCACGCCGGCAGGCAGCCCGGCTTCGATCGCCAGCTCGGCCAACCACAGCGCGGAGTGCGGGGTCTCCTCGGAGGGCTTGAGCACGACCGTGCAGCCCGCGGCCAGCGCCGGCGCGAGCTTCCAGGCGCAGAGCAACAACGGAAAGTTCCAGGCGGTGATAGCGCCGACGACGCCGACGGGCTCCTTCTCCGTCGCCACGTGAATACCGGGGTGGGAGGCCGGCACGGTTTGTCCGGTGATCTTGCTCGGCCAGCCGGAGAAGTAGTGGAAGCCCCGAGCGGCGAAGTCGACGTCGATCCCACGAGCCGCGCCACGGATCTTGCCCGCGTCGAGGACCTCCAGCTCGGCCAGCTCGTCGGCGTGCTCGAGGATCAAGTCGCCGATGCGATGGAGCACGCGGCCGCGCGCGATCGGAGTCATGGTGCGCCATGGCGCGTCCGGCGCGAAAGCGGCTCTGGCCGCCTGCACCGCCCGGTCGACGTCGGCGGCGCCCGCGCCCGCCGTCGTGCCGATCTGCCGGCCGGTGGCGGGGTCGAGCACGGGGATCGTGGCGCCGTCGGTGGCAGGTACCGCCCGCCCGCCGATGAACAGGTGCGGCGGGAGTTCCAGACGCGCGGTCACTCCCGGCGCGAGTGTGTGAGTGGAGGCAGCCAGGGTCATCGATGATCCTCTCGGATTCGCGTGGGCGACGCGGATGCCCGAACGCGGGGCGCGGCTGAGGCGGCGTCGCGGTCGCCGACGATGCGCGGAAATTGATGCTTGATAGTGTATCAGATCTGCGTCACACTTTCAGCCGTCCCGGTCGTCGACGAGGTCGCCACGTGGCTTCGTCGGCGCCCACCTCACACACAAGGAGACGGGTATGAAGACGCGAGCAGCCGTACTGCGCGGTGTCCACCAGCCGTTCGAGATCGTCGAGCTCGATCTGGACGAGCCCAGGCAGGGTGAGGTCCTCATCAAGATGGTGGCGGCCGGGCTCTGCCACTCCGACCTGCACATGATCGACGACGACATGACGGTCCGGTTCCCGATCGTCGGCGGCCACGAGGCCGCGGGCATCGTGGAGCAAGTGGGTCCGGGCGTCACCAAGGTCGTCCCGGGCGACCACGTGGTCTGCAGTTTCATCCCCAGCTGTGGCACCTGTCGGTACTGCTCCACCGGCCGGCAGAACCTCTGCGACGCAGGCGCCACCACGCTCGAGGGCTCGATGCCTGACGGAACCTTCCGCTTCCACGGCGGCGGGGAGGACTTCGGGTCGCTGTGCATGCTCGGGGCGTTCTCCGAGCGAATCACCGTCAGCCAGTTCTCGGTGGTCAAGGTCGACGAATGGCTGCCGCTCGACAAGGCCGTGCTCGTCGGTTGCGGGGTCCCGACCGGCTGGGGTACCGCCGTCAACACCGGTGGGGTCCGCCCTGGAGACACCACCGTCATCTACGGAATCGGCGGACTCGGGGTCAATGCCATCCAGGGCGCGGTGGCGGCGGGTGCGAAGAACATCGTCTGCGTAGACCCGATCGCCTTCAAGCGGGACACGGCTGCGAAGTTCGGGGCCACGCACGTCTTCGCCGACCCCGCCGAGGCGGCGGCGAAGGTCAACGAGATCACCTGGGGCCAGGGCGCGGACCAGGCGCTCATCCTCGTCGGGACGATGTCCGAACAGGTCATCACTGACGCGTTCAACATCGTCGGTAAGGGCGGTACCGTGGTGATCACCGGCATCGCCAACCCGGACAAGTTGACCGTGCACCTGTCTGGCTCGGACATGGTCTTCTTCCAGAAGACGGTTCGCGGTTCGCTCTTCGGCTCGTCGAACCCTCAGTACGACATCGTGCGCCTGTTGCGCATGTACAACGAGGGCCACCTCAAGCTGGACGAGCTCATCACCCAGCGCTACTCACTCGAGCAGATCAACCAGGGCTACCAGGACCTGCGCGACGGCAAGAACATCCGAGGGATCATCGACTTCGCGCTCTAACCGGCTTCGCGGTCCCCCACCTCGCGCTGACCCAGCGTCGCGCCTGCCCCGACTCTCGCCCGCACCGGGCACTGCACCCCCGATCACCCGGCTCCCCGCGGAGTCGGCCCCGCACGTCATTCCGCGATCCCCGCGGGGCGGCGACCCTCGCCGTGCCCTCAACTCGCAGGAGAACTCATGAGCACCGCCGCTCACGACGACGTCACCGAGCCGGACGTTCCCGGCTCGGCCGCGCCCTCCGTTTCACCACCCGACGCGGACCAGCGGCTCCGTCCCTACCACTGGCTCGTGATGGTCCTCGGCGTTCTCGGCTACGCCACGATCGCCGCCGACGCCGCGATCTTCCCCACCAGCTACCCTGTGATCGCGGCCGATCTCGGCTTCGGCCTCGACACCGTGAGTCACATCTACGCGCTCGGCTTCTTCACCTGCGGGATCGTGGCGATGTTCGCCATCGGCCCGTTGTCGGACCGGTTCGGCCGCAAGCCGACCTTCGTCTTCGCGGTCGTGATCTGCGCGGCGTTCACGATCCTCACCGGGACCGCCTGGGGGGCGTGGTCATTCGCGATCCTGCGGGCGGTCGCCACCGTCGGTTACGTCGCATGGGGCCTCGCCGCCGTCCTCATCGCCGAGTCCGTCCCGGCCAAGCACCGCGGCTGGATGACGGGCGCGATCCCGGTGGGTTGGGCCCTCGGCTTCGGCTTGTCCGCCGTCGTGTCGGGCCAGCTCGCCACCTCGCTGGGCTGGCGGTCCGTGTTCTGGATCGTCGGTGCGCTGCCGCTGGTGTTCGCGGTGGCCTCACACTTCCTGATCAGGGAAACCCCGCACTTCACCGATCTCAAGCACGCCCGCCGGACCGGCCGGTCGGACTTGGGAGTGGATGTGAGCAAAGCCAACGCCGGTTTCTTCGCCCAGCTCGTCGCGCCGGACATCCGGCGGCGGACCTTCGGGGTCAGCCTGTTCTTCCTGTTCATCGTCCAGCAGTACGCGGTCGGGTCGTACTACGGACTCAGCTACCTCGCCGACAAGGGTCTCGACTTCGCAAGCTCCAACACCGCGATCGCTGCATCGAGCTGGATCGGGATCGGCACGATCCTGGCGTCGGGGTTCCTCACCCGGTCCCGGGGATCGCACTACTCGCTCACCGCGGTGGCAGTGCTGGGTGCCCTCGTCGGCCTCGGCATGGCCCTGTTCAGTACACCGGACACGGTCTTCTGGTGGTTCGTCGCCTACGTGCTGATCAGTCTCGGGCTCTGGGGCGGGGCATCGAACTTCCTGCAGGAGGCCTTCCCCACCCGGGTCCGGGGGACAGGAGGCGCTTGGGGGTCCGGCGTGCTCTGGTGCGGCTACGGCATCACCGCGCTCACCGTCACCCCTCTGCTGTCGGTGCTGAGCTGGGACGTCGTCCTGATCCTGTTCGGCGTCGTGTTCCCGATGATCGCGCTCATCGGGCTGTGGATGGTGCCGCGGCCACCGAAGGTCGCGGCGAACCTCGAGGACATCATCAGCTGAAGGGGCACCGGTGGCACGACTCGAAGGCAACCATCTCGCCGTCGAGCTCGGCCCCGACGGCATCAGGGTCAACACCGTCAATCCCACCAAACGCCGCGCGTTACGTCACCGGTATCGCCCTGCCCGTCGATGCCGGATTCCTGGCCAACGGCTGACCAGCCGATCGAAGGACGAAAACGACTGGAGGACGATCCATGGAACCGACTTTGGAGGTCGCGGAGGCCGGCAGCGGTCCGGCGGTGGTGCTGAGCCACGGCACGCTCCTCGACCACGAGATGTACGCACCCCAGGTGGCCGGGCTCAGCGAGGCCTATCGGGTGCTCGCCTACACCAGCCGCGCTGGTAGCCCCGCCTGCTGGACCGAGGAGCACACCCTCGACGACCTCGTCGACGACTGCCTGCGGGTGGCCGACGCAGCCGGCGTCAACCGGTTCGTACTGGGCGGAATGTCCGTCGGCGGCTTCATGGCGCTCGAAGCCGCGCTCAAGTATCCCGACCGCATCGCCGGTCTCCTGCTGATCGGCACGATGGCCAATGCGTTCACCACAGAGGAGAAGGCGCGCTACGCCGAGCTCCTCGAGCCGATGAACAGGATGGAGCTGATCCAGCCGGACTTCGTTGCCGCGTTCGAGCCCGTGATCTTCGGACCGGAGTCCATCGCCGACAACCGCGAGCTCGTGGAGCGCTGGACGGCGAAGTGGAGAGCTCGACCTTCCCGGACGGTGTGGTGTGAGTACAGGTCGTGGATCGACCGGGTGGACCGGCGCGACCGGCTCGGGGAGATCCAGATCCCGACTCTCGTCATCCACGGGGAGCAGGACGGCGGCATCCCGCTCGAGCGGGCGCAAGAGCTAGCCGGTGGCATCCCTGGGGCCCGGCTGCTGCCCGTGCCAGGAAGTGGACACATCGTCACCGAGGAACAGCCTGACCTCGTCACCCGTGGCATCCGCGCGTTCCTCGACGCGCTGCCGCGCTGGTGAGCATCTCGACGACGAAGGAGGACGAAGGAGTAGGAATGGGACACCTCACAGATCAAATGACGGTGGTCACCGGAGGCAGCCGCGGTATCGGCGCGGCGATCGTCCGACGGCTGGTTGCGGCCGGGGCCAGGACCGTCATCGCCGGTGGGTCGGCCGAGGCAGCGCACGCCTTGGTGGCAGAACTCGGCGACGAGAAGACGTGTCGCTACGTAGCGCACGATGTGGCCTCCGAGGAGTCCTGGAACGCGCTGGTTGCGCAGGTTCTCGCCGATTACGGGCGGATCGACGGGCTGGTGAACAACGCCGGCATCTACCGCCCGGGCGATGACCTGCTGAGCACCGCGACGAGCAACTTCGATGATCACTACCGAGTCAACCAGCTCGGGGTGTTCCTCGGCATGCGCGCCGTCGCGGCCCCGATGGTCGAGGCCGGGAGGGGATCCATCGTCAACGTCGCCTCCATAGCCTCACATCGCGCCTACCCGAACCAGATCGGCTACTCCACCAGCAAGTGGGCGGTGCGTGGCATGACCAAGTGCGCAGCGGTGGAGCTCGGACGGCACGGTGTCCGGGTCAACTCGGTCCATCCCGGCTTCATCGACACGTCGATGCTCGACGTCATCTCAGACGAGTTCAATGACGCAGCCATCGCCGCAACGCCGTTCGGGCGTCGGGGGGAGCCGGCGGAGATCGCCGACGCCGTCTGCTTCCTGATCTCACCCGAGAGCCGATTCGTCACCGGCGCTGAGCTGGTCGTCGATGGAGGGCTGGCGGCTTGACCTCCGACCCGGCCGGGCCCGGGCGGACGAGCGCCGGGTGAGACCGACCTCGCAACCGGCGGCATCGGTGGGCACATCTTCGCGCCGCTGCCGTCTTGTCGAGGTATTCCCACTCGGTTCAGGGGGAGCACGACGGGCCCGGTCTGGGCGCGCGAGTGTCGCGCTCGCGGATCAGGTACATGATCATCCCGGCGCCGTCACCGAACGACGGATTGCGCAGCGTCGCGTCGGGGTCGGCCGGCTCGTTCACCGTGCGCCGATGCTCGTCGAACCGTGGCGTCCTCGGGGGTGAGTGCGGCTCGGATCTGCGGGGTACGTCACCCTCGCGCAGGTCAGCCCCACATTGGTCGCGACCCGAGATGTCGTCTGTATGACGGGCAGGTCACCGCCTCGTATGGCGGCCGCACCTGTTCCGATGAGCGGTCCGGACGCCTCGTCCCGGTGCGACGGAGCTACTTATCGTCGAGCCCTCCGAGATGCGCACCGCGTTCTTCCCTGAAAGGTCCGCGTGGTTGTTGTGACAGTGATCGAGCGTGACACCGAGTCCGAGGCCGTCGCCCCGGCAGCCGGCGCGAAGACGACCCAGGAGCTCTGGACGGAGCTGAACTCGTTCTACATCGCCGAGGCCTGGCTGCTCGACGACCGCAGGATGCACGAGTGGCTGGACCTGTTCACCGAGGACCTCCTCTACTTCATGCCGCGCCGCAAGAACGTGCCGAGCCGCGAGGCGCACCGCGAGATCCCGCCCTACGGCACCGACCTGCCGTTCTTCGACGAGGATCGCAAGATGATGCTGGTGCGCATCCAGCGCATGGACAGCGGGATGGCCTGGGCGGAGGAGCCGCCGTCGCGCACGCGCCACCTGGTCGGCAACCTCGTGATCGAGGGCGTCGACGACGACGGCACGGTGCACGCCAAGACCGCCTTCCTCTGCCACCGCTCGCACGCCGAGTACGACACCGCGCTGTACTCCGGGTACCGCCAGGACGTCCTGCACCCCGTCGACGGCTCGTGGAAGATCTCGCGCCGCACGATCGTGCTGGACGTCAACGTCGTCCTCGACAAGAACATGGCGATCTTCTTCTAGGAAGGAGACCTTCTCCGATGAGCGACCAGGACGACGAGCGGTGGACGACCGCGGGCCGGGTCGGGGACCTGGCCGAGGGCGACTCGATGGTCGTCACGAGCCCCGGCTGCCCGGTGCGGGCGCTGTTCCTCGCCGAGGGCGACTACTACGCCCTCGACGACGTGTGCTCGCACGGGAGGTCCTCCCTCTCGGAGGGGTTCGTCGACGGCACCGCGGTGGAGTGCGTCCTGCACGGCGCGCTGTTCGACCTGAGGACGGGGAAGGCGCTCACGATGCCGGCCACGGTCCCGATGACCACCTACCCGGTGCGGGTGAGCGACGGGGAGATCCTCGTCCGCGACCGTCCCCACGAGAACTGAGCACGCCGAGATTTCCCGAACCTGCGAGAGGTGACTGCGGTGGCAGGAACGAAGTACGAGATCCTCGACCCCGAGACCGGCCGGCTCGACCCGTCGATCTACACCGACGACGACATCTACCGCCGGGAGATGACCCACATCTTCGGTCGGGCGTGGCTGCTGATCGGTCACGAGAGCCTGATCCCGAACCCCGGTGACTTCTTCCACACCTACATGGGTGAGGACCCGGTCATCCTGTCCCGCGGGAGCGACGGCTCGGTCAACGCCCTGCTCAACATGTGCCGCCACCGCGGGGCGCGGCTCGTGCGGGCCGACGACGGCAACTGCAACAACTTCGTCTGCAGCTACCACGCCTGGACCTACGACCTGGACGGCACGCTCGGGTACGTGCCGGGCGAGCAGGAGGTCTACCACGGCGAGCTGGACCGCTCGAAGCTCGGTCTCAAGCGGGCGCGGGTGGCCACCTACGCCGGCCTCATCTTCGCCACGTGGGCCGAGGACGCCCCGAGCCTCGAGGACTATCTGGGCGACGCCCGGTGGTACCTCGACATGGAGTTCAACCGCAGCGGCAAGGGCACCTACGCGGTGGGCCCGCACAAGTGGATCCAGCCGATCAACTGGAAGACCGCCGTCGACAACTGCTCCGACTGGTACCACGTGCCGGTGTCGCACGCCTCGGCAGCGAACGCCATGTTCCGGGTGCTGGGCGAGCCGCGGTTCACCCACGACCGGCTGTTCCAGATGAGAGGCCGGGCGGCGTTCGTGAACGGCCACCAGGTCCAGTACTTCAAGATGCCCGAGGACAGCCTGGCCGCTGAGTCGAAGGCGATCCCGACGGCCACCGCCGAGGACGACACCGCCGAGGCGGTCGAGCGGCTCGGCGAGTTCCGGGCGAAGTCCGTCGTGCTGGGCACGCACAGCCTGTTCCCCAACACGGTCCTGGGCTTCCGGCTGGCGATCCCGCGCGGACCGCTCAAGACCGAGTTCTGGCACTTCGCCCTGGCCAGCAACGCCGACACCCCGGAGCAGCAGCGGGAGGTCCTGCGCGTGCACACCGCGCGCAACGGCGTCACCGGGCACTTCGAGGCGGACGACGTCGACAACTGGCGGCAGGTCTCGGAGTCGGGCCTCTCCGGGACCTACCGGGAGCTGGGGCAGCGGGTGAACCTCGGCATCGGCCACAGCCACACCGACGATGTCTTCCCCGGCATGCTCTCGGACAATTTCGTGTCCGAGAACAACCACCGGTTCTTCTACCAGCGTTGGCAGGAGTTCATGAACGCCGACTCGTGGGCCGACATCTCCCTCGACCCGCAGAAGGCCCAGTACGAGGGCACCGCGGGGATGAACGAGTAGCGCGGCCGACGACGCCGGCGGCCGGGGGAGCCCCCGACCGCCGGCGTCGTCGTGTCGGGGGGCCTCCGGGGTTACGACGCGACGGCGCGGGCAGGCAGGGCCAGCTTGCGCAGGTCGGTGGCCGGGTCCGCCAGCGCCTCGGGATCGACGACGACGCCCGCCGCGATGAGCCGCATCGCGGCCCGGACCTCGCGCCCGCGATCGATGGCGAACACCCCGCGGACCACGCCGTCGCGCACGTGGAACGCGCTGAAGTCCCAGCCGTCCCGATCGCCGCGCACGACGACGTCGACGCTCGCGTCGAGCATCCCGGCGATCTGGATGTTGTGCTCGAACTGGTCGGACCAGAACCAGGGCACGTCGCGTCGCGGGATCTCCTGGCCCAGGATCGCCGCCGCCGCGACGTCGGCCTGCTCCTGCGCGTTCTGGAACGACTCGAGGCGGACCATGCCCTGGCCGTGCCACCCCGGCTGCAGCGTCACGTCCCCGACCGCGAAGACGGCCGGATTGCTCGTCGCGGCCCGCTCGTCCACGTGAATGCCCCCGGTCGCGGCGAGGCCGGCCGCCTCGGCGAGCTCGGTGGCGGGCTCGATCCCGACGCCGACCACGACGACGTCGGCCGGGATCCGTTCGCCGCCGCCGATCTCGACCTCGCGCACCCGGTCGTCGCCCAGGAAGCGGTGCACACCGGTGCCGATGCGCACGTGGGCGCCGCGCCGGGCGTGCTCCTCGAGCACGAACGGCCCCCAGACCGGCCCGAGGGAGCGGGCGAGGGGGACGGGGGCGTGCTCCAGCACGGTCACCTCGCAGCCCAGGCCCACCGCGGTGGCGGCGACCTCGGCCCCGATGAACCCGGCGCCCACCACCACGACCCGGGCGCCTGCGACGAGCTCGCCGCGCAGCGCCAGCGAGTCCTCGATGGTGCGCACCTCGTGGATGCCGCCGAGCTCCTCGCCCTCGACGCCCAGCCTGCGGCCGCGACCACCCGTGCACAGGACGACGGCGTCGGCCCGCAGGCGCGTCCCCGCCGACAGGGCGACCGCCGACTCGGCGGGCACGATCTCGTCGACCCGCTGACCGAGGCGCAGGTCCACGTCGATGCCTGCCCAGTCGACCGGGATCACGAGCTCCCCGGGTTCCTGGGCACCGCTGAGCACCTGCTTGGACAGCGCCGGACGCTCGTACGGCGGCGTCGCCTCGGCGCCCACCAGCGTGAGGCGTCCCTCGAACCCCCGCGCGCGCAGGGACCGGGCGACGGTCCCGCCCGCCAGGTTGGCCCCGACGACCACCACCGACGCCGGCGTCACGCCCGTCCGCCCGCGGTCTGGAAAGTCTTGTGCGACATGTCCTCACGCTACGTGCGAGCGCCTGCGCGACCCACGGTTCCGGTCCGGTGGCCGGACCCGGTCCGTCGAGCGGATCACCGGCGTTGACCGTGCGGCCACACCGGCAGCAGAGTCGGCCTGCCGTGCACCCCGTTCGTCCGTGGAGGTGGCCCCGTGGGTCTGCTCGACGCCCCGCCGCAGTACGCCCGTTCGACAACGGGCCCGGACGGGCCGGTGCATTACGTCGTCGTCGGCGAGGGGCCGCCGCTCGTCCTGGTCGCGGCCTGGGGCCCCCAGCCGGGCACCACCGCCTGGCTGACCTACTCCGGTGTCCTCGAACGGCTGGGTGCCCACCACCGTTGCGTCGCCGTCGATCTGCCCAACTTCGGCCGGACCGGCCCGCTGACCTTCCACGAGCCCGCGCATGACCCCGCCGCCCGCGCGGTGGCGGCGGCCATGGACGCCGAGGGGATCACCGCGGCGCCCGTCGTCGGGACGTCGATGGGGGCGACCACCGGGATCGTCCTCGCGCTCGGCTCCCCCGGGCGCGTCACCGGCCTGGTCGTCGGGGCCTGCCACGCCTCCACGGGCGGTGACCCCTACCTCCTCGCGCCCTTCCCGTCCGAGTCGGGGGTCGCCGCCGCCGACCTCGCGGAGGCGCCCGACGACGAGGGAGCGCTGCGGCGGTTCCTGCGGACGCTCTTCTTCGATCCCGCGATGGTGACCGACGACCTGGTCGCCGACACGATGGCCTTCCGCAAGGAGCATCCCGAGCACCTGCGGGCCGGGGCGGCGTCGGTGAGCGTGGCCCACAGCAACATGGCGCTCCTGCCGGAGATCACGGTCCCGATGCTGGTGGTCCACGGCCGGTTCGACCGGATGGTGCCGTTGGAGCAGGGCCTGATGATCAGCAGCTACGTGCAGCAGGCCGACCTGGTGGCGCTGAACCGCTGCGGTCACTGGCCACCGGTCGAGCGGCCCGTCGAGTTCGCCGACCAGGTGGAGCTCTTCCTCCGGCGCAACGGGTTGTGAGGGTCAGCGCGTCGCGCGCACCCGGCGGCCGGTCAGGAGGGTCGTCGCCGCGAGCGTCATCGCCGCGGCGCACACCCCGGCCAGCGCCCCGACCCCGGACCCGAGCAGCCCGATGATCGGTGTGGCGAGCGCGGCGATCCCGAACTGGGTACCACCGAACAGCGCCGAGGCGGCGCCCGCGGTGTCGGCCCCCTCGCGTTGCAGCGAGGTCATCACCGCGGGCGTCACGGTTCCCATGCCGATCATGAAGACGGCGAAGGAGATCCACGCGACGGCGAGACCGTCGACGCCGCACAGCCTGCTCACCAGGAGCACGAGGGTTCCGCCGAGCGCGACGAGCACGCCCGCCCGCAGCAGGTGGTCGACCGCGAACCGGCGGGCCAGCAGGCCGAAGGCCAGCCCCGCACACACCATCCCGACGCAGCTGCTGCCGAACATGACCCCGTATCCGGTGGGGGACAGGCCGTAGATCTCCTGGAAGACGAACGTCGCACCGGAGATGAAGGCGAACAGCGCGCACGCGGTGAAGGTGCCCGCGGCGAGATAGCGCAGGAACGACGGCCGGACGGCGAGCCGACCCATCGCCGCGACACTGCGACGGATACCGCCTGCCGTCCTGCGCTCGGGCGGCAGGGACTCCGGGACGAACGCGAGGATGCCGACCAGGAGCACGACGCCGACGCCCGCGAGGACCCCGAAGACGGCCCGCCATCCGGCCAGCCCGACGATCACGCCGCCCACCAGCGGCGCGAGCACCGGGGCGACACCGGACACCATCGCCATGTAGCTGAAGTAGCGCGGCGCCTCCCGCGTCGAGAACCGGTCCGCCAGGACCGCTCGGGACAGCACGACGCCTGCGGCGCCGAGCAGCCCCTGGAAGAAGCGCGCCGCGACGAGCACCCCGACCGACGGCGCCATCGCGCACAGCAGCGCGAACGCGATGTAGCCGACCGTGCCCGCGAGGAGCAGGGTCCGTCGGCCGCGCGAGTCGCTGAGCGGCCCGATCAGCAGCTGACCGATCCCGAGGCCGAGCAGGAACGCGGTGAGGGTGAGCTGGACCGCGACGTCGCCGACGCCGAACCCCTGCGCCATCTCGGGCAGGCCGGGGATGTACATGTCGATCGACAGCGGTGCCGTCCCGGCCATCAGGCCCAGGACCGCGATCAGCGCCCATCGGTCGCGCCGTCGGGGCACGGTGGGAGTGGGTGCCGGGACCGGGGCCGGGGTGGACGACGTGGCGGGGACGGCGTCGATCGTGCCGTCGCTCATAAGCGTCTCCTGCGCTCGGGCGCACGACGCCCCCGGTGCCGGAGCGGCATCGGGGGCGCTGCGCGGATCGGACGGCTCAGTTCGACGTGGTGTAGTCCAGTGTGTCGAAGCTGATCTTCCGGTCGGCAGGGGCCACGTACTGGCCGATCGTCTCCTTGGTGACGAACGTCGACTTGAGCACCGTGTTCTTCGGCGCGTTGCCGGCCAGGACCTCGTTGGCCAGCTTGACGAACAGCCACCCCGCCTGCGGGTTGTTCGGGTCCCAGGTGCCGGTCAGGCGGCCCTCCTGGACCGCCTTCACGGCGTCGGCGTCACCGTTGGACCCGGTGACGACCACCCCGGTGTTGCTCAGGTCGTAGACGGTCTTGCCCGCCGCGATCACGGCCGCCGAGGCCCCCAGCGCCGAGGCGTCGTTGTACGCCCACACACCGCTGACGTCCGGGTAGCGGGTGAGCAGGTCGGCGACGAGTTTCTGCGCGCCCGCCGCCTGGTCGGTGGTGTTCGAGACGTGGCTGACGACCGTGAGCCCGGCGGCGGTGGCGGCGTCGGTGAAGCACTTCACCACGGCGTCGATGGAGGGGACGCCGTCGAGGCCCACCGTGATGATCTGGCCGCCCGGGTGCGCCTTGGCGTACAGCGCGGCGGACTGCGCCATCGGACCACCGGGCGCGCAGGTCGACGACTCCTGCCAGAGGGTGGCCGAGATCCCGTCGCCCTCGGAGTTGACGCCGATGATCGGGATGCCCGCGTTCTGGGCCTGCTTGTAGATCCCGACCGTCGCGCCGGGGTCGAGCGTCCAGGAGCCGATCACGTTCATCTGCCGTTGGATCATCGTGGTGATGTTCGAGATCTGGGTACTCGGGTTGATGTTCGAGTCGTACATCGTGTAGTCCCAGCCGACCGACGCCGACGCGGCCTTCGCGCCCGAGTCGAACTGTTGCTGGCCCGGCTGGGCGGCGACCGGCGCCGCGTAGCCGAACTTGGTCCCGGCCTTGAAGCTGCCGTCGCCCGAGGCCGCTGACGCGCTACCCCCGGACGCGGGGGGTGCGGTCGACGGGGTGCTGCAGCCCGTCAGGGCCAGCAGCAGGGCGGCACCGGCGGCGGCCGCTGCGGCAAGGGTTCTTCTCACGGGGACTCACTCCAGATCGAGGTTCGGGACCGGTGGGTGGGAGCGGTGGGTATCGGTGGATGGCGGTGGGCATCGGTGGATGTCGAGGTGCGGTCG
>Ga0070665_100001047_pt1 | contig 34629 bp, 31 predicted proteins | sample KBSS13metaG_FD_65862 | JGI IMG/M metagenome (GOLD analysis project Ga0070665, IMG submission 65862) | Switchgrass rhizosphere microbial communities from Kellogg Biological Station, Michigan, USA - KBS S1-3 metaG | ecosystem: Host-associated > Plants > Roots > Rhizosphere > Soil ... | reverse complement strand
GGGGAAGTTCGCGCCGTCGCCGATCCACACGGTGAGCGCGCGCGAACCCAGCGTCTTGCCGAAGGTGATGCAATCGAGGTTGTGCTGCACGGCCTGCGCGCGCACCGCGGGGTCGGTATGCGTCAGGCTGCCGTACTTGTACGACAGCGGTTGGCCCGGCTGGTCCTGGAAGGTGTTGGAGTTCATCGCGTCGAACCCCAGGCCCAGGGCCGCGGCGTGTTCACGCAGCGCGGTGAAATCGTCGGTGCGGTCCCAGGGGATGTGCAGCGACACGGTCGGCGTGGCGCCGGTCAGCTTGTGGATCACACCGCAGTCCTCGAGCTTCTCGAACACATTGCGCGGCTCGCCCGGGCCGGGAAATCTTCCGAAGCGCGTGCCGCCGGTACCCACGCCCCATGACGGGATGGCGACGCGAAATTCCGCCACCTTGCGGGTGATCTCGTCGATGGAAATGCCGCGGCGCTGCAGCTGTACGCCGAGCGCGGTGTAGTCGGCGGCCAGGGCGGAGGCATGCGACTTGTTAGCCGACGCGATGTAGTTCGCATCGCGCGGATCGGCAAAATTCATAGGCCCCCCACTTTTTTCCCGATCGACGGGCTTTTCTAACGCGTGAACGCCTGGGCGTTGCCGGCATCCACGTTGATGATATTGCCCGTCGACTTCGCGGAACGTTCAGTGGCGAAGAATGCCACGGCCTCGGCCACGTCTTCGGGGTAGACGCTGCGCTTGAGCAGGCTGCGTTCCCGGTACACGGTCTCCAGATTGTCGACGCTGGTCTTGTTCTGCGCCGCGCGTTGGGTGGCCCATTCGCCCTGCCAGATGCGCGAACCGCGCAGGACCGCGTCCGGATTCACCACGTTCACGCGGATGGCGTACGGCGCACCTTCGAGCGCCAGGCAGCGTGCCAGGTGCAGTTCGGCCGCCTTGGCCGTGCAATACGCCGCGGCGCCCGGCGAGGCGGCGAGGGCGTTCTTCGAACCGATGAACACGATCGAGCCGCCGATGCCCTGGGACTTGAACAGCTGGAAGGCCTGGCGGGCGATCAGGAAATAGCCCGTCGCCAGGATGTCCATGTTCTTCTGCCAGGTGGCGAGCGAGGTCTCCTCCACGGGCGAAGCAGAGGCGATGCCGGCATTCGAGATGCAGATGTCGACGCCGCCGAACTTCCAGGCGCTGTCGCGGAAGCCCGCGATCACGGCGTCTTCGCGGGTCACGTCCACCCAGGAACTGGCGACCACGTCGGCGCTGTACTTCTTGCGCAGCTCTTCGTGCGCGTCGGCGAGGGCTTCACGATCGATGTCGCAGATCACCACGCAGGCGCCTTCGTCCATGAGCCGCCGCGCGGTGGCGAGTCCGATGCCGCCGGCGCCGCCGGTAATGAGCGCGACGCGGCCGGCCAGGGCCTTGGGTTTGGGCATGCGCTGCAGCTTGGCTTCTTCGAGCAGCCAATACTCGATGTCGAAAGCTTCCTGCTCGGGCAGGCCGCGATAGGTGGAGACGCTGGCGGCGCCACGCATCACATTGATGGCGTTGATGTAGAACTCGCCCGCGATGCGGGCGGTGGCCTTGTCCGCCGCGAACGTGATCATGCCAACGCCGGGCACCAGGTACACCACCGGGTTGGCGTCGCGCATCTTCGGCGAATCGGCGCGTTTGCAGCGCTCGTAGTAGCCCGCGTATTTCTCGCGATACGCCTCGATGGCGGGCTTCACGCGCGCCGCGAGATCCGCCACGGAGTCGCGCGCCGGATCGAAGGGCAGCACCAGCGGCCAGATCTTGGTGCGCAGGAAGTGGTCCGGGCAGGAGGTGCCCAGTGCCGCGAGGCCGACGAGTTTCTCGCCGCCGACGAATTCCAGCACGGCCTCGCTGTCGTCGAAATGGCCCACCTTGAACACCTGGTTGCCGGCGGCATTCGCGCTGGAGATCGCGCCGCGAATCGTCGGCATGATGCCGGCGGCGATCTCACGGCGACGATCGATGGTCAGCGGCGACGCAGTCACCGCGCCGAACGGGCGCTTGCCGCGGCTTTTCTCCGCCAGCCATGCGGTGGCGCGATTGATGATGTCCAGCGTGGTTTCGTAGCAGGACTTGGAGCTGTCACCCCAGGTGAACAGGCCGTGCGCTTCGAGCACCGCGCCTTTGAGCTTCGGGTTCCTCTGCGTGAGTTCGCGCAGCTTGAGGCCGAGCTCGTATCCCGGCCGGATCCAGGGCAGCCAGCCGATCTCGCCGCCGAAGATCTCCTCGGTCAGCTTCCTCGAGTCCGAGGACGCGGCGATGGCGATCAGCGCGTCCGGATGCATGTGATCCACGTGCGCGCGGTCGATGAAGCCATGCAGCGGCGTATCGATGCTGGCCGCGCGCGGGTTCAGGTTGAAGGCGCAATGCGAATACAGCGGCACCATGACGGCGTCGATGTCGGTGCCCCCCTGTGAAGGAGAACGGTGGAATTTCTCGAGCGCCCGGAACTTCGACATGTAAAGCGTCGAGAAGCCATCGAGCTTCATGGTGCCGAGATCGCCGCCGGATCCCTTGACCCACAGCACTTCGACTTCCTCGCCCGTCAGGGGATCCTTCTCGCGGACCTTGGCCGACGTGTTGCCGCCGCCGAAATTGGTGATGCGCTTGTCGCTGCCGAGCAGGTTGGAGCGGTACAGGAGCAATTCCGAAGGCGAAAGGCCGGCCGCATGGGAGTCGTCCCAGCGGTTTTCGACTTCGAGAGACGCCTGCGGCGCCACCTTGACCACACTCATCCAATGTCTCCGGCGCGTTCGGGCGCTAAAGTACGCACGCAGCAGCCTCCAATAAGGAGAGGCTGTTTAACACACGAAGCCGTCATATACAATCAATCACGTGCAGAATCGATCACGGCGCGGTTCCGGGGGGCCCAATGCTCGAAAAAGAACGCCATAACCTGATTTTGAAGCTGGTCGAAGAGCGCTCGATCGTGAGCGTGGGTGACTTGCTCGATCTGCTCGGGGCGTCCGAGGCAACGATCCGTCGCGACATCAATGCGCTCGCCGAGAAGGGCGAGGTCAAACGCATTCGCGGTGGTGCCGAGGCCGTGCGTCCGCGACACCAGCCGCATCTCGTGGGCATGCCATTCGCGATGAGCCAGGACGTGAGCGTTCCCCAGAAGCGGGCCATCGCGCGCGCGGCCGCCGGACTCATCGGGCCGGGCGAGAGCATCATCATCAACGGCGGCACCACCACGTACGCGCTGGTGGAGTTCCTCGAGAACTCCGACCTCGACATCCTCACCAATTCCTTCCCGATCGCCGCCAAGTTGTTTGCCACCAGCCGCAACCGCATCACGTTGCCCGGCGGCACCATCTTCCGCGAACAGAACATCGTGCTGTCGCCGTTCGAGAACGACACCATCGAGAGCTTCTGGGGCAACAAGCTGTTCGTCGGCTGTTACGGGCTGAACCGCTTCGGCATGATGGAGGCGGATCCGCTCATCGTGCAGGCGCAGACCAAACTACTGAAGCGCAGCGAGCACGTGATCGTCATGGCGGACAGCTCCAAGCTGCGCCGCAAGTCGGCGATGATTGTCGCTGGCCTCGATCGCATCAACACCATCGTGACCGACGACGGCGCCAAACCCGAGGAGCTGGAGGATTTCCGTGCCGCGGGCATCAAGGTCATCGTCGCCAAGGTGCTGCCCGAAGACGAGATGAAGAAGATCGCGTAGTCGCGGTCATGGGGGACTGAAGAGTGAAGAAGTTCGTCGTAGCGGCCGCATGCGCCGTGTTGGCCGTGGCCCTGGCCGGTTGTGGAAAAAAGACCGGCGGTGAACCGGAAAAGCCGGCGCGCACGCGCGTGGGCCTGGTGGCGAAGTCGCTGGGCAATGGCTTCTTCGACGCCGTGCACAAGGGCGCCGACGAGGCCGCCAAGGAACTGGACGCCGAAGTGATCTTCACCGGCCCGACGACGCCGACGGCCGAAGGCCAGATCGAAGTGTTGTCCGCGCTGATCGCGCAGCGCGTGGACGCCATCGCCGTATCGGCCAACGATCCGGACGCGCTGGTGCCCACGCTCAAGAAGGCGCTCGACCGCGGCATCAAGGTGGTTTCCTACGATTCCGCGGTGGCGGCTGAAGGACGCATCGCGCATCTGGCGCCGTCCTCGGACCAGCTCATCGGCGAGACCGTGGTCGCGCTGGCCGCCGAGCTGGCGCCGGGCGGAAAGGGCAAGTTCGCGGTGGTCAGTGCGACGCCGACCTCGACGAACCAGAACTCCTGGCTCGCGGAAATGCGCAAGGCGCTGCCGAAGTATCCGGGTCTCGAGATGATCGCCGTGGTTTACGGCGACGACGTTTCCGACAAGTCGTATCGCGAAGCCACGGCGGTGCTGCAGCAGCATCCGGACCTCGCGGTGCTGGTCAGCATCAGCTCGGTGGGCATCGTGGCCTCGGCGCGCGCGGTGGAGGACAAGGGACTCACCGGCAGGGTGAAGGTGACCGGGCTCGGCCTGCCGTCCGAGTTGATCGGCTACGTCGAGAAAGGCGTGGTGCCCAAGTTCGCCATCTGGAATCCGGTCGATCTCGGCTATTCGATCACGCAGATCGCCACGCGCCTGGCGCGCGGCGAAGACCCGCACAAGCCTGTGTACATGGGGCGCATGGGCACCGTGACGTTCGGTGCCGATGGCGTCGGTGCCATGAGCAAGCCCTTCATCTACGACATCAACAACGTCGGCCAGTACGCGAAGATGTTCTGACGCTGAACTCGCGCCCGTGACCACGCCGCTGCTGAGGCTCACCGACATCCGCAAATCCTTCGGCGGCGTGCGCGCGCTCGCCGGTGTGAACCTCGAAATGCATCGCGGCAGCATCACGGCGTTGCTCGGCGAAAACGGCGCCGGCAAGTCCACCCTGGTGAAGATCCTGACCGGCGTGCACCACCCGGATGCCGGCAGCGTGGAGCTGGACGGGAAGCCCATCCGCATTCCGACGCCCACGGCGGCGCGCGACCTCGGCATCGGCGTGGTCCACCAGGAATGCCTGGTGTTCGACCAGCTCACGGTCGCCGAGAACCTGTTCGTCAATGCGCACCCGTCGCCGCGCCGGTTGATCGACTGGAACGCGCTGCAGTCACGCGCCGAGGCCGCGCTGCGCGAGCTGGGCGCGGATTTCACGGCGGGCACGGTGGTGGCGTCGCTGTCCATCGCGCAAAAGCACGTGGTGCAGATCGCGCGTGCGCTGGTCAACGAATCGCGCGTGCTGATCCTGGATGAGCCCACCGCGTCGCTGTCGCAGCGCGAGTGCGCCGAGCTGTTCCGTATCGCTCGCAAGCTGCGCGATGCCGGCTGCGCGCTGCTGTTCATCACGCACAAGTTCGACGAGATCTTCGAGCTCGCCGATCGCTACGCGGTGTTTCGCGATGGCGCGTCGGTGGGCGAGGGCTCACTCGACTCCACCAATCGCGAGGCGCTGATCCGGCTCATGGTGGGCCGGCCGGTGGAGCAGCTTTTTCCCAAGCAGCAGGCGCAACTCGGCGATGAACTGCTGCGCGTCGAACGGCTGGGCCGTGACGGCCAGTTCGAAGACATCAGCTTTTCGCTGCGACGCGGAGAGATTCTCGGCGTTTATGGATTGGTCGGCGCGGGCCGCACCGAGCTCGCGCAGGTGTTGTTTGGAGCCGAGCGCGCCGACCGCGGCGCCGTGCACTGCAGCGCCGACATCGCGCTGGTGCCCGAGGATCGCCAGGGCCAGGGCAGCATCCTGCCGTTCTCGATCGCCGCCAACATCGCGCTGCCGAACCTGGCCGCCCTGGCGCCGCGCGGCTGGGTGCGTTCCCGCGACGAGCATCAACTAGCTACCCACTGGATCCAGGCGCTCGGCATCAAGGCGCAGGGTCCGGCGCAGGCAGTGCAGAATCTGTCCGGCGGCAACCAGCAGAAGGTGGTCATCGCCAAGTGGCTGGCGCGCAAGCCGGGTGTGCTCATCCTCGACGAACCCACCAAGGGCATCGACGTGGGCGCCAAGGCCGCGGTGCACGCGGTCACCAGCGAATTCGCGGCGGCCGGCAATGGCGTGATCCTGATCTCCTCGGAGCTGCCGGAAATCATCGCCATGTCGGACCGCGTGCTGGTCATGCGACGCGGGCGGCTGACCGGCGAGTTCTCGCGGGCCGATGCCAGCAGCGAAAACCTGCTGCGCGCGGCGAGCGCCGCATGAATCGCTGGCGCCTCGCCACCGACACGCAACGCCGCGATCTCTCGCTGGCGCTGCTGACCCTGCTGCTGGTCGCGGCCGTGACCTTCGAATTTCCCGGCTTCGCCGCGCCGCGCAACCTGGCCAGTGTCTTCGACGACACCGCCATTCTCATCATGCTGGCTTTGGGCCAGATGCTGGTCATCCTGGTGCGCGGCGTGGATCTGTCGGTGGCCGCCAACCTGGCTCTGTGCGGCATGCTCGCCGCGCTGTTCAACCGGGCGTTCCCGGGCGCCGGCGTCTGGCCGGTGCTGCTGCTGAGCCTCGGTGCGGGGGCCTTGTTAGGCGCCTTCAACGGCGTGCTGGTCTGGAAGCTGCGCTTGCCACCGATCGTCGTCACCCTGGGCACCATGTCCGTGTATCGCGGCGTCATCTACCTGCTGTCGCGCGGCGCGTGGGTGAACGAGAACGAGATGTCGCCGGCGTTCGTGGCCTTCACGCGCGCGCAGTTCCTGGGTCTTTCGACATTGTCGTGGCTGGCCATCGCCTGCACGGTGGCCGCCGTGCTGCTGATGCGTGGCAGCCGCGTGGCGCGCAATTTCTACGCGGCCGGCGGCAATCCCGAGGCCGCCGCGTATTCAGGCATCGACGTGGGTCGCATGCAGTTCATCGCCTACGTGATCTGCGGCGCGTGTGCCGGGCTGTGCGGCTATCTATGGGTGGCGCGCTTCGCGGTGGCCTATACCGACATCGCGCTGGGTTTCGAGCTGCAGGTCATCGCGGCCTGCCTGATCGGCGGCGTCGCGATCACCGGTGGCGTCGGATCCGCGCTCGGCGTGTTGCTCGGCTGCCTGTTCCTGGGCGTGATCCGCAGTAGTTTGCCGTTGGTGGGCATCTCGGCGTTCTGGCAGATGTTCATCAACGGCGTGGTGATCCTGGTGGCCGTGCTGCTGGGCGCGCGCCAGCGACGCCACGCCCGCAGCATCCTCGAGGCGAAGGCGTGATCCACGCGGCACTCAGACGCTGGGAGACCATGCTGGCAGCGGTGCTGGTGGTGGAGTTCGTGTCGTTCTCGCTGCTGTCGCCGTATTTCCTGGACGTCGACACCTTGTCCGACGCGACCTTCAACTTCACCGAGCGCGCCCTGGTGGCGTTGCCGCTGGCGTTGTTGATCATCGCCGGCGAAATCGACATCTCTGTGGCCGGCATCATCGCACTGGCCTCGGTGGCCATGGGATTCGCCGCCGACGCCGGCGCGGGCACCGCGACGCTGCTGGGGGTGGGACTGGGCACCGGGCTCCTGGCGGGCTGCGTCAACGGAGCGCTGGTGACGTTTGCGCGGGTTCCCTCCATCGTCGCCACCATCGGCACCATGACGCTGTTCCGCGGAATCGCCTACGCCGCGCTGGGTGACCGCGTGCTCAAGAGTTACCCGGCGTCGTTCTCGACCTTCGGCCAGGGATATTTCGTCGGGCCGGTGTCCATCGAGCTCGCGTTGTTCGTCGTGTTCGCGCTCCTGTTCGCCGCCTTCCTGCATGGCACCCGTTACGGCCGGGCCATCTACGCCATCGGCGCGAACCCGGTGGCGACTCGTTTCGCCGGCATTCGCGTGGATCGGTATCGCTTCGCGCTGTTCGCGGTGACCGGCCTCGCCGCCGGGCTGGCCGCCGTGCTGCTGACTTCGCGGCTGGGTTCGACGCGGCCGTCGATCGCGCAGGGCTGGGAGCTCGAGATCATCAGCATCGTGATCCTCGGCGGAATTTCGGTGTGGGGTGGAAAGGGCAGTATCCTCGGCGTGGTTCTCGCGTCGCTGGTGTTTGGCCTGGTCACCTTCGGGCTTGGATTGATGAACATCCCCGGAATCGTGATGTCTATCTTCACCGGAGCACTGTTGATCCTCGTGGTCGCGGTGCCGGCCTTGCTGGGGCGCCGCTGATGGCGACGCCGCTGATCGCCGTCTTCGACGTCGGCAAGACCAACGCCAAGATCGCGCTGGTCGACCCGGTGCTGGGCCAGGAAATCTGGAGCGCACGCCGCGCCAACGCGGTGGTGCAGGGCGCCACCACGCGCGAACTGGACGTGATCGCCATCGAAGCCTGGCTGCTCGACGCGCTGCGCGGCGCGCCACAACGCGAGCGGGTCACCGCCATCGTGCCCATCGCCCACGGTGCCGCCGCGGTGCTGGTCGATCACGCCGGCGAAGTGGTGGCCGCGCCCGATTACGAAGACACCTGCTTCGACGAGGTGGCGGAGGAATATGCCGCGCTGCGTGACTCGTTCGCGGTCACGTTCTCGCCCAACCTGCCGCAGGGCCTGAACCTGGGCCGACAGCTCTTCTATCTACAGCAGCGGCATGGCGAATTGTTCGGGCGCGTGGCGCACATCCTGCTGTACCCGCAGTACTGGTCGTGGCGGCTGTGCGGAGTGATGTCCAGCGAAGTGACCTCGCTGGGCACGCACACGGATCTCTGGAGGCCGCACGAACAGGCGTATTCGACGCTGGCGCGCAGGCAGGGTTGGGCGCGACTGATGCCGTCGATGCACCGCGCCGCCGACCAGCTCGGTGGGTTGCGTCCTTCGCTGGCAGCCGCGACGGGCTTGCCCGCGAGCTGCGCGGTGGCCTGCGGCATCCATGATTCGAACGCGTCGTACCTGCGGTTCCTGATGGACCGCGAGCGCGAAGCGTTCACGGTGGTGTCGAGCGGAACCTGGACGATTGTCATGGCCAACCGCGGCGACCTGCGACGCCTGCGGGAGGAACGCGACATGCTGGCCAACGTCAACGTATTCGGCGCGCCGATCGCGACCGCGCGTTACATGGGTGGACGCGAGTACGAGGTCATCTCGCAAGGCGCCGCCGAGCCCACCATCGATGCGCTGATCGAAGTGCTGACACGCGGCTGCATCGCGTTGCCATCGTTCGCCAGCGCGGGACCGTATTCCGGACGGACTGGGCAGATCGAAGGCGCCGACGACCTGGATGCATCCCAGCGTGCCGCGCTGGCGACGTTGTATTCGGCGCTGATGACCTCGCAGCTCATCGAGTCGCTGGGCACCGCCGGCGAGATCTTCGTGGACGGACCGTTGGCGCGCAATCCGCTATTCGCCAGCCTGTTGGGCGCCTGCGTGCCGGTGGGCACGGTGCGTACCTACCCGGAAGGCGGCGGCACGCGCGTGGCGGCGCACCTGGCGGGGCTGCCTTCGGCGCAACCCGGCGCCTTGCGCAACGTGACGCCGCTGCGCATCCCGGGACTGCTCGAATACCAGGCGAACTGGCGTCATCGGCTCGAGGAGCGCACGTGAGGGCGTGGTTAGCCGTCATCTGCTCGCTGCCGCTGGTCGCGACGTGGGCCGCGCCACCGGCGACATACACCAACCCGATCCTGTTCTCCGACTACTCGGACCCGGACGTCATCCGGGTCGGCACGCGGTATTACATGACCGCGTCCTCGTTCCACTTCTCGCCGGGTCTGCCGCTGCTGGAGTCCCGCGACCTGGTGCACTGGGCACTGATCGGCCACGCGCTGCCGCGCCTGCCGTTCGATCCGAAATACGATCTGCCGGGTCCGCTCGGATTCAGCGACGGCTCGGAGCGCGCCCGCTTCTTCGCCGTAATGGGACATCGCTACAGCGCAGGCGTGTGGGCGCCGGCGATCCGCCATCACCAGGGCCGCTTCTATATTTATTTCCCGACGCCCACCGAAGGCATCTTCATGGTGTCGGCGAAGGATCCCGCCGGGCCATGGACGGTGCCGGTGCCGGTGATCGCCCAGGCCGGGCTCGAGGATCCTTGCCCGTTCTGGGACGACGACGGCCAGGCCTACCTGGTGCATTCGAAGCTGGGCGCGGGGCCGCTGATCCTGCATCGCATGAGCGCCGACGGCACGAAGGTGCTGGATGCCGGCAAGGTCATCGTCGAGGATCCGAAGAACCTTCCGGTCCTCGAAGGGCCCAAACTACTCAAGCGCAACGGCTGGTACTACATCTTCGCGCCCTACGGTGGCGTCGAGAAGGGTCCCCAGGCCGTGATGCGCGCCAGGGACATCTGGGGTCCGTACGAAGTGCGCACGGTGCTCGCGCAGGGCAACACCCGCGTGCAGGCGCCGCACCAGGGTGGCTACATCGAGACCCCGAACGGCGACGGCTGGTTCGTGCATTTCAACAGCACGGGTGGCTTCGGTCGCATCGTGCACCTGCAGCCGGTGCGCTGGGTGGATGACTGGCCCATCATGGGTGATCCCATCGAAGGCTCCGCCACCACCGGCCAGCCGGTGATGACCCACGCCGTGCCGGACGTTGGGCGCGCCTGGCCGCCGGTTCGGATCCAGACTTCTGACGAATTCACGGCGCGGAAGTTAGGCCTGCAGTGGGAGTGGAACCACAACCCGCTGGACGCGAACTGGAGCCTGGATGCGCGCGCCGGATTCCTGCGGCTCACGGCAACGCGCGCCGCGGATTTCGTCGCGGCGCGCAACACGCTGACGCAGGTGCTGCACGGCCCGGTCAGCGTGGTCACGGCGCGCCTCGAGGTCGGCGGCATGCGCGATGGCCAGCGCGCGGGACTCGCCATGTTGCAGGTGCAGCCGCACTGGATCGGCGTGGTACAGACCGCCGGCGTGCGGCGCATCACCTGGTCATCGGCCGGCGCGCAGATGGCGGGCCCGGTGCTCGCGGTTGACTCGCTCCAGCTGCGGCAGAAGTCGACGCTGGACGAGATGGTGTACTACGAATACAGCGTCGACGACGGCCGGACATTCACGCGCTTCGGCAATCCTTCCAAGCTGCGCTTCAGCTGGTGGAAGGGGGCACGGCCGGCGCTGTTCTCGTTCAACACGGCCCAAGCAACGGACCGTGGCGAGGCCGGCTTCGCCGACTTCGACTGGGTGCACGTGGAGAGTCCGCGGGAGTGACGCTCAGGTCGCGGCCTTCGCCACTTCCACCATGTAGGTGTGCACGTCGCCGTGCATGTTGGAGCGGAACACGATCCACTTTCCGTCGCGCGTGAAGAACACGTTGGGTTCGAGGCGGTAGTCGTGCTTGCGCATGTCCACCAGCCGCTCGGCGTCGAGCGTGCCGGGGTGCACCAGGTGCTCGGCGTTCGGCGCCGAGATTCCGGCCACGTCCGGAATGCCCTTCGGCCTGAAAAGGTACAGCCATTTCCCGTCCTTCGCGTGCGCCACCATTTCCGCGTCGCCGCCGTCGCCCGCGAATAGTTTGCCGTCCGGAGAGATGTTGTAGTGCACCGACCAGTGGTCGCGGTCCACGTGGTACCAGCGCTGGTTGCTGCCGTCGGGATTGGCCGACGCCAACCAGAAATCCTCGCCGCGCGGCGTCTGCAGGTCGTACCAGATCGACTGGCCGTTCACGTCGAAGAATTCATGGCCGGCGATCTCCATGTTCATGGCGCGGCGATGCACCACCTGCGGATCGCCGCCCAGGCGCATCGACCAGATGCGATCCACGCGATGCCACGGGCCTTCGTGGCAGAACATCAGCGCCCGCGGGTCCGTGGGCGAGAACTGCAGATGGTTCAGCCAGTCGGTGGAGCGATGGATGATGGCCTGTTCGCCGGTGGCCGTGTTCACCGTGAACATGGCCATGGGAATCCGCGCCTGCTCGCGCTGGAGCAGCCGCACCTCCTTGGCCTCGGCGAAAGTCAGGGGCTTGCCGTCCGGGCCGTTGGCAGCGTAGTTGGCGTCGAAGCGCGGATCGCGCGGGCCCTGCTCGAGCTGCCAGGCCCGCTCGGCATACACGCCCAACAACAGCGTCTCGTCGGAATTCACCGAGCCGATGAAGCCGCGTTCGATGCGCGCGATGCGCCGCGGCTTGCCGCCGGTCGCGGGGACCGTGAACACTTCCGTGGGTGTCTGCTGCGCCGAGTCGCCGGCGCCGTCACTCTTCGAGAAGTACACCAGCCCGGTCTTGCGGCCGACGAACAATACCCGGACCTTGCCGGGCACGATGAGCCGGTTCTTGCGCGTGGCGAATTCGATGGTGCCGATGCCGGCGGAACTCTCGACGATGACGAAGCGACCGTCGGGCGTCAGGCTGTTCTGGTGGAAATACAGCGAGCGCGTGCCGGCCTCGCTGGAAAGCCGCACCACGCGATGACCGGTGGTCGCGTCGATCCATTCGGACGGCGGCTCGGAGGCGAATGCCTGCAAGAAGACGGGCAACAGCAGCAGCGGGAACGCGGACTTCAGACGCACGATGCCTCCAATAGCAAAACTCGTATCGACGTCCGCGCAGCGTGAATATGCACAAGATCGGACGCGCATGCAAAATCGACGGCACAGGGGGGATCATGCTGCGCCGGAAACTGCTCACTTCGCTCGTGGCCGCGTGTCTGGCGACCGTGGTGGCCGCGGAAAGTTTTCCCGTCGAGGTCGAGGTGGATGCGCGCGGCACCCAGGCCGCCGTGACACCGATCTGGCGCTTCTTCGGCGCCGACGAGCCTAACTACGCCACGATGAAGGACGGCCGTGCGCTGCTGAGCGAGCTTGGCGCCCTGAAGAAGGACGAGGTCTACTTCCGGGCGCACAACCTGCTGAGCTCGGGAGACGGCACGGCGGCATTCAAGTGGGGCAGCACCAATGCCTACGTCGAGGACGCCGACGGAACGCCGCGCTACGACTGGCGCATCATCGATGGCATCTTCGACACGTACCGCGCCAGCGGACTCCGGCCCTACGTCGAACTCGGGTTCATGCCGCAGGCGCTGAGCAGTGCCCCGGCGTCGGTGCCCTATCAGCACTCCTGGCGGCCGACGATCCGCGGCGCATCGCTCGACGGAGGCTGGGCGTGGCCGCCACGCGATTACCAGCGCTGGTCGGACCTGTGCTTCGAGGTGACACGTCATTTCGTGCAGCGATACGGCGCGGAGGAGGTGCGCCGCTGGTGGTTCGAGACCTGGAACGAGGCGAACCTCTCCATCTACTGGAAGGGCACGCCGGAGGAGTTCTACAAGCTGCACGACTTCGCGATCGCGGGCGTGCGCCGTGCGTTGCCGGACGCGCGCGTCGGTGGCCCGGACGTGGCGGGCGACGGCGGTCCGTTCATGGAAGGGTTTCTGGATCACGTCACCACCGGCCGGAATCACGCCACGGGCGAGACGGGCACGCCCACGGATTTCCTCGCGTTTCACGCCAAGGGTTCGCCGGTGTACGTCGACGGGCACGTACGCATGGGCATCAAGGAACAGCTCGCGACCATCGACCGGGGATTCAGGATGATCGCGGCCCGGCCCGCGCTGCGCGGCAAACCCATCGTCATCGGCGAATCGGATCCCGAAGGCTGCGCCGCCTGCCAGGGGCCACAGCTGGGCTACCGCAACGGCACCATGTATTCGAGCTATACGGCGGCCGTTTTCGCGCGCAAGCACGAGCTCGCGGCACGCCATGGCGTGAACCTGCAAGGCGCGCTCACCTGGGCATTCGAGTTCGAGGACCAGCCGTATTTCGCGGGCTTTCGCCAGCTGGCGAGCAATGGTATCGACCTGCCGGTGCTCAATGTGTTCCGCATGTTTTCGCGCATGCATGGACACGGCGTGCCGGCCGTGAGCTCGAAGCAGTCGAAGCTCGATGACATCCTTGCCAACGGTGTACGCGGCGAACCGGACGTGGGCGTGGTGGCCACGCGCAGCGCCGATGAGCTCGCAGTGTTGGTCTGGCACTACCACGACGATGATCTGCCGGGACCCGACGCGAAGGTCGATCTGTCGATTCGCGGCTTGCCGCGGAGCTTCACCCGCGTGGTTCACTTCCGCATCGATGCCGAACACAGCAACGCGTACGCAGCGTGGCAGCGGTTGAATTCGCCCATTGCGCCTGACAAGGCCACGTGGGATTCGCTGCGCGCGGCGGGACAGCTCGCGATCATGCGGGATGCTTCCGAGCCGTCGACGCCCGCCAAACTCAGCTTCAACTTGCCGCGACAGGGTGTATCGCTGCTGGTGTTCTCGGCGACCCGCTAGAACAAAACTGCCCGCGAGTTTGTAAAAATTTCGCTGACTGTCTGCGACCGACGACAGCGGCGCCTCCGGAGGGCCTCTTGGCGGTGGCCCGTTTGTTGCTATGCCCTGATTACTGGCGCAAATCCGCGACCGACGAGGGGCGACGACATGATGCATCGGAACAGGTACCTGATGGAGGAGCTGAGCGGACGGGGTATGTCGCACAGTTCGATCGCGCTGTGCTGCGCCATCATCGAGGACGCGGAGGTTGCCCGCGAATTCGAGATCGAGCCCCGCGGTGCCGCGGAACTGCTGCGTACCGTGATGTTCTGCCCGACCTATGCATCGCACGAGCTCTCTCCGCTTCCCGGCGAGCTAACAAGCCTGATCGCCTGAGGGTGCGCCGTAGCCCGCGTCGACGCTGCGTTGCGTCGGATGCGAGGCATTCGCATTGCCATTCGCAATCCCGACATTCGTGAACGGCTGGGCTAACATGCGCGCCGGCCGATACGAATACGAAGGAGCGCGCCATGGTCGATTCCGAGCTCGATGCGAAGCTGACCAAGAAGATCATCGACAGCCTGAACCACATCCTGGAGCTGGAGCTCGCGGGCGTGGTGCGCTACATGCACTACAGCTTCATGATCTTCGGCCACAACCGCATTCCGATCGTGGCGTGGCTGCGCGAGCAGGCCACTGAATCGAATGCCCATGCCGTGCTGGCCGGCGAACACATCACCGCGTTCGGCGGCCATCCCTCGCTGAAGATAGGCTCGCTGCTCGAGACGCACCAGCACGACGTCAACGAAATCCTCAAGGAAGCGCACGAGCACGAGAAGGAGGGCCTGGGCGCCTACTACTCGCTGCTGGAGCTGGTTGCGGGCAAGAGCGTGTGGCTCGAGGAATATGCGCGCGACCAGATCGCGGCCGAGGAAATGCACCTGGCCGACATCCGCAAGATGATGCGCAAGCCCGGCTCCATCAAGTAGCCTAGCTATTGGTCGCTTCCGGATCGCGTTCCAGGAAGCGCAGCGACCATTCGAGCGGTGTCTCCGCGTCGTGCCGGAAGGCGCGCCGCCAGGGCGGGGGCGCCAGTTCGCTCCAGCATCGCAGGGTCGAGCCGCCGATCAGCACCACGGGCCCCGGGGGCAGTTCGAAGCCGCGCGCGCCCCGGAAATTCTCGATGGCCGACGGACTCCAGAAGGTGTAACCCAGCGGCCGGTCGGCCTGCGGCGTGCGCAGCGCCGCGAGTTCCTGCGCGAGATTGTCGGGCGCGACCGTCGAATACACCGCCTCGGTGTGTACTTCCAGGCGCCGGCGCAGGATCGCGACCGCGGCCAGGTGTTCCGGCTGGCGCAGGGCGGCGTCGCTGGTTGGATAGAAGATTTCCGTGCCATCCGGCACGGCCGCGTTGTCCGCTATCGACTGAGCGAGATCTCGCACGCCGCCGTGCGCGGTGTAGTTCACGCGGATGCCGCGCGCCTCCAGCGTGGCGGAGGTGGTAGGCGCAATGGCGGCGATCTGCGTGCCGCGAGGAACTTCGATGCGCGCGGCCGCGGCACGGCTGGTAACGAACAGCAGCGCGTTGCCGGCGGCGCCTATCTGCTTGAGCGCGGGCCAATCGTGCCAGCGATGCTCGATGCAGCAGATGGCCAGCGCGTTGAAGCCCTGCCGGCGCAGCTGGATGACCACGCTGTCGGCATGTGGCTGCGACTTGGTGATGATCCAGCTGTAGCTCACGGGTTCTGGATGTTAGCGCTGGTTGGTGCCGGGTGGGGAAAGCGGGGAAAGCTCCGCGTGTAATTCGCTCGATATCCTGCGCGACTTTCCCCGCTTTCCCCACCCGGCACCAACCAGTCATGCCGTGACACAGCTGTGACAGTTTGGGTGACCTCGCGCCGTACGCTTTCGTTTGATTTCACAGGAGATTGTGTTGATGCAGGCGCGTGAGAGATTCCTCGCGGCGTTGCGCGGCGATGCGCTCGACCGTCCCCCGGTGTGGCTCATGCGACAGGCTGGCCGCTACTTGCCGGGATATCGCGCGCTGCGCGCCGAACACAGCTTCTGGGATGTGTGCCAGACACCCGAGCTTTCCACGCGCGCCGCGCTCGAACCGCTCGATCGGTACGCGCTCGACGCCGCCATCGTGTTCTCCGACATTCTCGTCATCCCGCTCGCCCTCGGCCTCGGCGTGACCTTCGGCAAGGGTGAAGGGCCGGTCATCGCCAGGCCAATGCGCACCGGCGCCGACTACGACGCCTGGAATATCGACGGCGTGCTGGGTCGCATCGACTACCTGCCGCGCGCGGTCGCTCATCTCAAGCAGACCTTGAAGGATCGCTACGGCATCCTCGGATTTGCCGGCGCGCCGTTCACCCTGTTCGCCTACTGCGTCGAGGGTGGCGGCAGCGATGATTTCCGCGAGGCGCGCATGCTGATGCATCGCGATCCCGCGCTGGCGCGCCGCGCGCTGAATACCATCGCCGATGTCGTGGCCGACCTCCTGCTCGCGCAGGTCGACGCCGGCGCCGACGCCGTGCAGCTGTTCGATTCCTGGGGTGGGCTGCTGGCCCCTGACGAATACCGCGACTTCGCGCTGCCCGCCCTGCAACGCATCACCGCGAAGTTGAACGCACGCAAGGTGCCGACGCTGCTGTTCGTGCGCGGCGGACACCACCTCATGCCCTTGCTCGGCGACAGCGGCGTCACCGGCTTCTCGCTCGACTGGCGCACCGAGTGGGAGTACGCGCGCAAGCTTTACCCGGGGCACCTGCTGCAGGGAAACATCGACCCGGTGCTGTTGTTAGGCGACGCCGGTGTGATCCGCAAGCGCACGCGCGACCTGCTCGAGACCATGAAGCGCACCTCCGGCGGGCGGCACTGCATCCTCAACCTGGGGCACGGCATCCTGCCTGGCACGCCTCCCGAGACCGTGGCCGCGCTGGTCGAGACCGCGGCGCAATTCAGCTGAGGCGATCGTGATCCCGCTCGCACTGGTGGGCATGAGTTATCGGGAAGCACCCTCGGCGGTGCGCGCCGGACTGGTGGCCATGGATTCCGGCGCCGAGGGGCCGGCCGCGCAGTTGCTCGAGGCCGGGGAGATCACCGGCGTTGTTCGCATCGAGAGCTGCGCGCGCGTCGAATGGTTGCTGGCGTCCGCGCGGCCCTCCTGGGCCGCGGAGTTGTTTGGCGCCGCGCTGATCGGTGCCGCCGAGAATCCCGATCGCCTGCGTCCGCGCGTGCGCCATGGCGCCGCCGCGATCGGCGGATTGCTGCGCGTGGCCGCGGGACTCGATTCGGTGGCCCAGGGTGAACATGCCATCGGCAACCAGGTGCTGCGTTCCTTCGAGCGCGCGCACGAAGCCGGCACCATGTGCCGCAACCTGCACGTGGCCTGGCGCGGCGTGGGTGAGTTGTTAGGTCGCGCGCGCCGCATCCTGCCGCAGGGCCGGAGCGGCGGCGTCCAGGCGCTGGTGGTACAGCGCATGCCCGACGTGCCGCGCGATGCGCCGGTGGCGGTGTTCGGGCTGGGCGAAATCGGCCGCGCCACGCTGCGGGCATTGGCCGACGCGGGTTTCACCGCCGTCGAAAGCTTCAACCGCGCCAGCATGCGCGCCTTCGAGGGCGCGGTGCAGCGCGCGCACACGGTGATCGTGGCCTCGGGCGCGTCGCAGGCCTGGCTGTCGTTGCCGGAAGGCGCCGGGCGACGCGTGTTCGATCTCGGCAGCCCCTTGCAGATCCTGGACGCGCCGGGCTGGCGGCTCACGCCGCTCGATGAGCTGTTGGACGGCCATGGCGCCGTGTTGCCCGAGAGCGAGTACGCCGCGCTCGATGCCGAGTGCGCCGCCGGCGCCGAGCGGATCTGCCAGACATTGCTCGCGCCGCCTCCCAGCGACACACTCGCGGCGATGACCGCCATGCGCACGGAATTCATGCAGAACAAACTACCCGGGTTGCTCGAAGGACTGCCGCCGCAGCGCGCGCGCAAGGTGACCTCCGAGGTGAACGCGATGCTGCACCAGTTCATCGCCGCCGCGCGGCGCGAGAGTCCATGAGCGCGCGTCACATCGGCAGCCGTGGCAGCGACCTGGCGCTCTGGCAATCCCGCACCGTGCTGAAGGAACTCAATTCGCGCGCGCCGGCCGCCGGCTGGCACTCGGATATCACCGTGATCACCACGCGCGGCGACGTCGACCAGTCGCCGTATCTCGCCGGCAGCGTGGAGAAGGGTTTCTTCACGCGCGAACTCGAAGTGGCGCTGCTGGAGCGGCGCATCGACCTCGTGGTGCATTCACTCAAGGATCTGCCCACCGCCGAGCCGCAAGGCCTCGCCAATCGAACCATTCTGCCGCGCGCCTCGGCCGCCGACTGGTTGCTGATCCGCCGGGAGTTCTACGTGCCGCGCGAGGATGGCCTGCTACCGCTCAAGCCGGGCGCGCGCGTCGGCGCCTCGTCGCTGCGCCGCGGCGCGTTGCTGGGCCGTTACGCGCCGCACGCGGTGTCGGTGCCATTGCGCGGCAACGTGCCGACCCGGCTGCGCAAGCTCGGCGAGCAGCAGGGCGTCGACGCCATCGTGCTGGCGGCCGCCGGATTGACGCGCCTGCAGCTGGACATGTCCGCCTTTGCCGTGGTCGAGCTCGCGCCCGAGTGGTGGGTGCCGGCGCCCGGGCAGGGCGCGCTGGCCGCTCAATGCCGCGTCGACGATCGGGAAATCACCGCGCAGGTGGATGGGCTCGCCGATCCCGCCTGTGCCCGGGCCACCCGCTGGGAGCGCGAGTTCCTGCGCGTCATCGAAGGCGGTTGTTCCACTCCATTTGGCTGCCACGTGGTCGGCCGGCGTGCGTATCTCGGCATCGCCACCGAGCGCGGCTGGGCCGCCGGCAGCATCGAACTACCCGAAGAATCACTTTCAAAACAGGAAGGCAAACGTGACTCCTTCATCCGTGCAGCCGTCACCGGCTGCAAACCCGTCGAGCTCGACCCAGAATCCGCTCGCGCGCTCAGCCGAACTCTTCTCGCGCGCTGAGGCGCTGATCCCGGCGGGCGTTTCCAGCCCGGTACGCGCCTTCCGCAAGGTCGGCGGCACGCCGGTGTTCTTCAAGGAAGCGCAGGGCGCGTACGCGGTCGACGAGGACGGCAATCGTTACCTCGACCTGTGCATGGCCTGGGGACCACTGATCCTCGGTCACGCGCACCCGAAAGTCGTGGAGGCCGTGGAGCGCGCCGCGCGCGATGGCCTGGCGTTCGGCACCGCGCACCGGCACGAGGGTGAACTGGCGGAACGCGTGCTGGCCGCGTATCCGTACGCGTCGCTGGTGCGTTTCGTGGTCAGCGGCACCGAGGCCGTGGCCACGGCGGTGCGTATCGCGCGCGCCAGCAACGGCCGGCGGCGCATCCTGAAATTCGACGGCTGCTATCACGGCCACGTCGATCAGCTCATGGTCAAGGCGGGCAGCGGCGTGATCACGCAGGGCCTCGCGGACAGTGCCGGCGTGCCGGCCACCGTGGCGGCGGATACGCTGGTGATTCCGCTGGGCGACATCGCCGCGCTCGAGCGCGCCTTCGCCGAGGCGGGCAAGGACATTGCCGCGGCCATCATCGAGCCGCTGCCTGCCAACAACGGCCTGCTGATCCAGTCGCGCGAGTGGCTGCAGCGGCTCCGCGATCTGACCCGCGCGCATGGCGCGGTGCTGATCTTCGACGAAGTCATCACCGGCTTCCGCTTCGGTTATCACGGCTACGACAAGTTGTTAGGCATCGAACCGGACCTCACCACGCTGGGCAAGATCGTCGGCGGCGGCCTGCCGGTGGCGGCGGTACTGGGGCGACGCGAACTGCTGGCGCAGCTGGCGCCGCTGGGGCCGGTCTACCAGGCCGGCACCATGGCCGGGAATCCCGTGTGCCTCGCGGCGGGGGTGGCCACGCTGACCGAGCTTTCCGAAGGCGGCGTCTATCGCCACCTGGACGCGCTGGGCAAACACCTGGATGCCGCGCTGACGCGCCATGCGCTGTCATCGCAGGCGCAGTTGTCGCGGGTCGGCCCCATCGTCTGGCCGTATTTCGACAAGCGTGGAGCCCTGCCGGTGGCGGCGTCCGCCATCAATCCCGCCGCAATCGACGAATATCACCGGCGCTATCGCGGCTGGCTGGCCCATGGCGTCTACCTGCCGCCCTCGGCGTACGAGGTGTGCTTCCTGTCGGCCGCTCACACCACCGCCGATGTCGATAAACTCCTCGACGTGCTGGCAACGAGCGAAAAGGGCTGATGCGTTCGGGATTCCGCCAATGGTTCGCGGAACGCGCCGAGCTCATCGTGCTCGGCCTGACCATGCTCACCACCGCGTCGCTGGTGATCTGGTGGACCATCCTGCTGCGCGGCGAAATGCGCACCAACGAGCAATTGGAGCTCGAAGTCCTGCAGCTGCAAGCCGACAGCATCAGCCTGCAGCAACGCGACGCGCGGCTGTCGGAAATCGCCGCGCATCACCAGAGTCGCACCGTGATGCTGGTGGGCGAATCGACCTTGCTCGGGCTGCTGCTGTCCGGCAGCCTGGTGCTGCTGTTCCTGGTGGCGCAGCGACGCAAGCAGCAGCGCGAAGACATGGAAAAACTGCTGCAGTTCACCAGCCACGAGTTCAAGACGCCGGTGGCCGGCGTGAAGGGCCTGCTGCAGAGCCTGGCGATCGGCAGCATTCCCGACGCGCAGCGCGCCGAGCTCATCCGCCTCGGGCAGCACGAGTGCGACCGCCTCGAACACCTGGCGGAGACCATCCTCGCCTACCAGCGCGCCATGTCGCGCGAACCGCGCGAAGGCGCGCAGCCCATCGAGGCCGCGCGTTTCATCGCCGACCTGCTCACGCACCGCGCACGCACCTCGAGCGTCGGTGAAGTGCAGGTGGCCGTGGTCGACGCGGTGCAGGTGCTGGCGGATCGCGACGGCCTGCGCGTGATCCTCGAGAACCTGCTCGACAACGCGCACAAGTACGGTGGCGGCAGCGTGCGTCTCGCGGCCGGTGTCAGCGACGGCCACTGGCGGCTGGACATCAGCGACCAGGGCCGCGGCTTTCCGCCGGAAAGCGCCGAGAAGCTCTTCGACCTCCACAACCGCGGCAGCGGCGAGGGCGTCACGCATGGCGCCGGCCTGGGTCTCGCGATCGCGCGACAGCTGGCGCGGCGCATGGGCGGCGACATCCGCGCGCACAGCCCGGGTCCCGGGCAGGGCGCGGTGTTCACGGTCACGCTGATGCTGGCGCCGCAATCGACGATACCGCTGGGCGAGGGCGCGGCTCATGGCTGACCGCATCGCCATCGTCGAGGACGAGCGCCTGGTGCGCGAGCTCGTGGCCGTCAACCTGCGCCACGCGGGCTACGACATCGTCACCGCGGAAAATTTCGAGCAGGGTCGCGAGCTGCTGGCGAAGCGTGAATACGAGCTGGCGATCCTCGACGTCATGCTGCCGGGCGGCGATGGTTTCGCGCTGACGCGCTTCGCGCGCGACCAGGGCATCAACGTGCCCATCCTCATGCTGACGGCGCGCAGCGACACCTCGTCCAAGGTGCGTGGTCTGGATTCCGGCGCCGACGACTATCTACCGAAACCCTTCGACGTCAACGAGCTGCTGGCGCGCGTGCGAGCGTTGCTGAGGCGCGCCAGCGGTCGGCCGGCCACCGCGCCGCCGCGTCTGACCTTCGCTAACTACTGGGTGCGATTCGACACGGGGCAGGCGTTCACCAACGAGGGCGAGGTGTCGCTGTCGGACAAGGAACTGCGCCTGATGGAGGTGTTCTCGGCGAACGAGAACCGCGCGCTCACCCGCACCGACCTGCTGGAGGAAGTGTGGGGCATGGACCAGTTCCCCACCGATCGCACGGTCGACAATTTCATCCTGCGGCTGCGCAAACTGTTCGAGCCCGACCCGGAGAACCCGGTGCACATCGTGACGTTGCGCGGGCGCGGCTATCTTTTCCGGGCCGCGCCGTGAGTGCCGCCATGTCCGCGCGCATCACGCCGATCGGCGCGACGGAAATCGAGGCCGCGCGCGACTACTTCCTGGGCCTGCACACCCGGCTCAGTGATGCCTGGCAGGGGCTGGATGCGGGCGCGGCGCAGCGCCGCGACGAGTGGCAGCGACCGGCCGGCGACGCGCTCAGCGGCAGTGGCCGGCTGTCGCTGATCGAGAACGGCACGACGTTCGATCGCGCCGGCGTGGCTTTCAGTGACGTGACCGGGGCCAAACTACCCGCGGCCGCGAGCGAGCGGCATACCGAGCTGGCGGGGCAACCCTTCCGCGCGATGGGAACCAGCGTCGTGGTGCATCCCGTGAATCCCTACGCGCCCACCTCGCATGCCAACGTGCGGCTGTTCACGGCCCGCGGCGGAGAGGTCTGGTGGTTCGGTGGTGGTTTCGATCTCACCCCGGTGTATCCCTTCGATGAAGACGCACGCGACTGGCACCGGGCCGCGCAGGCGGCGTGCGCGCCCGCGGGGCCGCGCGTCTACGAAGTCCTGAAACAGGCTTGCGACCGATATTTCTACCTGCCGCATCGCGGCGAGACGCGCGGCATCGGTGGTTTGTTCGCCGACGATCTCAACGACATCCACGCCGACATCGGCGGGGATTTCGCGCATTGTTTCGCGCTGATCCGCCGCATCGGTGACGCCTACCTGGATACCTACGTGAAGATCGTGCAACGCCGCGCGAACAGCGCATACGGCGTGCGCGAACAGGATTTCCAGCGCCTGCGCCGCGGGCGCTACGTCGAGTTCAACCTGGCCTTCGATCGCGGCACGCGCTTTGGCCTGCAGTCGCAGGCGCGAACCGAGTCGCTGCTGATGTCGCTGCCGCCGCGCGCCGAGTGGCGCTACGACTACCGGCCCGAGCCGGGTTCGCCCGAGGCCGGGCTCGCCGAGTACCTGAAGCCACGCGACTGGCTGGGCGGCGCATGAAAGGCGTGCTGCTGGTGAATTCGGGCACGCCGGCGTCGCTCGCGACCCGCGACGTGCGCGCGTTCCTGGCAGGCTTGTTAGGCGACCCGCGCGTCGTGGAGATCCCGCGGCTGCTCTGGTGGCCGATCCTGCACGGCATCATCCTGCGGGTGCGCCCGCGCGCCAGCGCGAAGAAATACGCCGCGATCTGGACGGCCGAAGGTTCGCCGCTGGCGGTGCAGAGCGAAGGATTGCGCCAGGGACTGGAAGCCGCTTTGCGGCCCGACGGCATTCCCGTGGCACTGGCCATGTTGTACACCGGCGGCGCCACCGTGCCGCAGGCCATCGAAGCCCTGCGGGCGCGCGGTGTCGACGAAATCGTCGTGGTGCCGATGTTTCCGCAGTACTGCGGCGCGACCACCGGGGCGGTGTTCGACCAGGTTACCGCGGCGCTGAAGAAGCTGCGGCAAGTGCCGGCACTGCATTTCATCGCGGAGTATCACGCCGAGCCCGCCTTCATCGATGCGCTGGCGCGCAGCGTCGAGGATCACCGCCGCGAATACGGCACTTCCCGTCACCTGCTCATGTCGTTCCACGGCATTCCGGAAAGATTCGTGGCGCTGGGCGATCCCTATCGCGTGCAATGCGAGCGCACCGCGGCTTTGCTCGCGCAGAAGTTGCAGCTCGGGAAGGACGAATGGAGCGTGTCGTTCCAGTCGCGTTTCGGGCGTGCGCGCTGGCTGCAGCCCTACACCATCGAAGTGGTGGCGGAGCTGGCGCGGCGCGGCGTGAAGGATCTCGCCGTCATGTGCCCGGGGTTCGCCGCCGATTGCCTCGAAACGCTCGAGGAAATCGGCATGGAGAATCGCGACGCCTTCCGCGCCGCGGGCGGCGAAAAGTACCAATACATCCCGGCGCTGAACGCACGCGCCGATCATGTCGTGGCCCTGCGTGGGCTGGTCGCCAGGTAACCCGGAGCGTCCGCATGCTGTGGCTGAAGGCATTTCACGTGGTGAGCGTCATCAGCTGGTTCGCGGCCCTGTTGTACCTGCCGCGGTTGTTCGTCTATCACTCTCAGATACAGGGCTCACAGATTCAAGGCGCGACCATCGACGACCCGGTCGGCAACGCGCGCTTCAAGGTGATGGAGCGCAAGCTGTTCAAGCTGATGACACTGGCGGCGTTCATGGCCGTGACCTTCGGCGTCTCGATGCTGGCGGTGACGCCGGAGTACCTGCTGATGCGGTGGCTGCACCTCAAACTACTGCTGGTCATGCTGCTGATCGGCTACCACGGCGCGTGTTTCGCGCTGCTGCAGCAGTTCGCCAACGACCGGAATTCGCACTCGGAGCGCTGGTACCGCGTGTTCAACGAGATCCCGGCGCTGCTGCTCATTGGCATCGTCATCCTGGTTGTCGTCAAACCGTTCTGACGCCCGTCGGCCAGTAAGTCATTGACACATCAGGCGCTTGCCAAGCGCCCCAGCTCAGTCCTATTCTTGCCCTCAAATGAGAAGCGTTCTTATTTGAGGTCTCGGAATGCCGCCCATTCATATAAAAGAGTCGCCACCAGCGCCGTCGCAGGCCCTGCCTGCCGCCCCGCCCAGGGAACGCGTCGTCAGCACCAAGGACCTGCTCGGCGGTGCCCATCGCATCTGGATCGAACACGCGACCGAACGTTATCTGCTGCAGGTGACCCGCAGCGGCAAACTCATCCTGACCAAGTAGGCCCCGCAACTAACTAGTTCATTCACTCCCGGTGAGCCACCCAGGCCCCGCCACTTGGACCGCGCCGCCTGGCACCCTGTTGCTGGACAGTGGCCACGCTCCCAGCGGCTGAGCGGCCGCGAGAGGAGCGCGCATCCATTACCATGCGAGCCATCGAATTCCCGCGGGAACTGCAATGCGCCTACCTCGATTCCGCCTTCTGTGTCTCATGCCGGTCCTGGTACTCGCCGCCTGTTCACGCCAGCCCGAAAACAAACCCGCCGCGGCTCCGGCTGCGCCCGCTGTGGCGGCCGCGGTGCCGCCCGGTTGGTCCGACTTCACGAACGCATTCATCGAGTCCCGCTTCAAGGCGGATCCCGCATTCGCCGTGCAGTCCGGGCGTCACGAATTCGATGGCCAGATGCCCGACTGGACCCGCTCATCGATCGAGGCGGACGTGGCGGCGCTGCGTGCGCAGCAACTGGAGCTGCGGAAGTTCGCTGCCGCGACCATGACCCCGGCGCAGCGCTTCGAACGTGAGTATCTCGAGTGGATCATCGACCGCGAAATCTTCTGGCTCGCGACCACCGAGGAGCCGTTTCGAAATCCGGCCTGGTACCTCGACCGGCTCGATCCCTCGATGTACCTGACGCGTGACTACGCGCCGCTGCCGAAACGACTGGAAGGATTCCTCGGCTATGTGCGGGCCGTGCCGAAGCTGGCGGCGGAAATCCGTGCCAACCTGCGCACGCCGCTGCCGCGCGCGTTCATCGAGCGGGGCGCGGCCGGATTCACCGGTTATGCGACCTTCTATCGCACCGAGACGCCGGGAATCTTCGCGCAGCTGACCGACGAGCGGCTGAAGCGAGAGCTGAACGCAGCGACCACCGCCGCGGCGCAGGCCATGGACGAGTTGGGCGCCTGGCTGCAATCGCAGCGCGCGGGCGCCAACGACGCATTCGCCCTCGGCGCCGCGAAGTTCTCCGAGATGCTGCGCGCCACCGAGCGCGTGGATCTCTCGCTGGAAGAACTCGAGCTCGTGGGCCGCAAGGACCTGGAGCGCAACCTGGCTGCGCTCACCGAGGCCTGCGCGGCGTTCGCGCCGAAGTCCCCGCTCGCGGCCTGCGTCGACAAGATGCGCGCCGACAAGCCCGCGGGCGGCAGCGTGGACGGTGCGCGTACGCAGCTCGCGGAGCTGCGGCAGTTCGTCCTCGACCGGAAGATCGTGTCGATTCCGCGCCAGGAACAGGCGCTGGTCGCGGAATCGCCGCCGTACAACCGGGGGAATTTCGCGTACATCAGCATTCCAGGCCCGTACGAAAACCAGGCCGTCAAGGCCACGTATTACGTGGCGCCCCCCGATCCGAAGTGGAGTACGGGCGAGCGTCGCGCCTATCTTCCGGGCCGCGCGTACCTGCTGTTCGTATCGGCGCATGAAGTGTGGCCGGGCCACTACCTGCAGTCGCAGTTCGCGAATGCGAACCCCTCGCGGGTCGCGGCATTGTGGTGGGACTACGCATTTGCCGAGGGCTGGGCGCACTACGCCGAGGAGATGATGTACGACGCCGGCCTCGGGGGTGGTGATCCGGAAATGCGCATCGGCATGCTGGCGAATGCGTTGCTGCGCGACGTGCGTTTCATCTCGGCGATCTGCCTGCACGCGGGGTGCATGAGCCTCGAGGAATCCGAAAAGATGTTTCGCGAAAAAGCCTTCGCCGACGCCGGCAACGCACGGCAGCAGGCGTTGCGCGGCACCTATGACCCGGGCTACCTGGCCTACACGCTGGGCAAGCTCATGATCCGCAGACTGCGCGAGGACTGGCTGGCCGCCAATCCGGCTGCTACGCCGCAGCAATTCCACGATCGCCTGCTGTCGTATGGCTCGCCGCCCGTCCCGATGGTGCGCCAGGAAATGCTGGGCGCCCTGGGCGCGATCCTCTGAACCGCTAACTAGCGTCACCGGTTGGCGACAGCGGGCGTTTGACCCCGCGCAGTGGTTCAATTCGTTCCAGTCACGGGAACCCCGCGCACGCAGTGGGGTACCCATGATCGGGCAATTCGGTGCGCGCATTGCACCGCTTTGCGGCATGGGGTGATCAGCACACTTTTTCACAGCAATGTCAGCGCCCGCCGACATACTGTAGGTAAACCAGCTGAGGGAACTTCTTACACAGAAGACGTTCGATACGCTCATGAAAAAGCAACTCGCGATCGGTTGCGCCGCGTTGGCGCTGGTGGGAGTGGCGCTCGCTCAGGTCGAAGCGAGCAGCAGCACGTATTTCATCGACGTCGATGCGGCGCGCTACAACGGTCCGCCCGCGCAGCGCATCGTCATGCAGGTCGGCGACCAGCCCCGGCACTTGACGTTGAATTCCAAGGACGAGATCTGTGTGCAGCTGCGCCGAAACAGTGACGGCTCGATCATCAGCGCACACGTGCGCGTGTTGCGGCCCGAGCCGCATGACGCCGCAGAAGTGAAGGTGGCGGGTCCCGGGATTTCACCCGGCACCTATCGCAGCACGCCGTGGGGCATGTTGCTGCGCGTCGTACCGGAAAAAGCCGTGACGCTGCAGCCAGCCCAGGCACTGGGCACTTCTGACGCGCCGGTCTGCGCGCTCTAGTTAGTCCGCGGCTTTCCCGGCCGGACCACGTCGATGACGCGGCTCTCGTTGTCGTTCGCGAAGCCCGCCGCGCATAACCTCCGGTAGACATCGGCCGCGACCGTGCCGAACGACTGCGGCACCCCGAGTCCCTCGGCCAGGCGCAATGCGTACTCGACATCCTTCAGCCGCAGTGCCGGCGTGAAATTCACCGCACCGCCATGATCGGCGGCCACGAAGCGGCGCACGTTGCGCACCACCTGCGGACTCGCCGCCTGCCCCGACGCAATCGCGTCCGCCACCAGCCGCAGATCGAGCCCGGCCGCTTCCGCGAACGCCAGCCCCTCGGCGGCCGAGGCGATCTGGATCGCTCCCAGGAGGTTCACCATGAGTTTGTACGCCGTGCCCTTGCCGACCGGGCCGAAGTGCAGCACGCGCGTGGCCAGCGAGGCGAATACCGGGCGTGCGGCATCGAGGTCCGCGGGTTCGGCGCCCACCAGCAAGGTCAGCGTGCCGGCCGCGGCGGCGTCCGGCAGTCCGGTCACCGGCGCGTCCACGTAGCGGAAGCCGCGCGCGCGAACGCGCCGCGCCAGGTCCATCACCCAGTCGTATGAGAGGGTCGAGCACTCGATGGCCAGCGCGTCAGGTGCATTGCCCGCGGCCAGCGCGCCCTGCTCACCGAGCCACATTGCGCGCGAGGACGCGTCGTCGGCCGTCATGCCGATGATCACGTCGGCATTCTCGGCGGCGCTGCGCGCGGATTCGGCGACCCGCGCGCCGAGTTTCGCCAGTGGCTCGGTCCGCGCGGCAGTGCGGTTGTACACGGAAAGCGAATGGCCGGCGGCCGCGAGCCGCGCGGCCATGCCGGAACCCATCTTGCCGAGACCGAGGAAAGCGATGCGCATCAGCCGACTCTCTGGTTAGAGAGCCGGATGATAGCCGGATCAGCGCGCGAGCCAGCCGCCGTCGACCGGCAGGATGATGCCCTGCACGTAGTTGGCCGCGCTCGAGGCGAGGAACACCGCCGCGCCGCCAAGATCCTTCGGGTCACCCCAGCGACCGGCCGGGATGCGGCCCAGAATCTCCGAGTTGCGCTTAGGGTCGGCCTGCAGGGCCGCGGTGTTGTTGGTGGCGAAGTAGCCCGGCGCGATCGCGTTGACGTTGATGCCCTGGCTGGCCCACTCGTTCGCCAGCAGGCGCGTGAGCCCGGCGATGCCGCTCTTGCTGGCGGTGTAGGACGGCACGCGGATACCGCCCTGGAACGACAGCATCGACGCGATGTTGATGATCTTGCCGCCGCCGTTCGGAATCATGTGGCGCGCGGCCGCCTGCGAGAGGAAGAACACCGACTTCAGGTTCACGTCGAGCACCGCGTCCCAGTCCGCCTCGGTGAAATCGATGGCATTCGCGCGGCGGATGATGCCGGCGTTGTTCACGAGTATGTGCAGCCCGCCGAGCTTGCCGGTGATCGAGCCGACGATGCCGGCGTAGTCGGGCTTGCTGCCCAGGTCGGCGTTGACCCACGTGGCACGGCGGCCCAGCGCCTCGATGGCCGCCACCGTTTCCGCGGGATCGCTGCGGCCCACCAGCGCGACGTCCGCGCCCGCGCCCGCCAGCGCTTCGGCGATGGCGCGCCCGAGGCCGGTGTTCGCACCGGTGACCGCCGCGACGCGGCCCTTCAGTTCGAACGAGCTCATCAGCGCAACACGTTCATGGGCACCCAGGCGACATCCTTGTACTCCTGATTTTCGCCGCCCATCGCCCAGATGAAGCTGTAGTTAGAGGTGCCGCAGCCGGTGTGTATGCCCCACGGCGGCGAGATCACCGCTTCCTCGTTCGCCACGAAGATGTGCCGCGTCTCGTGCGGTTCGCCCATGATGTGCACCACGCGCGCGTCCGGCTTCAGGTCGAAGTAGAAATACGTCTCCGCGCGGCGCTCGTGCAGGTGGCAGGGCATGGTGTTCCACACGCTGCCTTCCTGCAGCGAGGTGAGACCCATCAGCAGCTGCGCGGACTTGCAGATGTCCGGATTGATGTACTGGTAGATGGTGCGCGCGTTGGCCGTGGCCGGCGCGCCCACCGGCATGGGGTTGGCCTTCTTCAGGTCGATCTTCACGGTTTCATAACGCGCATGCGCCGGCGTGCTGGCCAGGTAGAACTTTGCCGGCGCGTCCTTCGAATCCGAAGTGAACACCAGCGAGGTCGTGCCCTGCGGGATGTACAGGCCTTCGCGGGCGGCCAGCGCCCACTCCTTGCCGTCCACGACCACCTTGCCGTTTCCGCCGACGTTGATGACACCGAGCTCGCGGCGCGCCAGGAACGGGCCCTTGCTGAGCGCCGGCACCTCGTTGAGTTCGATGGCCTTCGACACCGGCATCACGCCGCCGTTGATCATGCGTTCGATGTGGCTGAACGTGAGGCTCACGTCGTCGGGAATGAAGATTCCGGAGATGTGGTACAGCTCGCGCAGTCGCTCGCTGTTCGCGGTCGGGATGATGCTGGGATGGCTCGCGTGTCGCGTCTCGAACTTCATGGTCTCGACTTCCGGCTCGTATCTTTGGGGGACGCGATTCTACTCTGCCGGGGGCGGGCAGGGAAACCGGTGTCATGAATCCTGGCCCCGGCGCGTCAAGGGCTTATGACAGGGTTTTACCGGCTCGGCGGCTGGCAGGAGTCGCGGATGACCAGGTGCGGCTCGAGCGGCGTGACCATGGCATGCGTGCCGCCCGCGGTCTCGGGGTGCAGGATTTTGTTAGCGGCGAGCCGGCCGAGCTCGCGGATCGGCAAGCGGATGGTCGTGAGCGGCGGCAACAGGCGCGAGGCCAGCGGGCCGTCGTCGAAGCCCACGATGGAAAGATCACCGGGGATCGACAGGCCGAGCTTGTTCGCGACGCGGTAGACACCGGCGGCCATCTCGTCGTTGCTGGCGAAGATGGCGGAGGGACGCGGGCTGAGCGCGAGCAGCTTTTCGCCGCCCGCGACGCCGGATTCGTAGGTGTAGCCGCCCTCGACGATGAGTTCCTCGGGGAATGGGATCGAACGCGCCGCCAGCGCTTCGCGGAATCCCGCCAGGCGTTCGATCGCGGAGCGGAATCCCGGCGGGCCGGCGATGTAGCCGATGCGCTTGTGTCCCAGCGAGGTCAGGTAGTTTGCCACCTCGGCGACCGCGAGCCGGTCGTTGGAGATGACCATGCGCGCGGGATCGTCGAGCGCGGTGTAGCTGATGCGCACGTAGGCGCAATCCGCGGCCGTGAGCGCGCGCGTCAGCTCGTCGTTCTCGGAGATCGGCGGCATGAGGATGACGCCGCGCAGCTTCTGACGCTCGACGAAACGGCGCACGCCGGCGATGAAGTCCGGCTTCTTGCGATCGCAGGGATGCACGACGACTTCGTATTCGGAATTGCGCACGGCATCGAGCGCGCCTTCCATGCAGTTCACGATGTATTGCGCGTTCGGATTGTCGTACACCAGCCCGATCAGGAACGACTTGCGGAACGCGAGGCCGCGCGCCTGCGGGTCCGGCACGTAACCGAACTTGTCGATGACCGCCTGGATGCGGGCGCGCGTCGCTTCCTGTACCAGCGGCGACTGGTTGATCACGCGCGACACGGTCTTCTTCGAGACGCTCGCCAGCCTCGCGATGTCGTTGATGGTCGCGTTGCGTCCGGGCTTGATGCCGCTGGGCTTCACCGGCAGCGGCTTGGGTGGCACGGCTGCCTTGGGAGCGGTGCGGGTGACGGCGGGTTTTTTCCGCGTGCGTGTCATGGGAAGGGGATTGTACGGAACCGTTCGCCGGCCGTGCAGGGTTGTCCCCTAACAATGGACACTATGCAACCGGTGTCATTGGCGTGGCGACGCATCTCAGGCTGCCGATGCCGGTGAAAATGGCCTCGGCCGATTGTCCCGCCGTGATCGAGTGGACACCCGTGGCCGCACCGGTCGACACCAGGTCGCCGGCGCGCAGCGGCCGGCCGCGGCGCGCGTTACAACGCAGCGCGAAGGCCAGCGCCGCCAGGGGACCACCGCTGACCGCGGCGGCATTGCCTCGGCCGACCACCGCGCCATCGATGCGCGTCTCGCAATTCAGCGAGTCGAGGGCGCGGGTTTGCCAGTCCGGCACCTCGGTGCCGAGCAACAGGCCGGCGTTGTTGCCGAAGTCGCTGGCCACCACCGCCGGGCCGAAATCGTTGATGTTCTGCAGCGGACTGCTGGCGATCTCGATGCCGATGAACATGGTCTTCACGAAGCGCCGCGCGGTCTCGGCGGTCCACTCGGTCACGTTGGCCGGCGCGTCCTTGGACAGCTGGAACACGAATTCGGCCTCGATGGCCGCGAATCCCTGGGCGAACACCGGCGCATCGGTGGAGTCGCCACCATTGGAGCGCTGCAGTGCGCGGCTGAAGATCGGGCCCACCAGGCGCTGGGCGCCGTACTTGATGCTGAAGGGTTCGGCGATCCAGCCGACCTTCCATCCGACGATGGAATCGTCCCAGAGCGAGATCGCTTCATCCTGGCAACGATAGGCAGAGTCGAGATCCGGCGGCGTGGCCCCCGGATACTGGGTAAATGAGCCCGCGGAGCGGCGCGCCTTGACGAATTCGGCGGCCACCCCCTTGGCGTCGAACGCGAGGTCGGAGACAACGGAAACCAAAATTACGAACCTTCTTTTTCGGGCACTTCGGTGCTGGCGCAGTTATATAGGGAAACCGGTGTCATTTTCAATGTTTCGGGGAGACATTGCATGTCAAATCGGGTGGGGGGCTCCGGGGTCCATTGTTGGCGCAATCGCGCGGCGGCGCTGAGACGCCACTCGCAATTTCCGGCGCGCCGGGACCGGGCGCCGCCACGCCGGGCGGCCAAAGCCGGAAAAACATGCGTGCGATGTCCCACTAGGTTCCTTGCTGGATGAACGGCACTTTCTCGAACAAGCGCCTCTCGGCGCCACGCGGGTCGTCGGCCAGCTTCGATTCCACGTCGAATACCAGGGTCGGCCGACGCGGCAGCGTGTAGGGTTCCCAGCGCGCCAGCCCGGAATAGTTAGGATCGCCGGTGCGCGCGAAAGCCAGCAGCGCCTGCTGCATGGTGGAAGACACGCGGCGCGCCGCTTCGGCGGCGCCGGTCAACGAGCCGTTCGCGGTCAGTGTGCCGAACATCAGCGGTATGTCGAGTGTGTGGAATGCACCCCACTTGCCGCCGTCCTCGGGTGAGCGCCAGTCGAGCTGGTAGGCGTATGCCGGCGATCCCTGCCGCGCGCGCAATTCGGCCTCGATGATGGCGCCGCGCCAGGACCGGCCGGCGGTGGTCGCCGAGAAGAACACGTCGGAGGCGGAGTAGTTCGGGTACAGCCTGCGGTATTCGGCGACCACCAGATCGCCCGAGATGTCGACGCGCAGTTCCTGCTCGAGCTTGCGCGGCAGTTCTTCCCAGCTCACGGTCCACGCCGTGGGATCGCCGCGGCCGATCAGCGAACGCGTTTCGTCGTGCGTATTGCCGATCATCATCGGGATGCCGGCCGACTGCGGTGGGGCATCCGGATAGAACGGGTGGCGAGTCAGCGTGCGCTCGTCGAGCACCGGTCCCATGTAGCAGCTGCCGCGCCCGATATACGGATCGACGGTGGCGGCATGCGCCCGCTGCAGATCCTTCACGGGGATGGTCGCCAGCTCGCGCGCGCGTTCCACGGGAACGCCGAGTTTCTCCAGCAGTGCCCGCGCGCGGCCGGTGGCATGCAGCGGTCCGGAAGCGGTCACCTGCTGGCCGCTCATGGTGGCCGCGCGATGGAACAGCCCGCCGGCCTCGCGCATGGCCATGAGCGTGGCGATCTTGGCACCGCCGCCGGACTGGCCCAGCAGCGTCACGCAGCCCGGGTCGCCGCCAAAGGCCTGGATGTTGTCGCGCACCCAGCGCAAGGCCAAGACCAGGTCCAGCATGCCGGCGTTACCCGAATCCGGAAACCCGGGTAGATAGAGATAACCAAACAGGTTGAGCCGGTGATTGACCGTGACCACCACCACGTCACCGCGCCGGCACAACGTCGACCCATCGTACAGCGGGCTGGAACCCGAGCCGCCCGAGTAGGCGCCACCGTGGATGTAGACGATGACCGGGCGCGGGCGAGCGGCCTTTGCCCGGGGCGCGACCACATTGAGGAACAGGCAGTCCTCGGACTGGTTGGGCTCGGAACCGCCCTGCGGGCTGGCGGGCCCGAATTCACGGGCATCGACCACGTCCCGCCAGGGCTGCGGCGCCGCGGGCGGTTGAAAGCGCCGCGCGCCGGTGTCGGCGCCGTAACGAATGCCGCGAAACACGTTCAGATCGCCATCCGTGAAACCACGCACGCGCCCCGCGGTGGTCGGGACGACGACGCCACGCGTGCTCGCGGCTCGTGCCCAGGGCGAAGCGCTGGCTCCCGCCGCGAGGCCCGCCAGCAACACGCGGCGGCGTCCGCCGTTGAACGTGGGATCACTGTTTCGCATTGGCCAGGGCCCAGTTCTCGACCAGCTGCGGCCACGCGGCCGCATCGATACCTTGTATGCCGCGCAGGCCGAAGCCATGCCCGCCGCGATCGAACACGTGCAGTTCGCTGCGCACCCCGGCGGCACGCAGGGCGGAGTACATCGCCAGCGAATTTTCCACCGGCACGGACGCGTCGTCGGCGGCATGCACCAGCAGCGTCGGCGGCGTCTGCGCCGACACGTTCGACTGCGGCGACAGTAGTTTGAGATTCGCGGCGGGCACGCCGGCCGCGAGCAATTGCTTGACCGAGCCCGGGTGCGCCGCGGCGCCCTCGGTGAGGATCACCGGGTATACGAGCACCGCGAAGTCCGGTCGCGCGGACAGTTCGTCGGCCGCGTCCTGGCGCGGATAAGCCAGTCCCGGCTCCGTGATCAGCCGCGCGGTGAGGTGACCGCCCGCGGAGAATCCCATCACGCCGAAGCGCGCGTTCGCCGTGGCTGCCCGCTGCTGGCGCAACAGGCGCAGCGCGCGCATGGCGTCGTGCACCGGCGCGTCCGCGCCCGCGGCCCAGCCATCGGCCGGCATCCGGTAGCGCAACACCGCGCATTCGAAGCCGCGCTGCGCGAACCAGTCGGCGGTCTCGAAGCCTTCCTTGTCGATCACCACGCGCACGTAGCCGCCGCCGGGCACGATCAGCAAGGTGATGCCATTCGGTTTGCCCTTCGCATGCACGAGCGTCATCAGGGGTTGCGTGACGTGCTCCGCGATGCGATCGCGCAGGGGCCCGTCGGTCGCGCGCTCGGTCAGCGCCTGCGTCACCTGCACGTTCCTGGCGC
>Ga0070665_100001042_pt1 | contig 34760 bp, 29 predicted proteins | sample KBSS13metaG_FD_65862 | JGI IMG/M metagenome (GOLD analysis project Ga0070665, IMG submission 65862) | Switchgrass rhizosphere microbial communities from Kellogg Biological Station, Michigan, USA - KBS S1-3 metaG | ecosystem: Host-associated > Plants > Roots > Rhizosphere > Soil ... | reverse complement strand
CCGACCGCACCTCCGACCACCGCTCCGGGCGTCCCGGCGATGTTGCGCCCGATTCCGACCATCCCGTTGAACGTGAGCCCGGCGCCCATGGCCGCCTGACGCCCGGTACGCGCCCAGTCCCAACCGCCGGTGACCGTATTCAGCTCTTCGTCGCTCAGCTTCTTCACGATGACCGTACGCAATGCACGGCATGTGCCGCGCGAAGTACGTGGAACTCGTCGCGTGGCAGCTCGAATGGCCAGCTAACGCGGCTTCGCGGCGTCGCGCAGCGCGAGTGCCATTTCGCGAAACCGACCAAGTCGCGCATGCACGCGCGCCATGCCCGACGCCGCGCGCGCCTCGAAGCCGGGCGTCTGCGCGGCCAGGCCGAACGCCTCTTCGGCGCCGAGAAAGTCGCCGCCGAGCACGCAGACGTCGCCGAGCGTCGCGTACATCGCCGCGGCGGAGATCGGCGAGCTCGCGCGCGATACGCCCTGGCGCAGCACGGTCGCGGCGCGTGGCGCGTCGCCGGCCTTCGCGAGCGCGACCGCGTACGCGACGCGCGCGTTGCCGAACCCGGGCGCGAGATCGAGCGCCGCACGCAGCGACTCCTGCGCGGTCTCGAGATCGCCGGTGTCGAGCGCTTGCTTGCCGCGCTCGTAGTAACGGCGCGCGACCGATGACACTAGTCGAGCTCCAGCAGCGAGAACCGCGCCGACGCGTCGTCGCCGCCCTCGGGCTTGTCGGGCTTCGCTTCGGGCACGGCAGCTGCGGGCGGAGCTGCGGGCGGTGGAGCCGCGGGCGCTTCGGCCGGTGCCTCGCCGCTCGTCGGCCGACCGCGCAGCGAGAGTCCGCGCGTGGGCGGCGGTGCACTGCCGGCGGGCGGCGGCTGCTGCGGCTGTGGCGCCGGCGGGCGCTGCGCGAGGTTCGCCTCGACGACGCGCACGCCGGGCATCGGCCGCGTGTCGATTACTTCCACGTTCCCCCGGCCGCCGCCGGCCGGCATCTGGACCGGCTGCGGCGGCGCCTGCAGCGGCTGGCGGCCGCCGATCAGCGGCTGCACCACGCCGTTCACGCGCACGCCGACCTGATCGCCGTCGACCACGAACATCGCGAGCTCGGGAAAATCGAAGCGCGTCTGCATCGCGCTGATCAGCTGCGCGAACGACGCCGTGCGCAGATCGGCGAGCGTCTCCGCTTGATGCACGAGCATCGGCGGCGGCCCTTCGACGACGTACTCTTTGACGACGAACGTCAGGATGTCGAGCAGCGCGTCCTTGTCGAGGTCGGCAAACGCTTCGCGGACGTTGCTCGCGATGTCTCGTAGATCGGGGCGGGATGGCATCTAGAAACTCGCTCCTTCGAGGTCCACGCCGGCGGTCTCGCAGCCGACGAGGCGCACGCCGGTAAGATCGGCCGAGCACAGGTTCACGCCGCGCAGATCGCAGCGTACGAGCATCGCGCCGCGCAGCACCGCGCCGTACATGTTCGCGCGCTTGAAGTCGACGTCGAACAACGCGGCACCGGTCCAGTCGCTGCGCGACAGCGACACGGTCGCGCCGTCGTAGCCTTCGAACGTGACCTTGAGCAGCACCGCCTCGCCGAAGTCGGCGGAGTAGAGCTCGCTCTCGACGAACTTCGAGTCCTGGATCCGCGCGCGATGAAACCGCACGCGCGCCATGCGCACCGGCCCGAGCTCGCAGCGAAGCAGCTGTGCGCCGGAGAAGTCGAGCCCGGTGAGGTCGCAGTCCTTCGCGCGCACGCGATGCCACAGCGCGCCCTTCCACTGCGAGCCGCGCAGGTCGGTCATCTTCAGCTCGGCGCGCTCGAGCCGCGCCTCGTCGCCGTCGCAGCCCTGGAGATCGAGCCGGTCGATCGTCACGCCGTCGAGATCGGTCGAGCGCAGCCCGACGTGCTGCGCCGCGAAGCCCGCGATCGTGCGACCGGCCAGCTCCTCCTCGGCGACCAGCCGCTCGAGCTGGACCCGCGACTGCACGACGCCGGCGTCCGCGCTGGTGTCACTCACCCGGCGAGCTTACCAGCTCACGCGCGGCGCGCGGTGGCGTGACCGCGGGTGACGTGATTGCGCGCCTGATCGCCGAGCATCTCGAGCACGCGATCCTTGATCTGCTCGATCGTGCGCTTGAGCTTGTCCTGGACCTTCTGACGGGCCGCGTCGACGTCGCCCTGATTGTCGGCGTGGCTCATGACCATGTCGCCGCCGTTCATGATCTCGTGCATCACCGCGTGCTCGACCGCTTCGGCTTCGGCCTCGTGCTCCTCGGCGAACGGCATCGCGCCGCCGAACGACGCCTTGCGGTGCAGGCCCTTCGCCTGCTGCGCGACGTGCGTGAGCTCGTGGGCGAGCAGCGCCTGGCCCGACGCGCTGCCCATCGACTTGTCGGGCGAGCCGCCCATCATGATCATACCGGTCGAGCCGATCGTCACCGCGTACGCGTTGCGCTGGCGGTTGAACTCTTCGGCGAACTCGCCGGTGAACACGCGCACGTGACCGAGGTCGACGCCGAGGCGCCGCTCGTACCGCTGGCGCACGCTGTGCTCGAGCGGATCGCCGCGGCCGGCCCGCTTGGCCACGACCTTGAGCAGGCGCTCGGGGTCGTATTTCTTGGCGAGCTCGTCGGTGAGCTCCTCAGCTCGCCGTTCCTGCTCGTCTACTTCTTGGTCCTCGGCCACGGTCGTTTTACGAGGTTACTCGTCTTTGCCTTCCCCCACCCAGGTCGACGCGTAGCCCTCAGATTGTTCATAGAATTCGCTGGTTTTCTGGGTCTCCACGACCGCGGCATCGCCGCCGAGCGCCTGGTCGAGGAACTTGGTCTCGTCGAAGCAGCTGCCGCCCTTCACGCCCTTGATCTGGTACGTCACCTCGCCTTTGGCGTTGATGACGATCTCGATGTCTTGTTTATGCATTACTCAGACACCCATTTCCGGACCACGAGTCGAATCGAGCCGTCCTCCTCGTTGACCTCTTCTTCGACGGAGTAGCCCTTCTCTTCGCAGGCCTGCTTGACGTTGTGATACTGGTACTTTTGCGAGAGCGTATTCTTGAACTCTTCTTCGGAGACGCCTTTGGTCGTCTCCACGCCCCACCAGTCGGCGACGATGTCGTACGTGCCGTCCTGGTTGTCGACGACGCCGATGTCGTAGCGGCCCATGTCGATCGACATCGCGGCCTGGAGCTTGTCACCGCGATAGCCACGCACGCTCACCGACTGGCCTTGCTCGGCCTCGGTGAACTTGAGCTCCATCGCCTCGAGCGCCTTCTTGAGCGCCGCGAGGTTGGTCATCTTCATCGCGCACTTCGTGAAATGCGACATCGGCTACTCCTTATACGTAGCTCACAGCTCGAGCTTCCGCCCGTCGTCATCGGCGTGCTCGCCTTTGTCGCCGAGGTTCTGCGTCGGCGCACCGTAGCGGGCCATCCAGCCGGCCGGCTTGGCCGGGGCCTTGCCGCGCGCCGATGCCATGCGCGCGCGGGTCCGCGCCCACTCGCGCATCGAGTCGATCATCTCGCGCATCGTGATCGCGAGCGGCACGATGTCGCCGACGGTCTTGGCGAGGCCCTCCGTCGTGAGGTCGCCGCCGGTATCGAACGCGTCGTAGAGCGCGGCGATCACCGCCTGCTCGAGCTCGGCGCCCGAGTAGTCGACGGTCGCGTCGACCAGCTTGTCCATGTCGAACTGGCCCGGGTCGCGGTTCTTCTTGCGCAGGTGAATGTCGAGGATCTGCCGGCGATCCTCGCGATCCGGCAGATCGCAGAAGAAGATCTCGTCGAACCGGCCCTTGCGGAGGAGCTCCGGCGGCAGCTGGTGGACGTTGTTCGCGGTCGCGATCACGAACACCGGCGTCGTCTTCTCCTGCAGCCACGTGATGAACGTGCCGAACACGCGCGACGTGGTGCCGCCGTCGGTCGAACCCGACGACTGCGTGCCGGAGAAGCCCTTCTCGAGCTCGTCGATCCACAGGATCGCCGGCGCGATCGCCTCGGCTGTCTTGATGACGCTGCGCACGTTCTCTTCCGAGCTGCCGACGAGACCCGCGAAGATCTTGCCGACGTCGAGGCGCAGCAGCGGCATCTGCCACAGCGCGCCGACGGCCTTGGCGGTGAGCGACTTGCCCGTGCCGGGCACGCCGATCAGCAAGATGCCCTTCGGCAGCGGCAGGCCGAAGTCCTTGGCGCGCGAGCCGAACGCGCTGCGCCGCTTGACCAGCCAGTCCTTGAGGATGTCCATGCCGCCGACGTCGGAGAACTCTTCGCGGTGCTCGTAGTACTCGAGCAGGCCGCTCTTGCGGATGATCTGCTTCTTCTCCTCGAGGATCGTCTCGAGATCGAACGTGTGCGTGCGCACCGCGCTCTTGGCAAACACGTTCTCGGCCTCGACGAGCGTGAGCCCGAGCGCGCTCTCGACCACGCGCTCCATGAACTGCGGGTCGCTCTCGATCACCTGCTGCGTCGCCGCCGGCAACGCCGGCAGCACCTTGCGCGCCGCCGCCTCGATCTCCATGCGGTTCGGCAGATCCCAGTCGAGCACGGCCGAGATGCTCTTCTCGAGCTCGGGCGGGATCTTCGTCGTCGGCGACAGCACGCACAGGCTCTTCTTGGTCTTGCGCAGCTCGGTCGCGGCGTCGCGTAGCCGGCGCACCACGGCCGGCTCCTTCAGGAACGGATGGAAGTCGCGCAGCACGAACAGCGCGCGGCCCTCGGCACGCAGCACGTGATCGATCGCCTTCATCGGGTCTTTCACGTCGCGCGTGCCCTGCCCGTTCGCGACCGTCTTGAACCCTTCGGTGATCGACCAGACCTCGAGCCGCATCTCGCGCTCGACGCACAGCCGCTTGAGCGACTCCTCGACGCGCGTCTCTTCTGGTGACGTGATCCAGATCAGCGAGTACCGCGCCTTGATCAGGTCCTCGATCTCCGCCTTGCTGCTGCGCTTGTGCTCGATGGTCATCTGCTCTCCGCGAGATCGCGCAGCCCGCGCAGCGCGCCTTTTGCCGTCTCGGCGCTATCGACGAGCGCTTCGACCGCATCGCCGACGGCCTGCAGCGTCTCGCCGTCGGCCTTGAGGTTCGGCAGCTCGCCCTGGACGAGCACCATGTTGTTGCGCATCTCCGACAGGATGTCGTTGATCGCCTCGTAGATTTCTTTGGCGCGCTTGGCGAGCTCGGGCGAGCCCGCCGGCGTGCCGACCGCTTCGATGATCGATTCGGCGTGCTGGTCGGCCGCGGCCTTCGCGCGGGCGGCCTCGGCGCGCGCTTTCTGCGCGTCGGTCTTCGCGGCCTCGATCTCGAGCTGGAGCGCCTTGGCGGCGCGCTCGGCCTGCTCGGCACGCGCCGTGAGATCCTTGGCCTTGAGCTCGGCGACCTCGCGCTCGCGCTGGATCGCCGCTGGATCTTCGGCGCCGGCCGCGGCGGGTTGCGCCGCGACCTTCTCGAGCTCGGCGACGCGCCGGCGCAGCTTGTCGAGCTCGCGGCGCGCGTCGTCACCACCGCTGGTCGCGGAGTCGCGCGCTTTCGCAGCAGCGAGCGCTTCCTCGGCGGCCTTCGCGCGCGCGACTTCCGACTTGGCGAGCGCGTCTTGCGCGACGGTGCGTGCACTGTCGGCGGCGATCTTGGCGTGCTGCGACTCTTGCAGCTCGACCTCGACCTGCGCGAGCCGACCTTCGAGCTTCTGGCGATCGCGCTCGGTCCCGTTGTACTGCTCGTGCAGGCGATCGCGATCGGCCTCGACCTTCTTGAGCTCGACGCGCACTTCCTTGATGTCGTTCGCCAGCCGCATCACGTGATCGCCCTGGCCGGGCTGGACGCGGCCGGTCTCGGTCTGGCTCTCGACGAGCAGCCGGCCGAGGCGCTTGTTCTCGTCCTCGATCGCGGCGACGTGCGCTTGCGTGCGCGCTGCCGTGCTCGACGCCTCGTCGCGCTCCGCCTTGAGCTGCGCGATCTGCTTGAGCGTCCGCTCCTTGTCGGCGCGCAGCTCCTTGATGACCTCTTCTTGGGACATCAGGCCGACGCGGCGCTCTTCGAGCATCCGCTCCTGCTCGTTGATGACCTCGCGCAGGTGCTCGATCTCGGTGAGCTGCTCGTTGAGCTTCTTCCAGCCCTCGTCCTTGGTCCGCGACAGCTCCATGAGCTGGCGGTTGAGGTCCTGCATGTCCTCGCGGATCTTGTGCGCGTCTTCTTGCGCGCGCGCGGCCTGGCGCTCGCGGGCGGCCATGTTCTCCGCCATCTCGCCCATCTCGTGGCGCGCACGCGCGAACTCGTCGCGCGTCTGCTGGAGCTCGTCGCGCAGCTGATCCGACACGCGGTCGTGGGCGGCCGCCTGCTCCTCGCGATCCTTGACCGCGGCCTTGAGCTCCTCGATCCGATCGCGCAGCGTCGCGGCCTCGGCGCGGATGCGCTTGCCGTCGGCGACCTCGCGCTCGTAGTTGGCGTTCGCCTTCTCGAGGTCGGCCTTGACCTGCTTGAGCTCGGCGCTGGTCTTCGACGGATCGGCTTCGAGCCCGAGATCGACGAGGACCTTCTTCTCGGGATCGGCCGACGCCACGCGCGACACCGGCGCACCGACCGGGCCGCCGCGGCCGAAGATGCTCGGGTTCGCACTGCCCGGCATCGCCGGCGGGCCGCCGAATGGCATCCCCGGCGCCGGGCTCGACGCGCTGCCGGCGGGCATCGCTGGTGGTCCGTTGCTCGATCCGGGCATGCCCGGCGGTCCGCCATACGGGAGGTTCGGCGCCGGCGACGGCGCGGGCGCTGGCATCGACGGCGGTCCGCCGTACGGTTGCCCGGCCGCGAGCGTGCCCGCGGTGCCGATGCTCGCGCCGCCGGCCGATCCGCCGAAGCCACCGCGCGAGCTGCCGCCGAAGCTGCCACCCGAGCTCGGCATGCCCGGCGGGCCGCCGTACGGCAGCGGGCTCGGGCCCGTCGACGGCGATGGTGCCGGCGATGCGCTGAACTGCGACGGCATCGACGGCGGTGCGCCGAATCCGCCCGGCTGCGACGGCGGCGGAAACCCGCTGCCCGACGGCGGCGGGAACCCTCCGCCACCACCACCACCGAGACCGCCCGGTGGTCCATCGAGCACCATCGTGCCGCCTTTCTTGGCGGGCACCTGCGCCGCGATGCCCGCCATGCCGGCCTGGCCTTGCTGCGAGACGACGTTGACGCTGCCTTCGTCGACGAAGCGGATCACGAGCGAGCCGCACTGCACGATGTCGGCGTTGCCGACCGCCTGCTTCTGGACGCGCTGATTGTTCAGGTGCGTGCCGTTCGCGCTGCCGAGATCCTCGACGACGAATCGACCATTTTCCATGCGGAACTGCGCGTGGCGCCGCGACACCATGCCGTCGTCGGTGCGCACCGCGCACTCGAGACCGCGACCGACGTAGACCGTCTCGGTCGGCGACAGCTCGACCGTTCCCTCGCGGCCCTGGCTGTCCCGGAAGATCAGGCGTGCCATTAGGTTTTCGCAATCGTACCGGGGTTTTGGCCGGCCGGCTACTGGTCGCGCTCGGGCGCGCACGTCGACACGCCCGCGCCCGTGATGCGATACGGCAGGTGCTGGAGGATCGTCTTGAAGTGACCGCTGCGGTCTACGGTGCGAACCGTCGAGTTCTCGGCGAGATCGTCGTCGCTCTGCACCGTCGCGAACACGTAGAACGTGCCGCCCCATTGCGCGAACGCGTACGCGGCGATCGTGCCGATCGAGCCGGCGCCGACGGGCCAGCGCGGACCGACGGGCGCACCGCTGTTGCGATCGATCTCCTGGACGAACGGCGCCGAGACCTGCACCGGATAGAAGCCGTAGAGCCGCGCGTCGCTCGTGCCGGTGAGCTCGGGGTTGCCTTCGTCGGTCGCGGACAAGACGCCGCGATGCGAGATGGCGAGCGTGCCCGGATCGAGCGCCGACAAGACGTGCGAGCTGTCGTTGCCCGCGAGGTACAGCTTCTCGGTCTTGCTGCCGGGCGTGTCGGTCGAGAAGCCCATGCCGAACGTCAGCGAGCCGGACGACAGCGGCGCGAACGACGTCGGCGAGCACTTCGCGTCGTCGATCGCGACCTTGAACATCGCGCCGTCGTCGTAAACGACCCACGCCGTGCCGTGGCGATCGACCGACATCGAGAACGGCGAGCCGCCGTGATCGGCGCAGCGCAGCTTGCCGATCAAGTGGAACGGATTGTCGGGCAGCTTGCGCGGGTCGAAGCTCAAGAAGTCGTTGTCGGAGTCGACGACGTAGATCAGCTTCACGCCGTCGTCGGAGCACGACAGCTCGCAGCGCCCGTCCTTGCAGCCATCGTGACACGCGCGCAAGCGACGGCCGAGATGACCGTCGGCGCCGCACTCGATCACGTCCTCGCCGCGACAGACCTTCGGCGTGGTCGGGTCGCAGCTGTCGTCGTCGCCCGCAATCGGCTCGACACGCTCGTCGGCGTCGTGGGTCGCGCTGGATCTGCACGCCGCAAGGACGACCGCGAGCACGAGGAGCCGCCTCATTCGCGCTTGAACACCGCCTCGGTGTTGCCGACGCGGATGATGTCCCCCGGCTCGAGCGTCTTCTTCGGAACCTTGTGGCCGTTGACGTACACGCCGTTCGTCGAGCCGAGATCGGCGAGCTCGTAGTCGCTCTCGACGCGCCGGATCCCGGCGTGCTTGCGCGACACGGCAGGATCCGCGAGCACGACCGTGTTTCCCGCGACCGATCCGATCGTCGTGACGTTTTCGGTCAGCGGCAGCGTCTGGTTCGCCATCGGCCCGAGAATGAACTCGAGCCGAGCGACCGGTGCCCAGCCGCAGAACAGGCACTTCGACCATTGCGGCAGCATCACGCGGCGACAGCCACCGCAGAGCTTCTGCCCGACCGGCGCGCTCGACTTGCGAGCCAGCGCGCCGATCACGCCGAGTACGACCACCGCACCGGCGATGATCAACGCGACGATGACTCCGGAGGACACGTGCGACCCGCTAGTTGATCGATTTGAACTTGAAGGTCGTCTTGCCGAGCATCACCACGTCGTTGTCGACGAGGTCTTGCTTCTGGATCTTGCGGTCGTTGACGTAGCACCCGTTCGTCGACCCGTTGTCATGTAGCGTGAAACCGGCCGGCGAGCACGTGATGGCGCAGTGCTCGGTGCTCATGAAGCCGTCGTTGACCACGAGATCCGCTGGTGGCGACGCGGTGCCGATCTTCGTGAGGCCCGGCTTCAACCGCCACGTCTGATACGCGCTCACGCCGTTGAGCGGAACGAGCCAGCCGACGATCGGGAAACCTTCCTGATCGCCGCCGGCGCCGATCATGACGGTCTTCGACGGGCCCATCGGCTTGGGCGCCTCGGGGGCCGGCGCCGCCATCGGCATCGGCATCGGCATCGGCTCGGGCTTTTTCCTGGTCGCGGCCTTGATGATGACGATGAGCAGGATCAGACCGACCGCCGACAGGATCACGATCAGCCACGGGAAGCTGCTCTTCACCGGCGGCGCCCACACCGGCGCGAGCGTCATCGTCACCGGATCGGCTTCGGTCTGGTCGGCCTTGAGCACGAGGTCGTGCTCTTTGCCGTCGAACGGCAGGTACTCGTTGGTCTTCTCGTCGAAGCCGGGGAACGTCAGGTAGTAGCGCTCGGCCATGCGCGCGATGATCGCGTTGAGCTCGGACGAGATGCCGTCGACCGAGTTCACGGTCTTGGCGTTCGGGATCATCGTGGTGATGACCGCGCCTTCGCTCGAGATCGGATCCTTGTAGATGATCGCGAACAGCTGGACGCCCTGCTTGTTCGCCTGCTTCTTGAGATCGACGAGGGCGTTCTTGGCCGCTTCGTTGTTGGTGTCGTTGCCGTCGCCGACGACGATCAGCGCCTTGCGCGCGGTCGAGACTTTGGACAGCTCCGCCATGGCCATGGTGATGCCCTGGACCATGTCGGTGCCGATCTTGTTCTTGTAGTCCTTCTGCTCGCCGAGCGCGGCGCCGGTGATGAGCTTGAGGTCGCCCATCGGCACCTTGACCTCGGCGCCGTTGGAGTACGACACGACGATGCCCTTCGAGCCCGGCGGGCCGGCATTGCCGAGCTGGAGCTTGTCGATCGCCTGCTCGAGGTTCTTGAGCACGCCCGGATACTTCGAGTTGTCGTCGAGGTCCGGAATCTCGTCGGAGCCGATCCAGATCATCTGGCCGTTGATGACGAGCGCGATCGCGATCGTCTCCGTGCCCTCGGTGTACGGGCGGAGCTTCTCCGCCTTCATCGTGACCTTGATGCCCTTGTTCGTCGTCGACAGCGAGAACTTGTCGACGGTGAGCGTCGGCCCACCGACGACCGTCACGTCGATGCCGGGCGCCTTGCCCTTCTGCTTCGGATCCTTTTGATCCACGTTATGGACGGTCATGTAGACCTCGGCGTTACCCGACGGCGGCGCGTTGTCGGCGCGAACCGTTCCCGAGATCAACCAGACCGTGGCAAGGACGATGTGAAGTGCGTAGTTCCTCATAGGCTCTTGAACTTCACCATCGCGCTGCCGAACTTGATGAAGTCGTTATCGACCAGCTCGTGACGATCGACGCGCCGGTTGTTGACGTAGGTGCCGTTCGTCGACCCCGAGTCGCGCAAGATCCACAGGCCCTGCTCGGCGACGATCTCCGCGTGCTTGCCCGACATGAACTTGTCGTTGAGGACGAGCGTCGCCGTCGGATCACCGCCGTTGCCGATGACGTTCTTCGGCTGGAGCGTGAACAGCTCGCCGCGCTGCGGGCCCTGGAGCGGAATGAGCCAGCCGAGTAGCTGCACGCTGCCCGGTCCGCCGCTCGAGTCGAGCACGAACGCCTGCGTCTTGAGCTTCTGCAGCTTCGCCGGCGCCTGAGAGGCCTGCACGGCCATCTGCGCGCAGTACGGGCACGAATCCCAGGTCTTATCGAGTTGCTGTTCGCATTGCGAACAGAACTTCTTTTTGAAGATCCAGAATCCCTTGGTGCGGATCGGCGGATTCGGATTTGGCCCGCCTCCCGGCATCTGCGGCGCACCCATCGGCGCCGGTGGAAATCCCGGTGCCCCCGGAAACCCCGGTGCGCCCGGCATTCCCGGTGCGCCTGGCATTCCGGGCGCGCCCGGCATTCCTGGTTGCTGCATCTGTTGGGCTCCTTGCTGATACCCCTGCTGCGGCGGATAACCTTGTTGCGGATAGCCTTGCTGCGGTGGATAGCCTTGTTGCGGCTGTCCCTGCATCGGCATTCCCGGCTGACCTGGCTGACCTGGCTGCTGTCCCGGGAACTTCTGCTGGTACTGGTTCAGGTCCTTCTTCGCGTCGGCGAAGCGCTGCTGGCCCTGACTCTTGAGCATCTTGACGCGTCTCGCCTCCGCGCCGATGTTGCCTTTGACGTTCTTGACCGAGATCCACTTGTTCCAGATGGTCCGGAACGGGACGAATATGAAGTCGATGTACTCGAGGAACATGCCGTACGCCCCGCGGGTAGTCTAGCACGCTGCTAGAGACCCCAACCGGCCTACTTCGGCTGGTAGACCCAGATGTGGAACATGTTGATGTCGCGGCCGGCAGTCACCGACTGCTGACGCACCAACAAGGTGCCGTCCTTGACGTTCTCGGCGGCGATCATCGCGGGCCAGTTGCGCCAGCGATGAACGCGATCGGTGCCGACGCACGACACGATGCTCACCTTCTTGCCGTTCACCGAGAGCTCGAGCTCGTAGTCGCCGTAGACGTAGTCCATGCGGCGAAGCAGCACGACAGGCTTGTTCGGCGAGATGTTCAGCAGCTTGAACTCGCTGTAGCCGTCGACATGTGCGCGGCCGGTATCCTCGACGGTGGTGCCGTCCGGATACTTGAGCTTCTGGCGCGAACGATAGGAGTCCTTGGCCTCCTTGATCGTGAAGATGTGCTTGTCCTCGGATTCCTTGTTGAGGATCTCGATCTCGTCGACCAGCACCCACGTGATGCCTTCGAGATCCATCTGCGGCTTGGGCTGGGGCATGACCTTGACGCCCTCCCAATCCTTGATGTCCGCGATCTTCTCTTCCTTCTTCTCCTCGGGAGCGACGATGACCGGCTTGAGATCGCCCACGGCGGACATCAAGATCTCGGCCGTCTTCGCCTGATACGCGAGCAGGTTCTGGAAGGCTTCGTTGTTGTTCTTGTTCTCGGCGAGCAGGCCGCGAAGGATCTCGACCTGGCGGCGGTACTCCGAGAACTCTTTCTTCTGCGCGATCGTCGGGTGATGGACGTCGACGTCGAGCGACAGCTCGCCCTCGGTGTCGACGACGAGCCGGAACATGTCGAACACGTTACGGAGGTCGACGAGGTTCGCGTAGAGCAGCATCAGCGCGGTGTTGCAGGCCTGCACCACGTCGTGTGCGCCGACCACGCCGCGCCGCGTGTACTCGATGCCCGCGCGGCGGACTTGCCCGAGCAGCGTCTCGAGCTTGAGCCGCAGAAAGCCCGGCAGCATCGAGCCCGACAGGCCGCCGCGCTGGACGTAGCGCATGTCGATCTCGTTGGCGGCCGGGTTCGCCGGATCGCGCGCGTCGCGGACGCGGTTGACGCCCTTCTCGAGATAGATGCGCGCGAGCTCGACCTCGCGAGAGATGTCGGGCTCGGTCTGCGATAGCTCGACCTTGCAGCTCTCGAGCACGCGGCGGTGGCCCTTGTACTCGAGGTTCTCCTTGTACGCGATGAAGTCGGTGAGCTCCTCGTAGTAGCGCAGCACGATGTAGATCGTCTGCGGGAGCTTGAACTCCTCGAGGTTGATGTTTCGAATCGCGGCATCGAAGATCATCAGATCGTTGCCCATGCCGTCGATCCCGTAGCCCGGCTGGACCTCGACCGAGAGATCGCCGCGGGCACGCGCGGTCACGCGCAGATCGCCGGCGTAGCCGAACACGACGCCCGGCGAGTGCAGCATGCGGTTGTGCAGGCGGCGCTTGTCGATGTGGTAGCGCTCCGCGTCGTTCCAGTCCTTCTCGGTCGTGAGAAAGCCCTTGAAGAAGTTGATGCGCTTGAATCCCTGGACTGCGTCGCTCATTTCTTGTCTCCTGCGTCGTCGTCGGGTAGCGCTTGAACGACCTCGGACCCGATGCCGATACCCGAGCGCAGACCGATCGCGAAGAACTCGCGTAGCTCGACCTCGCCCTGCTCTTCGGTGAACTTCAAGTAGTAGTGCGTGTGCGCGGGCTTCTCGAGCTGGATGATCTGGTGGATCCGGATCACCAGCTCGGGCGTGATTTCCTCGAACTTGATCGGCATCGTCACGACGAAGCAGTGCGCCGTCTCGACGGGCGGTAGCACGACCGAGTCGAGCCCGACGCGCGCGCCCTCTTCGGCGCCTTCGCCTTCGACGCGAAACCCTTTGAACGGCCAGGAGTTCTCCTGGATGTCGGGCTCGTGACCGGTGAACAGCTTCAAGAACAGCGTGAGCCCGCGCTTGGTGCCGCGGATCCGATAGAGATCGACGGCTCGCTTCACGAGCGCGCGCTTCTGCGCTTCGGGCCAGTCGAGATCGACCGTGAACGCGGTCCAGTGCGACAGCCACTGCAAGAACTCGGGCGGCGCGACGTGCGGATCGTAGTAACGCCAGCCGTTGCGCGTCTTCTCCGAGATCGAGTCGAACATGTGCTCGAACACGAAGCAGAGATCGCGGACCAGGTTGTGGCCGGCGCCGTCGCTGCGGCGGTAGATCGCGGGCAGGTGCTCGAGGTAGCCGCGCCGCGCGATCCAGATCGTGACCTCGGTGGTCTCGTAGACCATCTGACCGCGCGCCGGGCGCTGATCGAGCACGGTGTTGCGATCCTCGTAGCTCTCGCGATAGAGCACGACGATCTTCTTGAGGCCGGCGTCCTCGAGCAGGATCCGCGCCTTGTCGAGCCGGCGGCCCGCGACGTCGGGCACGCGCACCACGCGGCGGTTGAGCGCTTCGGTGACCATTACTTGATGTCGTCGCGGACCTTCTCCGCGATGTGGACGTGGACGAGGAACGGGAGCTCGTCGTCGTCGAGACGCAAATGCTCGACGCCGACGTTGCGCTGCTCGTCGCGAATGTCGATCGCGTCGACACCCTCGACGCCGGGCACCTCTTCGACGAGGTGGATGAGCTCGGCCTTCAGCACCGGGCGCCCGAACTCCCAGCCCTTGCCGTCGCGGCCGCCGACGAGGGCGTGCAGATAACGGCGCAGCTTGAGCTCGAGATCCTTGCGCAGGCGGTCGGAGGTGCCGACCGTGCGGCGGATCAGCACCACGCGGACCGACAGATCCTTGTAGCGCGGCCGCACCACGTTGAGCACGGTGCCGACGAGCTTGCGCTCGTCGAGGTAGCGCTTGACGTAGCGCAGCACCTCGTTCGACGGCACGAGCCGGCGCGTCAGCTCGTCGGTGCGCAGATCCGCTTTCGGCACGAGCGCGAGCGTCACGTGGCCGCGGTTCGAGCGGTCGGGCACGCAGCGCGCGCGCGACAGCTGCGTCGACGCGCGCAGCGCCAGCATCTCGTAGTCCTCGGTCGTGACCGCGCGGTCGCGGCTCTTGATCGTGTACGGCGCGCGATTCTTCGCTTCGTCGATCGATTCCCGATCGGAGCCGCCCGTCGCCTGGAGCGGGTTGGTCACGCTCTCGATGTACGCGAGCGCGCGGCCGAGCGAGGTCAGCGTGTTCGCGTTGACGTTGCCCAGCGAACCGCCGCCGATCCGGTACTGCGGCGACACGATCGAGTTCTTCGCCTCGGGCGGCACCATGCCGCGCCGGCCATCGCCGAACGCGATGGCGCCGGTGATGTAGTCGAGCGTGTAGTGCCGGCTGCGCGGGCCCGACGCGAAGAAGCTGTCGACGCGCCTCCAGCGCACCCACACCTCGTTGCTCTGCGGATCGTCGGGCGCGACCTTGCGCACCGCATCGGGACCGAGCTCGGCGATCTCGTCGACCGGCGGCGCGTTGCGCTCGCGAACTTCGACGACCTCGTCGTCGAGCAGCGGCGCGCGCAGGAACTTGAACGACTGCAGCGGCGAGCCGTCGCTCGAGCCGAGCGTCTCGCCGCGGATCGTTTCCTGGTTGTACGCGTCGATCGCGTTCGACACGACCATCTTGATCCGCGGTGGCTTGACGTAGCCGCCCTGCTCGAGCCGAGCGCGCAGCCAGAACCGCTCCTCGGTGAACTTCGACGACTTCGTCCAGTCCTCGGGCGCGACGAACATCGCGAACCCGCTCGACGTGAAGCCACTCGTCTCGTCATCGACCGACAGCGGCTCCCAGTCGCGGGCGTCCCAGTACTCCCACACCACGCGCTGGCCGCCTTCCCACGCGAGACGGCGCATCGCCTCGTACTTGTCGAGCTCGGCGGTCGCCACTTCGGCCTCGTCGATCGGCAGCGAGCCCAGCCCGAGCTCCTCTTCGAGCTGGAAGTAGACGCCCATCGGATCGTTGGCCGGCTTGGCCGCGAATCCCAGGTAGAGCGCCGGCGATTCTTCCGGCTTGGCCTGGAACGGCTGGAAGATCGTGTACTCGGTGCGCGCGACGTCCGTGCAGTCGGTGAACTGGAAGTCGTTGAACGACAGCACGTGCCGCACGTCGCGATAGTCCTCGCGGTAGCGGAACGTCATCGTGCGCAGCGCGGGCGGCTTGAGCGGACGATCGTCCTTGAACAGCCACTTCTCGTTCTCGAGCGTGTACTGGCCCTGCTCGCCGTAGTCGCCCTTCTCGATGCGGACGCGGATCCACTTCTTGGTGACGCCGTTGAGCTCGAGCCCTTCCATGTCCTTGGGCCGGCGAAAGCTCACGACGCCGCTCTGCGAGAACGCGCGCGAGTCGTCGTGGAACCCGAGCTCGTCGCCGGTGCCCGGCAGCGCACCGCGCGGTGCCGTGCGGCCGAGGCCGCGCCAGCGCTTGCCGTCCCAGTACTCCCACGCGAGCACGAGCTGGTCGCTCGGGTTCGGCCGCGGAATGATCGTCGAGTCCGCGAGCACCATCTCGATCGTGATGTACGCGTCGGGCGTCTGCATCAGCTCGTCGCACGCGAGGTAGAGGATGCAGTCGACCTTCGGCTCCTTGCCGAACGGATAGATGTTCTTCGACAGGTCGAGCGGCAAGAACGCCGCGTTGTCGAGGTTCGCGTACGCCTGCGTCGGCAGGAGGCCCTCGCCGACGACCTCGACCTTCGTGCGGATCGTGTCGATCTCGGTGTCCTCGGGCGACTGCGGAACTTCCGCGAGCCGGCCGCGCACCCACAGACCCTCGACGTGATTGACCGTCGTGGTCTCGAAACGCAGCGGCCCCAGGAACGCGACCTCGCCGCGATCGACGTCGATCTGCGCTGGCTGGAGATCCTTCCAGCGCGCGCCGTCCCAGTGCTCCCACTCGAGCAGGCGCGCCATGTCGCGGCCGCCGCGCTCGGGTGTGCCGAGGAAGATCTTGAGCAGCGAGTTCTCGCCGGCGTTCGCGAACCGCGGATCGCCGAGGTAGATGAAGCGCTCGATGCGCTGCGCGCCGTTGAAGATCTCGAACGAGTCGACGACCGTGCCCGGCGCCGGATCCAGGAACCGGCTGTTCTCGGCGTAGGCCTCGTCGAAGTACGAGAAGCAGCGATCGGGCCGCGCGGTCGACACGATCGCGTCGCGCGCGGTCTCGAACGTGACCGTGTGCTCCTCGGTCGCCTGCGGCGTCGACACCTGCGTGCCGCGCGGCACGCGTTGCTTGGTCGCGCCTTCGGTGAGCTGGAACCGCACGAGCGCCTTCGCGGCACGCGGCGCGCGCAGCTTGATCCCGAGCAAGTTCAGGAACGCGACGTAGTTCTTGTCGGGAACCTGGTTGAGCCGGTAGATGAGCAAGTCGGTCATCCACGCGGCGAGCTCGATCAGCGTGATGCCCGGGTCCGACGGATTGTGATTCGTCCACTCGGGCGAGTAGCGCGGGATCATCGAGATCGCTTCCTCGACGATGTCGTGGAAGCTGCGGTCGTCGAGCTTCGGCGGTGGAATCATGGGGTCCCGTTGCTACCGTTCGTTCCGGTCGTTCCGTTCGTGCCCGCCTCGTCTTTTTCGTTCTTGAGATAGAACGGGAAGACCAGGTTGCGTTTGTCGTTCTTGCCCGCGATCACGTAGTCGATCCGGATGTCGAGACGGTTCGGCTCGTCGGTGTTGGGCTGCGCACGGCAGGTCACCTTCGACACGCGAGGCTCGAACTTGTGGATCGCTTCCTCGCAGTACACTTCGGCGCGCGCCGCCGTGAGCTTGTTGTTCGGCGCGAACATCAGATCGTGGATCTGGCAGCCGAACGTCGGACGGCGCAGGCGCTCGCCCGGCGCGGTGCCGAGAATGATGAAGATGCACTGGCGAACGTTCTCTTCGAGCTGCGAGCTCGACACGCCGCCGTTCAAGTTCACGGAAACGGGAAAGCGCAGGCCGCGTCCGAGGAAGTCACGATCGTTCGGCATGGCTCAGGGTTGAAACCGTCCCTGGATGAACTTCTTGCATTTGCTGCACGAAATTCTCGTCGAGAAATCGATCTCCTCGACGGTCAGCGGCCGATGGTTGCAGTAGGGACACGACAGATCGTTCGGTCGACCCGCGACCACCATGTCGAGCACATCTTGCCAGGCGATGAGGGCTTCCTCGTCCACCTCGAGTCCTTTCGATTCGTCCCCGGATCGAATCGCGTTTGTAAATCGCGACCCATGGTAGGAGGCGGTCCAAGAACGGTCAACGCGCGGACGGCTCGAAAACACTACTCAAGCTTCGAGAATCGCAGCGCTTGACTTACTTCTTCACCTTCGGCCCCGGCGTGACCGGTTGCGGGCCTACCGGCCCTGCACCACCCGGTTTCGTCGTCGGTGACGCCGATCCAGCCGGCGCGGGCTGCGCCGTGGCCGTTCCACCGGCAGAGCCACCCGACGACGTGGATTCCGCGGACCCCGAGCCGCCCGTCGACACGCTCACCGATTCGGTCGGCACCTCGGCGGTCGCCATGCCGCTCGCTTCGCTACGCGCCGCACCGGCGGGATCCTCGTACGCGCCAACTCCGGCCTGCGCGGTGCCCTGCATGCCGATCGCGGTGGCCGCCGTGGGCGACTGGCTGACGACCGCGCCCTCGGCGTACTCGGCGCCGACCGCGCTCGGGTTCGTGTACGCCGCATCGGCGGTGACCGCCGTGCCGACGCCGCTCTGCACCGTCGACGATCCGGACACCGACGCGATCGTTTGCGCGTCGAACTGCGGCGTGCCCGGCGCGCCCGGAGTACCCGGCGCGCTCGGCTGACCCGGCATGCCCGGAATCTGCGATTCGATCAGGCCCTCGGCCGACGGCGTGCCCGGTGCCGACGGCGTGCCTGGCATTCCAGGCTGGCCGGGCATGCCCGGCGCCATACCGTCGGTCGACGGCATCGACGTGCTCGTGCTCGTCGAGATCCCGCTCGGTCCGATCGACGCCGACGCATCCGCGCTCGGCATCGATGCGCCACCCATGCCGCCCATGTCGCTATCCGATGGCGAGCTCCCGCCGGTGTAGCCCGAGCCCGATGACGCCGGCGCGCCTGCCGCTCCGCCCGCGCCCGTCGACGACACGCCGCCGCCGGAGGTCCCGCCGGCCGCGAAGCCACCCGAGCCACCCATGCTGGATCCGCCGCCAGCGGAGCCGCCGCCACCGGAGCCGCCGGCCGATGCACCAGCGCCTGCCGATCCACCAGAGCCGCCAGCGCCGCCCGATCCACCGATGCCGCCGGCGCCGGTCGATCCACCAGAGCCGCCAGCGCCGCCCGAGCCGCCGGCGCCTGTCGATCCACCCGTTCCGCCTGCTCCGCCGGATGCACCCGCCCCTGTCGATCCAGTCGAGCCGCCAGCGCCGCCAGCGCCGCCCGAGCCGCCGATGCCACCGGCGCCTGCCGAGCCGCTCGTGCCCGCGCCACCCGTTCCGCCGGATGCGCCGGTCGATCCACCCGTTCCGCCTGCTCCGCCGGATGCACCCGCGCCCGTCGATCCACTCGTGCCGCCAGCGCCGCCCGAGCCACCGATGCCACCGGCACCTGTCGAGCCAGTCGTGCCGCCGGTTCCGCCAGTTGCACCCGCGCCTGCAGATCCACCGGCGCCGCCCGACGTGCCCGTCGACGCAGCAGCGCCGCCCGAGCCGCCCGTCCCGCCTGCACCCGTCGACGAGCTCGTGCTCGACGTGCTCGTGCCAGCTCCGCCCGATCCAGCTTGGCCGCCTGCCGCACCGTGACCGCCCGAGCCGCCCGCACCCGATTGCGACGATCCACTCGCGCTCGATCCCGACGAGCCGCTCGCGCCCGATGCGCCACCGTGATGCTGCTCGGTGCCGCCCGACGAGCCGCCGCCGCCGCTCGACGATCCCGACGAGCCGCCGAATCCACTGCTGCCGTGATGCTGCTCGGTGCCGCCCGACGAGCCGCTGCCGCCGCTCGACGATCCCGACGAGCCGCTGCCGCCGCTCGACGATCCCGACGAGCCGCCACCGTGATGGTGCTCGGTGCCGCCCGACGAGCCACCGCCGGCTCCGTCGCTGCCACCGCTCGCGCCGTGATGGTGCTGCGACGCTCCGCCACCGCCGGCTCCGCCGCTGCCGCCGCCCGCACCGTGATGGTGCTGCGACGCTCCGCCGCCACCAGCGCCGGCACCGCCGCCGTGATGGTGCTCGGACGCTCCGCCACCCGCGCCGTGATGATGACCGGCGCCGCTGCCGCTCGCGTCATGGCCGTGCTCGTGACCACCGTGATGATGGTGATGCTTCTTGTCGCCGTCGTCGCTGTCGCTGTCGTCGTCGCCGCTGTCGTCGTCGCCGCTGTCGCTGTCGTCGTCGCCGCTGTCGCTGTCGTCATCGCTCTCGCTCGACGAGTCCTGGCTAGAATCGCTCGACGAATCTCCGCTCCCCGACGAGCCGCCGCCGCCGCCGCCGCCGCCCGAGCCGCTCGACGACGAGCCGCCGCCCGAGCCGCTCGACGACGAGCCGCTGCCGGAGTCGCTGTCCGAGCCGCTGCCGGAGTCGCTGTCCGAATCGCTGTCGGAGTCACTGCTCGAATCGGAGCTGCTCGGCGAACTCGAGCTGCTCGACGACGAATCGGTGTTGCTCGTCCAGTTGTTGTCGTCGGGCGACGACGAGTCCTGCGCCGGAGCCGGCTCGGACGACGAGCCCCCGCCGCCGCCACCACCGCCCGAATCGCCGCCACCGCCACCGCCGCCGCCGTCGCCACCACCACCGCCGCCGCCACCGCCACCCGCGTTGTCGTCGCTCTGCTGATCGCCGGAAGAATCCGAGCTCACGCCCTCGAGCGATCCGCTGCCGTCGCCCGAGACCTGACACGCCGGCGCACCGGACACGTTCATCGTGACCTGCGAGCCCGAGATCGTCAGCGTCGACGAGACTTTCAGGCCGAACGTCGACGTCGCGTGCGTCAGCACGTCCTTGCTCGAGCCGTTGAACGTCTGCGTCGTGCCGACCGACAGCGACTGCGCGTGGACGATGATGTTCTGCTTCGCCTTGACGACGATGTCGCCGGCGCACTCGATCTTGATGACCTTGTTCGCCGAGTCGAGGATGATCTTGTTCTTCTTCGTGCTGTCGACGATCGTGATCGTCTCGGAGCCGTCCTTGTCGGAAAAGATGATGCGGTGGCCGGCGCGCGACTTGATCAGCTTCGTGTTGTTCTTGCCCGAGTCGTTGTTCTCGGCGGGCTTCTGCTGATTGTTCCACAGCGCGCCGATGATGACCGGCCGATCGACGTCGCCGTGCTCGAACACGACGAGCAGCTGATCGTCGACCTGCGGCAAGAAGTACGCGCCGCGATCCTTGCCGCCCATCGGCACCGCGATCCGCGCGTAGAACGTGGTCTCGTCGGCGTTGAGCGCCGGGATCTTGACCTTGACGCGATAGCCCGGGTTGTCGGGCGGCTTGTCCTTGTTGTCGGTCACGGTCGCCAGGTAGATGCCGCGGAGCTTCGCCGCGCGGGTCGACATCTGGTTGACGCGATCGATCGGAAGGAACATGGCTAGGCGATCTTGATCTGCGAAGCGTCGAGGTTCGACGGCGAGCCCGACGTGCACTTCGCCGTCGAGCTGCCCTCCATCTTGATGTCGCCGCCGAGCTTCATCTCGAGCTGCTGGATCGTGTTGATCTTGATCGAGCCCTGCGTCGCTTCCATGGACAGCGTGCCGTCCTTGCAGGTGATCTCCATCGTGCCTTCCATCGACGAGATCGAGACGCCGGTGTCGCCCGCCATCGGCGGCTTGTAGATCGCGCACACGTTCGGGCCGGCGCCCGACTTGTCGAAGTTGCCGACGCCGATCATGTTCTTGCCGGTCTTGTCGGCGATCACGACCTTGGTCTTGTCGGTGTCGTCGAGGATCAGTCGATGGCCGCTGCGGCTGCGATAGCCGCGGAAGTTGTTCTTGCCGTCCTCGTTGGGCTCCGGCGAGTTGTCGGTCGTGCTCCACACGCCGCCCATGATGAGCGGCTGGCTGATGTCGCCGGCGATGAACGTCACGATCACGACGTCGTCGACGTCGGGCAGCGTATACCAGCCGTACTTGTCGCCTTCCATCGGCGTCATCAGCTGCGCCCATGCCGACTGATCGGTATCGCCGTCGTCGAGCCACGGCATCTTGACCTTGATGCGGTTGAGCCCGTCCGGATCCTTGTTCTGCGTGACCACGCAGTAATGCACGCCGTATTGCGTGTTATCGAGCGAGTCCTGGCGTGGTCCGCCGCCGCGCACTACGTGCCCTTCTGTGCGTCGCGCGCGAGCTTGAGGTGCGTGACATAACCGCTGTCGCGCTCCTTGCCGCTGCCGACGTAGCGATGGGTCACGCCCATCACGTAGTAGTTGCCGTTGAACACGTCGTTCGTGTCTTGCGTGTTGATGTTGAGCGCGACGACCGTCGCGAGCTCGTAGCCCGGATCGCCGACGCACTCGCATTCGCCGGTCATGTACGTGAGCGCCGCGTCCTGGAGCTTCGCCTTCGCGATCGCGGTCGCCTCTTCCGCGCTCCAGATCGGATGGTCGACGGTGAAGTTCTCCTCGTTCCCCATGTCGCCCGACGCGGAGCTGGCGTTCTGCGAGCCGAGCTTCGACGGCTGCGCGCTCGCGGTGCCGGTGATCAGCTGCTTGGTCTCCGGGTTCCAGCCCTTGACCGTCATCTTCTTCGCGATCGGCGCCGAGGACATGCGCGGGTGGAAGCCGCGCAGCTGCGGCGCCGACGAGATCCCGGTGTCGATCGCGAGCGTCTGCTTCGGCGACTGCTGGAGATCCGGCTGCTTGACGTTGAGCGTGTCGCCGACGCACCACACGTGACAGCCCATGCGAGCCGCGCGCATGCGCACGAACTCCATGTCCGTCATGTTGTGCTGGTAGACGTGCTTGTACGTGATGCTGGTCTCGTGCTTCCACTCGAGCTGCAGGCCCGAGTCCTGGACGACCTGCTGCAGGATCTGCTGATCGGTCTTGTCGGTGAACGTGACCGACTTGCGCTTGCGGATCAGGCGATGGAACTTGTTCATCGCGCGGATCGAGATGCGCTGCTTCTCGCCGGCGCGATACACGGGCTCGAGCCCGACGATCTCGCCCTTGTAGATGCTGACGTCGCTGCCGCCCGAGGAGACTTTGACCTCGACCTCGGACGCGACCGCGAGCTTGGAGTAGCGATGGTCCTGGTTGTAGAGGACGATCGTTCCCATGTCGGGCTGGTGGATGTCGCGATCGACGACGAAGGACGCGTGATGGTCCTGTGGGACGTCGTCTCCCCCGACGGTGATCTTGACGACGACTGCTCCAGCCCCAGCGACACTCATCAGCCTTCTCCGTAGGCGTCGCCGTCCGACTCGTTCCAGTCGCTGTCGTCCGTGGAGCTACCGTTGCCGGAACCGCCGTCGTCGCCTTCCGCCATCGACACGCGCGTGGCCTCTTGCAGCTTGACGTTCACCGTCGCACGCAGCGGGATCCCGCTCGGCGCGAACATCGTGTACTTGACCGTGAGCTGCGTGATCACGCACTGAAAGCGCGGCTGCTGCGAGTCGACGAACACGTCACCCCAGACCGCGACGCAGTGATGCGGGCGGCGCATCGACGGATCGTCCGAGCTCGGGTCGCGCACCGCGGCGAGCGTCTGGAGCGTGATGATCGGCTGGGTGACCGATTCCTCTTCTTCGACGCCGTCGAACAGCAGATCGATCGTCGTGGTCCGGCCCTGCGCGCCGGTGAACTCCCACTGAAGCCCGTCGAGGTTGCCCTTCTGGTGCTGCGACCACGGGATGCTCTTGTCGATCGAGACCTCTTTCGGGTTGTACTGGGCGTTCACGCCGAGGCTCGGCTCGTCGAGGCTGCCGATCCAGATCCGGGAGGGTACGGGCTGGTTGTACGTCATAGGTACGGTTCTCCATTCCGGAAGCGGGCCGCATCCATCAGGACGAGGACCTGGCGGTACACATCATTGGCGACCTTCTCGATGTCGATCGCGGTCTGGCCAGTCGCGGCTTCGGCCTGCGAGCTCGGGCTCGGATTCGAGGGTGCGGCGCCGGGCATCGTGCGCGTCGATGCCGCGATCTGCGACGTCGGCGCGGCCGTGATCAGCGTCAGCTCGGCGAGCGACAGCTCGCTCGCGGGTCCGCCGCTCGAACGCTCGTCGAACATGCGGCGCGCGGCCGCTTCGAACCACGACGGAATCTCGACTTCGTTGCCGCCGAAGCGACCACCCGAGCGGCCCGGACGCACGAGCTCGGGCGCGGCCGTCGGCGCACGCAACACGGCGCCGTCGCGCGAGCGGCCGCTCGACGACGAACCCTCGACGGGAAGCGTGGGCGCTGCCGCCGGCGCGACGTACGAGCCGAGCGCTTCGCCGGCGCGCGCCGACAACCCGGCGAGCCCCGGGCGCGACTCGACGTAGTCGGGCAACGCGAACGCGGCACGCTGCGCAGCGGCCCCGGTCGAGCGGTTCGCGTTCGGCGCGAGCTCGTCGATCCGCACGTCGCGCGTGTCGCCGATCAACGACGGGGCGACAACAGGCAGCACGTCCCACGCGATCGACGCGCGCTCGTAGGCAGTCACGTGCTCGTCGCCGCGTCCCGCGAGCGCGAGCGCGCGTGCTGCACGCGCGGCGGGCGACCAGCTGCGCGCGACGGTCGACTGACCGAGCGCGTGATACATCGCCTCGAGCTTGGCGCGGCGTGTCGTCGGCACCATCGCGACGGCCGCGGCGAGCACGTCGGTATCGCTGGCCTCGACGACGGCCGGCGTCGAGGCAGCAGGTGCTGCCAGCGATGCGGGCGCGGCGGCCGACGTGGTCGTGGCGTCGTCGGTTTGCGCTGACGTTGCCGTCGACGTCGATGCGACTTCGGGCCGCGCGGCACCGAGCGCCGCGTACGTGCCGAGCTCGGCGACGGTTTGCGCCGCGAGCAGCTCGAGCGCGGCGACCGAGATCGATTGCTCGCCGTCGGGCGTCGCGGCCGTCAGGCCGAGCGCGGCCACCGTCGCCGACGGCCACATGAACGCGCCGCGCGGCGGCCGGCGATCGACGCCGAACGCGCTGGTCGGCGCGGTCGCGACGGTCGAGAGCGGCGCAGCGGCGGCGACGTCGGGCGCAGCGGCGGTCGCGTCGCGAGCCTCGCGCGGATACGCGGTGACGGCTTGCACGCGATCGCGGCGGTCGGCTTCGATCGCGAGTGCCTGGATGAACGTGCGGTCGACGGTGCCCGCCATCGCGGCCAGCGCGCCGGGACCGGCGATCGCGAGCCGCGCGGCCTGCGCCGCCTCGGCGGGCCCGAGGCCGTAGACGCGCGCCGCGAGCACGAGCTCGGGCGTGACGAAGTCGAACGCGAGATCCGATGCCGAGCGCTCCTGCGCGATCGACCACGTGTACGCGCGATCCGCGATCATGCCGGGTGCCGCGTAGCTGGTGCCCGGCGTCGCGACGCCACCGGTCCGCGCGAGCCCGACGGCATCACCGACCGCGGCTTGCTCGCCGAGGAACGGCAGCGCCATCGCCTGCGCCATCGTGCGTGCGGTGGACGTCGGAGCCGAGGTCGCGGCGTCGAGGTCGACGGCGAGCGTGGTCGCGAGCAGCGTCGAGCGCAGCGTCGTGAGCGGCTCGAGGTCGACGGCGCGCTCGCGCTCGGGTGTCGGCGCGACGTACGCCGGATCCCACGCGATCGCGTCGCGCACGGTCTCGCCGGGCGCGGCGACCTGGTCGGCTTCGCCGGCCATGCCAGTCATGCTGGTCATGCTGGTCATGCCGGTCACCGCGATCTGACGCGACGACGGCGCGATCAGACCCGCGAGGAACGTGGCAACGAGGTTCGAGCCGAGCAGCGCGCGAACGTCGAACGTCGGCGCCGCGGCGAGCGGCACGACGTGGCGCAGCGCGGGCGCGAACGGCGACGAGGCGAGCTGTGCCGACAGGCCAGCGTCGGGAGCCGCCGGCGCGCTATGCGCGACGACGTCGGCGAACGTGTCGCGCGCGACGCCCGTCGTGGGCTCGGCGAGGCTCGGCGCGGCCGCCGCAGGTGCAGCCGCCGCACGCGAGCTGACGCGCACGTTGCGCGCGGCCGCCGCGATCGACGCGAACACGTCGTCGGGCGTCTCGGCGTTGTCGTCGTAGCGCGTGATGGGCACCTCGGCCGGCGCGGCCACGGGCTGGCTCGCGATCGCGGGCGCGGTTTCGCGCGGCGCGACGAACACGGACTCGGGCGCGGCGGACGCGAGCGCTTGCAGCCACAGCTCGGGCTGGCTCGACGACGACGCGGCGAGCACGTCGAGCGACTCGGTGCGTGCACCGGAGAATCGCGCGAGCCAGCGATCGGCCCACGCGACGTGCTGCAGCGCCGCCGGCTTCGCCGCGGACGCGGCGGCGAGCGCCATCGGAGCCGCGGACATCGGGGCATGCCACGCGAGCGTGGGCACGCGACGCGAGGTCGCGGGCGCAGCGCCCGGCGCGATGGCCGCGGGCATCGCCGGCGCGAACGCACGCGCGGCTGCCATCGGCGACGCCGCGGGGAGCGAATGCTCGACGGTCGAGACCAGTCCGCCGAGGCCGGCCGGCATCGTCAGGCGCGGCCCGCGCGTCGACTCGAACGCGCCGCCGGCGGCGGTCGTGCGAGCGATCAGCTCGGCGGTGCGCAGCGCTTCGGTGAGCTCGGTGATCGTCTGGACGGCGCGCTCGGGCTGCGTGGCGAGGCTCGTCGCGACCGTCGATGCGATCGACGGCGACAGCGCCGCGATCGCCTGGACCAGCTCGCGCGGCAGCTGCGGCGCCGGCGCGCTCGCCGACGTCGGCGCGGCGACTGCCGACGCAACGGTGGGCTCGACCGTGGCCGCAAACGCGGCGCGTGCATCCCGAGCCGCCGATTCACGCGCGGCGTCGTGCAGGCGCTGGTCGCGCTGCGCGACCGCGGCGCGTTCGGCGCGCTCGACGATCACGCGCCGTGCGACCTGTTGCTGCTCTTGCTCGCGCTCGGCCACGCGCTGCGCGATGCGAGCTTCGAGCTCGTCGCGAGTCGCGGCCGGTGTCGCAACGCTCGGCATCGACGTCGGCGTTGCCGTTGCCGTTGGCATCGACGTCGATGCGGGCAACGCGGCCGGCGAACGTGCGGCGAGCTCGCGCTGCGCGACGATCTGGGCGGCGCGCTGGAGCTCGACGAGCTGCACGCGTTGCGCGCCGAGCTCGGCGGCCGTGGTCGCGAACGATTCGGTGGCCTCGACGGAGCTCGTCGCAGCGACGGGCGCGGCGATCGGCGCGCGCGGCGCGGGCGGCGTGACCAGCTCGGGTGCGAGGTTGGCGAGTCGCGTCGGCTCGGCCGACGTCGCGGTCATCGCGGTGCGCTCGAGCATCGTCGCGAGCACGGCGCGCAGGCCCGGGCTCATCCGCGCCGCGGCGGCCGGATTGGCTGCGAGCGGCGCCATCGCGCGCTGCATGACCTGCGCGGCATGCGCCGCGGCGAGCGGCACGAGCGGCGAGTACGCGTTCGCCGATGCGACCGGCGCGATCTGCTTCGCGATCTGCATCGGCATCGCGACCGACAGCGACGGCGCGACGTACTCGTGCAACGCGCTCGGCATCACGGTCGCGGTCGTGCTCGCGCTCGGCGCGACGAACGTGCCGCGCGTGGTGAGCAGCGTCGGCGCGACGCCGGTGGTCGCCCCGTCGAAGCTGGCCTGGCGAGCCGCCGTCATCCAGTCGAGCTCGTCCTGGTACCACGGGCGCGGGAACAGCCACGACGTCTGCGTCGTCGGGCGCTCGGGCATTCCGCTCGAGCGATACATGCTGAACAGCCGCAGCGACGCCGAGCGCTGCGCGGCATCGATCCACGGCGCGACGAGCCGATCGACGAACCCCAGGTTGCGCAGCGGACGAACGCGATCGGCACTCGCCTCGGGTGCCCAGCGTTCGACGTGGCGCGTGGCGGCGTGCATCGCCCTCGAGCCGCCCTTCGTGGCGAAGGCCGGTCCCGCGAGAGCCGCGCTGAGAGCTCGAGGTTCGGTGGGGTCCGCCATGGTTGCTTGCTAGCCGAGCGTCAAACCGTCGTGCGCGATCTCGATCGTCTCGACCGAGATCTCGCTCTTGCTCGCATCGAGGTCGCTGAGCTCCCACTTCACGGGCCAGCCGCGATGGAACGTCCACGACGTGACGACCTGAAGGTTGGTATCGAGCTGCGTGATCTTGCCGCCGATGCGCTGCTTGGTCGGCCGGAACATCCAGTCGTTGCGGAGCTGCAGCAGCGCGTTGCCGCCCTTCGCGAACCCGCGCTTGAGCACGATGTTCGCCCACTTGGTCGCGCCGACGAGGTTGAACGTGCGGTCGTTGGAGCCACCTGCCTGGACCGGCATGGTCTCGGTCTCGAACTTGAGCCCGCTCACGCTCTTGAAGTACATGTGCGCGTTCGTCTCGAGCGATCCCACTTGATAGAGGTTCACGTGGAACGCGAAGCCCGGCAGCGGATGCGTCAGGTCCTTCGGCGAATCAGGCGGTGGAGCTGGTGCGGCCATGGGCGATCCTTACGTGGGAGGCGGTGCTGGGGATTCCATCGTTTCGACGAGCGAGATCATGATGAACTCGGCGGGCACGGCAGGGGCGACTCCGATCTCGCAAACCAACTGGCCAGCATCGATCTGGTCCGGCGGGTTCGTCTCAGCATCGCATTTTACGAAGAACGCTTCGTCGGCATTCCCTCCCACGAGCATCCCTTTTGCGAAGAGATCCGTCAGGAAGGCCGTGGTTCTGGACTTCAGCTGATCCCACGTCTGGTAGTTGTTCGGCTCGAAGGTCAGCCACGCGAAACCGGCCTCCAGCGAGCGGCGTAACATGATGAAAAGACGTCGGACCGTGATGAAACGCCATTCGGGGTCCGATGACGCGGTGCGTGCTCCCCACGGCCGGACGCCGCGCTGGAGCCGGAACGTGTTCACGGCCTCGGCGTTGAGCATGCCGAGGTGGTCCTCGGTAAGCCGGAGGGCGACATCCGCGATGCCTTCGATCTCGATGTTCGCGGGGGCGCAATGCACGCCTTCGAGGTCGCGCCGCGCGTAGCACCCGGCCAGGTAGCCGGACGGCGGCACGATGCGGGCGCTCTCGTCGTCGCCCCTCGTGCGCAGCCACGGAAAGTAATACGCCGCGTACGAGCTGTCGGTCCGCCGCCGCCAGCGCGTGACCCAGTCGAGGTCCTTGCTCTGCGGGATGTCGAGGATCGCGAAGCGGTCCTTCGTGTTCTCGCAGATCGTGATCATCACGTCCTGGACGTGCTGCGCTTTGACCTCGCCGGCGGGACCGGGCTCGCGATCGTAGAACCGCATCGCGTCGGGAATCGCGAGCAGCGCGACCTCCTCGTTCGCGGCGATCGCCATGAGGCCCCAGCGCTCGCCCGGACCCATGTCGTGGCCGATGAAGTCCTCGGGCGTGATCTTCTCGATGCCGTCGCGTCCGCCGGTGAGCCGCGTGAGCGCGAGCGGCTCGGGCAAGTTGTGCGGCACCGGAGACTTGGTCTCGAGATCGTCGAGCCGCACCAGCCGCGAGCGCTGTGCGACGACGCGCGGCGCGTAGCTGCGCGACGACGGATGCATCTGCAGCCCCTTGAACACCTCGCGGCGATCGCGCTGCGCGACGTGGAGCTCGAACGTCATCACCTCGAGATGCGTCGGTGATGCGGCGCGGTGCCGGCGATTGACCGGCGTCTCGACGCCCCATCTCACGACCTTGTCGCCGACCTCGGTGATCACGACGAAGTCGGAGTTCTCGCGATCGTAGATCCGCACGAGCGAGCCGACCTCGAAGCCGCGCGTCGTCGAGACGTGAGCCTCGCCGGCGCCGATGTCGAGGTCGCGCGTGAGCAGCGTCTGCGCGCCGGGCGCGTGCGTGCAACGGAACCAGATCGTGTTGCCCCACGAGCCTTCGTTGAGCGCGCGGATCTTGAGCGACGGCTTGTTCCAGTCGTCGACCTGCACATGCTCGGCACACGCTGCCTGATCGATGGTCGCCAGCTCGCCCCTGGGCGCGCAGTGCGCGACGCGGACGACCCAGCAGTCGGTGCCGCCGTTCTTGAAGAAGCCGTGGACCGCATCGGCGGTGTAGCCCTCGCTCGTCGGGCCGAAGATCTCGACGAACTCGTCCCAGTTCGTGAGCCGGGTCGGCTCGTTCATCGGGCCCTTGTGCGTGATCCCGACGAACGCCGCGATGCGCGTATTCGCGATCGACAGCGGCGGTTGTACCGCCGCGTCCTGCGTTTGGTAGATGCCAGGTGCGCGATGCTCAGCGGACGGTCGCAAGCGAATGCCAGCCATCAGGTTCCCTCACCGACGCCGAGCGTCGTTGATCTCGCGGTTGATGCGCGCGATCTCGCGAAGCCAGACGTGTCGTTCTTCGTGTTCCATGTCGAGGATGTCGTCGATGGACCAGTGGAAGTGATAAGCGATGTAACTGATCTCCTGATACAGCTGCTCTCGCGGATAGGTAGCGACCGCCGCCCAGGTCACCCCGGGCCAGACTGGCCACTACCTCCGTCCTCGGTGATCAGCGCACCGGTAACCATGTCGACGTCCATCTCGTGCGCGCATTTCGGGCACGTGACGTGATGCTTGGGCGCTCCGCCCTCCTCGTTGATCTTGCGATAGAACTCTTGGAGGTACGCGAGATCCGTCGAGAACAAGTTCTCGATCATGTCGACGTTGACCGCACTGTGCTCGCCGAGCTTGGTGATCACGCGCGACAGCAAGACGAGCACGAGATACGCACGGTTCGACTGAACGCGATAATCCTGTAGCGGCAGGATCTCGTCGCGCGCCGTCGCGAGGCGCATGACGCCGTCGCGGTGGACGTTGCCCTCGGGATCCACATATCCGCGGGGCAAGCGAAAGTTGTACTGGGTCTTGAACGCCATGTGCCTTCCCGAAAAGTAAACGACCTGCTCGGAGGTCCGAGCAGGTCGCATGTTACTCGATCCGCCGAACGACGGATCGTCGTCGCTCAGGCGTCGTACGCCTGAATGTGGAACTTCATGTGCTCCACGTAAAGCTCGACGTTGAAGCGCTTGATCTTCTCCGAGTTCGCTTCGATGTCCTCATCCGAGAACTTCTTGAAGCCGACGTTCATGAGATCGACGTGGCCGAGGATCTCCTTCATGTCCGGTCCGAGGAACGTGATCGAGCCCGAGAGCTCGTCCTTCTCCTCGTGGTGACCGTCGACGAACCACGCCTTGGCCTTCTGGGCCCAGTCGTCGTGGTCGGCGCTCGAGATCGAAACCTTGAGGTCCGGCACCGTCACCTTCGACGGGTGCTTGGTCGGCTCGCGAACGATACCGATCTGGTCCGGCGACACGCCGCACTTCCAGGTCCACGAGTCGATCGTCGCGACGCGCTTGGTCGGCAGCGGGTCGAGCTTGAACTCGAAGTTCGAGCACAACCACGCCTTCTGCTTCGGACCGATCTTGCCCTTCACTTCCGAGCCGTCACCCTTCGACCAGCGGACCATCTCGGCCTCGAACTCGATGTCGAAGTACGCGGCGTCCTTCGACGAACCGTCGAGCTTCGGGCAAGTCACGCCCGTGACGAGCGCGCCCTGGAAGTCGAGCCGCGACATCGCCTTGTGGTTGAAGTCGGCGGCCGTGAGCGAGCCGGTCTTGGTCAGGTAGTTGCGGTCGAACGCGGCCTGGATCCACTGGTACATGCCGTAGCCCATACCGATACCGACCGTGGCCTTGCCTGGCGTCCACTTGATGTTGGAAACGTGCTTCTTCTGCACGTTCGCCGGACCGAGATCGTTCGCGACGATGTCGGCTTCCATGGCCAGACCGCTAAACTTCTTGAGGAAGCCGACATCCCAGTTGTCGATTTCCAGCGCGAACCGGCCTGCAGTCATTGAGCGTTGATCAGCCATCTATCTCTCCAGTCTCTCTGGTGCTGTGCCGACCCGGCACGGAGAGCGTCGGCGACCACAACGCCGTTTCCCCAACCCATTCCGCCTGCCCAACCCTTGTGGTCACCGAAGATCCCCCTGACGTTTTCTAGCTCTTCACTTTCTGGTCGTCGGGTCAGCTCACCGCCGTAGCGCGAGTGAGCCCCCAATTTCGACTGCCTGTTACGGCAACCTCAGATGAAACCTTCCTGCCTGCTTACTCTTCGACGCCACCACCGGACGCCATCTGGCCGATCCGGAAGATGACGAATTCCGCGGGCTTCACCGGCGCGAGGCCGATCTCGACGACCAGCTGGCCGGCGTCGATCACCTCGGGCGGGTTGGTCTCCTCGTCACACTTGACGTAGAAGGCCTGCTCGGGCGCGGTCCCCATGAGCGCGCCGTTGCGCCAGAGCAACGTGAGGAACGAAGCGATTGTCCGCTGCACGCGCTTCCAGAGGCGATGGTCGTTGGGCTCGAACACCACCCACTGGGTGGCGCGCTCGATCGACGACTCGACCATGATGAACAGGCGGCGGACGCTGATGTAGCGCCAGCTCGGGTCGGTCGACAGCGTGCGGGCGCCCCAGATGCGGATCGCGCCGTTCATGAAGCGGATCGCGTTGATGCCCTTCGGGTTGAGCAGGTCCTGCTCGCCCTTCGACACGTTGTACTTCATGCCGAGCGCGCCGCGAACGATCTCGTTCGCCGGCGCCTTGTGGACGCCGCGCTCGCTATCCGTGCGCGAGTACACGCCGGCGATGTGGCCCGACGGCGGCACGAAGATGTTGCCCTTGTCCGGATCGTAGACCTGGATCCACGGGAAGTAGTACGCGCCGTACTTGGAGTCGCGCGGCTTGGGCAGCTTGTCGACGCCGCCGGTGATCGTCTCCGGCGAGTCGAGGATCGCGAAGCGATCCTTGCGCGTCTCGCAGTGCGAGAGCAGCGCGTCCTGCACCGCGGGAGAGACCTGGCCCGGGGCCGCGACGATCGCGATCTCGTCGACCTCGTCCAGACACTTGAGGCCGGTGCGCGCGCCCGGTCCGCCGTCACGGCCGATGAACAGACCGTCGCGGCCACCGCCGCCGACCTGCACCGGAGCTGCAGCCTTCTCGTCCTTCTTGTCGCTGGCGGCCGGCTTCGCGGCGACCACCGCGCCTTCCGGCGCGCCGACGTTGACAACGAAGCAGCGCGAGCCGCCGTTGTTGAAGAACCCGTACACCGCGTGCGCGAGGTGCTCGCTGCAGTCCTTGAAGTCGCCGAACGTCTTCACGAACTGCGACCAGTTCGTGATCAGCACGGTCTCGTTCAGCGGACCCTTCGAGGACTCACCGAGGAATCCGACGGTGTTGGTACCGACGGCCTCGATGGGCTTGGAGCCACGATCGACTTCTTCGACGTAGACGCCTGGGGACAAGTAGCTGGTAGCCATTCTGCGTTTCTCCTTCAATTAACCGATGGCGGTGGTCTTCATCCGCCCATCGGTGGTTGCCTATTTCTTGCCGCCGCCTCCACCACCGAGGTCGAGACGGCGCGTGCCGACAAACGGGTTGCCATTCGGGCCGCGCTCCATGGGCGTGCGCGGCTCGGTGACCGACTTGTACTCGAGCTGGCGGATCTGGACGCGCTTGAACTCTTCGAGCTTGTCCGGGAGGATCGGCACGGCCGTCCACGCCTGCACCGCCGGACGCACCGGCTGATTCAAGCTCCCCCAGAACCGCGCGAGCGTGCCTTCGTCGAGCCGCGCCGACATCAGCACGTTGAGCACGAAGTCGTCTTCGAACGACGCGCCCTTCAAGCGATCGCGACCGATCGCCGGGTTCTCCATCACCGTGCGGATGATGAGCCCGAGCAAGAGCTGCTCGTCTTCCGGCGTCTGCGCCCACGCCGACATCAAGTAGTCGAGGCGGACCCACAGCCGGCGACGGCGGAAGAATTCTTTGATCGAGCCGTCGTCCTGCGGAACTTCGACGAGCTCGGAGTGCGGCGTCGAGTCGTAGCCTTCCGGATCGATCGACAGCTGATAGAGATACACCGAGACTGCGGGGAGCTTGCCTTCGATCGCATCGGGCTTCGGCGCTTGCTCGACGATGTGCACGCGCTTGTAGCCGTTGCGCTTGAACTCGTCTTGCAGGAGACGCGAGAGCGATTCCGACGTCTCCTTGATGATGTGATGCTGTGGCGTCACGCGCGTCTAGCTCTTGGGCCAGATTCCCCGAGGGCAGGATGGTGACCGACGAGACGGCGTGGGCTCAAGCGCTGGCGTACTATTTCGATCGTGCGTCATCTGTTCGTGTGCACCAACGAGGTCGCGAGCGGAAAACCCGCATGCGGCCGGCGCGGTGGTCGCGAGCTGCTAGCCGCGGTGCAGCACGAGCTGCTCCGGCGAGGAGCGGCCGCACGAGTGACCGCATGTGCGTGTCTCGGCCCGTGTTTCGACGGCCCGAACGCGGTCGTGTATCCGGATGGCGTCTGGTATGGCGGCCTGGACGCCGACGACGCTCCGCGGCTCGTCGATCATCTGATCGACGGCGAGGTCATGGAGTCGAAGCGGGCCGAGCCTCCCGGGGAGTGAGCATCGCCTCCAGCCGGGCGAGCTGGTCGGCCGACGCGTGGAGGCCCCGCGCGATGCGCACGCGCTTGCCGCTCTGGAGCTCGACGCGCACGTAGTCGCCGCCGGCTCCCGGAAGCGGAACGTCGACGTTCGGGATCCGATCTCGTTCGACACACGCGATCTCCGCGGGTGTGATCGAGCGCGTTCGGTGCCATCGCCCGAGCCGGTGCTCGATCGACCAGCGACCTTCGATCTCGGCAACCCTGCAGATGCTCCACAGGCTGTACGCGCACGACCACGCCGACGCCGTGCCGAGACCGAGGAAGACCACCGCGCCGACGCTGCTCGCCGTATCGAGACCTTGCACGATGGCGAGCACGCCCACCGTCAGGAGGGCGAGCGAGATCGGAGCGGAGACGAGCACGCTCCATGTCAGCCGGCCGCGAATCTCGATGCGCGGAAGCCTATCACGCGATCGCGGTCGCGAGCCTGGCCATCGCGCTCGCGGACCACGCATCGGCGGCGGCGTCGACGGTCGCTTCGACGTCGTCGGAGATATCGGCCGCGGTCACCCACGGAAAGCTCTCCGCGACCAGCGCGCGCAGCTGATCGGCGCTGTGGCCGAAGCTCGCGGCGAGCAGACAGACATTGATGTGGAGATGCGAGCGCGCGAGCAGATCGATCGCTTCGAGCGGCGTGCGCGGCGCGAGCGGCGTCATCCCGCGGGCGACGAGGCGCGCGACGAGATCGCTGCGCCGCGTGCTGCGATCGTCGACCACGAGCACGGGCCGGCGCGCCGCCGCGCGCAACGCACCTTCGACCGCGGCTTCGATCGAAGCGCGCAGATGCGGCTCGACCTC
>Ga0070665_100001041_pt1 | contig 34761 bp, 29 predicted proteins | sample KBSS13metaG_FD_65862 | JGI IMG/M metagenome (GOLD analysis project Ga0070665, IMG submission 65862) | Switchgrass rhizosphere microbial communities from Kellogg Biological Station, Michigan, USA - KBS S1-3 metaG | ecosystem: Host-associated > Plants > Roots > Rhizosphere > Soil ... | reverse complement strand
GAGATGGGGGTTGCGGGCGGGAATGAATCGAACTCGGCAACCGCTGCATCCTTATTTAACGAATCACGTCTTTCTGATCATGAACGGATGATTCTGGAACGGCTAAGGCAGGACGAAGCGACGCAACTGGACGAACTGATCGAGCAATTGGAAGGCGAGCTTGGATCGGCAGAGATCTTTACTGCGTTGTTCGAGCTGGAACTTGCCGGACGAGTAAGACAGATGCCGGGAAAGAATTATGTGAGGGCGATGTAGCGCGCTCTGCCGAAGCGGTGGAAAACTGCCGGACAAGCGAAGGTAAGTGAATCTGTTGCTGCAACTTGGCGGCGGGGTTTGCATTGCTGTTCAACGCATGGCGTTTGATGCGTCGTGGTAACGTTTTGGCATCAACTTCGTCTGTCGGGAATTGCGATAAGGATGACGGGTTCGCCGAAACCGTGTTAGGTTCGCAAGGGAATCATCATAAGCGCGAAGAAGATGGAACGATTGGCTGAGGCCGAGCGTTCCGGTGGATGAAGGGAACGAATGGCAAAGTCACTTGTGATCGTTGAATCGCCGGCAAAGGCGAAGACGATCAATAAATATCTCGGCGACGACTACGTGGTGATGGCCTCACTGGGCCACATCATGGATCTGCCGAAGAACGACATCGGTGTGGAGTTGAAGAAGCGGACGTTTGAGCCGACGCTGATCGTGTCCCCAGGCAAAGAGAAGGTGGTAGAGCAGCTTAAGAAGCAGGCGGCGAAGGCCGACGCGGTTTACCTGGCGCCTGACCCGGACCGTGAGGGGGAGGCGATTGCGGCGCATCTTTCGCTGCAGCTGATGCCGGTGATGAAGGATAAGTCGAAGATGCGGCGGGTAACCTTCAACGAAATTACGAAGAAGGCTGTGAACGCGGCATTCCTGCATGCTCGGGATGTGGACGAGAACCTTGTTGACGCGCAGCAGACGCGGCGCGTACTAGACCGGCTGGTGGGATATCAGATATCGCCTCTGTTGTGGGACAAGGTTCGCCGGGGGCTGAGTGCTGGGCGTGTGCAGACGGTGGCTTTAAGGCTGATTGTTGAGCGAGAGCAGGAGATCAACGAGTTCAAGCCGGTGGAGTACTGGACGATTGATGCCGATCTTCTTCCCGGGGGGAAGCAGGGATTTACGGCGCGGTTTGTGGGAGTAAATGGTGTTCCTTCGCGTGTGGCGAATGGGACCGATGCCGAAGGCAAGGAACAATTTCTTGCGAATGCGCTGCCAGATGAAGACGCTGTCCACGAGGTAGTGGGCGAGCTTGAGAAGGCGAGCTGGAGCGTGCGCTCGGTTGAGAAGAAGGAGCGGAGAAACAATCCGAAGGCTCCATTTACGACGAGCAAGTTGCAGCAGGACGCGGCAGGAAGATTGGGCTTTAATGTCCGCCGCACGATGGGCGTGGCGCAGCGGCTGTATGAGGGCGTCGAGATCGGCGCAGATGGTACGGTCGGCTTGATCACGTACATGCGAACGGACTCGACCCGAGTGAGCCCGGACGCGATTGCCGAAGCGCGGGAGTTCATCGGCAAGTTGGGTGCAGGATACCTGCCCGCCCAGCCGAATGAGTTTGCGGGCAAGAAGCAGGCCCAGGCTCAGGATGCACACGAGGCGATTCGTCCGACTTCAGTGAAGTTCACGCCGGACTCGATTCGGCGCTATCTTTCGGACGAGCAATATCGGTTGTACAAGCTGATCTGGCAGCGGTTTGTTGCGAGCCAGATGACGCCTGCGGTGTTTGATCAGACGACGGTAGAGATCGAGGCGAAGGCGAAGCTGACCTATGACTTCCGCGTGACGGGCAGCGTGCTGAAGTTCGATGGGCACTTGAAGTTTGAAGAGGAAGAGAAGCGTGCTCGCGCTGCGGCGAAGGAGAAGGCTGCGAAGGAAGACAAACTGGCGGAGCCGGATTCGCAGGGAGAGGCTGAAAACGAAGGCGATGCCGAACGGAGACTGCCGGAGCTAACTTCCGGTGAGGCGCTGAAGCTGGAGAAGCTCGACCCGGAACAGAAGTTCACGCAGCCGCCTCCTCGATACAACGAGGCCAGCCTGGTGAAGACGCTGGAAGAGAAGGGCATCGGACGGCCTTCGACTTATGCGTCCATCATTAATACGATTCAAGACCGCGACTACGTGAAGAAGATCGGCGCGAAGTTTGTTCCAACTGAGATCGGCACGGTAGTGACGAAGCTGCTGGTGAAAAACTTTCCCTACATCTTCGACACCCAGTACACAGCCACGCTTGAAGGCGAGCTGGATGCAGTGGAAGATGGGCAGGAGCGCTGGACCGATCTGCTGAACGGGTTCTACGGACACTTCGAAAAGGAGCTTCACTTCGCTGAAAAGCACATGGAAGACATCAAGCGGATGGAGGAGCCGACGACCGAGGTTTGCGAGAAGTGCGGCTCGCCCCTGATTCTGAAGTGGGGTAAGTTCGGCAGCTTTTACTCGTGCTCGAACTTTACGAAGACTAAGCCGATGTCTGTGGCTGCGGGACCTTGGAAGAAGGATCCGAAGGCGGTGTTGAAGAAGATCACTGCAGGGTTCACCTTCCCAATGACGGTAAAGGCTGCGACCGAAGAGGCGATGGACTTCAGCCGCGAAGCTAAGGATGCGAAGGAACTGGTTGCGGCGATCGAAGAGGCGCAGTCGAAGGGCAAGAAAGTAACGGTGGAGACGTTCAGCTGCGACTTTACTAAAGAGAACTTTGCGGCGAAGCCGGACCTGAGTGCTCCGGGGGCCGATGAGACTCCTGAAGATGAGGCGTGTGACAACTGCGGACGGACAATGGTGCTGCGGAATGGGCCGTGGGGACCGTTTATGTCGTGCCCCGGGTACAGCGACGATCCGCCGTGCAAGACGATCCGAAAGTTGAATCAGAAGGTGCAGCAGAAGCCTCCGGTGCAACTGGAGGACAGCTGCCCGAAGTGCGGTAAGCCTTTGCTGCAACGTCATGGCCAGTATGGAGAGTTCATCAGTTGCAGCGGATATCCGAAGTGCAAGTACATCAAGCAGGAGCTGCTGGATGCGAAGTGTCCGAAGGATGGCGGGGATATTGCCGTGCGCAAGACGAAGCGCGGCGACGTGTTCTATGGATGCGTGAACTATCCGAAGTGCGATTTTGCGTCAAATCTTAAGCTGATCGACGAGACGTGCCCGAAGTGCGACAGTGCTTATCTGCTGGAGGTCGTCAACGACAGGGGGACGTTCTGGGTATGCCCGAACAACCACGATGCTTTGCCGAAGCGGCGGAAGAAGAAGGGCGCGGAGGAACCGGCTGAGACAGGTCCGGTGTGCAGCTATCAGAAGAAGGTGGCCGGGCCCGCTGCAAAGGCGGAACGCCCGGATCCTGAGAAGACCAGGGCTGTGGTTGAGAGTGTGGCGTAAGAGGAGAACGAATGGCGACTGCGGCAGACGCAGAGTTGATTTTGAAGCTGTATGAGATGCGCCGCGAAGAGACGCTGCGGAAGGCCCGGCGCTTCATGATCTTCGACTTTCAACCGAAGACGGTGGAAGAGCTTCGGCTGGTTTCGCGAGACGTGGGTTCACAACATAATGCTGCATGGCGTCAGGTTATGAGCTACTGGGAGATGGCGGCGTCGCTGGTGTTACGAGGTGCCCTTGATGCGGATCTCTTTCTGGACTCGAATGGCGAGGGTATCCTGATTTACGCCAAGTACCACCATTTTCACGTGGAGACTGAGAAGGCGTCAGGGAATCCGTTTATGCGGAATACGGCGGCGCTGGTCGAGAAATATCCAGTGGCACAGAAACTTCATGAAGGTTTTTTGAAGTCTTTGGGGATCACGAAGAGCTAGGAAGCAAATTGATCCGGCAAACGACGACTGCAAAGTCGCCTACGGGCGTCGTTTTTCTTTCTGCATCATTTCTGTTACAACATAGAAAGCAGAATTGGGCACTGAGGTGCGTTCTGCCGCCTCGGGATGAGGATTACTAGGCTTGTAACTTATTGAAAAGATTGGGTAGTTGACTATGGCGAAGGCAGTGTGGAACGGTCAGACTTTGGCCGAGAGCGAGACGTACGAGACGGTTGAGGGCAATATTTACTTCCCGGACGAGACAGTCAAGCGCGAGTTCCTGAGGCCGAGCTCGACTACTTCGAGCTGTCCCTGGAAGGGGCAGGCGCGGTACTACACGATTATCGTCGACGGGCAAGAGAACCAGGATGCTGCGTGGTACTACCCTGACCCGAAGCCGGCAGCGCGAAACGTGAAGCATCACATCGCATTCTGGCGTGGCGTGGAAGTCACCAAGTAGTCCGGCCACGGCTACTTTGCTTTTTCAAGTTCCACCACCATTACTTCGATAGGCTGCTCTCCGGCGTTGACGTCGGCGTGCATGGTTCCGGGCGGGTTCGTCGGTAGCCAGTAGGCCTTTCCTGTCTCCCAAACGTGGGTCTCGGTGGGCCCGTTCTGGTTGACGAGGTTCATCGTGCCACCTTTGAGCGCGATGATGACTCGCGGGTGATCGTGGTGGTGCATCGTCAACGGAGAGTGCGGCAGGACGATAGACTTCCAGACCTTGACGTCTTCATTGTCGAATTGCGGGAAGCGCTGCGTTTGCTGGGCTGCCTGCTGGGAACGCATGACTCCGAAGACAAGCAGTGGGAGTGCAAGATAGCTTGCAGCACGAAACAGTTTCTTCTTCACAGGGGTTTCCTTCCTTGGCGGGAGAATAGCATTCATCCGGACATGCATCGTCGGGTTTATTCGTGCGGCGTATATCGTTAATTCCCATGGACAACAAGACTAAGGGTATGGATGCGAAGCAGGGCGCGGGGGAGCGATCGCTTGATCCAGCGAGCGACTCGGAATGGGCGGAGTTGCGTGCGCTGGGGCACCGAATGCTTGATGAGATGTTCGATCACATTAATGGGATAGGTGAGCTGCCAACGTGGCGCAGGCCTCCGGCGTCAACGAAGGCTGAGTTTGCGTCTGCGGCGGTTCCGCGATTGGGAGGCAGCGCGGAAGCGGTCTATGAGGAGTTTGTCCGCGATGTGCTGCCCTATGGGATTGGAAACGCGCATCCGCGATTCTGGGGATGGGTGATGGGTGGTGGGACACCTGTGGGAATGCTGGCGGAGATGCTGGCTGCGGGGATGAATCCGAATGTTGGCGGGTTTGACGACTCGGCGACGATGGTGGAGGACCAGGTGCTTCGCTGGCTTGCGGAGTTGATGGGAATGCCGACTGCGACGAGCGGGTTGCTGACAAGTGGGGGATCGATGGCAAACCTGCTTGGACTGGCTGTCGGGCGCTACGCGCGAGCGGGATTCGATGTACGCGAAAAGGGAATGCAGGGTGGTGGCCGCTTGCTACGGGTGTACTGCTCGACGGAGACGCATAGCTGGTTGAAGAAGGCGGTGGAGCTAATGGGCATGGGAAGGGCGTGCCTGTGTGCCGTGGGTGTGGATGATGGTTATCGGATAAGAATTGATGAGTTGGCCGATGCAGTTGCGGGCGATCGCGATCGCGGCTATCTGCCGTTGTGTGTCGTGGGGTCGGCGGGAACGGTAAATACCGGGGCGACGGATGATCTGTCGGCCATTGCGGATCTTTGCGCGGCGGAGGGAATGTGGTTTCACGTGGACGGCGCATTTGGGGCGTTGGCGTATCTGTCAGAGAGACTGCGGCCGGCGCTGAGCGGGATAGAGCGGGCAGATTCGCTTGCGTTTGACTTGCATAAGTGGGGATATGTGCCTTACGACGTTGGTTGCGTGCTGGTGAGGGATCCGGAACTTCACAAGGCTGCTTTTGCAACCGATGCCAGTTATCTGACATCACTGGAGCGAGGGCCAGTGGCAGGTGGGATTCGGTTTGCAGAACGCACCCCCGAACTGTCGCGAGCGTTCAGGGCGCTAAAGGTGTGGATGAGCCTGAAGACCCTTGGAGTGGATGCCCTAGTGGAGCAGATTGAGAAGAATGTGGAGCAGGCTGCTTATCTCGCGCGGCTGGTTGAGGCTTCGCCTGTATTGGACTTGGCGGCGGAGGTGCCGCTGAACCTGGTTTGTTTCCGGTATCGCGGGGCGAGCGATGCAGAGAACAAAGAGATCTTAATGCGATTGCAGGAGAGCGGAATCGCGGTGCCTTCGGGAACGGTGGTGGGAGGGCGGTTTGCTCTTCGCGTGGCGAACACAAACCATCGGTCTCGACGGGAAGACTTTGATCTGCTCGTCGAAACCGTTGAGAGAATCGGTCGCGAGGTTACCGCCTAGTAGGCTCCTACCTGATCGAGCGGTAGACGAATCTGGAAGCAGGTTGCTCCAGGACGTGACTCGACGTGGATGTAGCCGGAGTGACGCTGCAGGATGCGTTGCGCGGTGTCGAGCCCTAGACCAAGTCCGCGTCCCGGAGCCTTTGTGGTGAAGAAGGGTTCGAAGATGCGGCTTTTTAGCTCAGGCGAGATGCCGGGGCCTGTGTCCCATATCTCGACGAAGGCCATCTGCCCTTGCAGCCGCGTACAGAGCCGAAGGGTGCCGTGGTCCTTCATGGCATCGAGGGCGTTTTCGATCAACGCGGTCCACACCTGGTTGAGTTCACGGCCATAGGCGGCGACGGGCGGAAGCGCAGGGTCGAACTCTGTCTCGACCTTTACGTGCTGTAGACGAGACTTGAACATGACCAGCGTGTTTTCGAGGGACTGCGCGAGGTCGACGTCCTGAATGGGCGCCTGGTCCATGTAGGAGTAGTCCTTGATCGCGCGGATGAGGTCGAAGATGCGGACAGTCGAGTTGACGACGGTCTCGGCCATGCGTTCGACACGCAGGGAGCTGGCCACCGTGGCGACGGCGACAGGAAGCGCCTCAGAGGGCATGATGTCGGCCAGCTCATCGAGGTGCGCAGCTGGCAGGCCGGTCTCAGCGAGCGCTGGGGCGATAGCCCATGGATTGGGGATATTATGTGCTTCGAGCCACTGTATGAGGTCGGTCTCGCGATCACTCTCGGCAAGGATATCCACGACGCCGCCCTGCGCGTCACGCTCCGCCATGATGGCGCGAACGTTAACGACCCACGACCGATATTTCGATGTGATGGAGTCGGGCAGACATAGATTGCCCATGCGGTACTTCTGGTCGCCGTATTGACGAAGTTCGGAGAAGAGGCTGGAAGCGGAGCGTTGCGCGGCGGAGGCTGGGTTGTTGAGCTCGTGCGCGAGATTGGCGGCGAGCTTGCCAAGCGCGTCGAGCTTTTCCGCCTGCTGTTCCATACGCGTGACTTCGCGGACTCGATCCATCATCGCCGAGACGACACGCTGCGTCATGGAAGGGATGGCAGCAAGCATCGCAGGGAAGAGGCTCTCGTGAATCTGAAGAGACCAGCTGGGTCCGACGGTGTAGCCATCGCCGCCGTAGGTCTTCATGCGCGAGAAGGGGAGCTTGCCGGTCATTGCGCCAGCGCGGCCGATCCACATGGCCATGGGGCCGCCATTGTGGCGGCGCACGTGGACCTCACCTTTGAGGATGAAGACCATGCTGTCAGCGGGACTACCTTCAGTGAAGACCATGGCGCCGTCTTCGCCGACGCTCTCTTTGCCGTGGGTGGCTAGCCAGCGATATTCGTCTTCGGTAAGACCATCGATCGCTGTGATAGTGCGGAGTGCGGTGATGATCTCAGCCTGCGGTGTGGGGTGCGAAGGGGGAGCGATGAAAACCTGGGGCCCGATTTGTTGGGGAAGCACGGCTTCATAACTGCTGGGGGCGGCCATCGTGCGATTCTCCTTCTGCCGTCATGGGCAGTGGTAGCGAAACAAGAAGGGCAACTCTGCTCTCATTGTGACAGGTTTTTGAATCAGTTGGGGAGCAACGGCTCTGTGGAACCGAGCGTTTTGTGACGAAACGACAGGTCTTGCAGGGAGCAGGGAATGCCGGAATTGGATGGGGAATTTCGAGCATCCGACGGCGCGATACTCTGCGAGATTCAGAACGGCGACTGTTGCCTAGGTAGTGGATTAGGGACGGCTGCGACCTGTCGATTCAATTTGGTTCAGTGTCGCTAACATATTGTTGACGATCTGAGGATGTGCAGCAGCGACGTTGTGCTTCTCCGCTGGATCGGCGATTCGATCGTAAAGCTGTGGCTCGGGCGCATTGCCAAGCTCTGTTCTGGTATTGGGGTCGAATGCAGGTCTATCGCTTGCGCGGATGACTTTCCAGGAGTGGTTGACCAGTGAGAGCGATCCGGCCTCTTCCACAAGAGATTGTCTTCCCATTTGAGCGCGACCGAGTAGAGCCGACAGAATGTTGATGCTGTCCGGAGCATCCTGATGGCTGAGAGTTTGGTTCGTGAGAGAGGCTAGGGAGGCCAATAGGTCAACCTGATCGATCAGGGCATTCGAGGTGTTGCCAGGCTTGATGTGGTCCGGCCATTTCACGATGAAAGGCACACGTGTTCCAGCATCGAAGTTGCTGTACTTGCCGCCGCGATAGATGCCGGCAGGTTTGTGCTCTCCGAGCTTTTCGACGGCCTGATCCTGGTAGCCGTCATCGACGACCGGGCCGTTGTCGCTGGAGAGGATAATCATCGTGTTCTGAGTGAGACCCTGTTTTTCGAGGGTCTCGATGATGCGGCCAACACACCAATCCAGTTCGGCGATGGCGTCGCCGCGCGGGCCCATGGAGGTCTTGCCAGCGAAGCGTCGATTGGGAAGCCGTGGAACGTGGATATCGTGCACCGGATAGTAGAGGAAGAAGGGATGGTGGCGGTTCTGCTCGATGAAGTTGACGGCTTTTGAGGAGAGCGTGTCGGCGATATCTTCGTCCACCCAAAGGGCCGACTCGCCGCCTTCCATGTAGCCGATGCGGCTGACGCCGTCTACGATGGCCATGTCGTGCCCGTGGCTGGGCTTTATCTTCAGGAGTTCGGGGTGATCCTTACCGGTTGGTTTGTCCGGGAAGGGCGCTTTGTAGCTGACGCGAATTGGGTCGGCAGGGTCGAGATTAACAACGCGATTGTTTTCAATGAAGACGCAAGGGACGCGATCCGGCGTTGCGGGAATGATGAAGGAGTAGTCGAATCCAAGCTCCAACGGCCCGGGTTTGATCTCTGAGTTCCAGTCGATCTCTCCTGCACCGAGGCCGAGGTGCCATTTGCCGACGATGCCGGTGGTGTATCGAGCGCGCTTCAAGAGCGAAGGCAGGGTGAGTTGATAGGTATCGATGATGAGAGGAGCGTCGCCCGGAAGGATGCCTGTACCATTCTTGCGCCAAGCATATTGGCCCGTCATGACGGAGTAGCGTGATGGTGTGCATGTTGCGGACGTGGCGTGCGCATCTGTGAATCGCAGGCCCTGGGCGGCGAGAGCATCGATGTTCGGTGTGCTGACGGCTTTTGCGCCGTAGCAACCGACGTCGCCATAGCCGAGATCGTCAGCGTAGATGAAGACGATGTTGGGTTTGGACGCTGGCTTCGCGGCACCAAGCAGGCCAGTTGCTGTGGCTGCGCTGAGAGTCTGGAGGAACTGTCTGCGATTCATCGCTGATCATGTTACGTGAAGTGTTTTAGCCAGCCGGTGTTTGGGTTGAATCAGGTGGTACGAATTCAAAGTCTGGATCAGTTTGGTGACCGCTCGTCATTGCGCCGGCGTTGCGGGGAAGACCGATGGCTTCAATGGCGGGAGCCAACGCGAGTACAGAAGTGCAAAGGATAGCGATTTGGAAGTCACGGAGATGTGGGTTGGCAGGCAGGTGGCCGCTGGCTCGTGCGACGAGACGAAGGATAACGGCACCGACTGCGACTCCCATGCCCATGGAGAGTTGCATGACGGCGGAGAGGAATCCGTTCGCGCGGGACATACGTTCCGGGGGGATCTCGGCATAGGCAAGCGTGGTCATGCAGGTGAACTCGAGAGAGCGAGAAGCGCCATGGAAGAATAGCAGTGCGGCGACTAGCGCGGGCGGCGTGTGTGGCGTAAATGTGGCACAGAGCGCGACAGAGACGGCGACAATGATTCCGTTGAAGATAAGGAGTCGCCGGAAGCCGAAGCGGCGAAGGACCGGGAGCACGATCGACTTCATGCTGAAGTCCCCTCCGAACAGAGCAAGCAGGTAGAGGCCGGAGGCGAAGGCGCTGAGGCCGAAGGCGACCTGGAACATCAGCGGAAGCAGAAATGGGAGCACCCCGACGGCGATGCGGAAGAGGCTGGCGCTATAGACGCTCAGGCGATATGACTTGAGCCGAAGGGACTGCATATCAATAAGCGAAGTTGGATTCCGGCGTGCCGTGACGATGGCAAGGTAAGCACTGAGAAGGCTCAGGATGAGGATGTTGAGAGCGGCTATCCAGTGGCTGTCTCCGCCGCCGAGTGTCTCCAGAGCAAACACAACGCCTGTGGATGCGAGGCCGGCGAAGAGAAAGGTCACCCAGTCAAGAGGATGCTTCTCCTCAGAGCGCGTGTTCTCGATCCAAAGAGTGGTAAGGACGAGCGCGATGATTCCAATGGGAAGATTGAGCAGGAAGATCCAATGCCATGAGAAGTAGGTGGTGATGAACCCACCGATAGGCGGCCCTATGACGAGCGCGGCGAGGCCGGGCCAACTGATGTAGGCGATGGCTTGAGCAATCCTGTCCTTTGGAGTGGTACGGAGGACGATAAGGCGACCGACAGGCACCATCATGGAGCCGCCGATGCCCTGCAGGATGCGCGTGAGGGTGAATATAGTGAGGTTGGGGGCTGCAGCGCAGAGTAGTGAAGCGAAGGTAAAGATCCCGATGGCAGAGGCGAAGACGGTACGTGCTCCGAAGCGATCTGCGACCCATCCGCTGATGGGAATGAAGACCGCAAGAGTGATGAGATAGGCGGTCATTCCAATGTTGAGCCGGACGGCGCCCACACCAAAGCTCTTCGCCATCTGCGGAAGAGCCGTGGCGATGATCGTGCCATCGAGGTTCTCCATAAAGAAGGCGCCGGCGATGAGCGTGGTGACGTAGAAGGGAGAGCGAGGGCTCTTCATTGATCTATTCTTCAGTTTAGGGCGAAAGAAAGAGGCCCAGCTTGAGAGCCGAGCCTCATAAGATAACCGACGCTCAGGCCTTTACGACAGCGCCGTTTTCTACTTTGACCGGATCGAGGAAGGGCATGGCCTTGCGCAGCTCGGCGCCGACCTTCTCGATGCCGTGTGCGGCCTCTTCCTGGCGAATGCGTGCGAACTGATGACGGCCCGTCTCGTTCTCCTCGATGAACTTCTTGGCGAATGAGCCGTCCTGGATCTCCTCAAGCAGCTTCTTCATGGCCTTCTTGGTTTCAGCAGTGACGATGCGCGGGCCGGCGACATAGTCTCCCCACTCTGCGGTATCCGAGATCGAGTGGCGCATGTAGGCGAGGCCGCCGCGATACATGAGGTCGACGATGAGCTTCAGCTCGTGAAGGACCTCGAAATAAGCGAGCTCCGGCTGATAGCCGGCTTCAGTTAGAGTCTCAAAGCCCGCCTTGACGAGAGCGGCGGTGCCTCCGCAGAGAACGGCCTGCTCGCCGAAGAGGTCAGTCTCAGTCTCCTCGGTGAAGGTGGTCTCGAGGACTCCGGCGCGGGTGCAGCCGATGCCCTTGGCGTAGCTGAGGGCTAGCTTGAGGGCGTTGCCGGTTGCATCCTGCTCGACTGCGACGAGGCCGGGGACTCCGCCACCTTCGGTGAAGACTTCGCGGACGCGGTGGCCGGGGGCCTTTGGGGCGACAAGAGAGACATCGACGCCTGCGGGCGGAAGGATGGTGCCGAAGCGAATGTTGAAGCCGTGCGCGAACATCAGGGTCTTGCCAGGTGTGAGGTTCGGCTCGATCTCTGTCTTGTGGACCTTTGCGGCGGTCTGGTCGGGCGTGAGGTTCATGATCACGTCGGCCCACTTGGCGACGTTGGCGACCGTGTCGACGACGAGGCCAGCCTTGCGCGCGCGCTCGGCGTTGGGCGAGTCGGGACGGAGGCCTACGCGAACCTCAACGCCGGAGTCTTTAAGGTTAAGCGAGTGCGCGTGGCCCTGCGAGCCGTAGCCGATAATGCCAACTTTCTTGGCTTGGATGAGGGAGAGGTCTGCGTCTGCATCGTGATACGTCTTTGCCATTGTTCTCTTCTTTCTTTTGTCGTTTCGTTAATCGTAAATGGAATTTGCTAAGCTTCGTCTTCCGCGAACTGGTTAGGGAGATCGTCGATGACAGGACGATCGGGATAGGCTACTGAGGTTTCTTCGGCCGATTTTGTACCGAGGGCTTTGAGTACGCGACTTGTGTGGTGGCCGCGACGCATGGCCATGCGGCCGGTCCGCGAGACTTCGAGTACCTCAAACTTGGATTCGCGCAGGACCTGAAGGAGGCCTTCGATCTTTGAGGCGGCTCCAGTCATCTCGAGCATGATGGACTCGGGGGCGAGGTCGACCACGCGGGCGCGGAAGACGTTGGCGAGTTCGAAGATCTGGGAGCGCGAGTGCTGGCCGTGTGGCGTGTTGGGCCCTGCGGCAACCTTGATGAGGCAGAGCTCACGGATGACAGCTTCACTGCGGCCAAGCTCGTCGACGTCGCGGGTGATCTCGAGTTTGTAAAGTGAGGCGCGGATGCGGTCAGCGGCGTGCTCGGGTGCGTCACAGACGATGGTCATGCGGGAGATGCCCTCGCGCTCGCTCTCGCCTACGGTGAGCGAGACGATGTTGACGTTGAGACGGCGGAAGAGGGAGGCGACCCGGGTGAGGACTCCAGGTTTGTCATCTACGAGAGCTACGAATGTGTGAAGCATTTCTATTTACGTCCTTGTGAGATCATCGGCTGAGGGATCGCTCTGAATGCCGTCGGTTTGATATTCCGTAGGGATGCGATGCCATGTCGGGGGAAGCAGATTGGGGCAGGGAACGTTTGGGTCGAGCCACCGGTCAGGGACGAGAACAAGTTTGTCGGAGTTCGGATTGAGCCACGCTCCCCACCACGAAAAGGTGCTGTTCGCGATGATGTGATGCCGGCACGAGGACATCAGGCGAAGGTCTTCGTGCGCTTCGGTTTCGTCGTTGTGATCGACGAAGACGTAGTTTTTGGATGGAGGAAGATTCTCTTTGCAGAACGCGATGTCGTCGGAGAAGACAAAGAAGGTGGGGCGGGAGATGGATTGGCGAATCCTTTGAATCGAATTTTGGTAGTACGACATGGGCAACGCATCGCGGCCGCCATAGATGGTGGTGTAGTCGCCGCGACGAACATGTATTGAGACAGGGAATTCACACTGTTGAATTTGGCGCAGCATCTCCGCATTTCTTCCCGTCGGTACATCGCGAAGGGCGAGGTGCTCGCGAAGGTTCGGCTCAACCGTCGTGGGATATTGGTGTGCTTGAAAATAGCCATCCAGATAGATAGCTTTCGTCTGTGAGACGACAGGGAGTGACGACAGGAAGAGCCAATCGGTTTCAAAATGCGGCCTATAGACCTGAGTGCGGGCAATGCGGCGCGCGAAATGCGCGAGAGGCCGCTTATGCACTGCAGTTGAACAAAACAGGCGGTCCCGCCTGCCGTGGTGTCTCACGGGCGCAGTGATGGAGAACTTCGTCAGTAGAAACGGACGTGGATGACCGTACGACACCGCAAGCTCCTTTGGTTCCTGAATAATCTCAAGTTCGGCCGCGTATCGCTGAGCGAAGTAGAGGCCCGCCGCATATTGGAAGAGTTGATTTCCCAAGCCGGACTTCTGTCGAAGCAATATCTTCATCCAAGGCCCTTTCAGCAGATTTTCAGTGCGACAACGGGGTTTCTAAATTCGGCAGTTACTCATCCTCCGCAGTCTCCAGAAGAGGGTCTTTCTGAGGGCGGCGAACCATTTCGTGTAGGGCGGCACCAGGGGCGATCATGGGGTATACACCATCTTCTTTTTCCACTGCGAAGTTCATAACGAATGCAGTTGCTGCGGTACGCGCTTTTGTGACTGTGGGGGTTACATCCTTACGCTGGGTGATATGCGCGCCAGGGATGCCGTGGGCTTCGGCTAGTTTGACGAAGTCGGGTGAGAGGATGGGCGAGCAGGCGTAGTTCTTGTCGTAGAAGGCCTCCTGCCACTGGCGGACCATGCCGAGGAAGCCGTTGTTGATGACGGCTACATTGATGTGGAGGTTCTCCTGCACGATGGTGGAGAGCTCGGAGGCGGTCATCTGGAAGCCTCCGTCGCCGGCGATGCACCAGACGTCGCAGTCGGGGCAAGCGATCTTGGCTCCAATGGCTGCGGGAAGAGCGTAGCCCATGGTGCCGAGGCCTCCGGAGGTGATGAGCGTGCGCGTGTCTTCGTGCTTGAAGTACTGCGCCTCCCACATCTGGTGCTGGCCTACGTCGGTGGCGATGATGGTCTTGTCGAGACGGCCGGCAGCCTTGGCCTCCTGCCAGATGTCGTTAATGACGTGCGCGGCGTAGAGGTGGCCGTTGTCGGGTAGGTTGATGATGTCGCGGACGGCGGCGTCACCTTTCAGGGTGCGGATCTCGCGCAGCCAGTCTGCGGTGGTGTGACGATCGCTCGCCTTCTCGTAGCTTGGGGCAGCGAGAAGAGGCTCCATTGTGTTGAGAACCTCTTTGAGATCGCCAATAAGGGCGACGTCGACCTTAACATTCTTATTGATCTCGCTGGGATCGATCTCGATGTGGATCTTCTTCGCGTTTTGCGCGTAGCTGGTGAGGTTACCAGTTACGCGATCGTCGAAGCGCATCCCGAAGGCTAGGAGCAGGTCAGCTTCCTGGATAGCGTGGTTGACCCAGGACTCGCCGTGCATGCCCATCATGCCCAGTGCGAGCGGATGCGAGGCGGGGAAGGCCCCGAGGCCGAGCAATGTGGTTGCGACGGGGACCTGGTAGCGCTCGGCGAAGGCGAGAACCTCGCGCTCAGCGCCGGAGTGGATGATGCCGTGGCCGGCGAGGATGACGGGTTTGGTTGATGCGCGCATCAGGTCGATGGCGCGGTGCATCTCGGCCGACTCGGCGCGCAGCATGGGGTGCGGACGGTAGGGCGCGGGGACGGCGTCGTCGAAGTTGAAGAGAGCGGTGCCTTGCTGGGCGTCCTTGGTGATGTCGACGAGGACGGGGCCGGGGCGGCCGGAGGCGGCGATCTGGAAGGCCTCGCGGATCATTGGCGCGATGTGCTCGGCGCGCGTGGCGACGAAGTTGTGCTTGGTGATTGGCAGGGTGATGCCGGTGATATCGATCTCCTGGAAGGCGTCGGAGCCGAGGACCTTAGAGGAGACCTGGCCGGTGATGCAGACGATCGGGATGGAGTCGAGCATGGCCGTGGCGATGCCGGTGACGAGGTTGGTCGCGCCGGGGCCGGAGGTGGCGATGGCGACGCCGACCTTGCCCGAGGCGCGCGCGTAGCCGTCGGCCATGTGCGCGGCACCCTGCTCGTGCCGCGTGAGCACGTGGTGGATGGGGAACTTGCGCAGAGCGTCGTAGGCGGGGAGGATGGCTCCGCCGGGGTAGCCGAAGACCGTGGTGACACCTTCGCCTACGAGCGTGGCCCAGAGGATCTCAGCTCCGGTTAGGGTGGGGTGTGCGTTGGTATTCGTCATAGTTTGCTCCTTTGGTACGGTGTGCCTCGATATCTAAAGAAAGAACTCTCGTTCTGGTGAGGCGAACTCGCCGAAACGAAGTACAACTCGTGCACCTTTACAGAACGAATTTTTACGAAGTGCCGGTTCGACGTACTTAAAGACTTCTTCTGCGTCTGCCCCAAAGAGCCAGAGGGTCGTTTCTCCCCATCCAATCTCGTTGCCATCGTGATAGCCGATATTTGTTGGCTCGAGGAGGGCAGTGAGCTCATTTTCAAGTGGGGTTGATTGATCGAAGTCGATCTGATTTATGTGGATCAGAACGGCTTGGAACTCTGACGTCGCAATAATTGCTTCTAACTCGTCTGGACCTTTCATAGATTCTTAGGTGGTGACGGCTCCTTCACTTGCGCTACTTACGGTCTTCGCATACTTCGCGAAGACACCACGCTTGTAACGCGGCTCCGGTTGCTTTACTGCTTTCAATCGCTTTGAAATCTCTTCTGCGGGAACATCAAGTCGCAGCTCGCGGTTCTTGATGTCGAAGGTGATCAGGTCGCCTTCCTGCACCGCGGCGATGGGGCCTCCAAGCTGGGCTTCAGGGGCTACGTGGCCGACCATCAGGCCACGTGTGGCGCCGGAGAAGCGGCCGTCGGTGAGAAGCGCGACGGTTTCGGAGAGCTCGGGGATGCCTTTGATCGCTGCGGTGACGGCGAGCATCTCGCGCATGCCTGGACCTCCGCGTGGGCCTTCGTAGCGGATGACGCAGACGTCGTTGGGCTTGATCTTGCCCGCTTCGACGGCGGCGTGGCAGGCGTCCTCGGAGTTGAAGACGCGCGCTGGGCCGGTGTGCAGGATGCGCTCGTGCCCGGCGACCTTGACGACGCAGCCTTCGGGGGCGAGGTTGCCCTTGAGGATGACGAGGCCGCCGGTGGCCTTGAGTGGATGAGCGATGGGATAGATGACGGGCTGGTTGGGGGTCTCGACGGCGTGTGTAGCCTCTTCGGCGAGCGTCTTGCCAGTGACGGTCATCTGGCTGCCGTCGATGAGGCCAGCGTCGAGGAGCCGCTTAGCGAGAAGGCGCGACCCGCCTGCGTCCTGGTAGTCCTTGGCGGCGTACTTGCCGCCGGGGGAGAGGTCGCAGATGTGCGGCGTGCGGTCGCTGATGGCGTTGAAGTCGTCGATGGTGAAGGGGATGTTGAATTCGCGCGCAATGGCGAGCAGATGCAGCACGGCGTTGGTGCTGCCGCCTGAGGCGCAGGCGGAGACGTAGGCGTTCTCGATGGCCTTGCGGGTGACGATCTTCGAGGGGCGGAGGTCGTTCTTGGCGAGTTCCATGACGAGACGGCCGGCCTCGCGACTGGCCTCGGCTTTATCGGGCGACATGGCGGGGACGCCGGTGATCTGGATGGGTGAGATGCCGAGGAACTCGCCGGCCATGGCCATCGTGTTCGCAGTGAATTGCCCGCCGCAGGCTCCGGGACCGGGACAGGCCGCGGCTTCCAGAGCTTCGAGCTGGTCGTCGTTGATCTTTCCTGCGGCGTGCGAGCCCATGCCTTCGAAGACCTGAAGGATGGTGATCTCTTTGGTGGTGCCGTCGGGCTGCGGGAGCTTGCCGGGAGCGATGGAGCCGCCGTAGAGCATGAGGCCGGGGATATCGAGGCGGCCGAGCGCCATGATGGCGGCGGGCATGTTCTTGTCGCAGCCGGCGATGCAGATGAGGCCGTCGAAGGCATTTCCGCGCGCGACGAGCTCGATGGAGTCGGCGATGACCTCGCGCGAGATCAGCGAGGCCTTCATGCCCTCGGTGCCCATGGTGATGCCGTCGGAGATGGTGACAGTGTTGAACTCCATCGGCGTGCCGCCAGCTTCGCGCACACCCTGCTTCACGGCCTCGGCGACCTGGCGGAGATGAAAGTTGCAGGGGCCGATCTCGGTCCAGGTATTGGCGATGCCGATGATGGGCTTGTGCAGATCCTCTTTGCTGAACCCGACGCCGCGCAGGTAGGAGCGCGCAGCGGCGCGGCTTGGGCCTTCGGTGAGGACTTTGGAGTACTTCTTTGCCGGGTTGAGTTCGTTGCTCAAGAGGTCAGCCTTTCAGGTTAGGAGCTATTCAGTTGCAGCTTTTGGCAGAGACCAGAAGTCTTCGTCGTGGCGCTTTTCAAAGTGATCGAGTGCGTGTTCATGGCGTAACGTAAGGCCGATGTCATCCAGTCCGTTGATGAGGCAGTACTTGCGGAACGGATCGATATCGAAGTGCGCGTTGAAGCCGAGTTCGTCGGTGACAGTCTGGGCTTCGAGATTGATGGTGATCTTGTGTTTCGGGTTTGCGACCGTGCGTTCGATCAGAGTCTTCACTTCGTCATCGGTGAGCGGACACAGGATGATGCCGTTCTTTCCAGCGTTCGAGAAGAAGATGTCGGCGAAGGTGGGCGCGATGACCGCGCGGAAGCCGTACTGGTTAATCGCCCATGCGGCGTGCTCGCGCGAGCTGCCGCAGCCGAAGTTCCTTTCGGCGATGAGGATCTCCGCGCCCTTGTACTCAGGCTTGTTGAGGACAAAGTCCTTGCGCTCTTCGACGTGGTCGGGCGTGGAGAGGTCGTAGCGCCAATCGAAGAAGAGGAATTCGCCGTAGCCAGTGCGCTCGATGCGCTTGAGGAACTGCTTCGGGATGATCTGGTCCGTGTCGATGTTCGGGAAGGGGAGTGGCACGGCAGTGGAAGTGAGGACATTGATGGGTCGCATTAGCGTGAGGCTCCTTCCGTCTGCTTCCACTTGCGGATGTCGGTGAAGTGTCCGGTGATGGCGGCAGCGGCGGCCATCTCGGGGGAGACAAGGTGCGTACGTCCTCCGCGTCCCTGGCGGCCTTCGAAGTTACGGTTGGAGGTCGAGGCGCAACGTTCGCCGGGCTGCAGAATGTCAGGGTTCATGCCGAGACACATTGAGCAGCCAGGCTCGCGCCACTCGAAGCCTGCGGACTTGAAGACGGAGTCAAGTCCTTCTTCTTCAGCTTGGCGCTTAACCGCCTGCGAGCCGGGGACCACCATCGCGCGTACTGTAGTGGCGATGTGATGACCTTTGACCACTTTCGCGGCGGCGCGCAGGTCCTCGATGCGGCCGTTTGTGCAGGAGCCTAGAAAGACGGCGTCGATCTTGATCTCTTCCATTGGGGTACCGGGTTTGAGGCCCATGTATTCGTAGGCACGTTCGAAACTCTTTCGGTCGGCTTCGGTCTTCGCTTCGTCGAGCGAGGGGACCTTTCCTTCGATTGTTGCGTGCATGCCGGGCGATGTTCCCCATGTGACGGCGGGAGCGAGACTTGCGGCGTCGATGTGCAGCTCGCGGTCGAAGACGGCGCCCGCTTCACTTGGTAGCGTCTTCCAGTACGCGACTGCCGCGTCCCATGCTGCTCCCTGCGGCGAGAAGCGACGGCCCTTGAGGTATGCGAACGTGGTCTCATCGGGAGCGATCATGCCGGCTCGCGCGCCCGCCTCGATTGACATATTGCAAATGGTCATGCGGCCTTCCATCGAAAGCGCGCGAATGGCGGAGCCGGCGTACTCGATGACCTGACCGGTGGCTCCGTCGGTTCCAATCTTGCCGATGATGTCGAGGATGATGTCCTTGGCGGTGACACCGAAGGGAAGGTCGCCATCGACGGTGATGCGGAAGGTCTTCGGCTTGGACTGCGGCAGCGTCTGCGTGGCCATGACATGCTCAACCTCACTGGTCCCTATACCGAAGGCGAGAGCGCCGAACGCTCCGTGCGTCGAGGTGTGCGAGTCGCCGCAGACGATGGTCATGCCGGGCTTGGTGGCACCCAGCTCTGGACCAATCATATGAACGATGCCCTGCGAGGAATCCTGCACATCGAAGAACTCGACTCCGAACTCGGCGCAGTTCTTGCGAAGCGCGTTGACCTGCGCGGCTGAGATCTGATCGACGATGTGAAGACGGTCGTAGGCGCTGGTTGTGGGAACATTGTGGTCCACCGTGGCAATGGTGCGGTCGGGACGCCGCAGCTTACGGCCAGCCATGCGAAGGCCGTCGAAGGCCTGTGGCGAAGTAACTTCATGGACAAGGTGCAGGTCGATGTAGAGGATTGTGGGCTCGCCCTCTGGCTCTGCGACGACGTGTTGCTGCCAGACTTTTTCGAACAGGGTTTTGGGTATGGTGCTCATATTCGTTGTTCCTAGGCTGCTGGTGCTACGGGTTGCGAATCGTGAAAGCGAGTGACACCGGTATCCGAAGCCGGTATTTCATGCGGCTTCCCGTCGGGATCGACTACGAAGGCGTGTGTAACGAGTGGCGGAACCTTCCCGCCTTTTAGCTCGGAGGAAAACAGTCGCAGGCTGCGTTTGAGGGGAAGGGGAAGATGCGGGGTCTGATCGGCGGAGTCAAGACCGGCGAGTGAGCGATCCGGAAAGATCCACAGCGTGTACTCGGCGCTATCTTCTTCAATGTTGTGGGATTCTCGGCTCCAGTCGATGGCTGCGAAGACCACGAGCGGGCGAGAGCCGGCGGTGTCGACAAAGAGCATCCCGCGCGCGGGGCAGAAGTGTGGAACGCAACCAGTGGCCGTGAAGTAACGATTATCGTCCGCCCGTGCGATGCCTGGCACCGCGAGAAACTCTATCGCTACGTCCGCAAGCTTCTTTGTGCCATCTCCCCAAAAGGTCTGCGACGCGGTCAGATGTCGCCTCAGAAATTCCGCGAAGCGACGATCGTTGGTGAACCCGTTCTCACTGCCCTCGGGCGCGGGTTGGGTATATTGCCAGAGCCAAGACAAGTCTTCTGTCTCATGCTTGTCGCGCTTCAGCGGAGGAAACTGCGCGTAAATGGTTGAAGCTCCAATTGTGAGCATCAGTGCCACTGCAGCGAGTTGGAGTTTTCGTCTCATTATTTGGTTGAGGCAGACTTCTTTGCCGTGAGAAGAATGAGTCCGTTGACCAGGAGAAACATGACCAGTCCCGCTATGATCAGCGCTGCAGCCGGGGCGCCGAGATGCCAGCGGTACAGCAGAGCAACCGCTACGGCAAGGTTCATCAGAATTAGTTTGACTCGCCAGTTCATCGTTCGATCTATACAGCGTGCATGGCCTGGCGGCGGTCGATTGACTCGGTCAGCGCCTGATGTACGCGCTTACCCATTTCCTGCGTGGAGACGAGTTGGACATTCTCGCCTCCGCGTGCGATGTCGGCTGTGCGATAGCCCGCCTCGAGTACTCTGTGAACTGCCTGTTCGACAGCGCGAGCATCCTGTTCAAGATTTGCTGAATGCCGCAGAACCATCGCCGCGGTGAGGATCGCGCCGAGCGGATTTGCTTTGCCGGTTCCGGCGATATCTGGAGCTGATCCGTGCACCGGCTCATAGAGGTTGACTGCGCCGCCGATGGTCGCAGAGGGCAGCATGCCGAGCGATCCGGTGATGACGCCAGCCTCGTCGGAGAGAATATCGCCGAAGAGGTTCTCGGTGAGAACGACGTCGAAGTTTCGTGGGATGTTCATGATGTGCATCGCCATAGAGTCGACGAGCTGATGCTCAAGCGTGACTTCGGGGTAGTCCTTGGCGACCTCGGTCACGGTCGCGCGCCACAACTGCGAGACCTCGAGAACGTTGGCCTTATCGACTGAAGTGACCTTCTTGCGGCGCTTGCCGGCAAGTTCGAAGGCGACCCGCGCGACGCGAACGACCTCGTCGCGGGAATAACGCATTGTGTTGATTGCCTCGTTTGTTTCTTTGTTCCATGAGCGCGGTGAACCGAAGTACAGGCCGCCGAGCAGCTCGCGAACAAACATAATGTCGACGTCTTTGGTGACCTCAGGACGCAACGGTGAGCTAGCGGCCAGCGGTGCATAGGCAACTGACGGCCGCAGATTTGCGAAACCACCGAGCGCTTGGCGGATTTGCAGCAGACCGGCCTCCGGGCGCTTGTCCGGGGTAAGCGAGTTGAACTTGTTGTCGCCCACAGCGCCGAGCAGCACCGCATCCGAGTCGAGCGCAGTATCAAGCGTTGCAGTGGGCAGCGGCGATCCACTCGCAGTGATGGCCACGCCGCCGATCAGGCCTTCGATGAAGGTGAAGTCGTGGCCGCCTAGTTCCGCGACGGCGCGCAGGATGTTTGTGGCTTCACGGGTGACTTCGGGGCCGATGCCGTCGCCTGCGAGGACTGCAAGTTTGAGACGCATTCGCTAATCCTTCTTGTGAGGTGCGAGGGCTTCGCGCCCTGCTCTTTTATGATTGCTGAATCTGATCTGTCTAAGTCGCCGCAGCGACAGTAGCTTTCTCTGGCTTTAGAAGTCCGAGAATGTCCTGGTCGTAGATTGATTTCTTGCGATCGGCCAGCTCGGTGAAGCGGTGATAAACCTCGTCGAGTTGTTCACGAGTCAGTGAGTGACCCAGCTTCTCAAGGCGGTCCGCAAGCGCGCGCCTGCCGGAGTGCTTACCGAGCACGAGGTTGGTGTTGCCTGCGCCCACTGAAGCGGGGGTCATAATCTCGTAGGTCAGTGGATGGGCGAGCATGCCGTGTTGGTGGATGCCCGACTCATGCGCGAATGCGTTGGCGCCAACGACAGCTTTGTTAGGAGCAGCGCCGAAGCTGATGCACTCAGCCAGCATCTGGCTGGTGGGGAAAAGCTTTTCGAGCTTGATGTTATTCGTGTAGGGGAACTTGTCGCGCCGGACCATAAGAGCAGCGGCGATCTCTTCAAGTGCGGCATTGCCGGCGCGCTCACCGATGCCGTTGATGGTGCACTCCACCTGCCGGGCGCCCCCTTGAATTCCTGCGAGTGAGTTGGCGACCGCCATACCCAGGTCGTCGTGACAATGCGTCGAGTAGATGACGTTTTCGGAGCCTGGCACTCTCTCGCGCACCATGCGGAACAGAGCTTCGTACTCGGCAGGTGTCGTATAACCGACCGTGTCGGGAATGTTGATCGTCGTAGCTCCGGCCTGCACCGCAACTGTGATCATCTTGACGAGAAAGTCAGGATCAGAACGGGTGCCATCCTCGGTCGAAAATTCGACATCGTCGGTATAGTTGAGCGCCTGCCGTGTAGACTCGGCGACCTGATCAAGAGCCTGCTCGCGCGAAATGCGCAACTTGTACTCAAGATGCAGGTCGGATGATGCCAAAAAGATGTGGATGCGGCTGGAGGCCGCGGGCTGAATCGCGCGTCCGGCGGCATCGATATCTTCACGTTTGCAACGGGCCAACGATGCAATACGGGTGCCTTTCACTTCGCGGGCGATTGCCTGGACCGCGGCGAAATCACCCTCGGAGGCGATAGCGAAGCCGGCTTCCATGATGTCGACGCCAACGTCGCGAATCTGATGCGCCATGCGCAACTTCTCCTCGTGATGCATGGTGCATCCGGGAGACTGCTCGCCGTCGCGCAGCGTGGTATCGAAGAAGACGATTTGGTTGGGATCACGCATAGAATCGCTCACTCTCAAACCTTAGCGTTATCATAACGCAGGCTTATGATGGAAGCGGCCTATATCAAAACTTCTAATCGGCGTATTCGCGCCGCCTAACCCGGAAGACCAAAGCGAGGTGCAGTTTGGATCTTGTCCAGATGGAGACGTTTCTAGCCGTAGCTGAGGAGCGAAGTTTCTCACGAGCCGCCTCACGGCTCCATCGTACTCAGCCAGCGGTGAGTCAGGCAATTGCCAAGCTTGAGGGGGAATTGGGCGAGGTGCTCTTTGATCGCTCTTCGCGCGATGGAACACTGACCGATGCTGGCGAGGTCTTGCGCGAATACGCGGCTAAGTTGCTGAATCTGCGCAATGAAGCATCGGGAGCACTGACCGAGCTGCGATCGCTGCATAGGGGGAGGTTGAACCTGGCGGCCAATGAATATACCTGCCTTTATTTGTTGCCCCTTCTAGACGAGTTTCGCAAGCAAAACCCGCGGATCAAGCTGGCAGTGCAACGAACGTTGGCGAGTCGGATTCCGGATGAAGTATTGATGCACTCGGTCGAGTTCGGCGTAGTGTCATTCCGACCGGAAGACACGCAAGTCCGTTCGATCGTTGTCTACCGCGACGAACTCGCTTTCGTGGTGAACCCCCGCCATCCGCTTGCTGGCGCAGGAAAGGTTTCCATCCGCCAGCTTGGGACTCAGAACTTTATCGCGCACAACGTCCCTTCTCCACAGCGGCAGAAAGTGATCCAGACATTTCGCAGGTATAAGACTGCGTTGCAGATGGGAGTCGAACTGCCGTCATTGGAGGCGATCAAACGTTTTGTAGAGATGGGCAACGGTGTGGCCCTGGTTCCTCGGCTGACGGTAGAGCCGGAGCTCCGCAGCGGCGCGCTGGTCAAGGTCCCGATCCAGGAGCTGCAGATCGAGCGCAAGCTGCGATTGGTTTATCGGAGGCAGGCGAGTCTTTCGCATGCGGCGCTCGCTTTTTTGAAAGTAGTTGAGGCGTACGCTGCCGCCCATGGAGATCCGTACAGCTTCCAGCATGAGCGGGGGACGTGAGACGGCCGAAATATTTGTGGATTTTAGAAGAACATTTTCTCCTGACCTGACGTCTGTAGGAGCAGGCTTTTGGGCGTCTCGGGCAAGAACGGAGCCAACGCTCGATTGTGAGGTGAATTCAATGAAGATGACGAAACTTCGCAAGGCAGGTATGCGGATGGCGATGGTTGCGCTTTGTAGCGGCGCAATGAGTGCCATTCCGATGATGGCGCAGGACACTGCGCCGGCAGCTCCCCAAGGGCAGATGGGGCCGAGAGGCCGAGGGATGCAAGCTCAGCAGCTGGAGATGCTGACTCAGAAGCTGAATCTGACTACCGACCAGCAGACCCAGGTCAAGACGATCGACGAGGATACCGGAAAGCAGATGATGGCGGTGCGGAGCGACACGTCGCTCTCGCAGGATGACAAGCGCACCAAGATGATGGGAATTCGCAAGAGCTCACAGGACAAGATTCGAGCCATTCTGACCGACGATCAGAAGACCAAGTATGACGCCATGCAAGCTGAGATGAGGGAAAAGATGAAGGAGCGTCAGCAAAGCGGCGCACCACCAGCTCCTCCGCAGTAATCCCCAGCAATTGTCGACGCCGACGGCCGGAGGAAGTCTATCCTCCGGCCTTTCTGCGTTCAGAGACTTAAGACGGAGGGCTGGTGCGGTTACAATGAAAGGACGGAAACGATGGTGCCCGGTAACTGTATCTCTGCTGGGGCCGCTCTGGACGATTTCGAAGGGATCTAGCGAAGAATGAAGAAGACGATGTTGTTGGGCGCGCTGATGTTGTTGGCGTCGGGCGGATATGCGCAGGAGAGTCGGCAGGACGCGAGCGTGAGCGTGATTGGTGTATTTACCCCGGAGGTCAATGGCAATGCGGTAAAGCTGACCACGACGACCACAGTCGGATTTCTTGGCAGCTACCGTTACATGCTTACCCCTCGCAGTGCACTCGAATTGAACTATTCGTTCGCGCAGTACACTTCGCGCTACAGCACCAGTTTTCTTCCTAATGTCCGGATTCACACCCGGCAACAGGAGATCACGGGTGCCTATGTCTATAACTTCCGCAATTACCGGAACTTCAATCCGTTCGTTGAGGCCGGCGTCGGCGGCCTGATCTTTACGCCGATCCGTGACTATGGAACGACCAACTTTGATACGAAGCAGAACACAAATATAGGTGCCTTGTTCGGTGGCGGTGTGGCTTATGAACTTAGCCCAAGCTGGGACATCCGTGCAGAATATCGCGGCTTCGTTGTGAAGGCACCGGACTTCGGTCTCACAAACTTCAAGACCAACCGATGGGAGGTTATTTCTCTCCCCGCTCTGGGCGTCGCTTACCACTTCTGAGTTCGCTGAAGTTTAAAGAATAAGGCCCCGGTTAGCCGGGGCCTTATTCTATCGGGCCAGTTTTCCGGGAGGGAATCGGTAGGCCGCTCCGATAGTAATGACCGAAGGGCTAAGGCCGTTTGGCGGAAAACTCAACCAGTGTTGATATTCGTAGTCCGCACGGACATTGAGATAGGGAAGAAGCCGGTAATCCAGGCCAACACCGCCGGCGAACATGTTATAGGCAAGATTGGCGGTCGTGACGCCGAAAGTGGCAAAGTTGAAGACTCCACGTCCGTACATGAGCTTGGCATAAGGAACGTAGCGCTGGCGAAAGGGATGGTTGTAGCGCCCGCCGATCTCGTAGGTCTTTTCGTAAATATTGGTTTCGCCGTCCTTCAGGAAACGAAACTCTCCCTCGATCCCGAAGTGCTTGTAGAAGTCGAAAGCGACGTAGACTGTTGGGCCATTGACCCGATTAGGGACATAATCGGTATTGGCGTTGGAAAATCCTCCGCCGATCTGCAGGTCGCCGGCGCGCGAGGCCGTCGGTGAAGCCTGTGCGAGCAGAGTGGCTGGCGCGCCGATCAGGCTAATCGCGATAAGCATCCTCTTAAGCACTTACATTCCCCCTGAAAGCCGTTAATTCTTTGGGCCGGCCGTACCCCTGGAACGGTGAAGCTGTCGCGGGCAGTAGCGAGACAGACGTGGCGAAATCAGTAAAAGGCGGCCCTAAAGATCAACACTTGGGGTGCCAACCCGTTTGTGTAACCAAGCCACTGCTGACACTCGAAGTCGATTGCGCGTACCCTAATGTGTTGGTTCCCTTGGATGTCGAGTCTGTCACCGAAACAACAGATTTTGTAAGTATAAGCGGTGTGCCGAGCCGTGTCGTACAGATGCTTGAAACGACCGGTTGCCAAGGAGAACCCTGTAAAGCAAGGCAAACCACGAGTCCTCTTCGATATCGGGATGTGTGAGGGTGCCGGATCGTTAACGGCATCCTCGATGCGTGTGTCCTGCGAAGCGGAAGGTACGGTAAATGAATAGACCCTGTGTCTTATTCGGGCTTTTGGAGCCACACCCTGGGCACGCAGCGATCGCGAGGCCCGGACCAGGCGACTGAACGAGCCAATGTGAAAGTGGCGCCTCAACCGGTGCAGACTCCTAAAGAATAGCGAGTGATCCATGAAGTACAGAGATCGAGCCGAATTCTCCGCTTGATGAGGATGTGGGACTGGCCAACTTCTCCAGTCCCGTGGATTGTCGTTAGTTCTGCGGCGGATTGGCTTGTGGTGCAGCCGGTGCCGCTGCAGGCGCTGCCTGAGTACCAGTGTTATCGGCGGGTGCTGGCGCGGCGTTAGCAGGAGTTGCACCGGCTGACGGAGCAGCGTCGGCAGCCGGCTTATAGTAGCCAAGCTTGATGTACACCGGCTCAACCTCGAAGGGCATCTTGTCAGCTGGTGAGAGCAGCGGCTCGTAGGCGGCATGCAGGGTGATCACCTGATCGGTCCAAGGATCGCGACGCAGGAAGCTTGAGAGAGGCATAGCGGCCTGCTGCTTAAGGTCCTTCATATCGAGCTTCGGAGCCTTGCCCATCATAGCGGCGAGCCAGAAAGTTTGGTCGGTGTCACTCTTGGTCAGACCGTCTCCTATCATGGGCTCGTTGAGAGCCTTGAGCGACTTCACCCTCTGCTGCAACTGCTGCAGATAAAGGCCGAAATACTGCTGCCCAGCCTCTAGTTCCTTCGCGCTGAGCAGCTCAAGTGCCTTCTTGGCAGCGGCTGTATTATCAGCATCGGTGTGGTGCATTGGGATGCGGTTGAAGACCGAAGTTGTGGGGAAGAGCAACCGGTCATTGAAGGCGTATTTCGTATCGAGACGATGCGCCAGGATGATGTGAGCAATCTGGAAAGCGAGGATCGCGTTCAGATTGCCCATCTGCTGGGCACCATCCTGGCTGACGATCGCCGTTGTGTCGAGCAGGCTCTTCGAGAGAATGATCGTGTTGCCGATGGCGATGGATTCCAGCGGCTCAGTCAACAGCGTGCGGCAGCGGATCGGACGCGACAGGGTGATGTTGTTATAGGCAAGGATGTTGCCTGCCAAAGCCTCGAGGGTCTTGTCGAACTCACTAGGCGCATCGAGCAGTCCGGCCTGAAAGAGGCGCTCTACTACGTTATCTTCAGCTTGCTGAACCCATGCACGCTGTGCGCCGAGCGGGCTGACATCTTGGGCTTCGTTGCTTACGTCGGTTGCTCCGACGACGTCCAGCGAGGTATTCTCCGCCTCTTTCGGCGGAGCCTTTAGCACATAACCCCACATGTGATTGATAGCTTTGAACTTCAACGTGCGCGAGACACTCTTAGAATCGCTCTCTTCCACGTAGAAGGATGTTGGAAGCCAAAGGTCGGGTTGGACGTTCGTGCGCCAGCTATCGAAGTGGTAATACTCGCGGGAGTCTTTTTCCGTTCCGGCGAAGTTGCCGTTGAAGCGGACGACATTGCCACCGCGAGTCTCAATCCAGATGCGGCCGAAGAAGCGGCCAGTGGCTCGCTTTCCATTGCTAGGGGTGACGTCAAAGACAGCGGTCGGCGTCGTTCCGAGAAACTCGTTGCGAACGTAACCGAAAACATAGTGCTGGCGGTCGAAGTCGTTCGAATCCATCAGCACCATCTGGATAAAGCCAGCTTCGTTGAAGTTCAGGTGCAGGCTGCTACCGAGTCCGGAGATCGCTGACAGGGAGTTTTTGAAGAATCCAAACTTACCGCCACTCGAGGTTCCCTGCGAGGTCGACTTATTGACCTCATAGGTATCTCCGCCAATTACCTTGCTGAACTCTACGCGGCTCAAAAAGTGTTGATCCGACTCCGGAACCTGACCCAACACATCGTCGGGGCGCATGTTCTGGATGTAGGTCTCAACCAGCGGAGCGCGCTCCTTGACCGTCTTAATCACTTCTTTTTCGCGGACGATCGCTTTGTCGATCAACTGGTTCTGGCTCGCCGTCAGCTTGCGCGCCGGAAGAATATCCTGGTCTGTCTTCTTCTTCTTGCCCAGCAGCGGAACACCGAAGGCCGCGTGCGCGGAGAATGTGGTTACGAGGAATGCCAGGGTGAGGCCGGCGGCGGGCTGTTTCCGGAAGATCATGGTTTACGGCTCCTGCGGTGACCTTGGGGTCATCCTTAGTGGACTTGATGCTAGATACTGCTATTGAGAACTACAACCGAGTGACAGATGCAGGTAACTTACCCGGCAAGTTGGAAGGCGACGTTGACGACGCCCTCCCAATCAACTGGATTTCCTGATGCATCAGTGGCTGGTGAAAAACGAGTTGCCTGTACGGCACGAATGGCGGAATCGCCCAATCCGTGCCCAAGATCGCTACTGACGCCGAGAACCTGAACGGCACCGGTTGAGGAAACGCGGAGTCGAACAGATACCGTACCTTCAATGTGTAGCTTGATTGCCTCGTCGGTGTATACCGGCTTGGGCTTGAAAAGAACTTTGGGCGCTTTCGCAGTAGCTGCTGCAGGCGCGATGGGCTTCGGCATAGGTGGAGGAGCAGCTTGACCAAGATTGACAGGCCCTGCCACGCGGCTGGGAGAGTTCATCGGTCCCGTCCCACCTGTAACTCCAAGCTTGACGCCCTGAACTGGCCTCGCTCCATTCCCGGCCATATTCTGGCTGTTCGGCGAACCAGATCCGAGAGTTACTGCCGTCGCACGCGGTCCGCTACCGGTATTTGACGCAGGCATTCCCGCCATGCCGGCCTGACCAAGATTGATGGCGCTGGTTGCGGGACGATTGGACGGCGCGATGGGATTGTTCGCTTGGCCGAGTGCGACGGGAGCAGGATGCGGGGAGTTGTTCACGACCGCCGCAGGCTGTGCCTGCGCCAGCGAGACGACCTTCGGAGCCGGGGGCGCAATGACTTGCTTCGGAGGAGCCGGAGGCACAATCGGCACCGGTTGATTCATCTTGACCTCCGGAATCTTCGGAGGATCGGGAAGCTTGACTTCCGGCATCTTAATCTTAGGCGGCTCGACCTTGACCTGCGGAACTGGAGGCAGGGGCTTCGGAATAATCTTGGGCTTTATCGGCTCAACCGGCTTAGGGAGCGGCGAGATGGTCAGCTCGGTAAGCTTGACGCGCTTTTCCATCTTTTTTGCGGCAGCTCCAAGAATGCAGACCACGACCGCAATCGTGATGTTCAGGGTAATGGAGGTGAACAGCGATGACTTGCTCTGGTTTCCGTCATGGAGAACGCCAAAGTGCGCAAACTGCATATTCGGCGGAGCGGGATCATCGGTGCGAAGCGGCTTAGGCATAAGAGTCCTTCGTCGGCGCCTCTCCAGTGGGAGGCTGAACATTTTGAACCAATCCCGCTATAGCCTGGACTGGTGTACAGCAGGGTGAACTCCGAACCATTTGCCGGAGTGCCTACGAGCGAACAACTTGAGTTAGACGCTCGATGAAACGATTACGACGAGGTACTCACCCCGTCGGGCAGCGTATCAAGACAGACGTTAGCTATTACGCAAAAGGTTGCAGCAGGCACCGTGCAATCGGGAGTCCAAACCGGTGACATTGCCGGGGCTCTGCCAATTCACTACAGCAAGTATAGTGCCGCATGCGTATCTGCTTGACACTGGTACTTTTGTGGTATCAGGGAAGAAGCAAAAGGAGCCATGGAATGAATGTCTTAGTAACAGGTGGAGCGGGTTATATCGGAGGTACGGTCAGCAGACTTTTACTGGGCTCGGGCCACGATGTAACGGTCTACGACAATCTCTGCCACAGTCGCCGCGAGGCCCTGCCGGAGGGAGCTACCTTCGTTGAAGGCGATCTTGCCGACCGGCCGCTCATTGAGCGCACCCTGCGCGAAGGCCGCTTCGACGGCGTATTTCATTTCGCCGCGCTCATCGAAGCTGGCGAAAGCATGAAGGTCCCGGAGGTCTATTTCCGCAACAACACAATGGCGACCCTCACCTTGCTTGACGCCATGATTGCAACCGGCCACGATCGGCTGGTGTTCAGTTCTACGGCTGCCTGTTACGGAGAGCCCGAGCGGACCCCTATTACGGAAGAAGCCCGTCTTCTGCCTACGAATGCCTACGGAGAGAGCAAGCTGCTGGTCGAACAGATGCTGACATGGATGAACCGCGTTCGCGGATTTCGTTACGCCAGCCTGCGTTACTTCAACGTCGCCGGCGCGATTGAAGGCTACGGCGAAGCTCATGAGCCTGAGTCGCATCTGATCCCGCTCATTCTTGATGTCGCCATGGGCCGCCGTGCCAATATCAAGATTTTCGGTAAGGACTATCCCACTAAAGACGGCACCTGCATTCGCGACTACATCCATATCCGAGATCTTGCAGAGGCGCACTTTCTCGCCCTGGCAGCTCTGGGCCAACACAGCCGACTGATCTATAACATTGGCAACGGTCAGGGTTTTACTGTGCGAGAGGTCATTGACTCGGTCAGCCGTGTCACCGGCAAGCCGATCGCAGTCGAAGAGCACGAGCGTCGTCCCGGTGATCCGGCTGTCCTCGTCGCGAGCTCGGAGAAGATCAAAGCGGAGCTCGGATGGAAGCCTCAGTTCGCCGAGCTCGATCAGATCATTGCCAGCGCCTGGCAATGGCATCAGCGTCGCTACTCCTGAGGCTTACCAAGAACAGGGCCACAGGCATCGAACGTCTCAAAGGAGATCTCCGTGATCGACAGTATGTTTCAGCTGCATCTGCCGCTGTTGGAGAAGATCCTGCGGCCCATCATCGTTTACCTCTGCCTGATATTGTTTCTGCGTATATTTGGCAAGCGCGAGTTGGCGCAGCTTAACCCTTTCGACCTCGTCGTTCTGCTCTGCTTGTCCAACACCGTGCAGAATTCCATCATCGGTGATGACAACACTGTCTCCGGAGGCATTGTCGGCGTGTTTTCTCTGCTCAGCATCAACTATCTGCTCACTCGCGCTCTCTTCCGCCTCCCAAAGCTGAGCAAGATCATCGAAGGGAAGGAGACCGTTCTCATCAGAAATGGCAAGGTCGATCAGGAAGCGTTGAGTCGAGAAGCCCTCACGGAGCTCGATCTCAAGACCATCCTTCACAAACAGGGCTTAAGGGACTACTCCGAGGTGAAGCGTTGCGTGCTGGAAGCCAGCGGAAATTTCTATGTTGAACAGGTTGATCCGCTGCGCGAGGGGCGCCAACGAAGCGAGATTCTGCGTGATATTCAGGCTCTTACTGCAGAGGTGAAGGAGTTGAAGACCCTGCTCGCGAGCCGAGGGTAAACAGGCGGCGCTTACGAGCGGCGAGAATCGCTCGACGCTTTCGACAACGCGCTTCGATACCGTTCGGGAGGCTCTGACAGCAACGAATCCCGCACCGCTGCCCGATAGCCGCCCATGTAAATCGAGTACATCACTGCGAGTGCGCAACCCACACCGAAGGCAAAGCCCAGAAAGAATCCGATACTGACGGACCACATGAGTGACGAGGAAGGCATCTTGTCTCGATTGTATTGGCGCGTCTGACCGCCGCGTGTGCCATGATTAGGCGTTCGACGAAAGGTAGTGATGGTATGAGGTCTTGGTTGCTGATGTTGGGAACTTGTGCGCTTTCTGCTTCAGCAATGGCGCAGCAGACTGTAACCGCCTTCGTAGACCAGCAACTGCCGGGTCTCGTAGACACGTACAAAGAACTGCATGCCGCGCCCGAGCTCTCGCATCACGAGGAGAAGACCTCAGCCTTTCTGGCCGCTGAACTGCGAAAGGCTGGCTACACCGTCACTGAGCATGTGGGGCACTACTACGATGGATCCCAGGCCTGGGGCGTTGTGGGTATTCTCAAGAACGGAACTGGACCAACGCTGTTGATCCGCGCCGATATGGATGCGCTTCCTGTCACGGAAGACACAGGTCTCGCTTATACCAGCAAGGTGCGTTCCACGAATCCCGCGGGGCAGGACGTCGGCGTGATGCATGCCTGCGGTCACGATATCCACGTCACTACGCTAATCGGCGTAGCTCGCGCTATGGTTGCTCTCAAAAGCCAGTGGCACGGCACTCTGATGCTCATCGGTCAGCCCAGCGAGGAGACCATTGACGGAGCTAAGGCGATGATGGCCGACCATCTGTATGAACGCTTCGGAAAGCCGAATATGGCCATTGCGCTTCACGATTCACCCTTTCCCGCGGGACTTGTCGCTGTCGTCTCCGGACCGGCGCTCGCAAGTTCAACCTCCATCGATGTCATCATGCGCGGCGTCGGGAGCCATGGCGCTGCGCCGGAGGCCGGCAAAGACCCCGTCGTGATGGCTGCCGAGTTCATCACCCAGCTTCAAACAGTCGTCAGCCGCTCCGTTCCCCCTCAACAGCCTGCGGTCATAACTGTTGGCCAGATCCACGGTGGAACCAAGCGCAACATCATTCCCGACGAAGTCAAGATGGAGTTGACAACGCGTGCATACAGCGAGGACGTTCGCCAGATCATCATTGAAGGCGTAAAGCGCACGGCCAGAGGCGTGGCTATCGGCGCCGGGGTTCCCGAAGACAGGATGCCGATCGTTAACGTGCTCGATCACGAGTCGACGACTGCTACCGTCAATGACGTCGCCCTATCGGCGCGAGTCGAAAAGGTATTTACCGCCAAGCTGGGTGCGCAGCATGTGACGAGCGTGAAGCCAATCATGGGTAGCGAAGATTTTGGCTACTTCGGGGCGGACGGCACCATCCCTTACGTGTTCTTCTGGCTGGGAGCCTTCGATCCCCAGGTTTTTGCAGAACATCAGAAGACTGGAGCTCCTATGCCTGCATTGCACTCGGCGCACTTCGCGCCGCTGCCTGAACCTGCTCTTAGGACAGGCGTGACTGCAATGACCTACGCAGCGCTCGACCTGCTGCAGTAGGCGCAGGTGATCCGGACATTTGACCTACTCTTCGGTTGCCCGTCGCGCAAGCCATAGCGTACCTTTTGGGGGTACCCAAAATCTTTGGAGGATGTGGCGTGACGGTGATTCACGAAGGAACGGCGAATCTGGACTCGAGTCTAAGGGAGAACAGGATTTTTGAACCCTCACAGGAGTTTCGTTCGAAAGCTCTTATCTCCAGTCTCGAGCAGTACGAACAGATGTATCGCCGCAGCGTCGAACAGCCGGAAGAGTTCTGGGGCGAGGCAGCCTCCGAACTCGAATGGTTTGCTCCGTGGACGCGTGTACTTGAGCTCGGTGTCAATGGATCAGGCTTTGGCGCAAAGTGGTTCACGGGCGGCAAGCTGAATATCTCGCACAATTGCGTTGATCGCCATGCCAAGGGCGCTCGTCGCGACAAGGTGGCTCTGCTCTGGGAGGGTGAGCCTGGCGAAGTCCGCAAGCTAACTTACGGAGATCTGTATGCCGAAGTGCAGCGCTTTGCCAATGTCCTCAAAGGCCTCGGAATCAAAAAAGGCGATCGCGTGGCGATCTATATGGGCATGTGCCCGGAACTCGCAATTGCTCTGCTTGCCTGTGCTCGTATCGGTGCGGTCCACTCGGTCATCTTCGGAGGTTTCGCAGCGCACGCTATCGTCGATCGCGTGAACGATTCCTCCTGCGTTGCGGTGATCACACAAGATAGTTCGTTCCGTCGCGGTCACGAAATCCATCTAAAGAAGATCGTCGACGAGGCGCTCACGCAGTGCCCTTCCGTCAAGAACGTCGTTGTCTACCGCCGCAGCGGAACCCCCGTGGCAATGAAAGAAGGCCGCGATATCTGGTGGGACGAGTCCATGCTTGCCGCCGAGAAGGAGTGTCCTGCCGAGTGGATGGACGCAGAGGACCCGCTCTATCTCCTTTACACATCCGGTACCACAGGCAAGCCCAAAGGGCTGCTTCACACCACAGGCGGTTACTCGGTCCAGACTTATCTAACAACGAAGTATGTCTTCGACCTTCACGACGACGACGTCTACTGGTGCACTGCTGATGTGGGGTGGGTAACGGGTCACAGCTATGTTGTCTACGGCCCGCTCCAAAACGGCGCGACGGTGATGATGTATGAGGGCGCACCTAACTGGCCTGAGAATGATCGCTTTTGGAAGATCATCGACGCCCACAAGGTCACCATCTTCTACACCGCTCCCACCGCGATCCGCGCTTTCACCAAGTGGGGGACTGAATGGGTCCGCAAGCACTCGCTGGAGTCTCTTCGCCTTCTCGGTACGGTTGGGGAACCTATTAATCCCGAGGCATGGATGTGGTTTCACCGCGAGGTGGGCAAAGAGCGCTGTCCAATCGTCGACACTTACTGGCAGACCGAGACGGGCTCCATCATGATTGCCCCCATCCCGGGTGCTGTCGCGACTAAACCCGGTTCAGCCACGCGCCCCTTCTTCGGGATTGTGCCTGAGGTGGTGACAAAGGAGGGCGAACCCGTTCCCGACGGCAAGGGCGG
>Ga0070665_100001040_pt1 | contig 34777 bp, 22 predicted proteins | sample KBSS13metaG_FD_65862 | JGI IMG/M metagenome (GOLD analysis project Ga0070665, IMG submission 65862) | Switchgrass rhizosphere microbial communities from Kellogg Biological Station, Michigan, USA - KBS S1-3 metaG | ecosystem: Host-associated > Plants > Roots > Rhizosphere > Soil ... | reverse complement strand
AACCGGCGCAGCCCGCTCACAGGGTTGAGTCGCTCGAAGCGCGGCGTCAATGTTTTGAAGGTGAACACGGGACCGGTCTGCAGCACCGTCACCAGGCTGACCAGCGCCATGACCAACAGTCCGAACGGTATCGATGCTGCCAGCAGCTCGCGCCCGACCACTATCAGCAGGGAGGCGGCTTCGGGCGTGGCGGATGCTGCAAGCAACTGCCTGCACGTCGCCGCCACCTCTTCCCAGAGGCGCGACGCGCAGCCCAGTAAATAGACCAGCAGCGCAAAGACCGCAGTGAACGTATTCAGATCGTTACTGCGTTGTACTTCGCCCTGCCGTCGCGCTTCTTCGCGCCGAAACGGGGTCGCCTGCTCGGTTCTGTCGTGCTCCTGCTCGTTCATCAACCACCCGCGGCGGTGCGCTCCCAGAAGCGAAAGGTGCTGGCGAAGAGCTCCCCGAAAATCACCTCCGCAAGTCGTGTCGACAACGCGAGCCCCACGAGCCCGAAAATGATCTTCAAGGCAAACCCCAACACGAACACGTTCAATTGCGGCAGGCTGCGGGAGAAGACCGCCAGGGCAACATCCGTCAGCAGCAGAGCCGACATCAGCGGCGCGGCCAGCGCCAGGCCATAAATGAACATGATGCCGGCCTGCGGGATCAGGTTGTTCCAGGCGAGCAGGGGGCCCGCCGATCCGGGTGGGCTCGTCGCGAGCGACAGAGCCAGCGCGCGGATCAATGCGTGATGACCATCCATGCTCAAGAAAATGCTGACCGCGGCCATTCCGAACAATGTGCCGGTCAGTGGTGAAAGCGTCCCCGCCGACGGATTGAACAAACCGGCGACGCCGAATCCCATCTGAGTATCCAGCACCCGGCCGGCTACTTGAGTGGCGGCATACGCGAGCAGAAAACCTCCCCCCAACGCTGCACCTATCAACGCCTCGCGCACCGCTGCGACGCCCAGCGCAATTACCGAATCAATCGCAGGCGTGGTGACGGGATTCGCCGCGCTCAGCAGCAGGCCGAGCCCCGCAGCCAGCAACACGCGCACCGGGCCCGGTAACGTTGTCGGCCCCAGGACCGCCGTAAAGGCAGTCGCCGCGGCAACCCGCACCGACACCAGCACGGCTACCATGAGCCAACCAAGATCCACCGACACGCGCTTCTCCCCAGGGCGTCGAGGCCGAGAATCAGAAGTAGTTAGGTATGTTGCTGATGAGCGAAATGGAGTAGTCGGCCAGGACTTTCAGCATCCAGCCGCCGAGTCCCAGCAGTACGACGGCTGCCGTGATCATCTTCGGCACGAATGTCAGAGAAGCTTCCTGTATCTGGGTAACGCCCTGCAGGATGCTGACGCACAGGCCGACTGCGGACGTCGCCGCGACCAGCGGACCAATCACCAGCGCCGCGGTCCATAGGGTCTTCGAGGTCAGCGCCAGGGTGAGATCCGGCGTCAAGTCATTAATCACGGTGCGGACTCCCTGGCACATTCCGTTGCTTGCCCAACATTCTTCACAAATGATGATCCGGCTGTTGCAGTGACATCGTAGCTAACGGGCGGTCGACATAAGTCCCATGTTTGTTTTGCCTGAGTCAACTCCGCCCTGTGCTTATGTATAATCGTGCGGCCTGCGAACGTCAAGCACACCTGAACAAATAGTTGTCGGCCGGCTCCCTCCGCGGGGTTGTGCTGTTACATTGCAAAGTCCTTACCAGTTTCAACAGTTAGTCGAAGGTACGTCCGAGGAGCCCGGGAAGGATGAAGGCTGCAGTTTTCAAACGTGTTGGAGCGCCGCTGGTCATCGAAACGCGACCCGATCCGGTGCCGGCCGCGGACGGGGTCGTCATTCGGGTGGCCCGCTGCGGTGTCTGCGGAACCGATCTGAGCAAGACGGACGGCAGCGGTGAGGTTTATCCCGCCGAATCTATTTTAGGCCACGAGTACGCGGGAGAGGTTGTTGCTACGGGCGCGCGGGTTACTGGGCTGAAGGTGGGCGACCGGATCACGGCGACCCCCTACGTCGGTTGCGGTCGATGCGCTGCCTGCGTAGCCGGCCGCGCAAATTTCTGTCTGCAAGTGCGCGGCGTGGCCGGAGGGTTTGGTCAATTCCTGGCTTTGCCCGAAAGGATTGCTACCAAGCTCCCGAGTACCCTGACGCTCGATGATGGCGCCCTCGTCGAGCCACTCGCGGTGAGTTTGCATGGCGTGGTGCGCGCCCGGATGCCTCCGGATGCGCGTTTGCTGGTCATCGGGACTGGTCCGATCGGTCTGGGCGCGGTGTATTGGGCAGGCCGAATGGGCGCAAGCCACATAGCGGTGGCGGCCCGGACGCGGCGAACCGAAAGTTTGGCTATGCGGATGGGCGCCAGCGCTTTCGTGTTATCTGACTTTTCACATGACTGGGTTGCGCGCGTGAGAGCTGCGCTTGGAGGCCTGCCCGACGTGGTAGTCGAAGCGGTGGGTCAGAAAGGTTTGATCGAGCACGCCATGAATTGTGTCCGGCCCGGCGGGACCGTGGTGGTGCTCGGCTTCTGCGGTGTACCGGATTCTTTTACTCCTGCGGTTGGCGTGTGTAAGGAGATTACCCTGCGCTTCTCGATGACATACAGCACCGCGGAGTTCGAGCACGTTGCACGCGTTTTAGACGGAGGTGACGTTGAGTACCGTGCGATGATAACCGATATCGTGTCACTTGCTGAGCTACCGGCCTCATTTGAATCACTTCGCCAGCGCACGCATCAGTGCAAGGTCTTGGTTGACCCATGGAAATGACAGCAGCGTACCCGCCTGTTGCAGGCCTCTACCAGCTTGCCTATGTGACGAACGACTTTGAGCAGGCACTCACCCGGTGCGTCACGATCTACGGCGGGTGCGAATTCACCCGCTTGCCGCGAATCAACGTCAATCTGGGAGCAGGTCGCTCGGTGGTATGCAACCTTGCCCTGGCCTGGGTCGGTACGACACAACTGGAAATCATCCAGGCGCTCGAAGGTGAAGTAGGGATTTACGCTGACGGGCTGCGATCTTCCGGCTTTGAGTTGAAGGTGCATCATCTTGGGCGGCTGCATGCCAGCCGGGAAGAGGTGGAGCGGCTGGTCGCCGCGTACCACGCAGAAGGCCGCGCCGTTCCCATCAACGCCGAAGAGCCTGGCTGGGGTAGATACTGTTATGCCGATTTCCGTGGCGAACTCGGCCACTACATCGAGCATGCTTGGTACACACCGAGAGCACGCGAGTGGCACGCGGGCCTGCCGCGCACGGGCGTAGCGAGCTGACCGGAATCATCCGGCAGACTGTGCCGGACTCGCGCGCGCCGACGACTGTCTCTCGCGGCGCATCCTGGAGGAACCCGGAAAATAAATATGTGTCGGTCGCGCTAAACCACCAGCGCGGCCTGCGGATTAACTTGTACTGCCATGTGGCGCATACGCTTCGAACACGGCGGGCCGGGAGAGACGAAGGCGGGTGGTCGTGGCCGCGGAATTGGACTCGGAAGTCTCAGTACTTTGGATACGCTTTCAATCCTCGCGGGATCTTGGCATCCGTGAACGACTGATTGTCTGCTATGCGAGTCTGGCCCGAACCGTTGCGGCAACGTTGTACCGCAGCCGGTCGGACGATACCGTTTCGTTTGACGACTATCTGCAATACGCGCAAGTGGGACTGATCGAATCGATCGACCGTTACGACTCGCTGCGCGGCACGTCTTTCGAGTCGTATTCGAGTTACCGCATCCGGGGCGCTATCTTGAACGGCTTGTCCCGTGAAACCGAACAGCGAGCGCGGCGCAGCCGGCACAGCGCTCGCCTGGCCGAGCGCGGGCAATCGCTGGCTGCCCCGCTGCTCATGCATCCGGGCAGCACCGACCTGGATGATTTTGTTGGTTTCACGGTCGAGCTGGCTGTGGGGTTTGTGCTCGAGAACGGGATGATCGAATGTGTTGATGAATCCCCTGCTGCGAATCCATACGCGCGCGCGGAAATTTCGCAGTTGCAGTTATTGGTGCGAGAGCTCGTCGCGCAATTACCCGCCCGCGAGCGCCACGTGCTCGAGGCTCACTACTACGAACAGAAGGCCTTCCAGGAAATCGCCGTGACCCTCGGCCTCACCAAAGGGCGTATTTCGCAACTCCACTCTCGCGCCGTGGCACGAGTTCGCGAGTGCCTATGCGAGCGACCCAAGATCGATAAAGCATTGTGACGCTATGACCCGGATCCAACACGGTGCAATATAGAGGTGTATAGTTGTGTCGCAAGGGCCGATGTTGGTGATCAACCTGGAGCGGCGCCCCGACCGCATGGCACGGTTTTCCGCGACCAATGGTTTCTTGTCGAGGCTCCAAAGGTTTCCAGCGTGCGACGGGCGCTCAGTGGATCGCGAGCGGCTGATCGCGGAGGGCACCATTGACGCGCGCATCACTTGCACGAGCGGGGCGCTCGGATGTGCGCTTTCGCACCGTGCGGTCTGGCTGCAGGCCTTGGAGAAGGGCGACACCACGGTTTTCGAAGACGACGCCGTGGTAAACGGGAATTTCGAGGCTCAGACTCAGCGGCTGATCGCGCAATTGCCTCCTGTTTGGGACATCATTTACTGGGGTTGGAATTTCGACGTACCCGTGGTCGTGGATCTGCTGCCCGGCGTCGGACCGGTCGTGATGCATTGCTCGCAGAGCAGCCTGCGCCAGGGACTGCAGCAATTCCAGGCGCTCGATCTCAGCCCCCGGCTGATGCGGCTTCTCCGATTTTGCGGGGCGCTCGCCTACACTGTGTCTGCTCGCGGCGCAGAAAGGTTGTTGCGTGGCTGTTTTCCGCTAATGCCCGACTTCTATGGCATCGATCTCGCGATGGCACGGCTGGCGCCGACGATGAACGCGGCTGTCGCGCTGCCACCGCTCGCTGTGAGCCCGAACGACGACAGCGAAACACAGCCTGAACGTTTCAATCAATTTGGGACCTCCGATTCAGCGCCTCGTTGGCCCGCGCCAACGCCCGGTCAGGATAGCTACGAGCGGATCGGGGGCGAAATCGTTTTTCGACACCCGCGACGCCGACTATCATCATCGAGTTGACCTACGACAAATCCGTCATGGACGTGCCGCCCCGGACGTTTTGAGTCAGTTGTTTTTATCGCTGTAGATGATTCCGCGGCCATCGGTACCCACATACACCCGGCCGTCAATGCGCATGTCTGCGGCTATGCAGCGAAACCGGCGACCGTACTCATGTCTGGCATCGTTGATGCGATTCCACGTAAAGCCTCGATCATCCGAGCGCCAGATGGCAAACAATTCCCCACGTGAAGCAATTGCATACAGCGCCGGATAGTCGCGACCCGGGGCAGCCTTTCCGAAGCTCAAATGCGCGATCGACAGATCGTTGGGCACTGCCTGGAAGCTGTGGCCCGCATCCAGGGAATGAAACAGGTGCGCCTGGGAGATCAGCCACAGGTCGCCGGCGCGCCCCGGCACCGCGAGTAATGGGACCGGCATTTCCGGGTTGCCGGGTGCATCGGCGCTGAGGTTGTGCGGTAATCCTGCGCTCGGGAGCAACTTGAAAGTCGCGCCCGCGTCGTCACTCGACAGCAGCCTGCCGTTCTCGAAGTCAACAGCATAAAAGCGTCGGGGGTCTGCACGGTCGCCGATCACCTGAGCGAAAGGCGGCAGGTCCAGACTGTTCCAGCTCGTGCCGTGGTCGCGCGACAGCTTGGGGATCGGTGTCATCACAATGAACGTATTGCCATCGGCTGAGGTGACGATCCGCAGCCTGCGCTGGGACGCGGGTAGGGCGATCGGCTGCCATGTCCGGCCGTAATCGCCTGACCACGCCAGGGCAGGCTCGTTGCCGTTGGCTCGACGCGACACCCCACTGCGGACCACGATGTGCGCTGCATCTTCCGCGTAGTCGATATGGTCGGTGTTATTGAATGCCGGATGATTGAACATGGGGGGCGATACGTGCAGGTCCTCGTGAGCGTAGCCACCGATGTCGCCAAAACCGCTGTAGAGCTGCGGTCCTTGCGTTGGACTGATCAAAGTGATCACCGCCGTCTCTTCCATCCCCTGGACCCAGGGCTGCCACCGCACGGTTCGTTTCGAATCGGTGAGTTGGAGTTGATCTGTTGCATACAGCGTCGCTCCAGTGGTGTAGGCCACGTGGCCGGAATCGAACGGATCGATGGCCACACCGGCAATCCACCATCCGAACGGCGCCTGCTCGTCGCCCCAGGTCAAGAATGGCGTCGCGCTTACATCCCGTGTGCTGAGCTCGCGCACGTCTTGCCAGATCCTCCCTCCATCGGTGCTGCGCCAGAGAATGTCCCCAGTGCCCCAGCGATTGAGCGTCGCGACCACAACCTGCCCGCCAGCCACGCTCAATCCCATATAGGCAGTTGGAGAAGACCGGTCGGGTGTGATGTTAACCCAGCGGTTGGTGGCGGTCCGCAGCTCGTAGACCGCGCCATCCGTGGCTCCGTTCGGTCCCGCGCCGTTGGAATAGGTGATGTACAGCGATCCTCTTTCGTTGGTTTGCGCCTGAACCGGCAAAAAGTCCGGGCGTGGCTCGCCGGGCACTGAACGCCACGTGCGCCCGGCATCATCCGAGCGAAACAGATGTCGCTCACCGGGATCGGCAACACCGACAAAAAGGGTCCTGGAGGGTCTTCCCCGTATACCGCTGCTGGGATCAAACACCACAAAGCTCAAACCGGTATGGGTGGCTCCTGCCTTCGGCAACCCCAGGCCCGGATAAGGGAAGGAAGTCACCTTCGCCCAGGTTCGGCCGCGATCGACGCTGCGCTGCAGCCCGTCATAACGGGATCCAAAGTAAAGGATGTCAGCGTCATTGGGATCAATACTCAACCGCTCGCCCACACCGCGACCCGGCTCATTGCCTCCCATTCGAAAATCAACCGGGTAGACGCTCCACGACTGCCCGCGGTTTGTTGACCGGATGATGGCAGCAGGGGAGGTGTGATACATACCAACCGCCGCAAACACCACCTCGGGGTCGTGACGGTCGAGGGCTATACTTTCGATGCCGAGATAGTTTCCGTTGGTGAAATCATCCTGCAAAGGCATCCAACTCTGGCTCGCATGATCCCAGCGATAGATCCCACCTATGTCGGTGCGTACGTACGCCAAGTCATGCGCGGCACGGCTGAAGACGATAGCAGGGGAAAAACCGCCTCCACCGACGCGGACGTTATGCCACGAATACGTCTCCTGGCCGATAGCGGTACCCTCGAGCAGCAGGAGCATTGCAGCTGCGTGCCAGGCTATACGGATGGGAGTGCCCTCATTACGGCTGGCACATCGCCATGTCTTTGAGGAAAGCCGCATGTGCCGGCAGCGTCTCCACAGCTCTGCGGATGTTGCCGCGCATGCTTTCGAAGCGTGCCTGCACGTCACCGCCGCCGAGAAGATCCACGATCGGCTCGTGCCGTTCGGGCCAGACGTGCAGGCCCGCGTAGATGGCCAGCCAACTTGCGGGCAAGAAAGTCTCGTGCTCGAGTGTGGCGATGCGGCCGGTCTTTTTGTACAACTCAACTTTGTCGGCCAACGTTTCCGGCACGGCCAGGGCGCCGCAATACTGCCAGAACGGCGTATCCCGCCGCTGTGAGGCTGCATAATGCAGAATCAGAAAATCCCGCACACGCTCATACTCGAGAGCGGTCAGGCGATTGTATTCGGCGCGGATAGCCGGATCGCCATCACGGTCGGGAAACAGGGCGAAGAGTCGCGCCAGACCGGTTTGCACCAGGTGAATGCTGGTTGACTCCAGCGGCTCGAGAAAACCCGCAGCGAGCCCTAACGCAACACAATTGCCGACCCAGGCGCTGGAGCGCCGTCCAGCCTTGAAGGTCAGGAAGCGAGGGCTGGAGAGCTGTGCACCCTCCAGGCGCCCGAACAGCTTCGCTGCGGCTTCGTCGTTGGACAGGTGCGCGCTCGAGTAGACATAGCCATTGTCTACACGATGCTGCAACGGAATTCGCCACTGCCAGCCGCACTCCCTGGCTGTTGATTGTGTGAAGGGGGCAAGCTCGTCATCATCCGCGATCTCGCACTGGACCGCGACAGCGCGATCGCAGGGCAGCCAGTGGGACCAGTCTACAAAGGAAGTTTGCAGCGCCCGGCCGATGAGCAGCGAGCTGAACCCGGAACAATCAACAAAGAAATCGGCACTGATGGAACGTCCATCCTGTAACAGCAGCGAATCCACCCCGCCGGTTGGACCGAGCTTCGCCTCGGTGATTTCACCCTCTATGCACAGTACGCTCCGGCCTTCCGCGTACTTCCGCAAAAAGCGCGCATAGAGCGCCGCATCCAGGTGGTATGCATATGAGAGTTGATTCAAAGGGGAGGAGGGGTCTTTCAGCCGCGGCGCACCGAACCTGCCCAGACTCGCAGCGAGGCCGGTTACCGACCACTCCTCGAGCGGTGAGAGGTGTCCTTGCTGTCTTTGCCCGAGCCAATACGCCTGAAACAATTCGTGGTTGACGTTGGTCCCGTAAGGACCGAACGGGTGTAGAAACGCTTTGCCGATGGTCCGCCAGTCGCGGAACTGAATTCCCAACTTGAAGGTGCCGCGGGTAGCGCTCAAAAACTCCCGCTCGTCGACACCGAGCAGAGTGTGGAAGGCGGGCAGGCTGGGGATGGTTGCTTCCCCGACACCCACCGTGTCGATGGCGTCGGATTCCACCAGGGTGATCTGACAGGACCGATCGAGCACCCGGGCGAGTGCCGCGGCCGCCATCCATCCCGCCGTCCCGCCACCGACGATCACCAAGGTCCGCAACCCGCGCGGGGAGCGCTGACCCAACTCGTTCATGTGTTTGCCCGGCAGTATTGATCGATGAAAGCGCCGTGCTTTGGTAGCGACTGCGCAGCCCCCGACACGATGCGCGCGCGGCGCTCCAACTCGCGCTTCAAAGCCGCAGGCTCGATGAGGTCCGCCATGGGGTCGTGGCGGCGCGGAAACACTCCAAGGCCGAAATACATCGAAACCCAACTGGGTTCGGCGAACGCGCCGCTGTCATACAGCGCCACCACGCCGCCTGCTTTGAACAATTCGATCTGGTGACGCAGCCCATCGGGAATGGGCATGTGCCGGCAGTAGCGCCAGAGCTCCTCATCGCGACCGCTCGCGTGATAGTGCAGGATGATGAAGTCGCGGATCGACTCATAGCTGCGCCCCATCAAGCGGTTGTATTCCTCCGCGAGCTTCGGCTCGAACCCGCGGTCGGGGAAGAGCTCGATGAGCCGGCCGATCCCGGACTCGATGAGATGAATGCTGGTGGATTCGAGCGGCTCGAGGAATCCGCTTGCGAGACCCAGGGCCACGCAGTTTCGTTTCCAACTCTCGCGCCGCCGTCCAGCCGTGAACTTGATGAGTCTAGGCGTCCCCAGCGCCTCGCCATCGAGGTTCGCAAGAAGTGTCCGGGCCGCCTCTTCCTCACTGGTGTAGCGGCTGCAGAAAACGTGACCGTTGCCGGTTCGGTGCTGCAGAGGAATTCGCCACTGCCATCCCGCTTCATGGGCGATCGAGCGGGTATAGGGCGTCAGCTCGCCCGTTCGCGCGCTCGGCACTGCCAGAGCACGATCGCACGGCAGCCACTTTGACCAGTCCTCGAAGCCTGCCTGCAGCGAGCGCTCGATGAGCAGCGCCGCAAAGCCGCTGCAATCGATGAAGAGATCCCCATTGACGGACCGGCCATCCTGAAGCAACACGGCATCGATGAAGCCATCAGCCGGCCGCAGACGCACATCGACGATGCGTCCTTCGATACGCTTTACCCCGCGCTGCTCGGCGACGGCACGTAGGTACGCGGCATATGAGGCGGCATCGAACTGAAATGCATAGGAGTAGGAACCCAACACCGAGTCTCTGTTGGGAATCGGCGGGGCAAATCGTCCGAGTCCCGCGGCCACAGTAGTAATGGAGCAGTCGGCATAGGATTGCTGGTCATTCGCCGCGCGCATTTTGAGCCAGAGCTGGTGCGCGGACACGCCGAGCATGTCCGGGCCGAAGTCACTGAACCCGTGAAAGAACCTGCGCGCCGGATTCCATCCCCGGAACTCGATGCCGAGCTTGAATGTGGCCTGGGTCTTGCGGATGAACTCGATCTCATCGAGTCCCAGGGTCGCATTGAACGCCCTGAGCGTGGGCAGAGTCGCCTCACCGACTCCGATCGTTCCGATCTCCGAGGACTCGACGAGAACGATCTCATTCACCCGCCGGCCGAGCGCTGAGCCCAGCGCGGCAGCCGCCATCCATCCAGCGCTCCCGCCGCCGACGATGACGATTCTAGAAACAGCAGAGCCTGCCATGACTCAGAAGGTCACACGCACCTGTGCCGAGTACGTGCGGCCGCTGTCGTACCAAGCCAGTTCCGTCGTGGCAATGTGCTGCTGCTGCAGCTCCTTGTATTGCGCGTCGGTCAGGTTCAGAGCCGTCAGGCCGAGCGTGATGTGCTCGTTGATCTTGTAGAAGATCGAGGCATCCAGCTCGCCGTACTTGTCTGCATACAAGGGCAGCCCCCAGGCGTTATTCATCTGGCCATAGTTTGCACTGCTCGGATCGGTATTGAGCCCATTCGTGCCATTCGCCGCGTTGACGTTCACTCCCATCAGGTACTTGCTGCGCCAGCTGTACGCCAGACGCGCGGAAATCGGACCCCGGTCGTAGAGCAGGGCGGCGTTGTACGCGTACTTGGACAATCCCAACAGCGGCAGGTTGCCAAATGTGGTGCCATTGGTATCGCAGCCATTGAGATTGAGATTGAGATTATCGGCTCCGCCGCTGCTCGAATCGCAGTATTTACCGGTCACCGGAGTGTTGAGTGTCTGGCTGCTGTCGACATAGGTGAAGTTGAGCTGCGTTCCGAAGCCGCGCAGCAGGTTGGGCAGAAAGTCATAGTACTGCTGGTAGGCGACCTCGATGCCCTTGATCTTACCGCTGGCGCCATTGACCGGCCCTGTGGTCGTGAACGTGTGGGCGCCACCGTTCGTATCGAAGCCGGTCACGGGGAAGACCTGGTTGATGACAACGTCTGTCAGATGCTTGTAGAAGACATCCGCCGTTACCGACCCGGTCGGTGCAAAGTACCATTCGAGCGTTCCGTCGATCTGGAACGATTTCGTGGGCTTCAGCCTCGGGTTGCCGCTGGAGGTACCGGTGAAGCTCTGTACGCCGCTGCCGCTATCGACGGCCGAGCCCAGTGAGGTGAAGGCTTGCAGTTGCGAGAAATCCGGACGCGCCATGGCCTCCGCCAGTGCCAGGTGCGACTGCAGTCTGTCCGCCCAATGGAAGCGCATGTTGAGGCTCGGCAGAACATCCGTGTAGCTGTTCTTCGCGGACTGCGCCTGTGCCAGGGTGCTGAACGCAAAATACTGGCCACCCGTCGGCACGTTGGTTGGGATGCTGAACTGACTCAGAGTCAGGTAACCATTCGCCGAGTCGCGGGTGTGCACGACCCGGACCCCGATCTCGCCATCGAATGGCAATTCTCCGATGTTCGAGCCGAATGGAACCGTGAGGTAACCGGCAAAGGTGCGCTCGTCCTGGGTGTTCAGTCCTCCGGTCGGCGGCGCACCGGGCGCCTGGATGAGCGACGCCGGGGTCCACGAGTAATTGCAGGAGGGGTCCAACTGCTGGCACAGCGTCGTGCGGAAACCTTGTATGGTCGCAAATGAGTTGGGCCATCCGGTAGCCACCGAAACCGCCGGGAACACCACGGCCGAAGGCAGCGGCACACGACCGTTGAAAAAGTTCGGGAAGGCATAGGTGTTGGTCGCCGCCGGGAACTTGTTCAGGTAAGCCAAGTTCGGCAGGTTCCAGCCCAGCATCCAGGTCTGGCTCACCGCTTGCCAGTTGTAGCCGTTGCCCGGCTCCGACAGATCGGTCTGCGCGCTGCGATCGGCCATGCGCACGCCGGCACGAATGGACTTGAAGAACCCATCCCCCAGTTTGTATTCCGCATCCTCGCGCCAGGACCATTCCTTGCCATGGGCAAGGCTGAGACCGTCCATGGTGAATGCCCAATAGTAGTTGGCGGGATTGGTCAGATACGCCTGCGGGACGGACACGACCGGAAGTTTGCCGGTGAGGTCGATCGACTCTGACGGAACGTTCACGCCTGTGGCGACCGTGAAGTCATCGGAGTTGGTGTTGCTGCGGACGAGCTGCACGTCCGTGGTCAATTTGAGTCGCTCGGTAGCGTGCCAAATGAGGTTCCACGACACATCGCTCGTATTGGAATGCCGATCGGCGGAGCGCGTGTCGTCGTTGAACGGTAAGCCATTATCGCTCGGATCGGTGATGATGCCCTTGGCAAGCATGCCGTTCGGGGTGTAGGTGAAGCTGGTCCCTGGGGCGGGCGCGATATTGTAGGGACTCGTAGCTGCAAATATCGCGTTCTCGTCCCAATGGAACTGGTACACCGAATCAAACCAGGTGATTGACGTCTCGACGTTGTCGGCCGGGCTCCACTGTAGCGCCAGATACAAGCCCTCGCGCTTGCGCTTGTATCGCAGTGTGCGCCAGGAGACGCCCCCGTTCGGTACCCAGACGGTCTGGCCCGCCGGAATCCAGCCGTTGTTGTCGTTCGGGGCCTCGAGGCCCGACACGCGCGGGAAATAGGCGAAACGCTCGATCCCGTCGGTGCGGTTCAAGCTCTCGGAGTAGGCGACATCGGCGAGCAGCCCGAAACTTCCGATTCCTGTTTGCCAGCGGTCGCTGAGCAGCAGCGATGCGGACGGTTTGAGATTGCCGCGACTCAAATCGCCCCAGCTGCCTCCAGCCGAGGCACCGATTCGTGCGCCGGTGAAATCGAAGGGCTTTGCGGTGCGCAGGTTCACCACGCCGCCCACTCCTCCTTCGATCTGCGAGGCGTCGGGATTCTTGTACACATCGATGGCGGCCAGGAGCTCCGGCGGCACGTCATCGAAGCTCAGCTGACGCCCGCCGTTGGCCGTGAAGACATCGCGACCATTGACCTCGGACCTGACATAGCTCAAACCGCGAATCGCGACGCCGGATCCTTCGACCTGGAAGTGCTCCGGGTCAGTATGCCCGGCGATATCGCGGTAGGTGTGGTCGATCGTGATGCCGGGGATGCGCTGCAGGACCTCCGTGACGGAACGGTCGGGCAGCTTGCCGATGTCCGCGGCGATCACGGAGTCGACGATCTGCATCGACACTTCCTTGAAGCGCTGCGCCGATTGCAACGCCTCACGCTGACCTGTTACGACGACCTCGCTGAGCTTATCGTCGGACTTGGAGGAATCGGAAGTGTTGCTGTCCGCGGCTGCAGCCGAATCTGCCGCCAACGCCGGGAGCGAGGAGGTCGCGGCAATCAGGCTCAGTGCCCCAACAGCCAGGACCGGGCCGCGTTGCCGCACAGCGCGCCGCACTGCCAGCTGGACTTGCGAAAGCTGACCAACCTGCGCCGTCAATGAATATTGCTTCTTTGAGACCACGATTCCCCCTCGCCGACCTGCTTCGATTGGCTGATGCGTCTTGACCCGCTCGAGGCGCACGGAAGCTCATTGCCGTGTGCGTCGTGTCCCTGCGCCCCCTGTAGCTGAAAAGATAGCGTTAACGGCGATCGCGGCACTATTGAAAAGTTCGGCCGCAGACATGTCCGAAACCGCAACTGCGGTCCGCTACGGTTGCAAGAATTATCGGACAATAACTAACACCAACGCGGGCACCGGGCAGCCGTTGTGCGCTACCGCAATGCCGGACGCAGGACAGCCTTGCGGGTCGCGATCGATATTCTCGTTGTAGGGAGCTTCGGTCCCGGGAAGTCCTCCGTATAGGCTTCCACCGTCAGTACCCCCGGCGTGGTGGTGGCTTGAACGATGACTTGCGCCAACCCATTGAAGAGACTGCGCAACGGCTGTTTGTCGGATTCCTGACAGTTCGGATCACCGTTGCCGACACCCAACAGGACGCCGGTTCCGCTCACTTTGAAGTGGATCTGATTGTCTGCTGTCGGGATGGCTCTGCCGGCACTGTCGAGGACCTCGACCTGCACGAGGGCAACATCCGCGCCATCCGCGGCAATCTCGGTCCGATCGGCACTCAGTCGGATGGTCGCCGCAGCACCGGTTGTCTCACGACGCGCGCTCAGCACGAGCTTGCCGTCCCGGAAGCCGTGCGCTTCGATGACGCCCGGCGCATATCTGACCCGCCACTCGAGGTGAGTCAAGGGCCGGACTCTCTGCCGGCCCTGACTGCGGCTGTTCAGGAACAGCTCGACTTCCTCCAGGTTGGAATGCACCCAGACCGACACCGGCTCACCCAGCCGCTGCTCCCAATTCCAGTGCGGAAACAGATGCAGGACCGGCTGCTGTCCCCACCAGGCCTGGTAATAATAGAAGTTGTCCTTGGGGAATCCGCACAGGTCGACGATGCCGAATTGCGAGCTGACGGAGGGCCAGCCGTAGGGAGTGGGCTCGCCGCGGTAATCGAAACCGGTCCAGGCAAAGCCGCCGGCCAGGTATTCCCGCGCGGCATAGAACGACCACCATTCTTCCGCGAGCTCGGACCAGTCGGTGTGATTCACATCGTATGAGCTGACCCAGTTGCGGATCTTGTCGGTCTCGTACACCCCGCGGGTGGCGACGGTACTGGCGGTCTCCGATCCGATCAAAGGTTGCCGCGGATGTTCCCGATGATAGGGGTCGATCGACTTCAGGCTATAGTTGAATCCTTCGACTTGCACAGAACGCGCAATACCGGGGCCATAGGCGCCATTGATGGCGGCGGTGCACAGCCGGGTCGGGTCGAGCTCACGGGCTCGCCGGATCATGCTGGCCGCGATGCGCTCGCCTTCGGGCGTCGCCTGCAGCTTCCATTCTTCGTTTCCCATGGACCACAGGATGATGGCGGGCGAATTGCGGTAGCGTTTGATCATCGTCTCGAGCCGGGCGAGTCCTTCCTGACTCGAGCTCAACAGGCGTGTTTCACACATCATCATCATGCCCATCGCATCGCAGGCTGCGACCCATTCCGGTGTTGGCATGTTGTGCGACGTGCGCACCGCGTTGCAGCCCATCTCGCGCAACACCCCAAGCCGGTACACTTGCAGCCGATCGGGCAGGGCGGTGCCGACCCCGGCATGATCCTGGTGATTGCAGGTGCCCTTGATTTTGAGGGAGCGCCCATTGAGAAAAAAACCCTTCTGCGGGTCGAACGCGAGCGTGCGCACACCGAAGGCGATTTGCTCGGCATCGTGCACTCGGTCCGCGGTCTCGACTGAAACAATCGCGCAATACCGGTATGGATTTTCCGGCGACCACAGGGTTGGCGCCGGCAGGTTGGCGGTGGCGGTGAAGGTGGCCTTGCCGCCGGAGGCGATGCTTTGCGGCTCGGTTTGAGCGGTGGCGACCGTTCGGCCCATCGCATCCAGAATCTTCCAGTGCACACTGGGTCGCGCCTGTGTGGGCTCCTCGTTCTCGACTACGGTCGTGAGTGACAAGGAGGCGGCGCCGGACTCAACCTCCGTACGAATACAACTATCCCACGGACCCAGGTGCAGTCCTGCGGTCCTGGTCAGCCATACGTGCCGGTAAATTCCCGCGCCTTCGTAGAACCAACCATCGCCAAGGGTGGCATCCACTCGGACCACGAGCATGTTGTGCGCACCGTAATTGATGAAGTCGCTGATATCGAATCGAAAGGGCGTGTAGCCGTCATCATTTCTCCCGATGAAGCAGCCGTTGATGAACACGAGGGCGCTGCGAAACACGCCGTCGAATTCGAGCACGATGCGCCGGCCGAGATCGGTTGCCGGGATGTCGAAACCGCGTCGATACCAGCCGATGGAGGTCTCGGGGTATTTTCGGCCGAGCGGCTTGTAGCCGTGGCTCTGCAGGGCTGCGTCGCGCACGAAGGGCAGCTCGACCGCCCAGTCATGCGGCAAGTTCAATGAGCGCCAGCGGGAAGCATCGAATTCCACCGTGGCGAACTCGAAGTTCCGTGTTTTGGAGAAGGCGTCCTGGCTCGCTCCGAAGCCGAGGTCCCGTAGTGGATCGTCGGCATGCCCCGGCAGAAACTGCCAGCCGAAATCCAACAGTAGCCGTTCGCGTGGCGCAACAGCCGCGGGCGCCTCAGCTGCAGGCTCCGATACAAGTGATCCAGTCGGCCCGCGCGCGAGTGCATCGCGCGAGAGGACCGAATGAAGGGTGAGGGCAACAGCGCTGCGCAGCAGCTCGCGACGATTGGTTTCGACCACAATGCTTCTTTCAAACAACAGACAAGATCCCACAGGCGGATCTGTGGCTGTCGATCGGATACATGCGGCCGGCCTGCTCGCGCAGCGCGCTCACCATGAGCTGCGCGCCGGGCGAGAGTTTATGGCGGCGGCGGGTGATGAGACCGAATGCACCCACGGCCAATGGCAGATCGCGGATGAGCACCGCCAGCATCCCGGCACTACAGTGGGACTGAACCGCTTCCTCGGGCAGGACCGCCAGCATGTTGCTTTGCTGCAGCAGGGCGGTGACGGCGGGTAGACATTGGCTCTCGACGATGTTGGTCGGTGGTGACAATCCATTTTGGACGAACAGGTCGACGAGCCTGTCGCGGACCAGGCTGCCGGCCGGTGGGACGATCCAGGGTTCCTCGGTCAAGTGCTCCAGTGTCAGATGTTGCCGACTCGCGAGCGGATGATGCGCACTTGCAATGACCGCATGCGGCTCATCTGGAGCGAGTGGCTCGTAGACGAGCTCGGCCTTGGGTGTGGAGTCGAGAACCCGGCCCACGACCACGTCGAGCTCACCCCGCACGAGTTTCTGCACGAGCGTTCTGCTCGGCCCGATTTCCACGCTCGTCAGAATTCCCGGGTAACGCTGCTTCATGCTCACAACCGCCATCGGGACGAGGTTGGTCCCGGGACTCAGAACGGTGCCAATCGCGACCTTGCCCGCGAGCCCTGATTTGAGGGCCACAATTTCCTCGCGGGCGCGCCCGAACTCGCTCAGCGCCTGGCGAGCATGCTGAATCAGAATCTCTCCGTACTGGGTGGGCGCCATGCCGCGGGCCATTCGGTCAAAGAGCTTCACATCGAAGTCGGTCTCGATCTGGCGGAGCAGTTTCGAGGCGGCCGGCTGGGTGAGGCCGGCAGCGGAGGCGGCCCGTGCCAGGTTCCGTTCCTCGTCGAGACGGACCAGCAAGGTCAGCTGGCGCGCTTTCAGGTGATAGTGGTTGAACGGCCTGATGCGGCGTGTTGCCAAGACGCTTACAGTAGCCGTGCCCCGTGCAGACTCCAGAACCGTGATCTGTGGTTTCAAACGACGCCCCCCTGTAGAAGTCGCTGAATGGTTGCGATAGGAATGGGGCGCCGTGGGCATTGCAATGGATTCGGGGTCACAACGGGCTCACATTTTTGTTTTTCTGCATAGGTCATTGATATGCTTGGCTTTCTGACAGAGCCGAAGAGCAGCGATCCGATTGAGTGAATGGACCCGGAAGTCCTCTGCGCAGCGCATCCGGTTCGCGGATTTTGAGGCGGATCTGCACACCGAGGAGCTGTTCAAGTCCGGCACCCGACTGCGACTGCCGCATCAGTCCTTTGCCGTGCTGGCCATGCTGCTCGAGAGACCCGGGCAGCTCGTCACTCGCGAAGAGATGCGCGCCAGACTGTGGCCGACGGGCACACTGATCGAGTACGACCAGCGCCTGAATGCGGCGGTCAATCGTCTCCGGGAGGCGCTGGAAGACTCTGCAGCGGCGCCTCGTTTCATCGAGACCCTGCCGAAGCGCGGCTATCGGTTCACTGCCGCGATCCAGCCGGTGCCATTGCCGCCGGCGGCAGAGAAATCGGAGCCGTCCCGCTCAACGCAATCCATCGACGCAGTTGGCCCGCAACCGGCCGGTGCGACGCCGGCGGAGACTGCCTCAGGCGCGTTGGCACCCGAGGATTTCGCGAAGACTCCGCGCGGTAGAATGCCTCGGACGCGAAAACTCCTGTTGGCTGGCCTCGCTGGCCTGAGTGCACTGGTGCTCATTGCCGGGGGCCTTTTCATAATGTCCGCTCCCTCCACAACACGAGTTCCCGTCGGCCGGCAACTCGTTCCCCTGGCGAGTCTGGCCGGCAAGGAGATCGCGCCGACGTTCTCTCCCGATGGGAGTCAGGTCGCCTTCGCCTGGAATGAAGGTACGGATGCCGGCCATCTGTTTGATCTTTACGTGAAATCGCTGGGATCCGAGCGGCTGTTGCGTTTGACCCATCATCCTGCCAAGTGGATGAGCGCTGCCTGGTCGCCGGACGGAAGCACAATTGCGTTTGTGAGGGAGTCAGACGAGGGTTCGGGCATTTTCGCGGTCCCGGCGCTGGGCGGAGCGGAACGAACCATCGTGCCCGGCGGGGTAGCCTTCGGGTTCGCGCAGATCAGTTGGTCCCCGAACGGGCGGCAGCTGGCCTATTCCGCCTATTCACCGGACCGGCCACAGATCAATATTGTCTCGTTGGATACCGGAAATACGCATCCGTTGTCGCCGGCACCCGATTGTCTGGAAGCTGTCGATCCCGCGTTTTCACCCGACGGCGGGCAGCTGGCTCTGATCTGTATCACCAGTTCGGCTGTCTACACGATCTATGTCCTGCCTTTGCCATCTGGACCTGCGCGTGCGGTGGCGACCATGATGGGTGAACCGCACGGGCTCGCTTGGTCCGCAGACGGACGTGGCCTCATCTTATCCAACGATCCCGGTTATGGCGGCGAATTGTGGCATCTCAACCTGCAGGGTGATCGGGAACAACTGCCATTCGGTGAGGAAGGGTCTATGCCAACAGTCGCCGCGCGGGGCGGACGAATGGCTTACGTGCGCAGCCATGCAAATGTCGATATCTGGCGTGCGGATCTCACTGTCGAGCGCCCGGAAGAATCGGCTACGAAGCTGATCTACTCCACTCGGACCCAGGTGTTTCCCCGCTACTCGGGGGACGGCAGACGCATCGCATTTCAATCCAACCGGTCCGGCAGCTTCGAGATCTGGGTGACCGATGAGCGAGGTGCCGATCCGGATCGGCTTACTTCGTTCAACGGACCCCTGACCAGTGCGCCGAGCTGGTGCTCCGATGGGCGGCGGATCGCCTTTGATTCACGTCTGTCGGGCACCTCCGCCGTCTATATAGAGGACAAGGACGAGAAGCTGCCCCGCCGGCTGGCCACTTCCCGTACCAACTTGTCACAACCTGTCTGGTCCGAGGACTGCCGTTGGCTGTTTGCGTTCGATGGCAAAAACGTGCTGTATCGGATTGCGTCCTCAGGTGGACCGGCTGAGCGTTTCACCGCGCAAACCTCATCCTATTGTCTGGTGAGCGCGCAGCGAGTGATCTTCAACGTCCTGCAACCGACCGGCGTGGTGCTTTGGAGCAAACCCGTCGACGGTGGCGCGGAAGCCCCTCTCGAAGGGATGCCAAGAATCCCCTATCCAGACTCCTGGGCAGCAAGTCCCACCGGCATCTACTACACAGACTCCTCGTCGCAGCCGGTGCGGGTCAATTTCTACGACTTCGCAAATCGAAGCACGCGCATTGTGATGACCCTGAAGCAGACACCCGTTCCGGGCGTGGGCGCGGGGATCTCCGTTTCACCCGATGGACGGTGGCTGCTCTATGGGCAGTCCGGCGAGGAGTCGAGCGAGATCATGGTGGCGCCAGCGCGGTGAGCTTCAGCTAACGGACGATCCGGATCAATTCAGTGAGCGATGGTTTCAGTACATCACCTTGCGCCGTGAGTTGTCCGCGCTCATCGTCCCAGCGCAGATGGGTGAGCCGACCTTTGCCCTTTTCGTAGGCGTAAGTCTCACCGTCATCATCGTAGAGCGCGAATTGCGCTGTCCGGCCGCTGTAGATGCGGATCTCCGTGAGCTGTTGCGGGGTCGAGGTGTTAGGGATAGGCCCTCCCATGGGGATAATTGAACCGGCGGCAACGAACAAGGGAATCGTGTCGAGCGGCGCGGCTACGGTAATCGTCTGACCGCCGGCGAAGCGTTCGTTCGTCCAATAGTTGTACCACTCGCGACCGGCCGGTAAATACACCTGTCGGGACTCGCGCCCGGGTTCCGTCACCGGAGCCACCAGGAAAGCGGGGCCGAACATGTATTCGTCCCCCAGGTTGGTGACGTGCGGGTCGTTGGGGAAATCCATGAACAGGGCGCGCATGAAGGGTGCACCGGTGTCGTATGTCTGTTTACCCAGCGAGTAGATGTAGGGCAGTAAAGCGTATCGGAGGCGCAGGTACTTGCTGATGGCAACTTCCGCCTGTTTGCCGTACGCCCAGACCTCGGTTGCCTTGCGTAGGCCGTGAGCCCGCATTGTCGGTGTGAAGGTTCCGTATTCGTACCAGCGCGTTATCAACTCAGGGTAGTCGTCAGATTGCGCCGGAGGGATCCAGCCGCCGATATCGTTCCCCCAGTAGGCCAGCCCGGAAGCCGTGAAGTTCAGGCCCGTGGGAATTTGCCGTTTGAGCGCTTCCCACGTGCCGTTGATATCGGAGGACCAGAAGAGGCTCCCATGGCGTTGTGAGCCGAGATAGGCGGCGCGTGCGAGGATCAGATTGCGCTTGTTGGGTCGATCGCGACGCGAGCCTTCAGCCACCCCCTGGGTGTGCAGCAGCGGGAACAGGTTGTGATAACGGTCGCCCGAGCCGATGCTGTAGAAATACCCGTCGGGCACCAGATCCGGCTCGGTCTCGTCCAACCAGAACCAGTCGAATCCGCGCGCGGCGATGTTGTCCCGAATCCGGTCCCAATACCACTCGCGCGCGGCGGGATTGGTGCTGTCGATCAAGGCACCCGCGCGGTCGCTGCGCTCGGCCAGCCCGTCCACCGGCTTACCATTCCTGTCCGCAAGGAACCAACCTTTGGCAGCCAGGTAATCGAAGTAGCGCGACTCTCTTTCAAACCGCGGCCAGACACTGATGAGCGTGTGTATGCCGTGCTCGTGAAGTGTGCGGTTCATGCCCTGCGGATCTGGAAAGGCCTTGGGATCGATGTCGAGCTGGCCCATGCGCGTCCAGTAGAACCAGTCCACGACGATGACATCGAGCGGGTAGCCGCGTGAGCGATAACCCTCCGCCACATCCAACACCTGTTGCTGCGTTTCATAGCGCGCCTTGCTCTGGATGTAGCCAAAGGCGGCTTTAGGCGGTATTGGGGTTGCACCGGAGAGCTTGCGATAGCCGGCATACAACTCATCGAAGCTCGCGCCCGCAATCACGAAGTAGGAGATCCGCTCCCCGACCGCGGAGCGCCAGGTGGTCTGGCCGTGCACTCCCGCCGATATCACCGTGTCGGATGGGTTGTCCCAGACGATGCCATAACCCTTGTTGGTGACCATGAACGGCACACAAACAGTCTCCCCGGCCGGCGCATCATAGAAGTGTTTGCAGTCGATGCTGCGGCCGCGGTAATCGAGCAGGCCTTCCTGATTCTGTCCCAGCCCGTAATAGTGCTCATCGGCAGGTGAGTGGAAGATTGCGCCTACCCGAAACGTCTTTTCTCCATTCACGGTGTGGGGTGCCATTTCCCAGCCGGTCATGCGCAGGAAGGGCTCGTTACCCGGCTTGGCGATAGTGAGAGACACCGGCGGCAAGGATGAAGCGAAGTAGCGCTCCATCTGAGTTGGGGCACCCGGCCACGGTTGCGCACTCACCGTGACCGACATCACCGCGGAGGAGAACGCGTCCCCGTCGGTCGTGGTCCGATGGCTCCATCCCGTCTCATCCGCGGCGGCGATGAGCCCGAACCCCGGTGGAGCTAGCGCGAGATCCTTTTCCAGGCTGATGGTGATTCGTACGATGTTCGGGCCGTAGCTCTCGATCGACACCTGGCTGCCACCGCGATCGAGCAGAGCAAGCGGCGCAGCCACGGCGACTCTTGCACTCATGAGGACCCAAAGCGCAAGCACGAGAGCGCTCAGTCTGACTTGCGCATAGTACCCCCGCGCAGTTCGGTCGATGTAGTGCATGGCCCTCTAGCCCGCCTTCGGTAGCCGGTAGATCTGTTGGATGAGGTCACGATGAGCTGGCAGCTCGTTGGCGAGACGTTCCGCTTCGTCTGCGATGGCGGTCAACTCGCGCGCGGCTTGCTCGTTGTGGGGATAGCTGGCCGCTTGCGCACCGAGGTCGGTGTTGTAGCCCATGCCGTAGAGTACGAATTGCCAGCTCGCCGGCGCGAAGGTCTCGACGTTCGAGTCGAAATCGAGCTCCGCGGGCACGCGGTACCGCCACGATTCCAACCGCTCCTGCAGCGAGGCGGGAATAGTGTGCGGCCGGGTGTTATCGCGCCAGAAGGCTGTATCGGTACGGGCCGTCAGGCAGTAATGCATTTTGAGGAAATCGAGTACACGCTCGTAGCGTTGCCGCATGATCCGATTGAACTGCCGGGCCGCTCTTTCCAACTCTCCGTGCCACGGGAACAGCTGCGCAAGGAGGCTGGCCGCCGCCTCGACGAATCCGATCTCGGTCGCTTCCAGAGGCTCGAAAAAGCCGCCTGCCAGCCCCACTGCGACGCAGTTCCCATACCAACTCGTCTCCCGGTACCCCGACTCGAATCTCAACAATCGGGGGCTTGGGCCCTTGCAGCCTGGGCCGATGTACCTGCGCAGGATCTGCTCGGCACGTTCATCGCTGCTGTGGGATGAGGAATAGACGTACCCCACAGCGCGTCGTGAATCGAGTCCGACATCCCACGTCCAACCCGCCTCTTGCGCTGTCGAGATGGAGCAGGAGGCGAGCGGTGCATCGGCACGGCTATATGGGACCTGCATCACCACCGCACGATCGCAGAACAGCGTCGACAAACAGGATTTCAGCGGCCTTCCCAGGGTGCGGCCGATCAACTGAGCACGGAAGCCGGAGCAATCGATATACAGATCCCCTGTAATGCGCCCATGCTCGCAGGTTTCGAGCGAAATGATCGTGCCGGCTGCATCGATCTCGATGCCCTGCACCGTATCAGTCAGATGCTGCACGCCGTGTTGGATGGCAGCGGAACGCAAGGTACGCGCGAACGAGGCTGTGTCGAAGTGATAGGCGTAGCTCAGCAGGCCCCCGAAATCCGCTCCGCCGCGGCTTTTAGGCGCAAGCGCGCGGTCGACAACCCGCTTCTGGACAGTTGTGGCTTCGTCGAGTTGAACGCCCGATGTCAGCCCCAGGAGCCAGTACGGCAGCAGATCCAGGCCATTTGGGCGTACATGAGCAGATTGAAAAGGGTGGAAATAGTCGTTGCGGCCGGCACTCCCGGGATTGTGCCGCCAGTTGACGAAGCGAACACCCTGTTTGAATGTGGCGCGGCTGTCCCGCATGAAGCTCGCTTCATGCAGGCCTATGTCGCGCAGCGTGCGGTGAATGCTGGGAAGAGTGCCCTCGTCGATACCGACCGTAGGGATTTCTGGCGACTCCACGAGCACGATTTCGATTCCGCCGGGAGCGGTGCTCGCCAGCGACCTCGCGAGATAGGCTGCGGTGAGCCAGCCCGCGGTTCCACCGCCTACGATCACCACTTGCCTGATCATGAAGTACGAGTGCGCCGATGTTGCCGCAGGTTGATTTCACGATAGCGCCGGCGCACCTGGCTCGACTAATGAAATTGCAGCTGCGAGTCATGTCCCGAAGAGCAATGTTGCAACAGCGCCGTTGACCCACGCCCCACGAGCTCGAGCCTGAGGCGGAGCCATTAATTGCAATTGATTCACTGTGGCGCGTGGATTACATTTTTGTAGACAGACAGGTCCTTGAAACCACAGACTTCTTTCGGCCCTCGACTTGCACAGCAAGCCCCCAGATTCCAGGCCGGAGACCGTCCGGTTCGATGACTTCGAAGCGGATCTGCGCGCGGAGGAATTGACCAGGGCCGGACGCAAGGTTCGGCTTGCCCAGCAGTCCTTCTGGGTACTGGCCATGCTCCTGGAAAGGCCGGGGCAGCTCGTGACACGCCAGGAGTTGCGCGACCGGTTGTGGCCGCGCGGCACACTACTCGAGCACGACCAGGGTTTGAATACCGCGGTCAATCGCCTGCGGGAAGCTCTCAGGGATTCGGTGGAGACGCCGCGGTTCATCGAGACGCTGCCGAAACGGGGTTATCGTTTCATCGCTCCGATTGAGAGAACCCCAGCGAACGCGCCCGAGGTTGGGGCTGCCGCAACCCTCGAGGCCCCCACTCCCCAAATGGAGTCTGCTGATGCGCGGCGCCGGGACGATACGCGCGCCGCAGCGGTGCAAAAGCGCCGCAAGGTGCTGCTCGTAGCTGCTCTGGGCCTCTCGATCGCCGTCGTCGCGGTTGGCCTGGCCATCCGCTTCACCCAAAATTCCTCGACGCAGCCGATGTCTGGCAGGCACGTCACTGTCTTCACGAGCCTGCCCGGACAGGAGATCGCCCCGACATTCTCTCCAGACGGAAGCCGCATTGCGTTTGCGTGGAACGGAGGTGCGCAAGCGGGGAGTCAGTTTGATCTTTACGTCAAATCATTCGGATCGGAGCGGTTGTTGCGGCTGACTCATCAGCCTGCGCAGTGGATCACGCCGGCGTGGTCGCCTGATGGCAGCCGCATTGCGTTCGTGAGAGTCATCGAACAGCAGGCGCCGGGTATTTTTCTGATCTCCGCTTCAGGCGGGTCGGAGCGCAACCTCACGATTCAGAACGTCGCGATGGGGCTCGGGTGGCAAATCTCCTGGTCACCCGATGGCCGGCAGCTCGCCTATGCGGCATACGGCACCAATGGGCGGGCCGGGGTGCACATTGTTCAGTTGGATTCGCTCAGGACTTGGCCGCTGCAGCCTGCGCCGGAATGCCTCGAGGCGGGCCAACCGGCGTTCTCGCCGGACGGCAAGCTGCTTGCGTTGGTGTGCATTTCGAGCGAGGGTGTCTATGGCATCGATGTTGTGAACCTGCCCCGTGGGCCCATCCGGCAGCTCGCCTCGATTGCCGGCAATCCACAGGGTCTCACCTGGGCTGCTGATGGAGGTCACCTCATCTTTGCCAAGGACCCGGGCAATGGCGGTGAGTTGTGGCAGCTGAGCTCGAGCGGCGAGCTGACTCAACTGGCCTTCGGCGAGGAGGGGTTGGCCCCCGCTGTGTCGGCCAAAGGGGACCGGATTGCCTATGTGCGCGGTCGGGGAACAGTGCACATCTGGCGGGCGGATCTCACGGCCGAGGCTCCGGAGGCGAGCGCTACGAGACTCATTTACTCCACGCGGACTCAGGCGCTGGCACGCTATTCGCCGGATGGAAGTCAGATCGCCTTCCAATCCAACCGCTCCGGGAGCACGGAAATCTGGCTCAGCGCTGCAGATGGCGCCGACCCTGAGCCGATCACAGCATTCAATGGACCGTACACGAGTGCGCCGAGTTGGTGTTCCGATGGGCGCCGGATTGCGTTTGATTCCCGAGCATCGGGGGTATCAGCGATCTATGTCGAAGATATTGGAGAGAGAGTTCCCCGCAAGGTCAGCACTTCGCAGGAGAATCTGTCGCTGCCGGTCTGGTCCCAGGACTGCCGTTGGTTGTTTGCAATCCGGCGCGGCAACGAGCTGTATCGCTTTGCGGCCGCGGGTGGCCCCGCGGAACGCTTCAGCCAGGAGCCCTCGAACGGTGCGGTTGTCATTGGTAATCGCGTGGTGTTCACAGCAATGCGCGCTGAGGGGGTGCTGCTGCGGACCAAGGAGGTCGCCGGGGGGCTCGAGGAACCCCTGGAGAACATGCCCAGGCTCGGCTATCCAGAGGTGTGGGTCGCAACCCAAGGCGGCATCTACTACACGCAGTCCCAGACGAGGCCGATCACCGTCAGGTTTTATGACTTTGCGGCCCATCAGTCACGCACGCTGATGAGCCTGAAGCAGACGCCAACACCGGCCGGCGCCGGGCTGGAGGTCTCTGCGGACGGCCACTGGCTGCTCTTCAGTCAGCTCGAGAACAAGCAGAGCGAGATTGTGTTGGCCCCGGCACATTAGGCACAGATCCATATCCAATTGGATCTGGGTGCGTTCTGTTTTTGAATTGGCCCCGCAGCGCCCGGCACGGCACTATGAGGCAGCGGATTTCGGAGGCTTTCCATTGGCCCTCTCTCGTAGACAATGGCTCATGGGTTCGGCGCTCGGACTGGCCGGGGCGTACCTGCAACCTCGTGACACACGGGCGGGCGTCGATACCAAGGCTGAGTTTGATGCATCCTGGGACTCCCTGAGCCATTACGTTGCTCCCCAGTGGTACCGGGACGCAAAGTTCGGTATTTGGGCCCACTGGAGCGCGCAGTGTGTACCCGAGCAGGGCGATTGGTATGCGCGCAATATGTATGTGCGGGGAGAGCCGCAGTATGAGCATCATCGAAGGACATACGGTCACCCTTCGCAAGTTGGATTCATGGAGATCGACCACCAGTGGAAGGCGGAGCGCTGGAATCCAGATGAGTTGATGACTCTGTACGCGGCGGCGGGCGCGAAGTACTTCGTCGCGCTCGCCAATCACCACGATAACTTCGATACCTTCAACTCCAGGCACCACGCCTGGAATTCGGTCAACGTGGGACCGCGCAAGGATATCGTGGGAGGCTGGGCCAAATCGGCCCGCGCGCACGGCTTGCGCTTTGGCGTCAGTAATCACTCAGCACACGCCTGGCACTGGTTCCAGACGGCTTACGGGTACGACGGCGAGGGGCCACTTGCGCAGGTCCGCTATGACGCAGCGAGGCTCACAAAAGCGGATGGACGCGGTAAATGGTGGGAGGGGCTCGATCCGCAGGATCTCTACACCGGACCCAACATGGTGTTACCCGACGGTATCCATGGGGCCGCTGCCGTGAGGAAATGGCATCAGGAGAACGACTATGTCTGGTCGGAGAGCCCTCCAGCCAACAACCTGCCGTTTGCTCGAAAATGGTTTCTCAGATGTCAGGATCTGATCGATCAGCACCGTCCGGACCTGCTGTATTTCGACAATTCCGGCTTACCGTTGGGCCAGTTCGGGTTGGACATAGCCGCTTACTACTACAACGCGAGCCGCACCTGGCATGAAGGTCGACTCGAAGCGGTGATCAATGCCAAGAACCTGGCGGCACAACAGCGTAGTGCGCTCGTGGAGGATATCGAGCGAGGCTTCAGTGACGGCATGAGAGCCTTGCCCTGGCAAACGGATACCTGCATCGGTGACTGGCATTACCGTCGTTCATTGTTCGAGGAGCACCGTTACAAGAATGCCCGCACGGTCATTACGCACTTGGTTGATATCGTGGCGAAGAATGGCAACCTGCTGTTGAGCATCCCGCTGCGCGGGGATGGGACTATCGATGAGGATGAGCGGGCGCTCGTGCAGGAACTGGCCGCCTGGATGAGACTCAACGCAGAAGCCATTTTCGCCACCCGCCCTTGGCGTGTTTTTGGAGAAGGGCCGACGCGTATCAAATCCGGAAGTTTCGGCGAGGGTTCGGAAGGTGAGCTCGGCGCCGAGGACATTCGCTACACCCAAAAGGGCGCCACGTTGTTCGCGATAGTGCTCGGATCGCCCGCGGCAGACTCCATCAACCTGAAATCGTTGGACGCGACCAGCGCGGGCACTGTTGAGCGAATCGAGATGTTGGCCAACGGCGCTCCACTGTCGTTCACCCGCGATGCCAACGGCCTGCGAATCCGCCTACCGCAAACGATGCCGGGCGAGCATGCCTTCGCATTCCGGATCCTCGGCCGGGGTCTTACGGTCCCCCACGTAGACATTTAAAGAACGATCAGCAATGTCCAGGGTCAACCCACTGCGCCTGATGGCGCTCGCAGTCTGCATGTTGAGTGTTATCAGCGCGTCGGCCGCGGAGCGCGTGAAAACATCGGCAACCGTGGCCCACCCGGAGCTGTGGCCGAGGGGCCACAGCGTTGGGCTCGTGGATGCGAAAACCGAGAGCTTCGTCACCGCGCTCATGGCGCGCATGAGCCTCGAAGAAAAAGTCGGCCAGATGATCCAGGGCGATATGGCCTCGATCACGCCCGAGGATTTGCGCTCTTACCCGTTGGGTTCCATCCTGGCCGGCGGCAGCTCACCGCCATTGTCGGGAGATGATCGTGCCCCGAGCGGGGAGTGGCTCGCAACGACGCGTCGCTTTCACCAGGTCGCGCTCGAATCACGCCCAGGCCACGTACCGGTTCCTCTGATTGTGGGTATCGATGCCGTTCATGGGAACAATAACGTCAAGAGCGCCACGATCTTTCCGCACAACGTTGCTCTTGGCGCCATAGGTGACTCCGCATTGGTGCGCCGAATTGCTGAAGCGACCGCACAGGAGACAGCGGCAGTGGGAATCGACTGGGATTTTGCACCCACACTCGCGGTACCCCGTGACAAGCGCTGGGGCCGCACTTACGAGGGTTTTGCGGAGAATCCGTCCCTCGTGCGCGAGTACGCGCGGGATTTCGTGTTGGGCATGCAAGGAGAGCCCGGAGCCGGGCGCGCCATAGAGCGAGGTCATGTCGCTGCAACCGCCAAGCATTTCCTCGGCGACGGCGGGACGTTCGAGGGCATCGATCAGGGCGACACTCGTATCGACGAACAGGATCTGATCAACATCCACGCTCAGGGCTACCGAGCCGCCATCAATGCCGGCGTCATGACGGTCATGGTGTCCTATTCGAGCTGGAATGGACAGAAGATGCACGGCAATCGCAGCCTGATCACGGACGTGTTGAAGGGCCGGATGGGTTTCGCGGGTTTTGTGGTGAGCGATTGGAACGGTCACGCTCAGCTCCCTGGCTGCTCCCGGAGTAATTGTCCGGCTGCCTATAACGCGGGCATTGACATGATCATGGCGCCCGATGGCTGGAAAGAACTCTTCGCAAACACGCTGGCCGAGGTCCGTTCGGGGGCGATCCCGTTGCGCCGCATCGATGCGGCGGTCCGGCGCATTCTGCGCGTGAAAGCGAAGCTTGGCCTGTTCGAGCCGGATCGTCAGTGGGAGGGAAAGCTGCAGGTGTTGGGCTCGGCCGGGCATCGGTCGTTGGCGCGCGAGGCTGTGCGCAAGTCGCTGGTGCTTTTGAAGGACAACGGTCAGCTGTTGCCGGTGAAGGCCGCCTCGCATGTGCTCATCGCTGGATCGAGCGCCGATGACATCGGCAGGCAGTGTGGTGGTTGGACACTGTCGTGGCAGGGCACCGGAAATACCAACAGCGACTTCCCCACTGGCCAATCCATCTACTCGGCGCTGCATGAGGCCATCACACAGGCGGGCGGCACGGCCGAGCTCAGTCAGGATGGCAACTTCGCCACCCGGCCTGATGTTGCCATTGTGGTCTTCGGCGAGGATCCGAGTGCCGAAGGGCGCGGCGACCTGCGATCACTGGATTACCAGGCAGAGCATCCGGGTGATCTCGCGTTGCTGCGCAAGCTCAAAGCGAGCGGCATACCGGTCGTCACCGTGTTCTTGTCAGGTCGCCCGTTGTGGGTAAACCCCCTGCTGAATGCGTCCGATGCATTCATTGCCGCGTGGTATCCGGGCTCCGAAGGTTCCGGTGTCGCCGACGTTTTGGTTTCGGATCCGCAAGGCAGGCCGCGGTCCGAGTTTGTGGGGAAGTTGCCCATGTCCTGGCCGAAAAGCGCCGCCCCAACGCCGTTGAACGTAGGACAGGAAGGCTATGATCCGTTGTTCGCCTACGGTTATGGACTCACCGCCGGATCGCACATCCAGGTTGCAACGCTGAGCGAGGATCCCGGAATCAAGATCGCCGCGGGCAGTGTCGACAGGTACTTCGCCAACGGTCGTATGTTCAGTCCATGGCGCTTCGCCCTGCAGCAGAATGGGAACACGAGTGCTGTTCCGGATCGCGCGGAGCCGTTCAATCTGGAGGGCTACATTTCCATTGCGCCGATTGATGCTGGAGGCGTGCAAGAAGGAGGCAGGCAGGTCACCTGGACGGGACGAGGCGAGGCCGCCGTGTTGTTGACCGGGATGCCTGTCGACCTGCTGCGCCAGACCAACGCAGACATGAGTCTGCAAATCGATTACCGACTCGACCAGGCACCGACCGGTGCGGTCACACTGGCGCTGGCGTGCGAGCCGGCGTGTACGGGCAAGGGATCAGTTGCAATCGACACTCTCCTGGCCAAAGCGCCGGTCGGTGACTGGCATACTCTGAAAGTGCCTCTCGCATGCTTCCACAAAAAGGGCGCGAATCTCGCGCGGATTGCCGCGCCGATGGTGATTGACAGCCCGGGTCGCATGCAGTTGTCCATCGCCGCCGTCAACCTGGCGAGCGACTCGAAGGGTTCGGTGTGCCCATGAGGCGACGTTTGCGGCGCGCCGCGCTCTCAGTGTTGGGCCTGTGTGTCCTTCTGGGCAGCGCCTGTGATGCGATGCCACGCGCTCGCCACGTCCTGGTGGATGTGAGGCAATCCAGCGGCGCGCTCGACCACTCGTTTGATCTGTCAGTGGGGTCGGATTATCCAGGAACCTTGATGCGGGAGAACAGCCAGGCCCAACTGCAGCTCGCCGTGCGGGAGCTCGGCTTTCGGTATCTGCGTTTTCACGCGATTTTCCATGACGTCCTTGGGACCGTACGCATACGGGACGGCAAGGTCGTCTATGACTGGTCAAAAATCGACCAGCTTTACGATGATCTGCTGTCAAAACAGATCAAGCCTTTCGTGGAGCTCGGGTTCACGCCCGAGGCACTCGCCACTTCCGCGAACAGTATCTTCTTCTGGCACGGCAACACCTCGCACCCGGATCCGGGTGGTTGGCGCGAGTTGGTAGAGCAATTCATTCGCCATCTCGAGCAGCGCTACGGTCGCGATGAGGTGCGCAGCTGGTACTTCGAGGTCTGGAATGAGCCCAACCTCGCCGGCTTCTGGGAGGCGGCCGATCAGAAAGCCTATTTCGAGCTGTTCGACTCGACCTCGAAGTCGATCAAGGGCATCGACCCCGCACTTCGGGTTGGAGGCCCTGCGACCGCGGGGGCCGCCTGGGTGAGCGAGTTTCTGGCCCATGTGCGGCAAAGCGGCGCGGCTGTTGATTTCGTAACCACGCATACCTACGGCGTCGATGGCGGATTTCTGGACGAGGAGGGCAAAAGCGATACGAAGCTGTCCCCCTCGCCGGATGCCATCGTCGGCGATGTGCGCCGTGTCCGCGAGCAGATCGCGGCTTCGGCCTTTCCGGACCTGCCACTCTTTTTCAGCGAATGGAGCACGAGCTACACGCCGCGGGACTCCATCCACGATTCCTACATCAGTGCACCCTACATCCTCAGCAAGCTCAAAGCCTGTCAGACACTGGCGCAGGGCATGAGCTACTGGACGTATTCCGATCTCTTCGAGGAGCCGGGACCTCCTTCATCGTCTTTCCACGGAGGGTTTGGTCTGCTGAACCGTGAGGGTATTCGCAAGCCTGCCTTCTTCGCGTACAAGTATCTGCATGCGCTCGCGGGGAATGCCCTCGCTGTCAGCGATCCGCAGGCCTGGTTCGCAACGCATGACGGTGATGTCACCGGGGTGCTGTGGACGTTCGAACAGCCACGCCAGAAGGTGAGCAACCGGTCTTTCTACACCAAGGTCGTGCCGGCACACCCGTCCGCGCCCGTGCAGTTGCAAGTGATTAATCTGGTCGCTCGAGCGGACTACCGACTGGAGATTCATCGGACCGGATATCACGCCAACGACGCCTACTCGGCTTATCTCGAAATGGGGTCTCCCAAGGACCTGACTTCAACACAGGTTGCGCACATGATGGATCTCACGCGAGATCTACCCGTGACGGATCGCGTCGTGCGTAGTGGATCGGACGGCAGCGTGAAGGTCACAGTATCGATGAACAGCAATGACATCGTGCTCCTGAGGCTCCGGCGCGTCCCGAAGAGCTGAGTTCGGAGCTCGGTGCCTCAAGCTACGCGCTGCAGCCACCTCGAGAACGTCTCGACCCAATTCGCGGCGGAGGTATTCGCAGAGCCCACGCCAAATGCATGTCCGCCTTCCTGCAGCAAATGAGCTTCCACCGGGCGCTGCGCCGAACGCATGGCGTTCATGAACCGCACGCTGTTATCGACTGGCACCGCCCCATCATCAAAGGCATGGACGAGGAATGCCGGAGGCGTTGCGGAGTCGACATGTCGCTCGGGGCAGCGATGCGCCACTTGCTCGTCAGTCGGTGAATCTCCGAGCAGCTGCATGTGCGACTCAGCGTGGGTCAGCGGCTTCTCCATGGTGATGACCGGATAAATGAGACCGGCGGCACGCGGACGCGGATCGAGCTCGTCGCTCGCATCGACGGCGGGGTACGTGTTCTCGGAATGTTGGGTCGCGAGAGTCGCAGCGAGGTGACCGCCCGCCGAGAATCCCAACACACTGATCGCGTTCGCATCGAATCCGAGCTGCCCCGCGCGTGAGCGCATGACTCGCACGGCCCGCTGCGCATCCTGGAGCGGGACGTTCGACCGATTTCGCCAGCCTTCGCCGGGCAACCGGTATGTCAAAACGCACACCGTCACTCCATAGGCCAACATCCGCTCGGCGACATCCAAGCCTTCATTCACAAACGAAACAAACCGGTAGGAGCCTCCCGGCACCACGAGCAACGCCGTTCCGTTGGGACGGGCAGGGCGAAAGACCCGCATTTCCGGTTTGGCCACATTGCGGATGAACGCGGACGGCCAATCGGCGGGAAGCGCCTGTGGCGCAAAGCTGTCCACTCCGGGCGGATCGCCCGGCCAGAGCGCGATCCGGGGCGCCTTCAACCAGCGCTTGGGTAACCTGTTCGCAGGTGCAGACTGCGCTGGGCGCGCACAGTCTGCCGCGGCCAGCGGCGCCCGCGAAAGCGTCAAGGAGCCAGCGATGGCCAGAAACTCGCGCCGCTGGAGCTTGCTGGGCACAGTCTGTGATGTCCTAGCGGGCCGGCGCATGCAGCGCATACAGAACGCACCCGTGCGCAGGCAACTCAACCTTCAGCCGATCGGAGTCGGTCATGCGCTGACCGTTCCACACATCACGCGCACCGAGCTTGCCGGACCCCAACCCCAACTGTTGCCAGGTCGCTTCCACGGAAGTTACGTGATCATCCAGATTGAAGACTGCGACGTAACGCTCCGACCCGTGCGGCTGCGTTCCGGTGGCGACCCAGACCCGCACCTTCTCGAAACCCACCGGCAAAGGGTCAACGGGGTGATTATCGCGCGTTGTCTGATTGACTGCGATGACCTCCTTGTTGGTGAGCAACGCTCGCGTCTGTACATCCAGCTGGGTCAGATTGGCACCCAGAATCAAGGGCGAGCGGGCGATGGCCAACAACGTGAGCTGCGTGCGCTCCTCGTCCAATGTCAGCCGGCTGTGACGGGCCTCACCCCAACCCGGATGGGGCGCCAACATCCCGAACGGCAACATGTCAGCATCCGGCCAGCGACCGTCGCGCGCGTGTCCCACCCAGGGCTGCAAACGGTCGAAAATGTCCCGCACCCCGATGGGGAAATCGTCTTCCCGGGGCGGCTCGTGCATAAAGTGCCAGCTATCCCAGATGTCATTGGAAATCCGCCACATTTGGGCAAACTGACGAATCTCGGCCGCATGCGACGGCTGCGTGGGACCGGGCGAGAGGCTCAGCACGATCGGTCGGCCGGTCTTGCGGATGGCTTGGGCGATCTGGCGGATCTCGCTCAGCTTGTAAGGGTGATCCGCGATGCAATCGACCTTGATGAAATCCAACCCCCAGCGTGCATACAACGCCAGCATGGAATCGTAATAGGCCTGCCCGGCAGGGTTGTCGCGGACACCGTAGTTGCCATCGTCCCAGCCGCATGTGTCGTTTGTATCGGCGGCCTCAACAGCGTGGAAGGACGATCCGGCAATCGGGCTATTGGCCGTCACTGCCTGCTTCGGAATACCGCGGACGATGTGGAGGCCAAACTTCAACCCCTGCGCGTGCATCCAGGCGGCCAGTGGCTCGAATCCCTTGTCGCCGGTGGAGGAGGGGTACCGGGCCGGCGCCGGAATCAACAACCCATGGGCATCCAGCACATACTGCCGGTTGGCCAGCTTGTCCCCGAAGGGATTCCCCATGTACCAGCCTTCGTCGATGACCGCATAGGTCCACCCATAGGCATGCAGCCTGGCCAATTCCGACACATTGGCCTTGAAGTCCGCTTCATCAATGGTGAGCCCGAACGAATCCCAGCTATTCCACCCCATGGGGGGTGATGGGGCCACTTCGCTCGCCGGCGAGACATGCGTTGCGCACATCAACACCAGGATCAGGATGGCCCTGCGGATCCAGCTCAGTGTAATCAATTCACCCAGGTTCAACATAACAATCCGAATCCGCAACAGCCCCGGCCGATGAACATTATACGGCAGCAGCGGGCCGCTCGACTGATCCGGAAATGGCAACCCTGACATCCAAAATGACAACCCTGCGACAGTCTGCTGCTCAGCCTCGTTCTACAGCCTTTCGGCGGGGATCTGCGGCGCTTAGCGTTTCCCAGATTGACTCGGACGGTCCGGGTGAGCCATCCGGCCCCGTACAGAAGCGGGAGTTTATCTGGTCGACGATGAGACCTTGGCGCTCGAGCGCCTCGCGCGGATGCTTGCCGAGAGCGGCCGGGTCGACATCATCGGCCAGACCACGGAACCGGAAGAGGCCATTGCGACCCTGAGCGATCTCTGTGTTGCCGACGCATACCGAATGACCATCGGAATCGACGTCAGTGTCCCTGCTTACGATCTTCCCGGATCCAACGCGCAACCTCCGCCGTGCTGACCTTCGAGACAACAGCACGAAGGGCATCCATTTCCCGTGCAGCCTGTTTCCGACGCGTCT
>Ga0070665_100001037_pt1 | contig 34807 bp, 34 predicted proteins | sample KBSS13metaG_FD_65862 | JGI IMG/M metagenome (GOLD analysis project Ga0070665, IMG submission 65862) | Switchgrass rhizosphere microbial communities from Kellogg Biological Station, Michigan, USA - KBS S1-3 metaG | ecosystem: Host-associated > Plants > Roots > Rhizosphere > Soil ... | reverse complement strand
CCACCACCCTCGACGAGTACCGCAAGAACATCGAGAAGGATGCGGCCCTCGAGCGGCGCTTCCAGCCGGTGACGGTCGATCCGCCGACCGTCGAGGACACTATCTCGATCCTCCGCGGCCTGCGCGAGCGCTTCGAGGTACACCACGGCGTGCGCATCCAGGACAACGCCCTGGTGGGCGCGGCGGTCCTCTCCGACCGCTACATCACCGACCGCTTCCTGCCGGACAAGGCGATCGACCTCATCGACGAGGCCTGCGCCATGCTCCGCACCGAGATCGACTCGATGCCGCAGGAGCTCGACGAGGTCACCCGCCGGGTGATGCAGCTCGAAATCGAGGAGGCGGCGCTCAAGAAGGAGAAGGACAAGGGGAGCCAGGAGCGGCTGGAGGCCCTCCGCCGCGAGCTGGCGGACCTCAAGGCCCAGTCCGACGCCATGCGGGCGCAGTGGGAGGCCGAGAAGAGCGCCATCGAGGAGGTCCGCGCGCTGCGCGGGCAGATCGAGAAGGTGCGCCAGGAGATCGAGGTCGCCGAGCGGCAGTACGACCTCAACAAAAGCGCCGAGCTGCGCTATGGCAAGCTGCCGCAGCTCGAAGCCCAGGTCAAGGAGAGGGAGCGCCAGCTCGCCGAGCAACAGAAGAGCGGCGGCCAGCTCCTGCGCGAGGAGGTGACCGAGGAGGAGGTGGCCGAGATCGTCTCGCGCTGGACCGGCATCCCGGTGACCCGTCTTGTCGAGGGGGAGCGCGAGAAGCTGCTGCGGATGGAGGAGCTCCTCCACAAGCGGGTGATCGGCCAGGACGAGGCGGTCCGGCTCGTCTCCGACGCCGTCCTCCGCGCCCGCGCGGGGATCAAGGACCCGCGGCGTCCGATCGGCTCCTTCATCTTCCTGGGACCGACCGGCGTCGGCAAGACCGAGCTCGCCAAGACGCTCGCGGAGACGCTCTTCGACAGCGAGGACAACCTGATCCGCATCGACATGAGCGAGTACATGGAGCGGCACAACGTCTCGCGGCTGATCGGCGCCCCGCCGGGCTACGTCGGCTACGAGGAGGGGGGCCAGCTCACCGAGGCGGTGCGGCGCAAGCCCTACTCCGTCCTCCTCTTCGACGAGATCGAGAAGGCGCACGGCGACGTCTTCAACGTGCTCCTGCAGATCCTCGACGACGGGCGGGTTACCGATTCCCAGGGTCGCACGGTGGACTTCAAGAACACCGTGATCATCATGACCTCGAACATCGGCTCGATGCACTTGCTCGAGGGGGCGATGGCTACGGGTGAGATCACCGAATCGGCGCGCCAGGCGGTGATGCGGGATCTCAGGACGCACTTCCGCCCCGAGTTCCTCAACCGGGTGGACGACATCGTGCTCTTCAAGCCGCTGCGGCTCGACGAGATCAAGAAGATCGTCGACCTCCAGACCGAGGACCTACGCCGCCGTCTGACGGCCCGCGGCATCCGTCTGGAGCTCTCCGACGCCGCCCGCGAGTTCGTGGCCCGCGAAGGCTTCGACCCCGTCTACGGCGCCCGGCCGCTCAAGAGATTCCTCCAGCACGAGCTGGAATCGCGGATCGCCCGCTCTCTCATCGCCGGCGATGTCCAGGACGGCTCGCAGCTCCGCGTTGACATGGAAGGCGGCCAGCTCGCCATCGCGATCGAGAACCCTGTCGACAAGCCCAAGGAGGCGGAGGTGCCCGTCGGGGCGGCATAAGGACCTCTCCTCTTTCCCTGAAGTTGAAAGCCCGGCTCCGGCCGGGCTTTTTGTTAGGATTGCTCGATGCAGCCCCTCTACGAAGAGATCCTGAAGGCAACCAGCGATCTGTCGGACATCGCCGTCCTGGTGGTCTTCGGCTCCCGAGCGAGGGGGGACCACCGCCCGGACAGCGATCTCGACGTCGCCATCCTGCCGGACACTGCGGATTCCCGGGCTCGCCGGCACCTCCAGGCGGATCTGGCGGTTTCCCTCGCCCATCTAACCCCCAAGGGCCGGGTGGACGTGATCCTGCTCGACGAGGCGCCGGAGGTGCTCCGGCAGCGGATCATGGAGACCGGCCGGGTCCTCCTCAACCGCGCTCCGGAGGCCTGGAAGGAATTGCGGATCCGCACAATGCGGGAGTACGGCGATTCGGAAGGATACCGGCGGCTGTACCGTGAGGCCCAGCGCCGGCGACTGGAAGGGAGGGAGCCGAGTGGTCGATCAGCAAAAGCTATCGAGTCGCTTAAGCGCGTTGGAAAGCTACCTTACTAAGCTGAGCTCATTCCGAGGCTATTCCCGCGAACAGTTCGTCGAGGAGCTCTCCGAGCGGCTGAAGCGGTGGATGGGGTTCCGCAACATCCTGGTCCATCTCTACCTGGAGATCGACCACGGCCGGGTCTACGACGCGATCCAGGAAGACCTCGGAGACCTGGAAAACTTCGCGGTCCTCATGGCCCGGCTGCTCTGATCCTGAAGGCGGTTCCCTGTTGAAGCTGAAGAGCCCGGCCTCGCAGCCGGGCTCTTCTCTTTCCCAGGCTATTCAGATTCTGGCGACCTGCCCTGTCGTCCCGGCTCGTTCCCGGATGGCCCCTACGAGCCCAAAGACACCGAGAGCAACGCTCACCAGCCCCAACACCAGGACCGCGGTATCCCCGATATAACCAGGGCTGCCTTTCCCGCAGGCGATGCAGAGCACACCTCTGGGCGTGATCAAGAGACCTCCGACAAGAATCATCCAGGCCCAAGCCAGAACTCTCGTGACTCTCATAAAAGCTCCTTTCCAGGAACGGCCGGTTTTTTCGATGGCTCGGTCTTACAGAAAAGACAGGCGTTCAGAAGCTGAGTTTGTTACAACGATCCCGGAGCCCGCTCGCGGGCTCCGGCACGCTGAGAGCCAACTGCCCTCTGGGTTCTCTCTTCCTCAAGAGAATCCCTCACCGCGAGGCGGGTTTTAGAGCTCTCCCGCCAAACGGCGTGCGTCTTCGTAGAGCCGGGGGGACAGATGAATTCCCTGGGCTCCGAGTTGATCGAGAAAGGGCGTAACGGCAGGAATCACCCTTTTCCTCTTCGCCAGAAGAAGGATGCCGACGGTACCGGTCTGGGGCACTCCAAGAGCTACGGCAAGGTTGCGGCCGCGACGTTCATCGATGGCAGCCGTGCCCCCTAGTTCTTGGGCCAAAACGAGGACCTCGCTCTCGCCAGCATCGAGCCATACATACAAACGTTCGACAGCCTCGCGATCCGAGACTTCCATGGTTCTCAGCCACGCAGCCCTGGCGATCTCCTCAGCTCCCGGAAGCTTCGGGTCATGGGTGACCTCCTCGAAAACGGCGCGAGGGGTTACGATCTCGTCGAATAGGGCAGGAAAAAGCTCGAGCTGGCCGATTCGAGCCAGCGAGATCAGTGGACCGGAATTGACGACGAGCGTCACGCTAGGATTGGGAGAACCGGCTGGCGGACTCGGCCGCTGCGACTTCGCGTTCCAAGTCCTTCAGGTCTGCGTCAAGATAGGGCAGATTCCGCTGGTGCAGCAGATCCAGGAACTGGGCCTTCGATAAACCCAGAATCTCGGCGGCCTTGCCCGATGAGATTTTTCCCTCCTGAAAAAGCTCGAGGAGCACCCATTCCCTGGCTTGCCGCCCGAGCTCCGATTCCGGAATGCCCAGAGCGGCAAGCAGATTCTGTGGGAGCTCGATCTCAACTTTCAGCACGGCCATATCGGGATTCTACTACCCTTCCAGTCATTCAACTCATCGCCTACGAGCACGCTTGCCGACTCACGCAGCACTTTGCTCAGCAGGAGACTCATGCAACGCCTTCAGAAGGAGCAAAACCATGCGTAAGAAGATCCCTTTCCTGACCCTCGCTCTCGCCGGCCTGGCCGGCGCCGGGATAGGGCTGTTCTCGCCCTCCCCCGCCGAGGCCGCCTGTCCGAGGGTCTGCTGCCCCTCCGGCGGGCTGCTTCTATTGCTGCGGCCTTCCGTGTGACTGCGCCTCGTAGCCGCTCTGCTGGAGCCCGGAGGCAGGGCCGGGCTCCGAGCCATCCTGCTTGATGGAAATGCAGACTCAAAACTTCCTGGAATCAACAAAGAGCAACAACCTGGCAGGGTACCTGCATTACTGAGAACCCGTAGGGTGGATGGTTCACCCTTGGCGAATATCAGGAGGTCTCGTATGCAGCTCCCAGGTTCTTCTTCAAAGACACTCCGTACTCTTGGCCTGTCTCTCCTTCTCTCCTCCGCCGCCGCGCTCCCCGTTCATGCCCTCGGCGGCAGCTTTGGCGACGATCTGAACTCCTACGACACCACTCGCTGGAGCAAGGCCAATGGCTGGACCAACGGCGGCGCGTTCAACTGCGGCTGGCGCGCCGACCACAGCACCTTCAGCGGCGGCCTGATGACCCTGCAGCTCGACAACGCCACCTGTCCCAGCGGCTGCTCCGGCAAGCCCTACGCCTCGGACGAGTACCGCACCAACGACGTCTACAGCTACGGCACGTACACGGTGCGGATGCGCGCCGCCAAGGGTTCGGGGATCGTCTCTTCCTTCTTCATCTATAACGGCAATTCCTGGGACGAGATCGATATCGAGTTCCTGGGCAAAGACACGACGAAGATGCAGACCAACTACTTCGTCAGCGGCACCGGCGGCCATGAGGCCCTGATCGATCTGGGGTTCGACGCCTCGGCGGCGCTCCACAAGTACACCATCGTCTGGCAGCAAGGCTCGATCCAGTGGTATGTGGACGACGTCCTGGTCCATACCAATACGGGCTCCCCCACCTCCATGCCGCAGACCGCCGGCCAGATCATGATGAACCTCTGGCCCGGCACCGGCGTCGACAGTTGGCTCGGCCCCTTCACCTATACCGGACCGATCACCGCGCAGTACGACTCGGTGCAGTACACCGCGCCGTGAAATGGAAAAGGGCGGCCCCGCGGCCGCCCCTTCACGTCTACAGCTTTCGGGAAAACCTACCGGAGCCCGCCCGCCAAGCCCAGCAGGGACTTGATGTTGTCGTCGTTCCAGCGGATGCCGCCGCCGAGGAAGAAGGAGCGGTTCCTCTCCAGGGGGTCGTCGTAGCCTCCCACCAGGTAGAGGTTGGGGTGGAACTGGTAGCGGCCGAGCAGGCGCAGGTGCGGCGCCAGATCGTTCGGACGGCTGAAGTCGAAGGCCTCGAAGGAGAGCAGGAGCTTGCGGTCGAGGACCGGCAGCGGATATTCGATCTGCGCGCCCCCGGTGTTCTCGATGATGCCGGCGTAGAGGCGCGCGTCCAGTGGCGCCTTGTAGCCGAAGAGGGCGGTCGCGGAGTAGGTCTTCTCCTGGGTGATGGTGCGGATGGTCGTCGTCTCGGGCGGCCCCCCGCCCGGCGGGGTCACCGTGTAGGTCTGCGTCTTCTCCGAGCGCTTGCCGAAGGGGCTGCTGACGATGCCGGCGCGGTAGGCGCGCTTGCCGTCCTGCGGGTCGATGTCCAGCCGGAAGGTGGTCTGCGCTTCCTGCGAGTCCTGCAGGTAGTACCCCTGCATGTCGAGGTCGATCTTGAACTTGTTGAGCCCGCCGAAGCTCTTGCTCAGCGTGTCGACGCCCCCCTTGATGCTGTCGAGGGTGGAGACGACGTCGTTGTAGGCCTTCTCGTCGTTGACCAGCTTGCCAATCGTCCCCTTGCCGCTGGCGATCGTGCCGGAGATCTTGTTGAGGTTGTCGGCCGAGGTCTGCAGCTTCTCGGTCAGCTCGCGGATGTTGCCCAGGCTGGCCGAGACGTTCCCCCGGTTCTCCTGGACGAGCGTCGAGATCTGATCGAGGGCCCGCTGGGTCTGCGAGGCCAGCCGCGGCAGCTCGCGGGCCAGGGTGGCGGTCAGGGCGTCGATGTTGCGCACGCTCGAGCCGACGTTGGCGCGGTTCTCGGCGACCAGCGCCCGGATCTCGGCGCTGGTGAGCTGGATGTCGGCCAGCAGGCGGCTGATCCCGCTGCCGATGTCTTCGGTCGAGAGCTGGCCGGTGACCTTCTGGATCGAGGCGCCGATGTCGTTAATCTTCGCCATCGCGTCGTCCAGGCTGGGCGGCGTCGAACCGATGAGCACGGCGTCGTCGGGCAGCGGCGGCGCGCCCGGGGGGCCGGGGATCAGCTCGACGTACTTCTCGCCCAGCAGGCCGAGGTTGGCGATCCGCGCCGTGGTGCCGACGGTTAGCGGGATCTGCCGCTCCATCAGCATGGTGACCTTGGCCCGGCTGCCGTCGAGACCGAGGCCGTCGACGTGGCCGACCCGCACGCCGGCGATGCGCACCGAGGCCTTGTCGTCGAGCCCGGCGACCGAGGTGAAGACGGCGTGCAGGTGCTGCCCCTTCTTGCCGAAGGGGTTCAGGTCCTCGATCTTCCAGATCAGGACCCCCAGGATGATGAGGCACAGGGTCGCGAAAACCCCGACTTTTACCAGTGATTTCATATCTCTCCCGAAGGCGCCACGCCCGGCTAGAACCGGCTTGGCCCCCCACTCTCTCCCGTCTTCGCCCCCGGATCGTCCCGGGAGTCGCGGGCTCCACGCGCTGGAGCCTCGTCGGAGAGCGGTCCCTCCGCGCGACCATGAATGAACTGCTGAACCCGGGGATCTTCGAGCCGCTTGAACTCCTCGGGCGGCGCCTCGGCGATGATCTTACCGCGATTGAGCATGGCGATCCGGTCGCCGATCAGGAACGCGCTCTCCATGTCGTGCGTGATGGTGATCGTGGTGGTCTTCAGCCGGTTGGAGAGGTCGAGGATCACCTCGCCGATCAGCGCCGTGGTCACCGGGTCGAGCCCTGTCGTCGGCTCGTCGAAGAGGAGGATCTCCGGCTGATGGGCCACCGCCCGCGCGAAGCCCACCCGGCGGCGCATGCCGCCCGAGAGCTGCGAGGGGAGCTTGTCGCCCACCCCTTCGAGACGCACCATCTGCAGGCACTCCTCCACCCGGTCGTTGAGCTCGCCGTGCGACAGCTTCTTCAGCCGCTGCAGGGGGAACGCCACGTTCTGCCAGACCGTCATCGAGTCGAACAGCGCGCCCTCCTGGAAGGCCATGCCGAACTTGCGGCGGAACTCGGTGATCTCCCGGTTGCCGAGCGTCTCGACGGCCGTGCCGTCCACCTCGACCGTGCCGGAGTCCGGCCGCAGCAGGCCGATGATGTGCTTGAGCAGCACGCTCTTGCCGGTTCCCGAGCCGCCGATGACCACCAGCGACTCCGCCGGCGCGATGTCGACGGTCACCCCGTCGAGCACCACCTTGGGGCCGAAGGACTTGTAAAGATCCCGGATGCGGATCTTGACCGCGGGCTCTGTCTTCCTGGCGAGTTCCGTCATTGCATTCCTCAGAACAGCAGCCGGGTCAGGAAGAAATCCGCGACCAGGATGGCGATGCTCGCCACCACCACGGCGGCGGTGGTGGAACGCCCCACCCCCTCGGCGCCGCCGGTCGTGTAGAACCCCTGCTGGCAGCCGATGACGGCGAGCAGGAAGCCGAAGGCGCCCGCCTTGATCAGCCCCGAGAGGAGGTCGGTCAGCTCCATGAACTGGAACGTCCGGTTGACGTAGGCGACCGGATTCGCCCCCATCAGCACGACGGCGACCAGGTAGCCGCCGAAGATGCCGACGGCGTTGCCCAGGATGACCAGGAGCGGCAGCGTGAGCGTGGTCGCCCAGACCCGCGGCACCACAAGGTAGTGGACCGGATCGGTCGCCATCACCTCGAGGGCGTCGATCTGCTCGGTGACGCGCATGGTGCCGAGCTCGGCGCCCATGGCCGAGCCGGCGCGGCCGGCAACGATCAGCCCGGAGAGCACCGCGGAGAGCTCGCGCACCATCGACAGCGCCACCAGCGAGCCGACGAAGCTCTCGGCGCTGAAGCGGCTCAGCACGGTGAAGGTCTGAAGGGCCAGCACCATGCCGGTGAACATGGCGGTGAGCAGCACCACCGGCATCGAGTTGACCCCCACCTTCACCATCTGGCGCAGCAGCTCCCGCCAGTCATAGGGGGGCCGGGGGGTCCAGGCGAAGACGCGCCCGACCATCTGCATGAAGCGCCCCATCTCCTCGAAGAACCCCGCGACGGGGCCGGGCAGATTCGGCGTCTTCACATGTCCTCCCGCGAGAAACGCGACATCAACTCCTCCACTCTCCCCTCCCGCACGTAGCGGCGCGGCAGCCGCAGCCCCAGGTGACAGAGGATCTCCCAGGAGATCGTCCCGGCGTGTGCCGCGAGCTCCGTCGCCGTGATCTCCTCGTTTCCCTGCCGGCCGAGCAGGACCACCTCGTCCCCCAGCTCGGCCCCGGCCTCCGTCACGTCGAGGAGGGTCATGTCCATCGTAACCGAACCGGCGACCGGAACCCGGCGCCCCCGCACCAGGGCCTCGGCCCTGCCGGTGAGCCGCCAAGCGTAGCCGTCAGCGTATCCCACCGGCACGACGGCGACGCGGCTGCGCCGCCGGGTGACCGTCCGCCCGCCGTAGGAGAGGGGCGTGCCGGCCGGAACCTCGCGGAGCTGGACGATCCGCGCCCGCACCGCCATGACGGGCTGTAGACCCATACGCGGCTGAGGGTCCCTGGTTTCATCGACGGGATCGAGGCCATAGATCGAGATCCCGATCCGTACCAGGGCGAAACGGCTCTCCGGGCGGTGCAGGGCGGCGGCGCTGTTGGCCATGTGGATTAGGATGCCCTCGCGCTCGCCGGGTTCCAGCAGGTCGAGCACGGCGGCGAAGCGCTCTTCCTGGGCCGGATTTCGCGGGCTGTCCAGATCGTCGGCGTCGCCGAAGTGGGAGAGCAGGCCGGCCAGCCGCAGCCCCGGGCTGCCGCGCAGGATCTCGAGCGCCCGCGGCACCTCGTCCATCGCCACGCCGAGGCGGCTCATGCCGGTATCCACCTTGAGATGCACCGGCTGCGGCTCGCGCTGCCCCGCCGTCCAGTCCTGCCAGCGCAGGAGCTCCGCGAGCGAGGAGAGGGTCGGGGTGAGGCGGTAGCGGGCGTAGAGGGCGATCTTCTCGGGCCGGGCGGTACCCAGCACCAGGACCGGGAGCTGAACGCCGGCGCGGCGGATCTCGGCCCCCTCCTCGAGCAGCGCGACGCCGAGCCAGTCCACCCCCGCGGCCTCGAGAGCGCGGGAGACTCCCACGGCGCCATGGCCGTAGGCGTCCGCCTTGACCACCGCCATGACTTTCGGAGGCACGGGCGAGCCGGCGAGCCGCTCGCGGATCCTGGCGAGATTGTTCTCGAGGGCGGCGAGGTCGACGTCCACCCAGGCGGGGCGCAGGGCGGCCTGGAGGTCGTCGACTCCCGGCGCCCCCTCGGCGTCCGGCCCGGCCTCAGAAGGGGGCGGAGGATTCGAGCCCATGCCGATCGAGGTTCCGGAAACTGGTGGTCTCTCCCAGGAAGACGAGGTCGACGGTGCCGGTCTCGCCGTTTCTGTGCTTGGCGATGATCAGCTCCGCCAACCCTTTGTTCTCCTCGGTCTGGTTGTAGACCTCGTCGCGGTAGATGAAGGCCACCATGTCGGCGTCCTGCTCGATCGAGTTATGAACGAAGAGATCGTCCGCGACGAAATTGTGGGGGCCGGGGACAGTCAGATCGAAAACCTCTTCCACCCCATCCTCTGCAATAGAAACGATCTGATCCCAGTAGATGTCGCTCTCAGCCAGAAGCTGGAGGGCTTCCGCGCCCGCCGCAAGGGCGACTCGCAAGGCTCGCTCCCGACTGAGGTTCTGCTTGAAGATCGTCAACCCGGCATAAGCGGTCCCGATCTCGGTATGGAGCCGGCGATGCGTGATGCCGTTCTTCTGCATTGATGGGCGGACATGCAGATCCCAGACTGTCCGCGGAATGACGTCGCGGTTCGTATTTTCCGGACGAGAAGCAAGATAGGCCACGGCCTCGTCCAGAGAGGCGTTCTTGTAGGCACCCACCGCTCCAACCGCCTGAGCGAACCTGAGCACCTGGGATCTTCCGCTAACCCTCACATGATATTGATCCCGGCCCTTCCCCGTCTGGGGATGGATGTCGAGCCGAGCCTGAACGCCTAGCCTCAGCAGGAGGGATTGGACGTCCACCGCCAGGCGCCGGCTACTCGTGGCGTAGTAAAACGCCGGATACCCGCGCCCGTTTTTAGGAACTCGGATACAACCGTCCGTAGCCCAGAGATGGCGCAGGAACCTGCCAATGGCGGCATCGGGTTGCTCGAAGACTCTCTGAGGAACGAACTTTTCCCATGAGCGTAGCCCCCAGATGCCGAGCCCATCGAGCCACTCCGATACCGCGCTCCTGCTGCCATGGGTATGATGCCGTGTCGAGGACAGATAGACCTGGAACCAGGTGCGCTCTCTCTGCACTCGGGGTTCGACCTCGGAACCGAAAACCCTCGTCGCCAACTCAGCCACTCCCCGGGCAAGATCCTCTTCCCGAGTCGTGTACTGGATTGCGTGACGCGGCAAGGTGCAGCCATCGCCGATCAAATGTCCGAGCAGGGCCAACTCGGCATCATGAAGAGTCTGCTGTCCCGACGTTGGAACCCTCCTGGGGAGAGCCAGATGTTGACCGACCTGAAGCTCATCCAGGCGGCGCCAACCCTCGATGGTCAGGAACTTGTGGTTGGCAGTGGCGCGGAGGGTTCGCCCGAGGCGTGTCGTCAACCGGAACACCGCTTTCCGGCCGGTCGAGAAGGCGCGGGAGACCAGGGCGCGCTCGATCTTCAGCGTCTCGGGGTTCAGTGCCCAGACGGCAAAATCGTCCTTCCCAGAGAGCTCCTGAATAGGCACCCGGGCTCCAGAATCCGCCAGAGTGACCAGGGTATCGCCCGTCAGACATCCGCTCTCGCGCAGATCCGAGAGCTGCGGCCGGTGGTCGCTCCCCCGCCGCTCGGTCTGGCGGGAGAGCTGGGAGAGGGCGATCACCGGGATCTCCAGCTCCTTGGCGAGCTGTTTCAGGCCGCGGCTGATGGCGGCGATCTCCAGGTTGCGGTTCTCGTAGCGGCCGCCGGCCTGCATGAGCTGGAGGTAGTCGAGCACGACCAGGGAGAGCCCGCGCTCGGCCTTGAGGCGCCGCGACTTCGAGGCCACCTCGAGCAGCGTCGGGTTGGGGGAGTCGTCGATGTAGAGCGGCGCGTCGCCGATCGCGCGCACGGTCTGGATGATCCGCGTCCACTCCTTCTGCGAGACGCGGTTCGAGCGCAGCCGGGAGAAGGAGATGTCCGCCTCCGAGCAGAGGATGCGCAGCGACAGCTCCTGCTGGCTCATCTCCAGCGAGAAGATGCCCACCGTCTTGCGCTCGCGCACGGTCACGTGCTGGGCGACGTTGAGGGCGAAGCTGGTCTTCCCCATGCCCGGGCGGCCGGCGATGATGATCAGGTTCCCCCGGTTCAGCCCCTGGCTGATGCGGTCGAAGTCGGTGAAGCCGGTCGGCACGCCGGTGAGCATCGACCCGGGGCGCTCCTCGAGCTCCTCCAGGGTCTTGTGGAGCACGTGCGAGAGCTGCGCGAAGCCGCGCTGGATCGCCTCCTCGCCAAGGCTGAGGATCGACTGCTCCGCCCGCCCGAGCGCCTCGCGCGCCTCCAGGCCGCCGTCCAGGCAGTTGCGGATGATCTGGCCGGAGGTGTGGATCAGCCGGCGGCGGACCGACCGCTCCTTCACGATCTCGACGTAGGCGTCGATCCGCCCGATGTCGGGGAGGTCGAGATCGAGGCCGGTCAGATAGGCCAGGCCGCCGATCATCTCCAACTGCCCGCGCTGCTCGAGCCGGGCCTGGAGGGTGCGCAGGTCGATCTCCACCTGCTCCTCCTGGAGGTCGATCATCGCCTGGTAAAGGATCTGGTGGCGCTCCGAGTAGAAGTCCTCGGCCCGCAGCCGCCCCGAGATCGTGGCCAGCACGGAGGTGTCGAGCATCACGCCGCCGAGCACGGCGCGTTCCGACTCCTCGCTATGCGGGAGCGCCTTCTGCTGCTGGGGGAGGACGTCGATCATGGGGGCTGGGGAGTGGCGGAACTCCGTCATTCTCCCGCGAGAGCCGGCGGCGCGCAAGCTTCCGCTGGAGCGAGAAAAAGAGTATGGGGATCAGAGGCCTTTGAGAAACCGCGCCATCTCGTCCCAGACCTCCCGGCGGCCCAGGAGATCGTTGTGCGCCGCACCGCGGACCGGCACCCACCGCGCGGACTCTCCCAGCACGGCGGCGATCTCCTCCCCCTGCCGGACGGGGATCAGGTCGTCCTGCTCGCCGTGGACGACCAGGGCGGGGACCCGGATGCGCCGCGCCGCTTCCCGCGAGTCGTAGTGCTCACGGAGCATCGCCTTGACCGCGAACTCGGGGAAGATCCCCACCGCCACCTCGGCGAGCGTCGTCCAGGGGGAGAGCGCGATCAGGCCGCGCGTCTCCCCGGGATGTCGGTCGACGGTGGCGATCGCCAGCGCGGCGCCTAGCGACCAGCCACAGACGACCAGGGGGCGCTCCGGATGATTCTCCCGGGCCCAGGCGACAGCCGCGTCACCAGTGGCGATCAGCGCCTCTTCGGAAGGGGTCCCCGTGCTGCGTCCGTATCCGGGGAAGTCCGCCGCGAGCACCGCCACGCCGAGCTGGCCGAGCTCCTCGAACAGTCCGGACCAGCGGACCGTCTCCAGGTTCTCGCCATTGCCATGGAAGAAGAGGACGAGCGGCGCCGCGGCCGGCAGCGCGGAGCCGGCGAAGAACCAGGACTGGACCCGGTTGCCGCCCGGGAGGTCGAGCCAGACCTCCTCCAGGGGAGCGGGGGGCGGCGAGGGCACCGGCACCGGCGGCGCGGGATAGAGCATTTGGCGGGCGAAGGCGTCGAGCATGGCGGGGATGATACCGCTCCGCCGAGAATGTACAATCGCTCCATGAGAGTGTCGCTTGAGCTACCCGATTCCATCGCCTCCGATCCCCACTATTTGAAAGAGGCGCTCGTCGCCCTGCTCTACCACACCGGCAAGCTCTCGGAGCGGCAGGCGCGGGAGGCCTTGGGCATGACTCGGCGCGCTTTCGAGGAGATGCTCCCCCGCTTCGGCTTCTCCATCCTTGTCGACAGCCCGGAAAACCTGGAAATCGAGCTGAGTGCTTGAGCGAGAGGCGTGAGACCGCCAGTGATACCGGCCCCCTGATCACCCTGGAAAAGCTCGATGACGGCTACCGGTTCATTCGCCTGCTCTACGATAGGATCATCATTCCCCGAACCGTTCTCGACGAGTTGACCCAAGGGCAGTTCCTCAGCCCTCAGGCCTACCTGGAGCACTACGGGATCGAGGATCTGCTGGAAGTCGTGGAAACCCGAAGCGATCTGGAGGTGCCCGGGATCGAGCTTTTGGATCCGGGCGAACGCGAAGCGATCCAGATCGCGCTGGAGCGAGGCCTGCCTCTGCTGATCGAGGAAGAGGCAGGGCGTCAGTACGCCCGGAGATTGGGCCTGCAGATCTCAGGGATTGCAGGCCAGTGTGTCAAAGCCTTCCGAGCCGGCTTGATCTCCAGTCGCGAGGCAGAGGACAAGCTCCAAGAACTCTTCGATGTGGGCCGGATCAATCGCAAGATCCATGTAGCTCTTGCCGCGGCTGTACGCCAAGGCGGCTGAAGCTTGCCGGACCCGCCGGATCGTCTTCAAAACTCGCTGCTCGACCCGCCGCCGCCGAACTCGCCGCCGCCGCCCGCGAACTTCGGCTCTTCGTGGACCGGCCGCGCCTCCGGGGAGAGCGACATCACGGCGGCGCCGGCTTCGAGGATCCGGCGTCGCGCCAGGTCCTCGAACAGCGGCTCGGCGGTGAAGCCGTGGCGCTCTTTGCCCGGTGCGGAATCGAGATACCGCCGCAGCGCGAAGACCGCCGCTACCAGCGCGGCCCCTGAGACCGTGAGCACGGCCCAGAGCGGCGCGAGGTGGACGTACCAGCGCAGGGTGATGAGCGAGGCGATCCCCGTGCCCAGCCCCAGCATCAGGAAGATCCAGCGGCGCGAGCGGAGGCCCAGCGCCAGATAGACGATCGGAACCAGCGCCGTGGTGGCGATGAAAATCCAGCGCACGGATGGCCCCCAGATCGCCGGCCGGAGCTTCCAGATGGACAGGTCGGGTTCCAGCCATCCAGAATCATAGGAGGCGATGTTCAGGGCCACGTAGAGCCCCACCAGCGCCACGCCGAGAACCGCCGCGCAGGAGGCGCGGTGCGCGGGCGGCAGGCGCGCCGATTCCGCGAGCCGCGCGAGGACCGGAGCCGCCAGGAGCGGCAGGACGATCCAGGCCAGGCGCCCCTGGGGAAAGGCCGTGAAGATCGCCAGCAGCGCCACCAGTGACGCTCCGGCGTAGAGCGGATACCCCCAGCGCCATGCCGCCCCGGCGAACAGGAAGGCGGCGGCGAGGAGCACCACCGCGATGACATGAAGGGAGCTCAGGCCCGCCTTGTCGGCCGTCCAGCCGGTGAATACGACCAGGTAGCCGATCCCCACCAGCGACGTGGCGGCCTCGCTCCCGCCTTGAGCCCGGCGCATCTTCGTCACCTGGATCTCGGTGAGAACGAGCAGCGCCACGCCAAAGACGAGCAGGATGACGAGAGTCTGGATCTCCCCCGCGGAGTTGATCAGGGCCCAGACGAACCCGCTGGCGCCGTTGATGGCGATGATCGTGAACAGGAAGACGAGGACGCGGAACACCGGCCCGAGGCGGTGCCGGTCGTCCGGATAGGCTGCCGCGACCGCGGCGAGCGCCGCCTCGTCGATCGCCCCGGCCTGCTTCCAGCCGCGGGCGGCGGCGCGGACGGCCGCGTTGCGGTCGGCCTGGGCCGCGTCGCGCGTCATGCCGGCTCCTTCATCCGGCGCTGCGCCAGGATCAGGCCGGCGATCACCAGCAGAGGGGTCAGGAAGAACCAGAAGCACCCCAGAGTCTCCAGCCTCAACCCTTCCAGGGCCAGCCGGCTCAGCGCCACATAGCCGGCGACGACGCCGAAGGCGAACAGCGGGAAGCGCCGCGCACGGTAGGCTCCGGCCGCCAGCCCCGCGCTGACCAGCAGCAGGGCGATCGCCCATCCGGCCCAGGAGGCAGACTCCCACATCCCCGACCCCAGCCCGCCCAGGATCAGCAGCCATCCGAGGGTGACCGCCAGCGGCTCGAAGTGGGCCTTGCGGTCGGCGCGCTTGAGCAGGAATCCCAGAACCACGAAGAGCGCGCCGCAGCCGATCGCGTTCCAGCGCACCGCGTCCTCCGTCCGCAGCCAGAGATCCGTGCCGAAACGTGCCGCCGAGACCCCGCGCCAGGCCGCGAAGGTCGAGAGCGCCAGGGAGAAGACGATGCGGGAGTCGAAGCGGAACGCGGCCAGGGCCGTGAAAGCCGCCACGATCAGCAGATGCCAGGTCCAGCTCTCCCCCAGAGGCGTGAACTTCACCTCGACGTAGGCGAGGTCGGCCGCGGCGAGGAGAACGCCCAGCAGGAGGATGTAGTCGAATCCCAGATTGGGCGACGGCACTTCCCGCCACGAGAACGCCGGCGCCGTCCGCGCCACCCAGACGAGCGCCGCGGCGGCGGCGAGGCCGAGAGCGACGGCGATCGCCAGCGGTCCGATGCGGTCCAGGTTCTCCTTGACCAGAAGCCCGACGCCGCCGGTGACCAGCAGCACCCTCAGGTAGAGCAGGGCCCGCAGCTCCCCATGGACGGAGACCAGCTCTCCGCGGGCGACCCGCAGCAGGCGCGGCGCCCCCTCCGGCGGCAGGGCGCCGGCTTCGACCAACTTCGGAATCGCGTTGGCGACGTCGGGATTCATGGGAAAACCTGGGGTGATCCTATCCCGGTTTGCTCCACAGCCGATCCGTCCCATAGCATCGGCGTCCACGATTCCGGTCTACCCCACCCTGGCGGCCGGCAGCACGAGCGAAAGATCGGAGAACAGAACCATGGCGACCGGACTCGACGACATCCAGCGACTGACCCCCGAAGAGAAATACCGGCTCTACACCGGGCACGCTCCCGAGGCCCTCGCCGCGGTCGAGCGCGTCCTCGCCGCGCCCGGGCCGGCGCCGGTCCTCCTGCTCGCCGGCGAGCCCGGGTGCGGCCGCACCGGCCTGCTGGAGGCGGCGGCCCACGGTGCCGGCCTGCAGGGGCGGCGGACCACGGTGCTCCGCCTCGATCTCGACGGCTACGAGGAGGGCTTCGATCTCGCCCGCTTCGCCGAGGTCCAGATCGCCAAGCGCCTGGAGCTCGGCGAGCCCGGCCGCGAGGCCCTGCGCGAGCGGGTCCTGCCGCTCCTCCAGTTCTTCGAGATCTCGCTCACCGGCGCGTCCCTGGTCTCCCTGCTCCTGCGGCTGGACGATCCGGCGGCGGTCTGGAAGCAGCTCCCGCCGGGCTCACCCGACGCCTGGCCCGCCCTCTCGGGCCTGCTCGCGGCGTTGAGCCGGGATGGCCATCTGGTCGTGCACGCCGTCGACAGCGCCCAGATCACCGACACCCTGCGCCGCTGGCTGCTCGACGAGACCCGGCGCAACCCCGGCCTCGTCCTCGCCATCTCCTGCTCCCCCGCCGATCCCGACGACCGGGTGACGCCGCGGGCCAAGAGCCTGCGCCTGGATCTCCAGCCGCTGCCCGCCGAGCCTCTCCTCGACCCGGTCCACGGGCTCTTCGACGGCCTCGAGATGTCGACGGCGGACCGCCTCCAGCGCTTCCTCGACCTCGCCGCCCTCTGCGGCGAGAACGTGCCTCCCGAGATCCTCTTCCATCACCTGGAGCTGGAGCCCGAGCAGCGGGAGGAGCTCCTCGACCTCATCGACGAGGAGCTGGTCGAGAACGAGGATCTCCGGCTCTTCGTCGACCATCAGTACGGCCACCCCTCGTTCCCGGGGATGCTGATCTACGCGTTCACCAGCCCGCGCTTCCGCCATGCCTTTCTCGAGCCGCTGAGCATCAAGCGCGAGCGGCTGGCCACCGAGCTGCTGGAGTTCTTCAACCAGTCGGTCCCCGTCCACACCCGGGGGATGACCCTGCTCCGCTACAACCTCGCCGGTTTCCTCGCCGACGAGCAGGCGCGCCAGTTCTTCCTGCGCGAGCTGCGCGTCTGGATCGGCGAGGGGGAGGCCGAGGCGCTCACGGCCGAGCTCGCCGCCGGCATCGCCGAGGGGCGGACGAGCGCCCGCGACCTGCTCACCGCGGCCCGGCAGACGGAAGGGCACTGGCCCCCCTTCCGCCGGTTCGCCTTCGTCGAGGCGACGCGCCCCCGCGCTGAGGATCTGAATCCCGAGGAACGGCTGGAGCTGCACAATCTGCGGGCGGAGATCCTGCGCGACCTGCAGCGCGTGCCCGAGGCGATCGCGGAGGCCCGGCTCTCGCTGGAAGCGGCGCGGGAGATCCACGGTCCGGAGCACGCGGCCACCGCCCGGGCGCTGAACCTCCTGGGCATCCTGCTCAACGAGAGCGGCGAGCACGCGGAGGCCCGCGAGATCCTGGAGCAGGCCCTCGCCATCCAGAGCCGCGGACCGCAGGACGCCAACCTGGCGTCGATCCTCGCCAATCTCGGCATGGTCTACCGCAACCTCGGCCAACGGGAGCCGGCGCACGAGCACCTGGAGCGCGCCCTCGCCCTGCACCGGGAGGCCTTCGGCGACGGCCATCCGGCGGTGGCGGCCGACCTCGGCAACCTCGCCGCCGTGGAGCGCGAGCTGGGAGAGCCGGCGAAGGCGCTCGAATATCTGCGCCCCACCGTGGACATCGCCCGCCATCTCTACGGCGATATCCACCCCGAGACCGCGCGGGCGCTCACCAACGTCGCCGGCCTGCTGCGCGAGCTGGGGGACAGCAACTCGGCCTGTGTCCACGTCGACGCCGCCCTGCGGATCGATCAGCAGGTCTTCGGCGAGGCGCATCCGCAGGTGATCGCCGACCTCAACAATCTCGCCGTCCTCGAGAGGGAGGCCGGACAGCCCGAAGCCGCCCGCGAGCACTTCACCCAGGCCCTCGCCATCTCACGGCAGGTGCTCGGCGAGGACCACCCGCTGACCGGACAGCTCCGCCGCGCGGCCGCGGAGGGGTGAATCAGCTCCCCCGCCCCGGCGCCAGCGCTTTCCGGTATACGTGCCACCCCGCGGCGAGATCCTCGACCGCGATCCCCAGGGATTTGAACAGGGTGATCTCCGCGTCCGCGCGGCGGCCGGGGACCTGCCCTTCCAGAACCTCCCCGATCTCGCCGAGAACGTGATCGTCCGCGACCGCCCCCTCGGCGCGGGCGAGGAGGAAATCGCCGGCTTCGGCGAGCAGCGACTCCCGGCGGTCGGTGAACAGCCGCGAGCACGCCACCGCCGCCGCGTCCAGCTCGCGGGCGTTGGGCGTGCAGGCTCCGGCGGCGTTGACGTGCGCTCCGGGCGCGATCCATTTGCCGAGAAGCACCGGCTCCCGGGCGGCGGTCACCGTGCAGATCAGGTCCGCCCCGTCGACCGCCTCACGGGCCGAGGGCATCGGCTCCACGGCGAGGCCGGTCCTCTCCCCTTCCCGCTCGGCGAAACGGCGGGCGCTCTCCGGCCGCCGGCTCCAGACCCGGACGCGGCGCAGCGGCCGCACCGCCCGCATCGCGTCCAGATGGGTCCGCGCCTGGGTGCCCGAGCCCAGGATCGCCAGGTCCCCCGCCTCCGCCCGCGCCAGCGCCCGCGTCGCGACCGCGCTCGCCGCGGCCGTGCGGGAGGCGGTCACCGAAGAGGCGTCCAGCAGCGCCAGGGGCCTCCCCCGCTCCTGCTCGAACAGCAGGACCATCCCCTGGTGCGACTCCTCGCCGTGCAGATGGTTCTCCGGCACTACCGTGAGCACCTTGACCCCGGCGACCGTCCTCCCCAGCATCCCCGGCATCACCGCCAGCAGCCCGTTGCGCTCCGGCATCCAGTAGGCGGAACGGAGCGGCTGGATCGCCTCGCCGCGGGCGAGCGCGCGGAGGGCCTCGTCGACCACCTCGATGCACTCGTCCATGGGGAGGAGGGCTTCGACGTCGTGGCGGTTCAGGTAGAGGATGGACATGGGCGGGAGTATAGCGGGGGGCTCAGCCTCACCGCCCGGGATTGAAATCCCGGGCTACCGACAATCGCCCCTTCCCGGGGCTCTGCAAGAAGTTTATGGAAGTCCCGTACGGGACGGCCGTGAGTAGCCCGGGATTTCAATCCCGGGCTCGTTGTATCCTCCTGCCAAGCCGTCTCATTCCCCAGGGAGAATCCCCCATGACCTTTGTCTCCGATCTCGAACCGCGCCCCCTCTGGCAGCACTTCGACGCCATCCTGGCGATCCCGCGCCCCTCGAAGCATGAGGAGCGCGCCCGCCGGTATGTCCTCGACGAAGCGGAAAAGCGGGGGCTGCGCTGGCGCCAGGACGCGACCGGCAACGTCGTCGTCGAGAAGCCGGCCTCGCCGGGCAAGGAGGGGGCGCCGGTCGTGGTTATCCAGGGACATCTCGACATGGTGACCGAGAAGAACTCGGGGACCGTCCACGACTTCGAGCGCGATCCGATCGTCCCCCGCCGCGAGGGGGAGTGGGTGAAGGCCACCGGCACCACGCTCGGCGCGGACAACGGCATCGGCGCCGCGGCGATGCTCGCTGTCATGACGGCGGACGATCTCGTCCATGGCCCCCTCGAGCTGCTGTTCACCGTCGACGAGGAGACCGGCCTCACCGGCGTCCTGGCCCTCGATCCCAAGGCGATCGCGCTCTCCGGGCGCCGGCTCCTCAACCTGGATTCCGAGGAGGAGGGCGCGGTGACGATCGGCTGCGCGGGCGGCTCCGCCAGCCATCTCACCCTGGCGCTCGAAACCGCCCCGGCCCCCACGGGCGCCACGGCACTCGACGTCAAGCTCTCGGGGCTCAAGGGTGGGCACTCCGGGATGGAGATCCACCTCCAGCGCGGCAACGCCGTGAAGCTGCTCGCCCGCGCCCTCCTGGCGGCGCTGCAGCAGACCCCTTTCCATCTCGCCGCCTTCCAGGGGGGCAACAAGCACAACGCCCTCCCCCGCGAGGCCACGGCCCGGGTGGTGGTCCCCGCGGACGCCCGGAACGCCTTCGCCGCCGCCGTCGAGCGCGAGACCGCCGCGATCCAGGACGAGATCCGCACCGCCGATCCGGACCTGAAGATCGAGATCGCCGAGGCTCCGGCCGCCGAGCGGGTCTGGACGCCAGCCGCGAGCCGCAAGGCGCTCGACCTCCTCAACGCCCTTCCCCACGGCGTCCAGGCGATGAGCAACGACATCCCGAGCCTGGTCGAGACCAGCCTCAACGTCGCCACCGCCACGAGCACGGACGGCGCGCTCTCGATCCTGATCAGCATCCGCAGCTCCGTCGCCTCCGCCATGCGGGACACCAAGCGGAGGCTTCGCGCGATCGCCGAGCTGGCCGGCGCCGAAGTGGTCGAGACCGAGGGGTACTCCGGCTGGAAGCCCAACCCCGCCTCACCCCTCCTTGGCCGCTTCCAGCAGGTCCACCAACGCCTCACCGGTAAGGACGCCGAGTTGCGGGCCGTGCACGCCGGCCTAGAATGCGGCGTCCTGGGAGAGAAGTTCCGGGGGATGGACATGATCTCGTTCGGCCCCGTCATCCAGGGGGCGCATTCGCCGGACGAGCGGGTGGAGGTTGAATCAGTGGGGCGGTTCTGGGGGTTGTTAAAGGAGGTTTTGGCGGAGCTGGCGGACGGTTAGATTTCTTCAAACTCCGCTAGATGGAATGCTAGACTCTCTTCCTCTTAACAGGAGAAGAGACATGAAGAAGAAGCAGAGCCGCGAGAAAATCGCGGCGGTCAAGGAGAAGGACTTGGCGTTCGTCTTTGGGTCGGATCATGGGGCCTGGACCGAAGGTCCTCCTCCCGATCCCGGTTCCGGCCAGTAGATCCCGGAGGGGGCGGCTCCCGCCCCCTTTACCTATCCTCTTCTTCATGCCGGAAATCCTCCCCTCCTACTTCGAAAACTACGCCAGATGAGATGTAGACTCTCCTCCTCTTAAGAGGAGAGAGACATGAAGAAGAAGCAGAGCCGCGAGAAAATCGTGACGGTCAAGGAGAAGAACTTGGCATTCGTCTTTGGATCGGACCATCAGATCTGGACCGAGGGTCCTCCTCCGCCGCCTCCCATCGGCGAGTAGGATTCCAGAGGGGCGGTTCCCTGCCCCTCTACCTCTCACTCCATGCCGTCAATCCACCCCTCCCTTCTCCTGGTCCTCGCCCTCGCCGCCGGATGCGGACCCGGCCGCCCGTCCGGACCGGTGCGCCCCTTCCTCGACGGCGATCTCGCTCCCGACATCCTCGTGGAACGGCGGGAGGTGGCCCGGCCGCCGGCGACCGACGGCAGCCGGTTCCTCACCGGCTGGACCCCCTGGCGCGCGGGCGGACGGATCGTGCTCTCGCCGTTGGCGGCCGGCGGGCGGGCGCGCCTGGAGGTGGTCAATCTGGAGCGCGCGGCGCGCACCCTGGTGATCGACTTCCATGACGGCGCTCCGGCCGGGATTCCTGTGCGGGTGCGGATGGTGGGGCGCGATCTCGGCACCTTCCCGCTGACCGATCCCCTCGCGGTGCCGCTCCCTTTCGGCACGGCTCCTCTCGGCCGGGTGGCCGTGGATCTCGCCTTTGAATCCACCGATATCGGGGTGGACGGGGCGGCGGTCCGCCCGGTCCTGGCCGCCGGGGAGGCTCGGGTCGAGGGGAACGCCCTGGTGCAGAGCGGGAACACGATCGTCGATCTGGTGCGGCCGGTGACGGGCGCGGAAACGCTCGTCGGGGCTTTCGCGCCTCCGGCCTCGCCACGATCGGGGCAGCGCTTCGAGCTGACCGTGGAACGGGGCGAGGGCGCGCCGGTCCAGCGCTTCTCCTGGACGCCAGGCTTCTGGGACCGCTTCCGCGGTAAGCGCCGATTCGAGCTGCCTCTCGCCGGCTCCGGCGGCTTCGCGCGGGTTCGCCTGCGGGCGCTCGGCGCCGGTCCCGCCGGGAGATGGGAGGGTCTTGGCCTGAGCGGCGGGAGCGATCAGCCCGCGGCGCCCGCTCCTTTGACTGTCACGAAATCCGCGCCCCCCCCCCGGCTGGTCGTGGTCTACGTGATGGACGCCTTGCGCGCCGACGCTGTCGGGCATCTCGGCGGACGGCCGGGGGTGTCGCCGGTCGTCGACCGGCTGGCCGGCGAGGGGGTGACCTTCCGCGCCCACCGCAGCGTCGCGCCCAATACGCTGCCGTCGACCAAGGCCCTGTTCACCGGCCGGCCGTTCGTGGTCCGCGGCGGGTGGAAGCTCGCGCCGGAGGACGGCCCCACCCTCGCCGAGCGGTTCCGGGGGGCGGGCTACCGCACCGCGCTCTTCTCCGGCAACGTCCACGTCGGACCCGCCTTCGGCACCGGCCGCGGCTTCGAGCACGTGGCCGAGGAGGACTCCAGCCTGCCGGGGCGTCCGTTCAACGACAACGCGGCGCGGGTCCACGCCGACGCCCTCGCCTGGGTGCGCTCCCTGCCGCCCGGCTCGAGGGCCTTCCTCTACCTCCACGTCCTCCACCCGCACAATCCCTACGATCCTCCGGAGCCCTACCGCTCGCGCTATACGGCGGGGATTCCGTCGGTGATCGACGGCTCCATCCGGAGCCTGCTGGCGGTCAAGGAGAAGCGGATCCCCGCCCGGCCGCCGATCCGCGCGAAGCTCCAGGGGCTCTATACGGGAGGCTTCGCCTACGACGACGCCGAGCTCGGGAGCTTCCTCGCCGCCCTCGGCACCTTGACGCCCCCGGCCGAGACGCTCGTCGCCGTCACCGCCGACCACGGCGAGGAGCTGTTCGATCATGGCGGCGTGCTCCACGGCTACACCCTCTACGAGGAGATGCTGCGCATCCCGCTCGTGCTCTGGTCGCCGGGCAGGCTGCGGCCGGGCGCGGTCACGGTCCGCACCGACACCCTCGACCTCCACGCCACCCTCCTCGACCTCGCCGGCCTCCCCAACCCCAGGGAAGCGTGGGGGCGGTCGCTCGCCGGCCCGCTGCCGGACGAGCCGCGGCTCGCCGCCGCTTCCAGCGTCAAGGGGGGCATCTACGCCATCCGCTCCGACCGTTTCAAGGTGATCTGGGCGCCGCGCTCCGGACCCCAATGGGGGATGGGCGAGGGGATCGGCCGCTCCCGCGACCCGGAATACCTCTTCGACCTCCAGCGGGATCCGCGCGAGACGGTCAATCTGGCGGGGGACGGCGATCTGGAGGCCGCGTGGCTGCGTTCCCGCCTGCTCGCCTGGGCCGAACGGGGTCGCCGCTCCGAGGAAAACGCGGAGCAGCCCGTCGACGCCGAAACCCTGAAGCGTCTCCAGGCTCTCGGCTACGCCAATCCGTGACCTCGCCCGGGTTCTTTTGAAGCTCGCCGGGGTTTCCGCGCTCTTCCGCTACGTTTCCGCGCTCTTCCGCAACGTTTCCGTGCTCTTCCGCTACGTTGCGAAGCTTCTCCGGAATGCCGCGGCGCTTCTCTGAAACGTTGCCGAACTCCTCCGCAACGTCGCGGAGCTTCCCCGAAACGTTGCCGAGCTCCTCCGGAATGTTGCGGTGCTCCTCCGCAACGTTGCGGAGCTCTCAGGAAATGCCGCGGGACTCCGTGGAAAGGCGGGCGACAGGTCCCCCGCGTCAATCGATCCGCAGAACGAGCTTCCCCCGTACCCGTCCGGTCTCGCTGAGGTCGTGGGCCTGGCGGATCCTCTCCAGCGGAAAGACCTCCTGGATCTCCGGCCGGAGCCGCCCCTGCTCCACGAGGCGGTTGAGGACGGCGAGATCCTCGGCCCTGTGCTTCACCATGATCCACCGCGCCCGCTTCTTCTGGCCGAAGAGCCCCGCGGTCCCGGTGAAGATCCCGTTGAGGAACGACCGGGGGCCGACGAGCGTGGTGACGTAGATCCCGCCGTCGTGGGCGAGCGACGGCTCGCAGTCCTGATAGGAGCGGTTGCCGACGGCGTCGAAGACGACATCCCAGGCGTCGTCGCGGCCGGCGAAGTCCTCCTCTTCGTAATCGATCGCCTCCCGCGCTCCCAGGGACTGGACGAATTCGAGGTTCCTGCCGCTGGTGACGCCCGTCACTCGCGCGCCCAGGGCGGCGGCGATCTGGACGGCGAGGTGCCCCACCCCACCGGAGGCGCCGTTGATCAGCGCCCGCTCGCTGGTGGTCAGCTCCCCCAAGTCGCGGAGCGACTGGAGGGCCGTGAGGGCGGCCACCGGCAGCGCCGCCGCCTCCTCGAAGGAGAGCGCCGCCGGCTTGATCGCGAACGCCGACTCCCGCGCCAGTGCCAGCTCGGCGTAGGAGCCCCCCTGGCGCAGGATGTCGAGTCCGCCGTAGACGGCGTCGCCCGGCTGGAAGCGGGTCACCTCGGGGCCGATGGCGTCGACCTCGCCGGCCGCGTCATAGCCGAGGATCAGCGGGAACTTCGCGGGCATGACCAGCCGCAGGCTCCCCTTGCGGATCATCCAGTCGACCGGATTGACGCCCGCCGCCCGCACCCGCAGGCGGATCTGCCCCGGCCCCGGCTCCCCCGGCTCCGCGACCTCCCGCACCTGGAGCCGGTCGCTGCCGCCGTAGCCGTCGATCACTGCCGCTTTCATCGTGCGTGTCTCCTTTCAGGGCGCCCGTGCCGGCAACGCCCCTCATCACCCGCGCGTACAATACAGGGTATGCGCGTCTCTGCTCTTGTCCCGGGCAGGATCGGCTGCGCGCTCGCCGGTCTTCTCCTCCTCGCGGCCGCTTCACCCGCCACCGCCGCCGAGGCTCGCGACGTGCTCGGAGTCTCCCACGCCGCCGGCCGCTACAACTTCACCAGCGAGGACTATCTCAACGAGGGAGCGGACCGGGTCCTGGAGCTGGGGAGCCGGGTGATCAAGGTCTTCCTCGTTCCGGACCGCATCCAGGATCTCTACCCCTTCAACTCGGACTGGTCCCCTCTGCCGGCGAACCTGGTCGAGCTGGTCCAGAAGCCCTACGTCCAGGATCTGTTCGCCAAGCCGTTCTCGACGTTCATCCTGGAGACCACGCCGGTCTCCGGCGTGCCACAGTTCCTCGACGGCCTGACGCCCGAGGAGGCGGACGCCGAGCGCGATCAGATGTACCAGTTGACGAAGTACCTCCTCACCACCTACGCGGATTCGGGCAAGACCTTCATCCTGCAGAACTGGGAGGGGGACCACATTCTCCGCCAGGGTCTGGCCGAGGGTGCCGATCCCGATCCCGTGCGTATCCAGGGGATGATCGACTGGTGGAACGCCCGCCAGGACGGGGTCAAGAAGGCCCGCAAGGAGATCGGCTCCCGCGGCGTCCGGGTGCTCCACGCGGCCGAGGTGAACCTGCTCGGCGCCGCCATGGCCGGCAAGGTGACGGCGACCAACAACGTCATCCCCTTCACCCACTGCGACCTCTACTCCTATTCGAGCTGGGACCTCGGCTTCTCCCCCGCTCAGCTCACCCGCGCGCTCGACTACCTGGAGTCGAAGGCGCCGGACAACGCCCTGTTCGGCCGCTACAACCTCTACCTGGGCGAGTTCGGGATGGCCAAGGACCACGGCGCTCCCGAGGGGGAGCGGTTCGAGCGCATCCGGGAGCTGATGGAGGCGGCGCTCGGCTGGGGCGTGCGCTACGCCGTCTACTGGCAGGTCTACTGCAACGAGGCGCTGCAGGCCTACACCGGGCGCCCCCGCAATCGCGATCTGCGGGGATTCTGGCTGGTCCGCCCCGACGGCATGCGGGCGCCGGTCTGGGAGACCTTCGAAGGCCAGCTCCATGCCGCGTTCCACCGCGTGGCCCTGAGCAGCTTCTCGAACCAGTACGTCTCGGTCGACGACGGCGATGGCGCGGTGAGCGCCGGGCGCTGGATACGCGGCGGCTTCTGGGAGACCTTCACGCTCAAGGACTGGAACGGCGGCGCGCTCCAGAACGGCGACACCGTGAGCCTCCAGGCCCACGGCGGGCTCTATCTGAGCGTCCGCCCCGGCTCCGGCAAGCAGGTCTTCGCCACCGCCGCCGACGCCGGCCTCTCCGAGCGGTTCACGGTCCACAAGATCGGCGGCGCCGGACCGGTCTCCTCCGGCGATTCGATCTCCCTCGAGACCCGCTCGGGCCTCTACCTCGGCGCCGAGGTGGCGGGGCGCGGCGCGATCCGCGCCCTGCGCCCGGTCCCCGGCCCCGCCGAGGTGTTCCGGTACGTGGCGCAGGAGGAGTAGGGCCCCATGACAAACGTCACCTCCAACTCATGACGTTCCGGCCTGGAGCGCGCGCCTCCCCTGGGAGAGACTGTGCCCCGAAGGAGGCTCTCTCTCTCATGAATCGATTTCAGAGCATTTTGCTCGCGGCCGCCGTCCTGGCCGGGAGCTTCACCGCCGCGGCGCGGGCGCAGGACGCGCCCAGGACCGTCGCCGTCACCAACGTCCGCATCTTCGACGGCACCCGGGTGATCCCTAAGGGGACCGTGGTGTTCCAGGGCGGCAAGATCCTCGCCGTGGGCGAGAAGGCCGCCACTCCCGCCGGCGCGCAGGTCGTCGACGGCGCCGGGCAGACGATCCTGCCGGGCTTCATCGACAGCCATACCCACACCTGGGGCGAGGCGCTGGAGCGCGCGCTCGTCTTCGGCGTCACCACCGAGCTCGACATGTTCACCGACCCGGGATTCGCCCGGCAGATGCGCGACGAGCAGGCGAAGTCCGGCGCCCCGGACCGCGCCGACCTCTACAGCGCCGGCATCCTCGCCACCGTCCCCGGCGGCCACGGCACGGAGTACGGCATGACGGTGCCCACCCTCACCAAACCCGAGGAGGCGCAAGCGTGGGTCGACGCCCGCGTCGCCGAGGGCTCGGACTACGTCAAGATCGTGATCGAGGACGGCTCCCCCTACGGCCGCAAGATCCCGACGCTCGACCGGGCGACTGTCGCGGCCCTGGTGGCGGCGGCGCACAAGCGGGGGAAGCTGGCGGTCGTCCACGTCAGCACCGAGGACGGGGCCCGGGAGGCGATCGAGGCGGGCGCGGACGGCCTCGTCCACATCTTCAGCGACCGCGCGCCGGAGCCGGGCTTCGCGGCCCTGGCCGCCCGGCACAAGGCGTTCGTGACCCCGACCCTGACGGTGGTCGAGAGCACGGCGGGGGTTCCCAGCGGCAAGGCGCTGATCGGCGATGCCCACCTCGCCCCCTACCTGCGCACCGACGAGGTGCAGAACCTGGGCAAGTCGTTCCCCACCCGGCTCGATTTCAAGCACGCGCTGGCTGCGGTCGGCCAACTCGCCAGGGCGGGCGTGCCGATCCTCGCCGGCACCGACTCGCCGAACCCGGGCACGACCCACGGCGCGAGCCTCCACCGCGAGCTCGAGCTGCTCGTCTCGGCCGGCCTCTCCCCCGCCGCGGCGCTGACGGCGGCCACCGCCACCCCGGCGCGGATCTTCGGCCTGAAGGACCGCGGGCGCATCGCTCCGGGGCTGCGCGCCGACCTCGTGCTGGTGAAGGGGAATCCGACCACGGACATCCTTGCGACCCGCGACATCCAGCGGGTCTGGAAGCTCGGCCAGGAAGCGCCGCGCCCGAAGGCCGACAAGGCAGCGGCGGCCCCGGTGGCGAAGCCGGCGCCGGCGCCCGCCTCGGGCGAGATCAGCGATTTCGAGGACGGCACCACGGCCGCCCGCTTCGGCTCGCCGTGGACGGATTCCACCGATCAGCTCGCCGGCGGCAAGTCGATCGTCCGCAAGGAGATCGTGGACGGCGGCGCCAACGGCAGCCGGAAGTCGCTCGCCATCTCGGGGGAGATCCGCCAGGGCTTCGCCTATCCCTGGGCCGGCCTGATGTTCCTCCCCGGCCCGCAGCCGATGGCCCCCACCGACCTGTCCGCCTTCGGCGGCGTCTCCTTCGAGGCGAAGGGGGAGACCGGCGCCACCTACCAGTTCATGGCCTTCGCCACCCATCTCGGGCGGCTGCCGGTGCAGAGAACCTTCACCGCCGGCCCGGAGTGGAAGCGCGTCACCTTCTCCTTCGCCGACCTCGGCCTCGACGGCACCGACATCATGGGAATCTTCGTGGGCGGCGGCCCCGCCCTGGGGGAGTTCCGGTTGCAGATCGACGAGGTGCGGCTGACGCCGAAACGGTAGAAGGACACGGACGAGCACGGACGAACAAAGACAGAGTTTGTGTTTGCCCGTGTTCGTCCCTGTCAGTCCGTGTTCCCTTTCTCCCCCTACCCCTTCCACATCCGTGGATCGAACGCGAACATCTCCGGGTCGTGAAGCCGGATCTTCGCGAAGTCGGGGTGGGCGGGGTTGAGCAGAACATTCATCTCGTGCGGCACCACCGACGAGGGCACCTGCAGAACTGCGGTTCGCTTCGAACGCACCCAGCCGGTTCCCAGGTCGCGCAGCCGCTCGGGCGCGGGATAGGAACGCCAGGCCGCGGGGAGGGCCTCGATCTCCAGCGTCTCGATCTCCAGACCGGGGGGCAGATCGGCGGCGATGGCCACCAGGGAGGGGGGCGCGAGCGCGGGCTCGACGTGGACGAAGTATTCGAGCGCGGCCAGCGAAAGGGTCGCGGAGCAATAGACGATGGCGGTACCCGGGTGGTTCCAGCGCCCGCCATAAACGCGCGCACCCTCGCCGTCGAAGGCGTGGCCGCCGTGGCGTGCCGAGGTGAGCCGCCAGACCGTTCTTCCCGCCGTGCGCGGGGGCATCAGCTCACCATCTCGTCAATCAGGCTAACTGTAGACGCCGTGCTCGATCCGGCCGAGGATCTCTTCCACCTGCCGGCTGCCGAGATCGGTGTCGAGCAGCTCGAGCGGCGGCGTGCCGCCCAGAGCCCGGTTGGGCGTATGGAGCCAGCGGCCGGCCTTGCTCTCGCCGCCCAGGACCGCGGAGGCCTGCGAGGCGATGCGGACGAGCCGGTAGAGGCGGTCCGATTCGTCGCGCCGGAGCCGGCGCTCCTGCTTGCGCCGCGCCAGCGTGCGCGGCGGCAGGTCGAGCGCCGCGGAGATCTCCTCGCGGTTGAGCCCGAAGCGCTCCATCACGTTTTCCAGGGAAGTGAACGGCAGGCCCTCGCGGATCCAGTCTTTCAGGTCCTCGGGGGAATCGACACGGCGCCTGCCGGTCTCCGGACCACCCAGGGCCTCGACGATCTCATCGGTTGCTAGCATGGGGAATCCCTCCTCTCGCCAACTGGCACTCATTGTACTGCCAAACGGCAAGAACCGCCACTCCACGGCCAGCTATTCCATGTGACAGACTTGCCGGCGATGGAACCCGCCGAACCCGATCTCAGCCTGCTCGAATCTACCCGCTGGGGCATCGTCCCGAAGCTCCTCGTCGCATTCCTCTGCATATTCGGGGCCGCGATGCTCTACTTCTCGCCGCCGCGAGCCCCCCGCAAGCTGCCGCCGGAGCGGCCGCGTCCGGTCGCGCCCGCCCCGCAGCTCTACGTGACGCTCGCACCGCCGGCCGCCTCCGAGGCGCCCGCGGCTCCGGAGGGGTGGTGCTGCGCCGCCGGCGGCCAGCTCTCGGCGGCGAGCCGCGCCGCCTGCGCGGCGGCCAGGGGGACCTTCTTCGCCGCGGAAGCCGAGGCGAGGAAGAGCTGCCCTACAGCGCCGTCCGGATCGCCCAGAGGTCGGGGAAAAGGGGCTTGAAGAGGCTGTTCTTGAGATACTCGACGCCGGCCGAGCCGCCGGTGCCGATCTTCATGCCGATGGTGCGCTGCACCATCTTGACGTGGCGATAGCGCCACTCCTGAAGACCTTCGTCGAGATCAACGAGCCGCTCGCAGACGTCGCGGTTCGCGGGATCGGAGTGGTAGATCCGGACCAGGATCTCCCGTACGCGCTCGTCCTCGACCGCCGGCTCGGCGGCGTCCCGCTCCAGCACCTCTCGCGGGATCTCATAGCCGTTGCGCGACAGGAACCCCAGGAACGCATGGTAGACGCTCGGCTCCTGGAGCCGCCGCTCGACCAGCCGGCGCTCCGGGCTCCCCTCGGGGAGGTGATGGGCCATCCCCGGCCGGCGATGGCCGAGGACGGCCTCGATCTCGCGGAACTGGACCGACTGGAAGCCGCTCGCCGTGTCCAGCCGGTGGCGGAACGAGGAGAAGGAGACCGGGGTCATGGTCTCCAGGATGTCCACCTGCGTGACCAGGGTCTTGAAGATGGTCAGGATGCGCTTCAGGGTGGCGAGGGCCAGGGGCCGGTCGTTCTCCTCGAACGCGCGCCGCAGCAGCTCGGTCTCGTGGAGCACCTGCTTGAACCAGAGCTCATAGACCTGGTGGATGACGATGAACAGCATCTCGTCGTGCTCCTCCTCGCTCTCGCCGGCCACCCTGGAGGCCGGCGTCTGGAGGTCGAGGAGCTCGTCGAGACGCAGGTAGCTGGTGTAGGTGTACGGCAACGCGCCTACTCCCGCCCTTCGCCCGCCAGCGCCCGGCCGAGGTCCCCCGGCAGGTCGGCGATGGCGTAGGCGACGGCGGCCCAGGCGGCGACGTTCTGGTCGAGATCCTTGGGATCGATCTTGTCCAGGGTGTCGTTGGCCGTGTGGTGATAGTCGAAATAGGCGGTGGCGTCCTGGGAGAGGGAGAGGATCGGCACGCGCGCCGGCGACATCGGGCCGAGGTCGGACCCGCCGGAAGCCTCGTTGTTCCCCTGCTCCACCCCCAGCAGCTTGCCGAGCTCGGCGACCAGCGGCAGCTTCGCGGGGTCGACGCGCGAGGTGATCCGCCAGACCCGGCCGGAGCCGAGGTCGGACTCGCCGGCCATCACGTGGCGGGCGAGCTCGTCCTTGTGCGCCTCGGCGTAGGCCCGCGCGCCCGAGAGGCCGAACTCCTCGTTGGCGAAGAGGACCACCCGGATCGTCCGCCGCGGCTTTTTCGGGAGCTGCCCGATCCGCCGGGCGGCCTCCATCATGATGGCGCAGCCGGCGCCGTCGTCAATGGCGCCGGTGCCGAGGTCCCAGGAGTCGAGGTGGCAGCCGAGGAGGACGATCTCCCCCGCCTTGTCCCGGCCCGGGATGTCTCCGACCACGCTCGCCGTCTCCACCTCCGGCTCGGCGTGCGCCCCCAGCTTCAGCCGGAAGGTGACCGGCTGGCCCGAGGCGACCTCGGCGGCGAGGAGATCGGCGTCCGGGTTGGAGAGCGCCGCCGCCGGGATCTTCTCGACCCCGTCCGTGTAGCGCATCGCCCCGGTGTGCGGGGTGCGGTTGTTGTCCGTCCCGATCGAGCGGACGAGCACCGCCACCGCGCCGAGCTTCGCCGCCGCCGTGGCTCCCGCGCCGCGCACGGGGACCGCCTCGCCGTACCCGGAAGCATCCTTCGTCCGCCGCATGTGGACATTGAAGAAGACGATCTTCCCCTTCACCTGGGCGGGATCGAGCTTCGCGGCCGCCTCCAGGGAGGGGACCTCGATCACCCGCGCCTCGATCCCCGCCTCCGGGGTGCCGACGCTGCCGCCGAGGGCCGCCAGGTGGACCGGCTGCGGGTAGGGCGCCAGGATCTCGCCCGACTCCGCGCCGCGCACCCAGTGCGGCAGGATCGCCTTCTCCGGGTGGACGTTGCTGAAGCCGAGGGCCTTCATCTCGCGCAGGCCCCAGGCCACCGCGGCGTCGTAGCCCTTGGAGCCCGCGGGGCGCGGCCCCACCTCCACGGTCAGCGAACGGACGATGTCGAAAGCCTTGGTGCCGGCGAGCGCCTCCCGGTGGAGCGACGCGGCGGCGGCCCGCACGTCGTCCGGCAGGACCTGGGCGTGGCCGGCGGGAATCAGGGGGAGGGAAAGCAGAACGGCGGCCCCGAAGGACCGCCGGACGACGGAGGAAAGGACTCGCATGGAGACTCGCTCGTCAGGCGGCTACCGGCAGCCGGTTGGTCTGGCGCAGGGTCTTCTTCCACTCGGAGAGGGCCTGCTCGAGGGCGTGGTAGGTCAGGCCCACGCGGGTCTCGAGGGGCAGCGCTTCCTCGCCCTCCACGGCGGCCGCGGCGGCCTTCGGCTTCTGCCGGCGCTGGAGCGTGATCAGCTCGTGGAGCGCCGTCTGGAGAGAAGAGTACGCGGCGTGCAGCTTGGTCTCGTGGTGCTCGCGGGCGTCCGCCACCACCTGCCGCAGCCGCTCCTTGGCGTGCTCGAACTGCACCTCGATCTTGGCCTTGAGGATCGCGGCCTCGGGAGCCCGGCGGAGGTCACTGGCGAGACCGAGACGCGAGAGCGTCCAGATCATCCACTTGGCGGGGTCGAAGTGCCAGACCTTGACGCCGTTGCGGTAGTCGAAGGGGAAGCTGTGGTGGTAGTTGTGGTACCCCTCGCCGAAGGCCAGGACGGCCATGATCGGGCTGTCCCGCGCGCTGTGCTCGCGGCTGTAGGGGCGGGTGCCCACCATGTGGCAGAGGCTGTTGATGAAGAAGGTGCCGTGATGGCTGACCACGATGCGCAGCACGCCGCCGATCAGCATGCAGCCGAGGACGCGGCCGGTCAGCAGCCCGACGATGAGCGGAATGCCCAGGGCGACGCCGATGCCGATCAGGGCGTAGTACTTGTCCTGCCAGCGGACCAGCGGATCCTCGTCCAGGTCGCGCACCACGCTCTTCGGGGGGTGCTCGTTCTCGAAGAAGATCCACCCCATGTGCGCCCACCAGAAGCCCTTGGTGATGTTGTAGGGATCCCGGTCATGGTCCACATGGGCGTGATGGACGCGGTGGTCGGCGCACCAGTTGAGCACCGAGTTCTCCAGCGCGCCGGCGCCGAAGACGAGGAAGAACAGGCGCACGGGCCACGCCGCCTGGAAGGTCTTGTGCGAGAACAGGCGGTGATAGCCGGCGGTGACCGACAGGCCCACGAAGAACCAGATGATCAGGAAGGTCAGCGCCTCCGGCCAGCCCAGCCCGACCTTGATCAGGTACCAGGGCGTGCCGACCAGGGCGATGAGAAGGGTTCCCAGCAGGAACACGAGGTTGAGCCATTGGACCCGGGGTCGTGGTGCGGTCTCTTCGGTCACCATAGTCTCCATGTGCGGTAGTAAGCCCCGCGGCCTGTCTCCAGGACTCGGAAGGACGTACGGAGGTATCTCCGGATCCGCAGGGGCGCTAAAGGATACCAGTGATGGGCCGTCCTGTCGCCCCTCCGGCACTCTCCAACGAAATTTCCAACAGCGGGGGGCGGTGGCAAATGCCCGCGGCAGGTTTTTTTTACAAGTCCGAGACGGCTAGACGGCCGCTCCCAGCGCCTCGCGGACGAACCCCTCGATCTGGGCGGCCGGGCGGGCTCCCATCGTGCGAGCCACCTCGCGCCCCCCCTGGAAGACGGCCATCGTGGGGATCGACTGGATGCGGTGCTCGGCGCCGACCCTGGGGTCGACGTCGGTGTTGACCTTCACCACCAGCACCTTGCCGGCGTTGCGCTCCGCCACCTTGGCCATCTCCGGCCCCACCATCCGGCAGGGGCCGCACCAGGGGGCCCAGAAATCCACCAGCACCGGCAGGGCGGACTCGCGCAGCAGCCCGGTCAGAGACGCGCCCTGGTCCACCGCCAGCGGCTCGGCGGGGGGCGGCAGCGCCGTGCCGCAGGAGCCGCAGCGCGCCTCCTCCCCCAGCTTGGAGTACAGCACCCGGTTCTTCTTGCCACAGGACGGACAGGCTCGGACCAATCCCTCGGCCATGGGAAAACCCTCCTTTGCTCTCTCCTGGAACAACAGAGGGCGCGGAGGGGAGATTCCGCGCCCTGCTTTACCGGCTCCCCGAGGGACTGCTAGGCTCGATCCATGTCACTGACCAAACGATTCCGCGTCAAGCCGGGCGGCAAGGTCGACCTATCCGATCTGGACCCGGCATCGACGCCCGGGTTCAGCCACAAGGAAGCCGGCGAGCGTCTCCAGGAGCTCAACGACCGGCTCGAGACGCTCCAGGAGGCGCTCTGGGCCGAGCACCGGCACAAGGTGCTGGTGGTGCTCCAGGGGATGGACACCAGCGGCAAGGACGGCACGATCCGCCACGTCTTCGAGGGGGTCAATCCCCTGGGGGTGCGGGTCGCCGCTTTCAAGGCTCCGACCGAGGAGGAGCTCGACCACGATTTCCTCTGGCGGGTACATCCCAAGGTGCCCGGCCGCGGGGAGATGGTGATCTTCAACCGCAGCCATTATGAGGACGTGCTGGTCGCGCGCGTCCAGAAGCTGGTCCCGCCCGAGGTCTGGCAGGCGCGCTACGGCCAGATCAACGACTTCGAGCGCCTGCTCACCGATACCGGCACCACCATCCTCAAGTTCTTCCTCTACATCAGCAAGGACGAGCAGAAGGAGCGCCTCCAGGCCCGCCTCGACGACCCGCAGAAGCAGTGGAAGTTCCGCCGCGGGGATCTGGTCGACCGCGCGCTCTGGGACGAGTACATCCGGGCCTACGAGGAGGCGCTCTCCCGCACCAGCCAGAAGCACGCCCCCTGGTACGTCGTGCCCGCCGACAAGAAGTGGTACCGCAACCTCGTGGTGGGCACCGTCCTGGTCAAGACCCTCGAAGATCTGAACATCCAGATCCCCAAGGCCGAGGAAGATCTCAAGGGGATCGTCATCGAGTAGGCCTTTTCGTATCCAACCTGTAAATTTCGTTTCGCCGGCTCCCCCGGCGGCTCGCCTCTCCTGCCTGGCGCACCCTGATTATTGAATCTCGTCCCATGTGCTGTCCTGAAAGGAGAGGAAGTATGAGGAAGCGTTCGCTTTCGTCGAAGTTCCTGCTTCTCACCGCGGCCGGGCTGTTGCTGGCCCCGGCCCTCGCCTCCGCCCTCGTGCCGACGGAGGAGAGCGACCGCGACGCGGCCCTCGCCATCGCCCTGGCCGGCGGCTTCGGTTCCCCCCTGCTCGATGTCCAGCCCTCGCTGGAGATCCAGTCGCGCGGCTCGCAGAAGGCCCTCGCCAACCCCGCGATGCAGCGCT